>Ga0272447_1000540_pt1 | contig 28070 bp, 24 predicted proteins | sample YNPCB0133_FD_194589 | JGI IMG/M metagenome (GOLD analysis project Ga0272447, IMG submission 194589) | Hot spring microbial mat communities from Yellowstone National Park, WY, United States - YNP-CB-013-3 | ecosystem: Environmental > Aquatic > Thermal springs > Hot (42-90C) > Sediment | place... | reverse complement strand
GAGCTCGGGGACACCTGCCAGGACTTGGCCCTTGTGCTTGGCCGTGATGTAAATCTCATCTGCCTCTACTGTGCCTTTCCAGATGCGGCCCACTTCTAGGTGGAGCACTGGCTCCTGTACCCGCCGGACCATCCGGTGGGTGGTGGGGTTGTCACAGGGTACTTCTCGAGCAATTGCGCAAACGCTTTGAGATAGCTTGGTCAGATAGAAGCCAAAGAACTAGGCACAAAGTAGGCATTTCCGCCTACGAAGATTATGCTGGTCTTATTGTTGAAGCTCCTCTCGCAGGTCGCGCATGGATCGTAGCGACAAGCCGGCTCTCGGACGTAGATCCAGGACTTCTGGATCGGATCGCCGCTGCAGTAGGGGTGGCGCACTCTTCCATCGGGCCATCTCAGTGAGTAAAGCTGGTGATCGCACTCCTCTTTATTCAGTAGATAGACGAATGATTCGTTTCGAGAATATAAATTTTGAAGACGTAGAGCACGCTTTGTCTCTCTTTTTGTGGGCTAATTCTTATTATACTTACGAACCGAATTTATGAATTATCTGTGTTCTATATGCCAATATAAGCATTTTTTATCAAGCTTTCTTACAAATGAATAGGAAACTGTAAGATAAATTAAATGGTATGAAAGGGGCGATAATGGCCAATAATAATTTTCTGTAATTTTTAATATAGTGCAGCAAATCATCTGTCTTTGATGGAATTATGAAATTGTATTTTAGACATTTCTCGATTATCAGCCCTCCTTGTATTAACAGATCGCGCCATTCTCCACATGTTGCAAATCGTTCCAGTGGTTGTTTGTGATCAGGACCATATCCTGTGCGCCATACGTGCCAAATTATGTCTACAATGTAATAGCTGTTTGGAAGAAGTATTGCTGCGCGACCACTTCCTTTGAGGACTCTTATAATTTCATGTACACCTTTTAAAGGATCCAAAAAATGTTCTAATGACCCAATATTTGTTACATAATCGAAAGTTTCGTCTGGGAATGGAAGTGTTTCCCCCTCGCAGATTAGGACTCGACCCTGGTTGGTTTTTCGGGCTAAGTTAAGAGCTTCCCAGGATATATCGATTCCACAAGCGAAAAGCCCACGTTTGGTGGCCTCTTGTATTAGGGCTCCGCTGCCGCAACCTACGTCAAGCAGAAGAGCTCCTGGAGCTGGAGCAAGTATATCAAGTATCCATCGATAGAGAGCCTGGACGTCCTGAAGTTTGTCAGGACGAGAACGATACATTTCGTTATATTTAGCAATTAGATCGGCTTTATTTTTGAACCTTTTGGTGATTTTCATTGTTCTCGCAAACTTCTAAATATAGATTCATGGTTTTAATGACCGATTGCTCGAGAGAGAATTTGCTGGCTTGGATCAAACCTGAACTGCGTAAAGTGCTTCGTAATGATGTGTCCTTCCATAATAGGAACATAAGCTCTGCGAGGTGTTCGGGATGATTATTGTTCATTATTAGAGCAGATTCCCCAACAACTTCAACAATACCTCCAGCCCGGTTGACGATCAATGGTGTTCCACAAGATAAGGCCTCAAGAGCTGCGAGGCCAAATCCTTCATATATTGATGGAAATACCGCCATGGTTGCTCCGGTGTAAATTCCTGGCAAATCAGCATCTGGAACACTCTCGATCATTTGAACTTTTTCTTGAATATTAAGTTTGTTAATTAGTTCGTAAATCTTGTAATCTGGCTTCTTTTTATATTGTTTTCCAATAATTATGAGTTTTACTGGAAAATTTGTGTGTTTTAAAAATATAGAAAATGCCTCGATAAGTGTTGTGACGTTCTTCCTTGGATCTATTCGCCCGACATATAATATATAATAGTCGGGTAGATGATAAATAGATTTTACTCTTATCAATTCTTGTAGCATAGCCACTCGAAAATGTTGTCCACAAATCGGATAAATCACTTCAATTTTACGGGCTGGTATGGCATAGAAAAACTGCAAATCTTGTGCTGTTTGATATGATATAGAAATAATTCGATGCGCATTTTTGAGCGTTATTTTTTGTAAATATTTCCAGTAAATAACGTCTATAACAGGAAATAATTCTGGATATAACAAGACGGCTAAATCGTATATTGTGACAATATATGGAATACGCAAACCGAAAACTCCGAGATTTTTGGTAAAATGTATAATGTCATAGTGTTTTGATAAAAACGGTAATGTCATCTGTAACCAAACACGAGAGATGAATCTGTTGCTGATTGGAACAACAAGTTGTCGCGCACAAACACCATGTAGCTCTGGTTCCGGTTCGCTCAATATTAATAAATATTTGTGTTGCGGATAAACAGAAAGGAATCCTTTTATCAGATTGATAGTTGCAGTTCTTCCTCCTCCGTAGGTATTAATTCCTAAGGCCTCTATTATCACTCGCATGGGTCTTACCTAGTTTTGGTTGCTACAGCAAAAATATCATTGCAGAACAATAATTTAAAAATAGGTAGTTTGGTTAAAATAATCAGAATTTTACGAACCAATACATTTTTTTCTGTTTCATAGGTTTGTGTCGATTCGAGAAACACTTTTGCGCGAAATCCATTTTTTCTGAGAAATTGATACAACGAAATTGGTGTCTGCTCGTTTACATGAACTTCTTTGAATTGCCATCGATCTCGAGGATCAACTGGTAATTTGATCCCCCTTAGTCCTTGAAAAATACGATACAGTGGATATATAAATTTGTAATACCATAAATTTGGCATAGTATGTATAATAAATCTTCCATCATCTTTTAATACGCGGCGGATTTCTTGTAATGATTGATCGAGTTCGTCCGGGGTTAAGTGCTCGACAACATCAATCATAAAAACAACGTCAAAAATTCCGTCTTGAAATGGAAGAAACCTCGCATCTGATTTTATAAATCCAACTTTTTCCTTGATTTTATTATCTAGTTTTCGTGTTATTTCTTGTGCAAATTCGAGGGCGGATGAGGCGTAGTCGATGCCCAATGCTTGAGCTCCGCGCATTGCACAATGTAATACAAGTTCCCCTCTGCCGCAACCTACATCTAAAATCCAATCTCCTTCACGTATTTTCGCTAAATTTATAACTTTTCGTAGCCGTAATGGTAAATACATGCCCCCACTAACTCTGAATTCGTTCGCGCCTTGACACCAACATTCAAAATATTCGCGCGTGTAGGATTCTGGAGAAACAGCAGGTGGTTGAATTTTTGGTTTATTTGTCATGTTACCCCTCGCTAATATGATAATTTTTAAGAGAATTGATATAAATATATGAAAATTCTCTGGCGACACGATTCCAGTTTAGATAATTTATAACCATTTGTCTTAACCAGAACCCCATCTTTTCCCGAAGAGATTTGTTTAATAGTATTAATACTATTGCTTCTGCTAGCGCATGGGAATCACGCGGTGGAACAAGCAAGCCCGTGCGTCCCTCTAAAATAACCAAAGGAATTCCAGCAATATTAGTGGCAACAACTGGTTTTCCGGCTGCCATCGCTTCCAAAATAGTAGTTGGTAAACCATCCATGTTTCCACTCTCGTCTTCTATAGATGGCGCAACGAAAACATCGCTTGCATGCAACAATAAAGGAACATAATCCCAATCAACTTTCCCTATAAAATGTATGTAATCTTGCGCTTGAAGCTCAACTGCCAATTGCTTGAGAGTTTTTAATTCTGGACCATCTCCGGCAATTACAATCGATACATCAGGAACTTTTTTCTTAACATATGGAGCAGCTTTGATTAGATATTCTACTCCCTTTTTCTTAACTAATCTTCCTAAACTAAGTATTATATTCCCACTTGTTGGTAATTTAAGGGATTTTCGAATAATATCTTGGGGCGGAAAATTGCTGGGATCAAAGATTACTGGATCTGCTCCCCATACGATCAGACGCAATTGCTCTGGGATTGCTCCTAAAGATAATGCGCTTTCGTATAAATGTTGACTACATACTGTGATAAATGATGCATATTTGAAGCAAATTTTTGTGATAAGTCCCAGAAATCCTTTCTTTAATGACACAAAAATATCTGAACCATGCAGGGTAATGATCATAGGAGTGTTGGTTATCAAAGAAAAGGTAGTTGCTATTGGGCCGTTTGGAATAACCCAATGGGCGTGTATAATGTCAAAACGATGTTTTTTGTGAAGTTTAATTAAACTTATTAGTCCATTTGTGAAAAATGATGGGGCTAATACATACGATAATTTTCGCAAAGATTGATCGTTGTAAAGAGCTTGGCCATAACCCATAATCGTAAAGCGATCTAGATATGAATATCGGAAATAATGAATATAGATTGGTCCTTGTTGAGGACGTGTTGCAGGGTGATAGGGTGCAACAACATGGACTGTATGTCCAAGCTGAGCAAGGGCCTCGGCGATCGACTGCATAAAACGACCGACGCCATCGCCTGGAAATCTTGGATAAGTTGATGTCAAAATGCACACATTCATTGTTGATTTTCTGGTTATTGTTTTGTTTATATGGTTAAATGTCTAATTTTCGTAGGCGATACATTATTTCTTCCAACAGTCTCCGGTTGTCGCCGATGCGGTCGGCCAGGAGGCCGAAGAGGAAGATCAGGAAGGCGAGAATAATCGAAAGGGTGGCGACGATCAGGGATTGCAAATGGCCTCGCAGGGCGAAGCCCTCGGTGACGAAGAACCAGGCCAGCCGGGCGAAGAGGATCAGGCCGATCAGCCAGAAGGGGAGCGAAAGATAGAAAAAGGCCTTCAACGGCTCATAGCCCGCGTAGACCCGCACCAATGTGGCCCCCTGGCGCTTGATGAAATCCCAAACCCCATGATGCAACCGCGAGGGCCGCGGGGTGGGTCGGGCGCGCACCGGAACGTGGGCAACGGCCAGCCGTCGCTTGCCCACCTGGATGAGATGCTCCACCGTGTATGAGAAGTCCGTGAGCACGATGAGACGCAGCGCCGCCTCCCGGGTGTAAGCCCGGAAGCCGCTCGGCGCATCCGGAACCTCCACCCCGGAAGCCCAGCGCACGACGGCCGAACCCAGCGCGGAAAGGGCTCGCTTGGGCCATGGGAAGTGCGTGAGGCGCATCACCTGCCGATCGCCTACCACGAGATCCGCCTCCCCCCGCAGGATCGGGGCGATCAGAGCGGGGATGTCCGCCGGATCATACTGGCCGTCCGCATCCAGGTTGACGATGAGATCGGCTCCCAGGCGCAACGCGGCGTCCATTCCGGTCTGGAAGGCGGCTGCCAAGCCTCGGTTGCGTCGATGCCGGATCACCACATCCGCTCCTGCTGCCCGGGCGACCTCCCCTGTGCCATCCCGAGACCCATCGTCCACCACAAGGACCGTCACCCGATCGATCCCCGGGATCCGACGCGGGATCTCCTGGATCACCTCGCCGATGGTTTCTGCTTCGTTATAGGCCGGGATCTGAACGACGAGATGCATTCCCACCTCGCCCGCTTCCTCCTGATGAGGATAGCTCTCCCATCCGCTCCCGTCAAGGTGCGGTGGCAAGCTTCCGCCCTTCCCGCTACACTCCCCTTGATCCGAACCTGTCCGATCGGGGAAGCGATGCGAGGGGGACAAGGTCGGGGGCACTGGGGGCTCTTGGTAGGACTGCTGCTCCTGGCTGCCGCCCTTTACATGGACCGCCTGAGCGGTCCTTCCCTCTGGTTCGATGAAGGATGGTCCTGGCATTTGGCCCGGATGCCGATCCCTGCGATGCTGCAGGCCACGGCGGCCGACCGCAGCCCCTTTCTCTATTACTTGCTTCTCCACTTCTGGATCCGAGCAGCAGGGGAGAGCGAGTTCGCCCTGCGCTGGCCATCCGTGGCCTTCGGTCTGCTCGCCGTCGCCTTGGTCACGCGCATGACGGCTCGGGGCTGGGGGCAAACAGCTGCCGCCTTTGCGATCCTCACGATGGGCCTTTCCCCTTTCTGGCTCTACTACGTCCAGGAGGCCCGGATGTACGCGATGCTGGCCGCCGGCGTCCTGGCCCTCTGGGCGGCGACGGAGGCGGCGCGCCGTCGACCCTCCTCCCGCCGCTTCGCCGTCTGGACCCTCGTCGCGGCCGGGACAGCCCTCACGCATTACTACGGGTTGTTCCCCGTGGCGACGATGGCTGCGGCCCTGGGCCTGGGAAGCCGGCGGCGCCCGGAGGCCCTCCGGCGATGGGGAGGGAGCATGCTGGCCCTTCTGGCCCTGGTGGGGCCCTGGCTCGTCTTCGCTCGCAGAAGCCTCCTTCAGCCGGAGGCCTTCATCCGGCCGCCGATGACGGCGGAGGGCCTGCTGCAGCAGCTGGCCCGGGGCTTCTGGGCCGGAGACGGCGTCGCCCTCCTCGTTGGGCTCCTCGCCGCGGCCGCCCTGCTCCGCCCGGATCCCTTCGTCCGCCGATGGGCGATCGGGACGCTGGGGACCTTCGGGCTGATGATGGCGGTGCTGCTGACCCTGTTCGCCCGCTTCGCCGTCTTCCACCCGCGCTACGCGATCTTCCTCTGGGCGCTGTGGATCCCCGGGGTCGGCGGCGGGGCCGCCCGGCTGGGAGAGCTCCTCGCCGTCCGCATCCAGGGGATCCCGCCTTCCGCCCGGGGATGGATCGGGGCGCTGGCGCTCCTTCCTCTGTGGGGGATGATGGCCGCTCCCTGGCAAACGTGGTGGGCGGATCCGAGTCGCGGCCGAGATCCGTATCGAGAAGCCGTGGCCCACGTGGCCCGGCAGATCCGGCCCGGGGAGGCCGCCCTCGCCCTTCGGGCCAACTGGGCAGTGCTCTACTATTGGGAACGCATGGGAGTTCCTGCCCCATTATGGATGGGCCCGGAGTCCCCGGTGTGGGATGAGGAGGCCGTCCGCGCTATGCTGGAGGACGCCCGCCGCCGCTACGGCCCCGCGGATGGCCCCTGGCGCCTGTGGCTGATCGGCTGGCAGCAGGAGGTAGTGGATCCCCTAGGGTTGTTCGACGGGTTGCTCTTGGGGAACGGCTTTGAGGTTGGAGGCCAGCCCTTTGGTGCCCTGTGGGTGGCCTATTACGAGACGTGGCCGCCCTTCCACGGATTTACTTTCACGCCCCTGAAGGCGGATTTCGCGGGGAAGATCGAGCTGCGGGGCGTTCATCTGCGCCCGCCGCGCTGGCCGGGGGACGTGCTGGGGGTGACCTTGCTGTGGGCCCGGGTGGGATCGGTGCCCCAGGCCCCCCGCGTCTTCATCCACGTTCTAGACGCCTCCGGCCAACTGGTGGCCCAGCGGGACGGGCCGCTGCCGAACGATCCGGCCTCAATCTCCACTTGGCCCCTCGATCACGCCTTCCCGGTCTTCGCCCGGGTGATTCTGCCCCGAGGGCTCCACGAGGTTTACACCCTCCGGGTCGGGCTATATGACCCGGCCTCGGGGGCTCGCTGGCCCGTCCGCCTCAACGGTGCCGTCGGGGATGGCGTGGAGGTGGGGGAGCTGGAGCTGCCATGAGCCCGACTGTAACTCTTCAGGCGCTGACGGAAGTCCGCCTTTTAGAGCCTGCGGGCGATGGTCGTCCTTCGCCCACCTTGCTAGGGATGCGAAAGAAGGCGCGTCGGCCGAGGCCGAGACCCAGCGCGAAGGGCCCAAGGAGAATGATTCCAAGCGGCTGAATAGTTACGCCCACCCGATCTCTCGCGCCTATGGTTCTGTTAGAGCGTGCGAGCTGAGGTATACTGGTTGAAAAGGGCGTGGCGCTCCGGCATCTGGCCTCGATCGCCACCCAGATGATCCTGCGGTCCGAGGCCACGGCTTTCTTTCTTACATAATCGTAAGCGGGATGAGGATACTGTCCCACGCGGCAAGCCAAACGTGGATTTTGCCTTGATGCGTTTGCAGGAGCGGCTTTCGCCGCGACCTTGCGGGACCGAAGGCTGGGGGTTCGGGGCTAAAGCTCCTCCTACTTCTGTCGAAAAGGGAAGGGATGGGGAGAGGGATGAGGCTAATGCTCTGAATACGGCTTGCAGTTCGGAGCTAAAGCTCCCCCTACCTTAACGCGAATTTCCACGGGAGCCGATGGCGGAGCGGCTTTATCTGATCCGGCACGGACGCACAGCGTGGAACGCCGAGGGGCGGATCCAGGGGTGGGCGGATGTGCCGCTGGACGATGTGGGCCGGGAGCAGGTCCGGCGTCTGGTGGCGCGCCTCCGGGCGCGCCCGCCGGATCTCATCCTCTGCAGTCCGCTGTGGCGGGCCTATGAAACCGCCCGCATCCTCGCCGCCGTCTGGGAGGTCCCCATTGAGGTCGATGAGCGCTTGAAGGAGCGGGGCCAGGGGCCCTTTGAGGGACGCACTGGGGCGGAGGTGGCCGCGCTGCAGCAGGCCTGGCGGGAGATGGAGCGGGATCCGACGGCGGAGATCGCGGGGGCGGAGCCCCGGGCGGCGTTCGCCGAACGGGTATGGGCGGCGATGCAGGGGGCGATGGCGCGGCCGGAACGGACGCTGGCCGTGGTGGCCCACGGGGGGACCTTCAGCATGTTCTTCCGCCGATGGCTGGGCCTCCCCTTGGATCGCCCCTCCCCCTTCCGGTTCGACAACGCCTCGCTCACGGAGCTAGCTCTCCACGATGGCCGCTGGATCGTGATTGCCCTGAACGATACTTGTCATCTGACAAACCCGTAGGCGCGCGGCTCGACCGCGCTCCATGGTGAATAGCCGTCCAAGAATATGGGTGCGACTACACGAACGTGGATGTGCTCGGGGCTCTGAAAGCCAGATTCGTGGATTCGCGCTGGGATTCGGGGTCGGCCCCCCTCAAGGCGTGGCAGGGCCGTGCTCCTGCGGGCTCCCCTTTCGGGACTGTCGCGAACGCCTCTCTTTTCGCGCCCCCTATTTTGGATTCCAGGGAAGATGGCTATGATGGACAAGCTGCGTCATCCTGACAGGGAGGTCGTTTGCGAATGCCCGGGCCGTCATGGCGCTATGGAGAACTGATCCTGGTGGCAGGTTCTGGCCATCCGCAGCTGGCTGAGGAGATCGCCGACTGTCTGGGGATCCCCCTGCTCCCTCGCGAGATCATTGTCTTCCCGAACGAGAACATCTTCGTCCGCCTGCTGGCCAGCGTCCGCGGGCAGGACGTGTTCTTGATCCAGAGCACCGCCTCGCCAGTGAACTACAACATGATGGAGCTGTTCATCCTGCTGGACACCATCAAGCGGGCCAACGCGGGCCGCATCACGGCGGTGATCCCTTATCTGGCCTACGCTCGCAGCGACAAGAAAGATCAGCCCCGGGTGCCCATCACCGCGCGCCTGGTGGCCGATTTCATCGCCGCGGCTGGGGCTGATCGCTGGGTGACCATCGACCTCCACGCCAGCCAGATCCAGGGCTTCTTCAGCATCCCCGGCGACGAGCTCACGGCCTTCCATTTGCTGAGCGATTACCTGCTGGAGAAGAACTTCTCCCCTAACGAGGCAGTGGTGGTGGCCGCCGACCTGGGGTTCGCCAAGAAGGCCCGCAACTACGCGGCCAAGCTCAACCTGCCCATTGCCTTCATCGAGAAACGCCGCACCGGCACCCAGACAGAGGCCCTGACGGTGATCGGCGAGGTGGCTGGCCGGAAGGTGATCCTGGTGGACGACGAGGTGGACACAGCGGGCTCGGTCAGCGGCGCGGTGCGGGTCCTGAGGGAGCAGGGGGCGACGGAGATCTATCTCTGCTTCACCCACGCTGTCCTCTCCAGCCACGCCGTGGACCGCCTGCGGGCGCTACCCATCCAGGAGATCATCTGCACCAACACCATCCCGATCCCGCCCCACAAACGCCTCCCGAGCATGACTGTCCTCTCCGTAGGGCCCATGCTGGCTGAGGTGATCTGCCGGATCCATGAGGGCCGCTCGGTCGGCCAGCTGTTCAACGAGTGAGGAGGGGCGGGGATGGGGCCGGCCGGAGGGGCCTGCTGGAACAAGGCCCTGGGATGGGTCGGGCTCGCGGCGTTGCTGCTGGGGATGGGGCTGCGGTTCTACCGGCTGGACGCCCAGAGCCTGTGGTACGACGAAGGGACGTCCGCCAGTCTCAGTGCCAGCCCGATCCGGCGGGTCATGGAAGCGGCGGCGCAGGATATTCATCCCCCGCTCTATTATCTGCTTCTGCAGGCTTGGAGTGCCGTCGTTGGACGTTCGGTCTTCGCCCTGCGGGCCTTCTCCGCCCTTGCTGGGGTGGTGCTGATCGCGGCGACGGGGGCCATGGCCGCTCGGCTGTTCGGCCGCCGCGCCGCGGGCCTCGCCATGCTGCTGATGGCGATGCATCCGCTGGGGGTCTACTACGCCCAGGAGGTGCGGATGTATGCCCTCCTAGGCCTGTGGGCGGCGCTGCACTCCCTCTTCTTCCTGGCTTGGCAGGCGCGACCTCGGCCGGGGCGGGCCTTAGGCCTTCTCCTCACCGGGGCCGCTGGCCTCTACACCCACTACGTGTTCCCGGCGATCCCGACCGCCCACGGCCTGATCATGCTCGGGGAGGCAATAGTGCGGAGCCGGTGGCGACGTCTGGTCCGCTGGCTAGGGCTGCAGGCGTGGATCGGGCTGGCCTTCCTGCCCTGGGCCCCATCCGCCCTGGCCCAGCTCCGTCAGTGGCCGGCGCCGGATCTGGTTCCCCTCCCCGAAGCCCTCTGGGCCATCTTGCGGGCTCTATGCTGGGGGATCACCCTGCCGCCAGAGGTTCCTCCGCTCATCCTTGCCATCCCCCTGGGGGGGATCGCCTTCGCCCTCGCCGGATCCGAACGTCGGGGCGGGGGCATCGGGCTGGCCCTAACGCTGGCCCCGGTGGCGCTGGTGCTGGGGCGGGGGGCTTATCGGGAGGCCAATCTCAAGTTTTTCATGGCCGCCCTCCCGGCCTTCGTGGCCCTCTGGGCCGCCGGCCTGGCGGCGATGGGGAAGCTGCGGGGGCCGGCCGGGAAGGCCGCCTTCGTCTTCGCCCTGGGGCTTGTGGCGCTCCCGATGGGCCTCAGCCTGCAGGCCCTCTATTTTGACCCCCGTTTCGCCCGGGACGATTACCGGGGCCTGGCCCAGGCCCTGGCGGCACGGATCCAGCCGGGGGATGGGATCCTCCTCTATGCGCCTGGGCAGGTGGATGTCTTCACCTATTACTGGCCGGACGCCCCGCTGGTGTCGGCGCCCCGGGGGCGGCCGCCTGCGCCGGAGGAGATCGAGAGGACGCTGGGTCCCACGCTGCGAGGGCGAGGCCGGCTGTTCGTGCTCTGGTATGGAGAGCGGGAGGCAGATCCGGCCGGACAGGTGGAGGCCTGGCTGGACGCCCACGCCTTCCGGGCGGAGGAACGGTGGGTGGGACGGATCCGCTTCGCCGTCTATGGGCTGGGGACGCCGGAGGAATCGCCCGCCCCTGAGGTTCGGTTCGGGGAGGCCATTGAGGTGGCGCGGTATGGGCTGACAGCCCGCCGGGCGCATCCGGGGGATGTCATCGGCTTAGCAGTGCAGTGGCGGGCCCTCGAGCCCATCCCGATTTCCCACAAGGTGTTCGTGCACGTGCGTGGTCCTGACGGCCGCCCGGTGGCGCAAACCGATCGGGAGCCGGTGGGCTGGCGGCGTCCGACCTCAACCTGGCGTCCGGGGGAAGTGATCTCGGACCGTTACGGCGTGTGGCTGCCGCCAGATCTCCCTCCTGGGCGCTACCCCCTGGTCCTGGGCTTCTACGACCCGGAGGGCCGCCGCCTTCCGGCCTTCCTCCGGGGACAACCGATAGGGGAGGAGTGGCGGATCACGATCCTGGAAATCGAGCGATGACGGTTCCAGCGCGAAGCCCAGGATGGGCCGCGCCTGCCAGCGCCAGCGTGGGGCCCCTCCGGAAAGTGCAGGCGGGGAGCCGGTCACCTCACATCCAGCTAACCGAGGGAAGGAACCGGTGCGGGGCGGGTCTTCAAGCCCGCGAAATGGCCGGCGAGTTGCCCGCGTAGCCCTCCCTGGGCCGATCCTTGGGGGCTCCTTGCGAGATCTCTCGCCCCTGCGGCCCGTTCTGGTCTCCGGAGATGGGGAGAGGCCAGCGATGCGGTAGGGGCGACCGGCCGGTCGCCCTACCGACCTGGTGCGAGGGCGGGGCCCCCAAGCGCCTTGGATCTATTGTGGAGAGACGCCAGGGAGTTATCATAGACAGCGGGTGCTCTCACTGGGTCCATCTTCTGCTTGCTCGAGCAGGGAGGCACAATGGATCCGGAGGTCCGCAAGCGCACCCTGCGGCTGATCACCTACGGCCTGTATGTGCTCACCGCCGCCGACGGAGAGGAGATCGCGGCGGGGACCATCAACTGGCCCTCCCAGGCTTCCTTCCAGCCGCCTCTGGTGATGGTGGGGATCAAGAGGGACAGCCATCTGCACGCCCTGATCGAGCGGACGGGGAAGTTCGCGGTCAACATCCTGGGGGCCGGGCAGAAGGAGATCGCCTCGGCCTTCTTCCGCCCCACCCAGGTCGCGGAGGGGAAGCTGAACAGCTATCTTTTCGAGCGGGGGCCGCGGACCGGAGCGCCCCTTCTGGTGGACCCTGCCGGCCTGGTTCGAGGCCCAGGTGACCGATGCGGTGCGCCGGGGGGACCACACGGTGTTCGTCGCGGAGGTCATCGAGGCCGGCCTGCGGGATCCGGAGGCCCGGCCGCTGGTGATGTGGGACACCGGATGGTTTTACGGGGGATAATGCGCAAAGCGGTGAGTTCCGAAACCTCTTACGGCGAGGAGCAGCGACATGGCGCACACGCTGGATTTCCCCACACGGATCGAGGTGGTGCGGGCGCGGGAGATCCTGGACTCCCGGGGCAACCCGACGGTGGAGGTGGAGGTGCGGCTGGCCGACGGCACGGTGGGGTGGGCCGCCGTGCCCTCCGGGGCCAGCACCGGCGCCCACGAGGCCTGGGAGCTGCGCGATGAGGACCCCGCCCGCTATCTGGGGAAGGGAGTGCTGCGCGCGGTGGAGAACGTCAACTCCCGCATCGCGGAGGAGCTGGTGGGATGGGACGCCCTGGACCAGGCCGGCATCGATGAGGCGCTGATCCGCCTGGACGGCACGGAGAACAAGCGGGAGCTAGGGGCCAACGCCGTCCTCGGCGTCAGCCTGGCTGTGGCGGTCGCTGCCGCCCGCTCCTTGGGCCTCTCCCTTCACCGCTACTTAGGCGGCGTGGACGCGCGGGTGCTCCCGGTGCCGATGATGAATATCCTTAACGGCGGCAAGCACGCCGACGACTCCGCGGATCTCCAGGAGTTCCTGATCCTGCCGCTGGGTGCCCCCTCCTTCGCCGAAGCCCTCCGCTGGGGAGCGGAGGTCTACCATCACCTCAAGAAGGTCCTGAAGAGGCGGGGCTACAGCACCAACGTGGGCGACGAGGGGGGCTTCGCCCCCTCCCTGAAGTCCAACCAGGAGGCCATCGAGCTGATCCTGGAGGCCATCCAGGCCGCCGGCTATACGCCGGGGGAGCAGATCGCCCTGGGCCTGGACGCTGCGGCCAGCGAGCTCTTTCAGGACGGCGTCTACGTGCTGCGGAAGGAAGGGCGCACCCTGCGGGCCCCGGAGCTGGTTGAGCTCTACGCCCGCTGGGTCGAGCAGTATCCCATCCTCTCCATTGAGGATGGGATGGCGGAGGACGACTGGGAAGGCTGGCGGTTGCTGATGGAGCGGCTGGGGAGCCGGATCCAGCTGGTGGGGGACGATCTCCTGGTGACCCACGTGGGCCGCATCCGGCGGGCCATCGCCGAGCGGGCCTGCAACGCGCTGCTGTGCAAGGTGAACCAGATCGGCACCCTCACCGAGGCCATCGAGGCGGGGCGGCTATCTCAGCGGGCAGGCTGGGGGCTGATCATCTCCCACCGCAGCGGGGAGACCGAGGATACCTTCATCGCGGACCTGGCTGTGGCCCTGAACGCCGGGCAGATCAAGACCGGAGCGCCGTGCCGCAGCGACCGCGTAGCCAAATACAACCGGCTGCTGCGCATCGAGGAGGAGCTGGGCGAGGCCGCCCGATACGCGGGTCGTTCGGCTTTCATGGGATGGGCGTAGAACGCCTCCTCCCCAGCTGGTCCGTTCCAAATTTCCAGACCTCCGGCTGGGAAGGAGCGAAGGCCGGCCACAAATAGCGGCACGAACCGGGAATATGCGTGGAGACTTCGGAAGCCGGATTCGTGGATTCGTGCCTAAATTCGTGGCCGGCCTCCCTTTCAAAATGGCTGAATTTAAAGTAATCTATAGCCGTTCCTCTATAGCCGTTCCGAAGGAGAGGAGACTAGCTAAAAGAGGAGAAAGGAGCCCCGATGATCCGCGTGGTCACCGACAGCGGCGCGCACCTTCCCCCGGCTCTCTTCGAGGAGCTGGGGATCACCGTCGTCCCCTTAGTGGTGAACATGGGGGAACGGACCTATTACGAGGGGGAGGATCTGGACCTGGAGGCGTTTTATGCTTACCTGCGCACCTCCCCCACGCTGCCCACCACGTCTCAGCCGCCGGTGGGCCGGTTCTACGAAGTCTACCGGCAGTTGAGCGAGGAGGGCGCTACGATCGTCTCGCTGCACCTCTCCGCGGCCCTGAGCGGAACGTATGCGGCGGCTGTCGCGGCGCGGGAGATGCTGCCCGGGGCGGACATCCACGTGGTGGACACCCGGCTGATCTCGGTGCCTCAGGGGATCCTGGTGCTGGAAGCCGCCCGCATGGCCCGGGCAGGGGCGACGGTGAAGGAGATCGTGGAGCGGGTGGCGTTTATGCAGGCCCGCATGGCCTTTTACTTCGTGTTGGACACTTTGGAGTATCTGGCCAAGGGCGGACGGGTGAGCAATGTCCAAGCGCTTGTGGGGAACGTGCTCCAGCTCAAGCCCATCCTCAAGCTGCACGAGGGGCGGATCGAAGCCCACGAGCGGGTGCGCACCACCCAGCGGGCCCGGGTCCGGCTTCAGGAGCTGATCCGGGAATATGCGCGGGGGCGGAAAGGCCTGCGCATCGGGGTGATGCACACCCGGCTTCCGGAGGTGGCGGAGGCCGTGGCCCGCGCGCTGCAGGAGGAGCTGCAGCCGGTGGAGATCTTCGTCGCCGAGGCTGGGCCGGCGGTGGCCACCCACACTGGCCCCGGCGGGTTGGGCCTGGCCTGCTACGGAGAGGAGGCGGAAGGAGGTGGGGGATGGGGGGATGAAGTTTGGTGCGCGGGTGGAGGTGGCGGAGCGGATGATAGCGGAGGAGTTTTTAGAGCTGGCCCCGGAGGATCGCAAGGCGGAGCTTATCGATGGGGTGATGATTACGCCTTCACCGGCCCTGGACATTCACGAGCGGCTGTTCGGCTTTCTGTTTCGCCTGATCGGCGAATACGTGGAGGCGCATGATTTGGGGGAGGTGCGAGGGTCTCGGACGCCTGTGGTGCTGGCGTCGGACCAAGTGTATGAGCCGGACATTTTGTTTGTGGCCCGGGAGCGCGGGGTGATGGGGGAGCCGGACTTGGTGGTGGAGATCCTGTCCCGGGCGACGGTAGCATGTGATCGGGGGCCGAAGTTGCGGGGGTATGAGCGGGCAGGGGTGCGGGAGGTGTGGCTGATCGATCCGTATGGGCCAGCGGGGACGGAGTTTTATCGGCTGGAGGGAGGGCGGTTCGTGGCGGTGCAGGTGGAGGGCGAAGTGTTGGGGAGCGTGGCGATCCCGGGCTTCGCGCTGCGGGTGGAGTGGCTATGGCCGGAGAGGCGGTTCATCCCCGTCCGCGAGGCCCTGGCTTGGGTGGAAGCCCAAAAGGAGCAGCCCGCGGGGTGAGCGGATCCGGTCCGCCGGATCGCGGACGGCCCGGCGGCATTAGGGGAGGTAGTCTTTCAGTTTGCGGCTGAACTGAGGGTGGCGGAGCCGGCGCAGGGCCTTGCTCTCGATCTGGCGGATCCGCTCCCGGGTCAGTCCGAACATCTGCCCGACCTCGTCCAGGGTCCGCCACTGGCCGTCCTTGAGGCCGAAGCGAACTTCTAGCACCTGCCGCTCCCGCTCGGGCAGGGTGTCCAGGATCTCCCGCAGCTGTTCCCGCAGCATCTTCAAATGGGCCTCCTCCAGCGGGCTGAGGGTCCCGTGATCCTCGATGAAATCCCCCAGCTCGCTGTCCTCCTCCTCGCCCACCGGTGTCTCCAGGGACATCGGCTCAGCGGCCCAGCGCAACGCCTGCTCCACTTTGCGGGTGGCCTCCCGGAGGCGGCGGGCCAGATAGGGAGGCAGGCGCTGGTTGGCGTTCCACGCTGCATGGATCTCCAGCACCTCCTGCGGGGACAGCAGATCCAGCTCTAGGGCCAGCTCCTCGGGGGCGGGGTCCCGCCCCAGGGTCTGCTGGAGCTTCTGTTGGGCGCGCAACACCCGGCTGAGGAACTCCGCTAGATGCACTGGGATTCGGATGGTGCGGGCCTGATCGGCGATGGCCCGGGTGATGGCTTGACGGATCCACCAAGTCGCGTAGGTGGAGAGCTTGAAGCCCCGCCCGGGATCGAACTTCTCCACCGCTCGCAGCAGCCCCAGGTTTCCCTCCTGGATCAGGTCCAGGAAGGAAACACCCCGGCCCAGGTATTTCTTGGCCACACTGACCACCAAGCGCAGGTTAGCGCGGATGAGGTAGGAGCGGGCCTCTGCCGCCTGATCCCGCAGGTGCTGCCACCACCGGCTCAGCCGCTCCTCCGAAGGCAGACGCGCCCGTAGAGCCCGCTCCCCTGGCCACTGGACTGCGGGCGAGCGCCCGGATCCGAGCCGGGCGGGATCCGAGGCTGCGTGCTCCGCCAGATACGAGAGCACCTCGGGGGGCAGTAGCAGCAGGTTGGCGTAGGCGCGAATAAGCAAGCGGAGCAGCTCCGCCAGGCGGCGACCGCCCCGTTGGCGCTCCAGGTAGGGCTCGAGGGAAGTGGCCCGCGCCTCTGGGATCGGGCGATTGAGGTCAGCGATGAGGTCGGTTATGCGCGGCATCGGGCTATGGAGGCGGGCCGCGGTCATCTCCGCTTGGGCCCAGTTGGCTATCAGATCCCGGTAAACTGCCAGGGCGATATCGGCCTGGGAGGGCTTGCGGAGCGGACTGCGAAGCGTATCGAGGATCCGGGGGACCTGGAGGCGGATGGCCAGGTCCAGCTCCTGGGTGGGCTCCAAGAGGGGGACCCGGCTGATCTCCCGTAGATACATCCGCACTGGGTCCTCGGCCAGCTCCGGACCCCACCATTCGCCCAGGGCCTCGATCTCCTCCTCGATGGGCTCGCTCTCGATCTCCTCCAGCTCGGTTTCCTCGGGCTCCTCCAGCAGCGGCTCCTCGGGGATCCCCTCTTCCTCCTCTTCCAGGATCCCCTCCTCTTCCTCCAGCCACTCCTCTTCAAGGCCCCGCGGCTCTTCGTTCTCCCACCGTGGCTGTGTCATTGGCATTCGCCCCCTTCCCATCGCCTTAAACAGCCTGGCGGTGGTCACGGCTCCGGTAAGGGATAGGACCCTCGGAGGCGGGCCCTGCAGGTCTGCATCGCCGGACCATGGTCAACGCTCCGTTGGGGACATTCGATCCTCCGGGATCGCGCGCCGATAACGAAAGCGCTGGATCTGATTCAACGCCTCCGCCAGCCCTTGCCATTTTGCCATGAATTCCTCTCGAGGCCAATCAGGCATCGAGTCGGCCAGGGCATGCAGATCCGTGAGGAGCTCCTTCAAGCGTTGCTCGCGGATCCATAGAGCGAGGCGTAGCGTCTCCTCCGCCCATCGTTCCTCCTCCGGGTCAAAGCCCTGCAGCAGGGTCCTGCGGCGCTCCAGCAGCCCTGCCCATGCTGCTCGTAGGAACGGCTCCCCTTCCTCCTCTGGCCACTCCTCCACGGGTCCGAGCTCAGCAATGTTTCGGAACAGCGCTCGGAAAGTGGAGTCCATGAAATCCTCTTCGGAAGGGGGGTCCAGCCCCAACTCGGCGAAGCGGACGTGCAGATAGGGCAGGAGATCCGAGGCCAGGCCCAGCATGACCAGGAGCGTCGACTCTGCCTCCACCCCTGCGCTGCTCATGGGGGTCCGCTCCTTCTGCGGCGCGAGGGAGGGTGGGGAGCCTTTGCGAAGACGCCGTTCTGTCTCTTCCATCCGGTGGCTGGTCACTTGCTCCAGCAGCACTCGCTCGTTGAGCCGGGCCATGCGGGCGGCCTGCTGGATGTAGACGTCCCGCTCCACCGGGTCGAGAATGGCGGCCAGGATCGGCACCACCTCGCGGACGAAGGCTGCCTTCCCCTTGGGATCCTCCAGAGGGAACCGGGCGGCCAGGTAGTCGAGTAGGAAGGCGATCACCGGGCGGGCTGTCTCCACGGCCCGGACCCAGGCCTGGGGGTCGCGACGGATCAGCTCGTCAGGATCCATCCCTTCGGGCAGGGTCAGCACCCGCAGGTCCACTCCGAGCTGGCCGCTCAGGCGGATCAGCCCCCGCGGCCCAAGCTCCAGGGAGGTCTCGGGGAAGGCCTCGCGGGCGGAGGCGAGACCCCGCAGCACCGCGTGCATCCCTGCGGGGTCAGCGTCCAGGGCTAGCACCAGGCGCTGGGGCCCGCGGCGCAGCTGCCGCAGCTGCGCCGCGCTCAAGCTAGTCCCGAGGGCGGCCACTACGTTGGTGAAGCCGGCCTGGTGGGCCATGATGGCGTCGAAGTAGCCCTCCACGATCACCGCCACCCCTGTCCGCCGGATCTCCGCACGGGCCAGGTCTAAGGCGAAGAGCACCGCGCCTTTGTCGAAGAGAAGGGTCCGTGGGGAGTTCAGATACTTCGGCTCCTCGTCGGAGAGGGCACGGGCCCCGAAGCCGATCACGTGGCCCTGGGGATCCCGGATGGGGATCATCAGGCGTCCTCGGAAGCGATCGAAGGCCGTTCCGTCCTCCCGCACCACGATGAGCCCGGCGGCCTGCAGCTCCTCTGTGGAAAAGCCACGGCCCTTCAGGTAGTCCAGCAGGGCGTGCCAGGCCCCGGGGCTGTAGCCCAAGCCAAAGCCCTCGATGGTCTCCGGGGTCAGCCCCCGGGCGGCCAGATACGCCCGCGCGGGCTCCGCCTCCGACAGCTGGCGCAGCTGGCTCCGGTAGAAGAGGGCAGCGGCCGCCAGGGCCTCTCGCAGGCGGGCGCGCTCCCGCTCCCGGGCCTCCATCTCAGGCGTCTTCGGGGTGAGGGGGACGCCGGCCCGCTCTGCCAGAACCCGCAGGGCTTCAGAGAACGATAGGCCGTCTCGTCTCATCACGAACTGGAAGATATCCCCGCCGGTGTTACACGCCCCGAAGCAACGCCAGGTCTGGGTGTCTGGGAAAACCACAAAGGCCGGCGTGCGCACGTTGTGATGGAAGGGGCAGAACCCGATGTAGTTCTTCCCCGACCGCCGCAACGGGACGGTCTCCCCGACGATCTCCACGATGTCCAGTCGGGACTTGATCTCCTCGATCACGGAATGGCCGGGCGGGACGTTTCGGGTCATCGGCACCGTTCCTTCCGGGACGTCCGCGCAAGGGGCTTCCGCTCCGCCCCCTCTCCCTCGCGCGTAGGAGCCGCGACAGGGGATAGGCCTGTGTTCGCCCGATGGTGATTTCCACCTAGGACTTACGCTGTTTCCTGCGTATTCCGGTCGTGGCCTTGGGTTTTTAGCCCAAGGCCAGAGGACCAGCCACCAGGGTCGCCCACCGACCCCTGCCCCGAGGGTCTAAGCCCCCGAGGAATTCCACCCCCCTGCGGGCGATGTTCACCGCCGCCGCCGCGTGACGGCCCATCCTCGCCCCGCAAGGGCACGCCAGGACGTGTCCCCTTAGCCTTTCATTCACTTTGCCGCATACCGGACACGCCCGGGACGTGTTCTGCGGATCCACAAAAATCACCGGAACCCCATAAAACCTCGCCTTGTGAACCAGAATCCGATGGAAAGTCATAATGCTCCAGAAGTTCAGCAGGCGCTGCCGCATCCTCCTGGACTTTCCCTTCCCGATCCGCTCCTTCATCCCCTTCAGGTCCTCCAGCACCAGAGCCGCCCGCATCCCCAGCGCCCAGGCGATCAGCGCCAGGGCCAGATGATGCCAGAAGTTCTCCGTCTTCTCCTGGCGGATCCTTCGATGCTTGGAGGCGATCTTCTTCTTGGCCTTCGGGTTGCGCTTCCCTCTTGTCCCTTTGATCTCGCGCCGCAGATGGTCCCGGTTGACCTTCCCCACATACCCCGTGTCGATCTCCCGGATCTCGCCGGTGGAGGTCACAAAGGCCGTCAGATTCCCCTCGTTGCTATCGATCCCGATCACCCCCTCCGGCTCATAGGGGATGGGATCCGGGAACTTGAGAGGGATGGAGAGGGAGTGGGCCGTGAGCGTCGGCTCCCCCATCCGCGCCCGCCCCGCCTTCCACTCGTCCAGCAGCCGGCGATACTTGTGGTGGGGACGGAAGGTGAGGACGATGGGCTCCGGATCCCGGGGGGAGACCGGAATCGTAACGGTCAGGGTCTCGCCGTCCCATTCGATCTTCACCGTCTGCCGAACCAGGTAGACCGAGGGGCGCCGGATCTCCGGCCGGTCCGCCTGGGTCTTCCCCTTCCGCTGCTGGTTCCGGAAGCCGTGGACGACCCGGGCCCCGGATCGGATCGCCCCGTAGATGAGACTGGAGTGGAGATCCGGATGCTGCGCGCGCAGGGAGGGGTAGAGGGCTTGGATGATCGTGAAGGTGGCGGTTTTGCCGTTTTCCAGGGCGTAGTCGACGGCCTGTCGCTGGATGTCGGCGCAGGCCTCCATCAGGGCGCGGATTTTGGGATGCTCCTCGAATCGGAATCGCAGGCAGACTGTCGGCATCGTTGCCGCCTCCATCATGATGATAGCCCTGTCCGCCGCGCGAGGAGAAGGACGCATCCAACTGCGTAACTCCTACCCACCATAATCGGGGGAGGATCGGCTGTCAAATCCACGCGGAAGCCTGGAGGAACCGATGCGCCTGGTGGTCTTATCCGGAGGCGTCGGCGGAGCCCGCATGGCGGATGGGTTCGCCCGCATCCTCCCGCCGGAGTCGCTCGCGGTGGTGGTGAACACCGGCGACGATTTCGAGTGGCACGGCCTGCGGGTGTGCCCGGACCTGGACACGGTGATGTATACCCTGGCTGGGATCGCCAACCCGGAGACCGGGTGGGGGATCGCCGGGGACACCTGGGGAGCCCTGGAGATGCTGGGGCGATACGGCGGGGAAACCTGGTTCCGGGTCGGGGATCGGGATCTGGCCACCCACGTCTACCGCACGTTCCTGTTGGGGCAGGGCCTTCGGCTGAGCGAGGTGGCCGCCCGCCTCTGCCGCGCCCTGGGGGTGCACGTCGCCGTCTGGCCGATGAGCGACGAGCCGGTGCGCACCATCGTGGACACAGAGGAGGGTGCGTTGCCGTTCCAGGAGTATTTCGTGCGCTGGGGATGCCAGCCCCGGGTGCGGGGGTTCCGCTGGGCGGGGCTGGAGCGGGCGGGTCTGGCTCCGGAGGCCCGGGCGGCCCTGGAGGAGGCGGACCTGGTGGTGATTGCCCCTTCGAATCCCTATGTCAGCATCGGCCCGATCCTGGCCCTGCCGGGCGTTCCGGAGCTCTTGAAGGAGCGGACGGTGGTGGCCGTCTCGCCGATCCTCGGAGGGCAGGCGCTGAAGGGGCCAGCGGCGAAGATGATGGCTGAGCTGGGGGAAGCCCCTTCGGCCCTTACGGTGGCTCGGGGCTATCAGGACTTTCTGGACGGCTTCGTGCTCGACCGGATGGATGCGGCGCTGGCCCCGGCCGTGGCGGCGATGGGGATCCGCCCGCTGGTCACCGGTATCCTCATTCTGGATCCCGCCGCGCGCCTTCGTCTCGCGGAGGAGATCTTGCAATGGGTGGCCTCCTGGGCGTAGGGCCTCGCCCATGCGGCGATTTCAACGATGCCCGGCCGGGATTCTGCGACCCACCGGGTGAATCCCTCCAGTTCCTCGTTCGTGGCGGTGAGACGATAGCCGTTCTGACGGAGGAAGAGGGCTGCAGCGGCGATCCCCGTGCGCTTGTTGCCGTCCACGAGGGGATGAGTGTGGATCAGGGAGTCCATCAGGGCAGCCGCTTCGGAGAGGAGGTGCGGGCAGAGGTCGCGGCCGCTGAGGGTTGCCCAGGGGCGGGCCGCTGCCGATTTCAGCAGGGAAAGGTCTCGGACCCCGTGAGCGCCGCCCGTCTCCTCGATGAGGCGAGCATGGAGGAAGAGCACCTGCTCAATGGTAAGGCCTCTCATCGCCGGGCCAGGGCCTCCAGAGCGGGGCGATACTGCTCAATGAACTCGGTGACCTGGCAGGCGAACTCCTCGTTGACGCCGGGGAGGGCGAGACCTGGCGGGGTGATGATGATCCGTCGCTGCTCCCGGTCGATTTCCACGGAGACCTCCGCTCCTTCATCCAGGCCCAGCATATCCAGGATGTCCTTGGGGAGGGAGACCACGAGGCTGTTGCCCGACCGGAAGATTTTCTGCACCATGGCGTGCTTTTCCTCATGGTGTGCTTACGATGTAAGCATACCTCCATATGGCCTCTTTATCCAGCTTTTGGAGAAAGGGGACTTGGCCGCCCTCTCCCATTTCTGCTTTCTGCAGTCTGCCAGCCGTGTATGTTGCAGATACCTTCCCGGGCCGATCAGGATCCCGAAGCAGCCTGCGCGGCGCGGGCGCGGAGCTCCGCCCGCAGCGCCATGATGTCCCGGGGAGCGGACCAGATGGCCAGGGCGAAGAGGAAGCCGCACAGGAGCCAGGTCCCCACGCAGATCGTCAGGATGGCGGTGTGCAGCGAGGTCCGCACGGCCAGCAGGCCGGCGAGGAAGGGGGCCAGGGAGGCCCCGCTGCCCTCGATGAAGTAGGCCATGGCGTGGGCCGAGCCCCGGATCTCTGGCGGGCTGATGTCGAAGACCGTGGCCAGGACGTTGGGGGCGGCCAGGGGGATGGTGAAGGCGGTGAGGATCACCATGGCCCAGAAGGCTCCAAACGCCTGCGGCGGGATGGACATGGTGATCGCTAGGAGGACCGCGCCGGCCAGCACCCCGGCCATAGACACAATGAGCCGCCCCCGCAGGGTGCGTCGGAACAGCCAGTCGCCCATCGCCCCACCGGCCAGATATCCCAGGGACATCGCGATCACCGCGGAGGCCATGACGGCGAGGATCTGGGCGTTGCTGTAACCCCGCTCTACCTCCAGGTAGCGGAAGAACCAGAAGGAGATCACGTTCCAGGGGAAGACCCCGAAGAACCCCTGGGTGACTAGAAAGAGGAAGGTGGACTTACGCAGCAGGGCGCGGACCTCGTTGAGGTTGAAACGGTAAGCGGGGATCTCGGCCAGGGCGGCCAGCTCCGGCTCGCTGCGCCCCCGGGGGACCTCGCGGACGGTCCGCCAGATCAGCAAGGCCATGACCAGGCCCAGGGAGCCGGTGATCAGATAGATGGCGCGCCAGCCGACCAGGTCCTTGAGGCCGAGGGCCAGGGCCACGCCCATGAGGTAGCCCACGGGGGCGGTCATCTGCAAGAAGCCGTAGATGCGGCTGCGGAGCTGGGGCCCGAAGTAGTCGGAGATCAGGCTGTAGAGACTGGGGTAGGCGTTGTCATCGATCCCGGTGGAGGCGCGGGTGAGCAGGAAGAGCGGGTAGGTGGGGACAACAGCGCTGAGCCAGGTGGTGGCCCCCCAGATGAAGGAGGCCAGGGCGATGAGGACGGGACGGACGAAGCGGTCAGCCAGGTAGCCCCACAGCGGGTAGAGGAAGAGGCCCACCAGCAGCGCCGCCGTGGAGGCCAGCCCCATAAGGTCCTCGCCGATTTGGAAGGTGTTCATGATCTCCGTGGTCAGGGGCCCCAGCAGGAGCTTGTCCGCCTGGTGCAACAGCATGAAGGCAAACAGCACCACTACCATGGCCCGCGGCCTGCCCATGGTTTCCTCCAGGGCGAAGGATCGTGTTTGCCGCCATTGTAACGCAAGGATGCAAATGAGAAGGATAGCCTCCTACCCCTCAGCCCTCGACGTCCTGTTAGGACTTACGCCGTTTCTTGCGCATTCCGATCGCGGCCTCGGGCTTTATCCCTGAGCCGGAGGATCGGCTACCGGGGTCGCCCACCGACCCCCGCCTCGAAGGCCCAAGCCCCCGAGGATTTCCATACCCCCATAGGCGATGTTCACCGCCGTCGCGTGGCGGTTCATCCTCAGCTTGCGAGGACACGACAGAAGGCGTCCCCTTCGTGGGGGAGACCGGCTGGTCGGCCCCTACCGCCCGCTGCATATCGGACACGCCGGGGATGTGTTCTGTGGATCTGCGAAGATCACCGGAACCCCTCCCGATCCGCTCCTTCATCCCCCAGAGATCCTCCCATGCCAAGGCGGCCTTCATCCTAAGAGCCCACGCGATCCGGGCCAAGAACAGAGGATGCTAAGCGTTCTCCGCCTTGTCCCAACGGATCCTCCGGTGCTTGGAGGCGATCTTCTTCCTTGCCTTTGGGTTGTGTTTCCCCCTTGTCGCCTTGATCTCGCGCTGCGGATGATCCGGATTGACCTTTCCCGCGTAGCTGGCGTCGATCCCATGGACCTTGCGGGTGGAGGTCAACAAGGCCGTGAGGCGCCCCGCATTGCTGTCGATCTCGATCACCCCCTCCGGCTTATGGGGGATGGGATCGGGGAACCTGAGAGGGATAGAGAAGGATAGGTAGGGGCGCAGCGCCGCCGCGCCCCTACCCCGTCTCATCCGGCAGCTAGGGATGCTTGTGGCGAGGGCGAAGGGTAAGAAGGATGGGATCCGGATGGCGAGGGAAGACCGGACGGACCACGGTCAGGAGCTTGCCAGCCCCATCCACCTTTTCGCAGGCGGTTTCGGAAGGAGGGGACGACGGCGGCCCTGGCGCGGACGGCGGACAGCACCCCGACCGGGTGGAGATCTGGATGCCGATCCCGCAGGGAGGAGCAGAGGGCTTTGATGATCGTGAGGGTGGCGGCTTTGCGGTTTGCCAGAGCGTAGTCGACGGCCTGTCGCCAGATGTGGGCGCAGGCCTCCATCCGCACGGAGACCTTCGGGTGCTCCTCGAATCGGAGCCTCGGGCAGACCGTCGGCATTGCCGCTGCCTCCGCCACCATGACAATCCATGCGAGTCGCCGTCCTGGGCGCAGGGAGGAATACGCCCTCAACTGCGTGGCCCCTACCTTCCTTTATAGCGAGCGGCCCACTGGGCGGTGAGCTGCAGATAGAGATCGCCGAAGCGGACGCTGGGCTCGATGTAGGAGCCCTCCACCCACTCGTTAAAGGAGTGGATCACAATGAAATCAGGCCGTGTAGGCAGCACCGCTTCCCACGTCTGTGCGTAATACGCCCCGTTCTCCCGGTCCCGGGCGAAGGGGGCGCTGACCACCCGTAGGTCGGCGCATTGGGGCTGAGCAGAGTTCAGGTCATCCCATCCCGGCATCACGGTGCCCACCCATAGCTTGGGCCGGCCGGTCCGCAGCTCCCAGTTCCGCACCCATCCGGCCCAGCGCGCGGCCCCTCGATAGGCGTTGGGGCAGCAGGCGTGGTCGATCTTGTAGACGTAAAGCCCGTCGAAGACCGAGAGATAATCCGGCTGCAGGCCCTCCGCGATCCACCAGGCCGTGTAGTTCGGATCCACCGCCTGCCGGATCGCCGCCCAGCGGGCCACAGCGGTGGCCACGCCCCTGTCGGAGGCGGGGCGGTTGCCAGCGGGATCCGGGACCCGATACATGTCGCTGAACAGGATCACCGGCCGCCCGGCGATACGCAGAAAGCGGGGATGGGCGGCGTAGCGGTCCATCACGTAGCGCAGGGCGTCGATGACCCCCTGCTGATTCACTTCAGGAAGGATGTGATAGAGAAAAGTGATCGTGGATTGGAAGCCCTCGGGAGAGAGGTTCAGCACCTTCTCCAAGTTGGCATCGGTGCGGTTGCCGGGGGCAAACCAATGGACGGCGAAGCCATCGATGCCAGCGGCGCGGGCCTGGCCGATGTGGCGGGCGATCACCCCAGGATCATCGGAATGATAAACCCCGTCCCGCGGCTGATCGCCGCCCGAGGTGCAGCCCGTGAACCAGGTCCCCGGATCATACCAAGGGAAGTAGTTGGCCAGGACCATGGGAGGAACTGCAGGACGGATCCCCGAGGTTCCCGGAGTGAGCGTCCGAGTGGGTCGTGGGGTGCGGGTGGGTCGCAGGGCACGGGTCGGGCTCGCGAGGGGCCTCGGGCGCGTAGGAGTCCGGAGGGCTGCCACAGGAGGTGGCGTGGGCGAGCTGGACAGCGCTGCTTCTCTGGCCGACGCGCTGGCGAAGCGCTCCCCGGTTGAGGAGAACAAGAGGAGATAACTGGCGAGAAGCGCTAGGATCAACATTCCCCACAGGCCTCTGCGCATGGTTGATCCCTCCCGATTCAGAATCTGCGTGCTCCGCTGGTGGGGGCTCTGGTGGTCCCTTTGAATTGAGCAAATTATATCCCGGCGGGGACGGTCGATGCAAGCGGAGCCATCTCGATGTGGATCCTGCGAAGCGGCTGGCCTCTGGCCATGGTTATGGGGAAAATGAGTGGGGATGCTGGGTGCAGGATCTGGCATGGCCTTCAGTGAATCCGCGGATGGAGGGGAAACGATGGTGATGCCTGCGACAGCGGACGTGGTGGTCGCGGGGGGTGGAGTGATGGGCCTGAGCACGGCCTATCATCTCCTCAAGAAGCAGCCTGGGCTCCGCGTGGTCGTCCTGGAAAAGGGGCCCTTCTTCGGCTGTGGCTCCACCGGAAAGGCCGCTGGCGGCTTCCGCCATCAGTTCGCCACGGAGATCAACATCCGCCTCTCCCTCCTGAGCATCGCAATGATGGAGCGCTTCGCCGAGGATCCCGGGGCGCCGTTGGTGATGCGTTTCTGCGGCTATCTCTTCCTGCTCACTCGGGAGGAGGATGTGGCGGTCTTCTGGGATCAGGTGGCCCTCCAGCGCCGCCTGGGGGTGCCCGCGGAGTGGCTGGACGGCGAGGAGGTCCGCCGCCGTCTCCCGATGATGCGCCTGGACGATGTGATCGCCGGGACGTTCTGCCCCCGGGATGGGTTGCTCAGCCCGATGGATCTGGTGAACGGCTACGCCGTGGGGATCCGCCGCCGAAGTGGGATCCTGCGGACGGACACACCGGTGACGGGCGTGCGGACGCAGGGCGGGCGCATCATGGGGGTGATGACTCCCCTTGGCGAGATCGCGGCGCCGGTCCTGGTCAACGCCGCCGGGCCCTGGGCAGCGCAGATCGGCGAGATGGTGGGCGTGTCCCTCCCGATCCGCCCCTACCGGCGTCAGTATCTGGTCACCACGCCCATCCCGGAGATCCCGGAGGACTTCCCCATGGTCATCGACTTCGCCCGCAGTCTTTATTTCCATCGGGAAGGGGAGGGGATCCTGACCGGGATGTCTAACCGGGATGAGCCCTCGGGCTTCCGGGAGCAGCCGGATCTGGAATGGGAGCTGATCCATATGGAAGCAGCAGTGGCGCGGATGCCGCTGCTGGAGGGGGCGGGGGTGCGGACCCGGGTGGCCGGCCTCTACGAAGTGACCCCGGATGCGCATCCCATCCTCGGGCGCATCCCGGGGGTGGAGGGCTTCTATGTGGTGGCGGGCTTCAGCGGGCATGGGGTGATGCACGGACCCATCGCTGGCCTGCTGATGGCGGAGGAGATCCTGGACGGCCGGGCCCACACCCTGGACATCGCCCCGCTGCGTTACGAACGGTTCATGGCCTCCCCGCCGCTCGCGGAATACAACGTGATTTGAGAGGGGGGACCGAACCTCTGCAAGGTGGTTTTGCTGTAGGCGCTCCTAGCTTCTTCACCCCGGGGGCCTATCATGGAGTGCCTGAAGAGGAGTTTCAACTGGATCGGCGACGCAGCGGATCGATGACCCGGTGAACTTGCGATATCGGATTAAGAGGAAACAAATGGAGCGCGTGGTCAACATCGCTGAGGCTTGCCTTTGCTTTGAGGAATTGATGCGTGAGGCAGCAGAGAGACATGAGACAATCATTAGAGTTGATTCACAATTGATTGTTTTTGTGGTATCATTCTTGCAAGTCTGCTGAAAGGCACTCCAGGCACAACACAACGGAGGGAAAAGATGATAACTGAAACCTTCCTGCGCACGCATGACC
>Ga0272447_1000539_pt1 | contig 28088 bp, 24 predicted proteins | sample YNPCB0133_FD_194589 | JGI IMG/M metagenome (GOLD analysis project Ga0272447, IMG submission 194589) | Hot spring microbial mat communities from Yellowstone National Park, WY, United States - YNP-CB-013-3 | ecosystem: Environmental > Aquatic > Thermal springs > Hot (42-90C) > Sediment | place... | reverse complement strand
CGGAATCGTGCTCTTTCTCTTGATTAGGCAAAGTGATAACCATCTTTTTGCACCTGTATTGAGATTGTCGTTCGTGATGAGTCAATAGGTTTTGGCGCGGAGCAGTTGACCGCCGGTCTCCTATCGCTTGGAATCCTACCACCATGTCGGTTGCTGTGTCAAGGAAGCAAGAGAGCGTTCGAAAATCCACCTCATTGTTTGCCCCAGCGACTGAAAGTCGCGGGTAAGGCAGGGACTAAACCTGGTGATGCAGGTTCTCATCTTCTGCAAGGGGCTTCGTTTTGGGTTGCCTGCAACTTTTAGTTGCTGAGAAAGACCCACTCATCGGAGACCCGTGCGCGGAAGTGGTCGCACGAGACGTTAATGCCCACCACCTGTTGCATCCGCACTTGCCTCATTTGCTTGGTTTGTGATACACTTATCTTGCACACCGCCGCATCAGCAGCCGAGCCATTTCTGCTGACAGGTCTTTGTGTCCGCAAATGTATTTGGCTCTTGCTGTCAGTGGGAGGTGGTTCTGCTTCGGAATGTGGGTCTTACCCTGAGCGAAGCGTAGCTCGTGCCAGCCCCGCGGCGGTGTGTGGAAAGAGTGTGTCATGTTCTCCATTAGAATCACGGTCGGTGCAAACTCAAGGGGGCGATTAGATCAAAAGGTGCTTCGGCAAAATGGAGCGCGTGTGGCACTTAATCTTCGTCGGACTTTTGCTAATGGGAATGGTCACGCCGAGCGGCTTTGCGCAAAACGTCGTACGCAACGCAAGCATGGAAGAGGGCTTGGACGCCCCTGCCGAATGGCTCTTCAGGACGCGCACGACGGGTCAAGGCGTGTGGGATGAGCAGGTAGCCCGTTCGGGATGACGGAGTCTGCGCATAGACGGCTCGTCCAGCAACGATAACTGGAGCCAGCGCGAAGTACCGATTCAGTCCGGTTTGCTGTATCGTTTGCGCGTGTGGATTCGGCAGGAGCGTTGCTACCCCTGGGGTCCGGATGTCTTTGTTACGGCTCAAGATGCGCAAGGTCAGTCTTTGCAGTCTTGGCAATTTCGGGGGCGTCGTGGTACGCGCGAATGGTATCTGTTGGAGTCTTACTTCGTACCGCCTGAAAACGCGTAGAAGTTGCAGATTGAGCTGCGGGTGCTGTTGTTGCCAGGCAGAGTTTGGTTTGATGATGTCACTATTGAGCCAATCGGCGCGTGGCAGGCACGCCGGGAGCCCGTAGACCCAGCGGCGGAGTGGCAGCGAAAGAGCCGTTACCTCCGCACCCTATCTACGGAGGTAGTGACTCCGCACTGGCGCTGGGCGAAGCACTTCAATAAGCCGCCTACCGTTTTCTTTGCCATTGACCGCATCGCGCAGCGAGAGGTTGTGGAATTGGCACAGCGGTTTCCATTTCCATGGCGCACGACTTTTCTCACATTAGACACTGTCCCGCAATATCTGTCGGGTGAGTATTACGACCGGCTGTCGCAGGAAGACCTACAACGGGCGTTAGACGAAGCCTTACAAGAACCGTTCGACGTGATTGTCTTGAGTGGAAGGATTTGGGACACCCTGACCGACACCCAACAGAAAGCCATCTTACAGAAGGTGCAAGAGGGAAAAGCGCTTGTTCAAATCGGCAAACCGACGAACACCGAAGGCACTAACGCCCTTCTGGATGCATTGGGCATCACGCTCACGAAGGAGGAGGTGTCGGCACGTGTGCTCACACCTGAGCAAGGGGTGCTTGCTGCCTATCCCAAAGTTTTGCCACCCGTTGCCATCCATGTGGTGCAGGTCTCGTCTGGCACTGTGTTGGCGGAAGCAGAAGACGCGAGCGGGCGGCGACATCCGTTTTTAGTGTCTGGTCAGCATGGTAACGGCAGGACGCTGTTCGTTGCCTACCGGAGTGAAGCGGTTGTCTACGAGTTGTTTGGTGCAGGACTAACCCCGATTGCGGCAGCGAAGGAGTGGCGCGACTTGCCTTTCAGCTATCATGAGTATCTGCTTGCATCGTTGGGGAGGTGGCTACTAGATGTTGCTGAGCCGAAGCGGTGGCGGTTGGACGGCATCCGCACCCGGTTGGTAGCAAATCGCGTGCAGGCCTCCGTCGAGGTTGCGCCCTTTGAGAAGCCGTTGCAACTGCAGTGGCGATGGCGTGACAAGTTCTCGCGGCTCGTTATGGAACAGTCGGAGACCCTTTCGCCCTCCGCAGTGAACAGGACGGTTAGCGCGTCAATCCCAGCGGGAAGGTTCCCCGCTGGCGATGTGTTCGTGGAGCTCATTGCGGCGAGTGATGAAGGCTGTCTGGACTGGGCTGCTGCCAGCACAAGCCATCGTAGTAGGGCACAGATACAGTTGCGCATCGACAAAGACGTGATACGGCACGGAGATCCAGTTAAAGCCCACGTGATCGTAACCCGACACGTGCGCCGTCCGTTCTTAGCCACATTGAAACTGACCATGATGGACAGCTATGGCTGGGAGATAGAACAGCAGGTGCATCGTGTAGACCTGCGTGACCCCGAAATGGCACTAAACACGACCATACCAACGTATCGTCTGCGGTCGACGGGGGCTACTCTTGTTGCTGAACTAAGGGCAGAGGACGGAAGGTTGCTCGATGAGCAGCGTGTCTGGGTATTGGCAGTAGGGCTCCACCACTGGGATGAGTGGCGGCAGGTGATGTGGACAGTACTTGGGCGCAGCGGATATCGCAATTACCCTACTGAAGCCATCGTGGATCGGATACGTGCGCTGGGTATCAACACGTGGCTGTTCAATTTGGCAGGAGAAGAATGGCGAACGGCGTGTCAGCACGATTTTGGGATTGTTCCTATCGGCATTTATGGAGTTTGGAGTACGACACACGGATTTACGGAGTATGCCACCACACAAGACCCGAAATGGCTGGCACGACAGCCGTGCCTCAGCTCGCCGCAAGAGGCTGCTGCTTTGGAGAAGGCGGTCGGAAACGCCTCTAGCCTGTTGGCGCCGTTTGCGCCGATGGCGTACTGCCTTGCCGATGAAAACAACATCACCTATTACAACGCGCCCTTTGACTACTGTTTCTCACCATATTGCTTACAGCGGTTTCGGGACTGGCTTCAGCGCCGCTATGGCGATTTGAAGACGTTAAATCAGGTGTGGCGCAGGCAGTTCTCCTCATGGGACGAGGTGGTTCCCGATACCTTTGAGCAGGCGCAATCACGCGGCGTCTTCACTGCCTGGGGCGACCACCGCGCCTTCATGGACGAGGTTTTTGTCAACGTTTGGCAAAAAGCGCGCGAAGTGGCAATCGCCATAGACCCCAACGCCCGTATCGGCCTCTCTGGCACGCCAGAGCCGCAAGCTTACGGTGGCTACGATTGGTATCCACTGATGCAAACGCTAGACGTGCTGTTTCCTTACGAGTTGCAGCTGCAACGACACTTCGGAGGTGCGCCGCGAGTCCCTTGGGCAGCAGGATACGGGTTGCGCGGAGCGGAACTGTCCTATAGCATCTGGCAGTCGGTGTTCAACGGGTGCGAAGGCATCTCTGTGTTCTGGCTGCCGTCTCTGATTGAGCCCGACCTGACCTTCCCTCAAAGCGCGAAAGACCTCGAGTCCGTTACTCGTCCGCTGCGCGACGGGTTAGGCAAGCTGCTGCTGCATGCAGAACCGGCGAAGCCAGAAGTAGCGATATACCACTCGCAGCCGTCTATCCGAGCTGCTTTCACCATGAACCTCGACGAAGAGCTAACTGGCAACAGGCAGAGCATCGCACAAATCCTGAACACCCTCGGCGTATCCTTCGCCTTCGTCGACCATCGCCAGTTGGAGCAAGGGTGGTTACTACAACAGATGCCTAAGGTTCTCATTATGCCAATGACGCTTGCCATGTCCGAGCGAGAGGTTCAAGCAGTGCGCGAGTATGTTGTTCGGGGAGGATGCTTGCTTGCCGATGTGATGCCCGCCGTGTATGACGAATACCTTCGCCCGCGAAGCGAGCCGCCCCTTGCCGACCTGTTCGGTACACCAGCATCAGACAGCCTGCGGTGGCAACAGATAGCCGACTTTCGGGAACCAGTGTTTCCTGATGGTGAGCCATCATTGCGCAAGCACGTGTGCATTGGCAGATTAGCCTTCTGCTTGCACTCTCAGGAAAGTAGTTGGCGCGCCAATGATGTCATGCGGCAACGCTGTGAACGACGCGAACAATGGCTGGAGCAGTTCCTGCAAGCGGCACAAGCCCGTCCAGTTGGCAGGGCATCCTGGGGCGATGATCACAGCGTAGTGCGGGACTGCTTCTGGGCGCGCTGGGACTTAAGCGATGGCGCCTACCTGATTGGCGTCCTTCGTTCGCCGTCAGCCCCTTTTATTAGGGACATGGTTGTGCCGCTTCCCGAAGGCAAATCTGTCTACGACCTGCTGGAGCACAGGTGGTTGCGCGGGGCGCAGGTCACTTTGGCAATGCCGCCAGGTGGCGTGAAGCTGTGGGCAGTGCTACCCAAAAAACCGAAGGCGCCCGTCCTGCGCGTGGCTGAAGGGGCAGCGAAGCCTGGCTCCAACGTAACGCTCACTCTTCGGCAGAAGGATGCGCCCAGACTGACCTGCTATCGGTTGGAGGTTCGCGACGCCCTCAATCAGACTCTTCCCGGACTGGCATCCAATATCCTGATGCGCGACGGCGCGGGAGAATTGACTATCGCGCTGCCATATAATCTGCCCGCAGGCAGCAGGATTATCGTCACCGATGTGCTTAGCGGACAGTCCGCATCGGTTGCTATCCGCAACCGGTAATCGACTTTAGCACGGTCTACTATCCAAGACGACCCGGCTCGCCAAAGCCACGTCCCTCTTCGTCCAGAACCAGAACCCAATCGCCACCATCTGGCGCGGGTGGCGGGATGAATTGCTGCACTCCTCGCGTCGCGAAGGTTCCTGCCCGGCTCGCCTTGCCTGTGCGCGGGTCGTACCACCATGCAACCACGCGTCGACCGCCAAGTTTTTCCATATGGACCTGCACTGGTTTGCGCAAGGGCAGGTAAATCATCGCGTAGCTGCCGTTGCTGGCGCGAGTAGCCCGAATGTGGTGTGCGCCTGCACCCTCTTCCGTGGCCAGAATACTCTGGTCGGGTACGCGGTCAAAGAAGGGTCGGGAGAGTAATAATCTTTTCACGTAATGCATCTGTCCAGAACCAGGCAGCTTCATTGCGTCTCTCCAAGGTAAGTGGGCGTGTAGCACTGGTTCGCGCCCAGGTTGCCACATCTGCCATACCTCGTTGCAGCCGTAAGTGTGACCATGTGCGCCAGCAAACAGCGCCCAGTAGGCGAACTTGCGCGAATCATAGGCGGTCATAAAGCCGTTCTTGGGGTCAAAGTGCGATGCCATGTTTTCGTAACCGGGCTCAGCGTCCATACAGGGCTTTACTGGGTTTAGCGCATAGTCCTTAGCAACGAGCTTCCAGTTCTCGTTGTTCTGCACATGCCCCGACTGAACCATGTTGAAGTCCAGCCACTCATCCTTATGGAAGTATTGAGAAGAGTGTTGGTATCCCATCGGATGGAAGGAGATGAGCTGGCTTCGCCCAACAGCCGCGCGAATTCCCTCTGCCATGCTGCGCAGGATGGCGTAATGTTGTTCGTTCTCTACAGGACGATCGCCTCCGAGTATCCAGATAATTTTGCGTGTTCTGTATCGGTTGCCAATCCACTCGCCGTATACACGAGCGTTCTGTGGAGTGAAGATTTCTGGTCCAACACCCCATTTCTTGTTCCATTTGTCACCCCATGTGGGGAGTAGTCCGATGAACATTCCAAGACGGTTTGCCATGTCTACAATGTAGTCTACATGTTTCCAGTATTCCTCGTTGGGGCGCGTCGGGTCATCGTTGATCAGCGGAGTGTGACCGTACGGGTTGGGGGCACGCAGCCCATCCAGTTCCGCGAGCGCGACTGCTTGAATGACGGTAAAGCCTTTGGCAGCACGGTCTTTCAGGTAAAGCGATGCTTCACGTCGGTTCAGGCGGTGGAAGAGCTCCCACGCCGTGTCGCCCAAGTAAAAGAAGGGGGTTCCGTTCTCCCACATCAGAAAACGTCGTGCAGGGTGAATCGTCAGGTTCATCGCTTCCTCCTTTGGAGTCGCAACGATTTTCTAAACTCATCGGAAACTAAACCGTTTCAGTATCGTTCGATCAAGCAAAGGTATATTCCTGCCGCAGGCTACACGCCGCACTCGGGGCACTGCATCCCGGAAAGTTCGATGGCATCCTGCAGGCGGGGAAAGGCGGTAGGCAAATCATCAACGGTGCAGGCGGCACAGTGTACCACCATCGGGCAGAGTAAACGTCGGAGCGATTATCTCTTCATTGTCACCGATCGTTTTAACCCGACACATCATGGTGGTGTTCCTCTCTCTGCAAGCGGCACACGAAACCTGAGCCTTTGGTCACCGCGCAGGAGCTCTACATCCACTACCTCTCCTAGTTTCAGGCGGCGCAGGATGCTCGTCACATCGGCAGCGCGGCGCACTGGGGCTTTGTTCAAGGACACAATCACATCTCCCAATCGGATCCCTGACCGGGCGGCGGGGCTATTCGGTACCACCCGCACGACCTCGGCACCCTCAGCGCCATCGCGGTCAGCGGGCATGATGCCAAGGAAGGGTCGACGCAATCGCCCTGACCGCATCTCGTCCAGCACAGCGCGTACATCGTTAATCGGTACTGCCAGTGCTCCACCCGTAGTGCCAAAAAGCATCATCTCGGTGGCGGTACCCAACGCTGGCAAGCCCGAGTCAGCGCGGCGCGTGTCCGTTGCGCTCGGTGGGCGAAACAGCAGCCCAGGTGAAATGCTAGCGACGATGACACCGATTACCTCGCCACGTGAGTTAACGACGGGAGCCCCACTGCTGCCTGCACCAACGGGACCAGCAATCTGAATGAGATTGGATAGAAACTGTTGTTGCCCGATGACGCCAGTGCGCTCCTTCCCAGCTACCAAACAGAGCGCTAACGACCGTTCATAGCCTCCGAGTGTGCCCGCGCACAATACGATGCTCCCCTGTTCCACCTTGTCGGAGTCGCCAAGTGACAAGGCAAAGGGGGCAGATGTCGACACCCTCACCATGGCCAGATTGGTCACATCATCAATGCTAACCACTCTGCCTGTGACTTTTCTACCGTCAGCAAAACGCACGACACAGGTCTCCGCGCCCCGCACGACGTCCGCGCTGGTGAGAATCCATCCCTCCTTATCTACTACGAAGCCACTACCCTTGCGCGTGATAGGGCTGGGCAGGTTGAACAAGCGCAAGGCTTCTAACCAGCGACGGGTAGAATCGTTTTCGGGACGCATCCACAGAGCCGATGGAGGCAACCCGGGCGGAGCCAAAGCACCGCCTTCGACCGATACGACCGCCCCCTGCACCTTGCGGGCTAACGCGACTACTTCCCTCTCGAGCGATTCAAGCACGCTTTGGGCGTGCGCAGCGGTCGCCACGAGTGTGGTAATCCACAAGGATGCTATCCACCGCATTGGGAGCCGCCTCCTCACTCAACACCGCCAGTGGAAGCGGGATGAGCTGCCTGCATGACATACGCTTCCGGCGGTTGCACTGGCGACACAGGTGGATGCGCCTCTGCTAGCACTGGCTGCACAGGCACCAGTGGTTCGAGGGTGGTTTGGCTACCACCATCCTCGCCTGCATGTGGGTCGTTCTGCACTGCCGTCTGGGAAGCAATGACGGTATGCGGTGCTTCCAGCGGACGGCGCACCACAACAGGGGTTAGGTGGGCAGGCGCAGGCTTAGCAACCACAGGGGCGGCAAGCTGCCTCGATGGCTCCTTCTGGGGTTTGTCGTTCCCTGTGACAGGAGGCGCGACAGGAGAGGGCGGACCCGCCTGCGACAACGCCTTAGGCGGAGCCACAGGCACTTCTCGTGCAAGCTGTGGTACTGTGCTAACTTCGCCCGAAGGGCGGGTGCCGCGTTCCCACAGCGAGAAAATCGCAAGCACGATTGCCACCGTTGCAACAGGAAGCAGGGTGAGCTTCCAAGGCAGCACCCGTCGCTTCATTTCTGCACGGAGCGACAACGGACGCCACCCGTGTGGTGGAGAGTCGGGAAGGTGCTGCGCGTACCGAAGCATTGCCTCCCGCGTGCGGGAATATGCCACCTTGACTTCCTGACAGCGCAGACACCTTCGCAGGTGTCGCCTTACCCACGCGGGCAAGCGATCTATATCCTCTTCGCACAGGGCGAGATAGTATTCAGCTAATTGGCAGAAGAGCCAGCTCATCGTGATCCCCCCAAAAGCACTTCCAATCGCTGCTTGAGCAATCGCCTCGCGCGGAACAAGCGCAGTTTGACGCTACCCACGCTGCACCCCAGTGCTTGCGCCATCTCTGTATAGTCCATTCCTTCCACATCTCGCAAAACAATCACTGCACGATGGTGGGGGGGTAGAGCATCAATAGCTTTGCGCACCGTTTCCCGCAGCTCATTTCGCTCGGCGGCAGTGTGCGGGTCGATGTCTGCGTACGCGCCGCCCACGTCCCACTCGAGCGGCACCTCCGGGTGAGATTTCTTGCGCTTTACATGGTCTATCGCGAGATGCACACCGATGCGGATGAGCCAAGTGCGCAACTGCGCCTCCCCACGAAAGCTCTCTATCGCTCGGTATGCGCGCAGGAAGGCATCCTGCGTCAGGTCTTCGGCGTCCTGAGTGTTGCCGACGACACCCAAGATACTGCGGAACACCGCTGCCCGATGTTGCTGCCACAGCACGCCGAATGCCTCCATATCGCCCGCGCGGCAGCGTTCAATGAGCTGGTGTTCGCCCTCTTGCCGGGAATGCTCTCCGGTTGCCACTCGCCACTCCCACACTTGCGCGTCCATCGCATCGCTCCTTTTCTGTTTCGGTGCGAGCGCCGTAGGCTCCCCCTCGTGCCAACCCACACTGCGGAGAGACAGCGGGTGCCCGCACCTTTACCTGCGCCGTCGGGCATCCTCGCATATCCTCCCCAGTTCTCACCAATTGATAGACGGAATATCGATGCTTTTGTTATCATAATAAATGTGGGCAGCATCATTACCTTGCTAACGGATTTCGGTTTAGAAGACACCTATGTCGGTGTGATGAAAGGGGTCATCGCCTCCATTTGCCCGCAGGCGCAAGTAATTGACCTAACACATCAGGTGCCCCCGCAGGACGTACCGACGGCTGCGTTCCTGCTGGATATTTCGGTTGATTACTTCCCAGATGGTGCTATCCACGTGGCTGTAGTAGATCCTGGCGTCGGCACCGCCCGAAAGCCAGTCGCGCTGCGGACTGCGAAAGCGTTTTATGTCGGTCCAGACAACGGTATTTTCACACTCGTGCTGCAGCGGCAAAAGGTTGTGCAGGCGGTGTGCCTAGACAACCCCAAGTACCGTTTGCCAGAGCTTAGTACGACCTTCCACGGTAGGGACATTTTCGCGCCAGCGGCAGCGCATCTCGCCAGTGGGCTACCGTTGGGCGAGTTGGGCTCTCCAATAACGCGATTGCAACGACTGCCACTACCCCGCATCCGTGTCGATTGGCACGGCATCCGCGCGACGGTGGTACACATCGACCGCTTCGGCAACGCCATTACCAATCTGACGCGCGGCGACTACGAGAGATGGCGGTCACGCTGGGACGTCGAACAACCAGTGGTCGAGGTGGTGCGAGCTGGTGTCATTTTGCCGTTGTCTGGCACGTATGGGGAGGTTGCGCACGGTCAACCCCTGGCGTTATTCAGTAGTAGCGGGCGGCTAGAAGTGGCAGTAAATATGGGCAACGCTGCACAAACCCTAAGCATCTGTCGTGGGGATATGGTGCGTGTGCTACGGCGCGAGAACAGCTCTCCCCCACGCATCCAACGCGCCCTCCGTCTGGAATAGAAAAGGGGCGGGCGGGTAGCGAGACACGACGTTGCTGCAGGACGCCGCGAAACAAGCACGAATAGCAGACTGCTCACCAAAAGAAAGGAAGGAGGTTAACGATGCGTTACCACGCTTCCAAGCTCATATTAGTTTGTACGCTGGGTGCGCTTGTGCTGACAGCGTGCGGCAAGCGCGAGACGGCGCGCAGCACCGACGCCGCAAGCGGGCAGCTTCGCATCGCGGTGGTGCCGAAGGGTACGGCGCACTCGTTCTGGTTGACAGTCAAGGCGGGAGCCGAGCAGGCTGGCAAGGAAGAGGGTGTCCAGATCTTGTGGAAAGGTCCTGCCGAAGAGACGGACGTAGAGGGTCAACAGCGAATCTTAGAAGACTTTATCAATCAGAAGGTGGACGCCATTGTGATGGCAGCGTGTGATGCGGATGGATTGGTGCCGATTGTGAGGCAGGCGATGGATGCTGGCATCCCGGTTATCACCATTGACTCAGGCGTGAACTCCGACCTACCGCTGAGCTTTGTAGCGACGGACAACGTGGCAGCGGCAGAGAAGGCGGCGGAGGTACTATGCAGGCTCGTCGGCGGTAAGGGAAAGGTGGGCATGATTCCCTTCATCAAGGGCGCAGCGTCTTCCGAGCAACGCGAGCAAGGCTTTCGTCAGGGCATTGCCAAATGCCCAGGGGTCACACTCGGACCGGTTTTGTATTCGCAGAGTCAGGTGGAGCGGGCGATGCAGGTTACCGAAGACATGCTGACCGCTAACCCCGATCTGGTGGGCATTTTCGCGGCAAACGAACCGGGAGCAGTAGGGGCAGCGACCGTGCTGGAACAGCGTGGGCTGGCGGGAAAGGTCAAACTGGTGGCCTTCGACGCGGCGCAGCCCGAGATCGACGCTCTGCGCCGCGGAACCATTCAGGCGCTCATCGTGCAGAACCCCTTCAAGATGGGCTACGAAGGCGTCAAGCTCGCAGTGCAAGCCATTCGCGGCGACCGTGCCAGCATCCCCAAGCGCGTGGATACTGGCGTCACCATCGTCACCAAAGAGAACGTCGATAGTCCTGAAGTGCAGGAGCTCTTGAAGGAGAGGAAATAGCTGCCTGCCCTTCCCCAATAAGGGGTGATTAGTTTGGTGACTTTAGAGCGCATCGAGGAGGCGCGCCGCGAGGCGCAGGGGGTGGTTCAGCACACGCCCCTGTTTCCCGCGCGGATATTAAGCGAAATCGCAGGCGTGTCGGTGTGGCTGAAGGTGGAGAGTTTTCAGCGCACCGGTTCGTTTAAGATCCGAGGGGCGTATGAGTGCCTGCGGCGCTTGCCGCCCGAGGTTCGGGCGCGCGGTGTGGTCACGGGTTCGGCAGGAAACCACGCACAGGGGCTAGCGTTAGCGGCGAAGCTCTTCGGGGCTCCTGCTACCATCTTCATGCCCGTTTTCGGCTCTATCGCGAAGATGCAGGCGGCAAAGACGTACGGGGCGCAGGTCATCCTGCAAGGCGAGGGCTTCGCCGAGGCGGTGGCGGCCGCGCAGCAGTTCGCGCAGGAGACGGGGGCAATGTATGTGTCCGCCTTCGACCACGACGACATCATCTGCGGGCAGGGCACGTGCGGGTTGGAGATTTTAGAAGACCTGCCCGAGGTGGAACAGATTGTCATACCCGTGGGGGGCGGTGGACTCTTTGCGGGCATCGCAGCGGCGGTGAAGGCGAAAAAGCCTACCGTTTCCTTGATAGGTGTGCAATCGGAGGGGGCAGATACTGCTGTCCGCTCTTGGCAGGAAGGGAGACTGGTAGAACCGGCTCCAATGCGCTACACCATCGCGGACGGCATCGCGGTGAAGTCGCCGTCGGAACGCACCTTTGAGTACATCCGGCGCTACGCTGACGAGATGGTGACGGTGGACGACCGCAGTATCGCGCGGGCGGTGCTGTGGCTGCTGGAGCGGAAGAAGATTGTCGCAGAAGGGGCTGGCGCCGCGGGAGTGGCAGCGGTACAGAGCGGCAAACTAAAGCTGCACGGGGCAACGGTTATTGTGGTCTCCGGAGGTAACATTGACGCGAAAACCCTTTCCGACCTGATTGAGCGCGAGATGCTGCTGGCACACCGCTACTTCCACTTCTTCACCGCCGTGCCAGACCGTCCGGGTGGACTGGCGGCTTTGCTGAAGCTGGTCGCACAGGCACAGGGCAACATTATGAGCGTCAACCACAATCGCATTCACCCATCCATCCCGCACGGCTGGACGGGAGTGGAGCTGCTGGTGGAAGTGCGCGACGCCGAGCATATCGCGCAGATAGGAAGGTTGCTGCAAGAGTACCACTACGAGGTCAGGGTGCTGGGGTGAGTGGACACAAGGCAGGACGAGCCTTTGTGGTCGCGAGGTCGTCGAAAGGCAAAGGTATCAGCAACCATTGACCTGAAGCCAGTGGTTTCCCGTCAGCAAGGGTGTATCCGTCTGCAGGCGATCCCGCATCAATCGATACTACCCTTCTAACGGCGTTATGTCATCCTCGCTTGCAAGCGGATAGCGGCAGCTTTCAAGTTGACCTCGCGCATGCGTTTGACCAGCTCCCACTTTGGGTGGTCGGTGAACTCGATCAATCCGTGCGCGGTGTGTTCTCCGATGAATAATTGCTTCCCCCTTCCGGGTCCTCGTCCGGTAATCGGCTGGTCACGATACTGGAACCACATCGCCCCGATGCACAACGGATGCCGGGCGGCATCGGTAATCCACTGGACGTAGAGTTCACCTGCCTCGCGGTCATCGCTTGCGGACGAACCCATAAACGCCCCCCAACCGCGCTTCCCGCCGTGATAAGTTGCAAACGCAAACTCGCCACACAGTATCGGCTTATCGACCCTGTCGAACAGGCGTGCCAAAACCGGTGGCGAGAAGGTGAGGCTGTAGTAGTCATACCCAATCACATCGCAGTGCTTCGCAATCAAGTTCCAGTCTTCGTCGTTTTCCCAACCGTAGGGGTAAATCCAGAAGCCGAGATAGAGGTGGTCGGGGTCAATCTCTTTGACGGTCTGGTGTATCCACGCATAGTAACGGTCGGCATAGAAACGGCGCATGGCTTCGAGCTCCTCGTCAGAAGCCTTCGTGATGGACGCCCGACAGAGAGCCTCCACGCTGCCTGCCGAGACCTCCCAAGTTTGCGCTAGCCTGCTCAGGTTTCCGCCATAGCGGGTTCGCAGCAGATGCTCTACCATCGCTAGCTTCGCGGGCGGGGCGTATGGCAACTCCATGATTTTGCGAATCTCCTCGCGTCGGATGATCTCTTGGTCCTCGTTGCCCACCGACCAGCCCAGCACCCATGGGCTACGTCGGTATGGCGTTATCTGCCGAACCAGCTCGGCGCGGAACCGCGATTGAACGCTGCTGTCAAAGATGTCGGGATGGCTGACGAGATTAGGCACATTGCCGCGCGACAGCACGGATGCGAAGGGCATCTCCTCGAGGTAACCCCATTTGCCGACACCCGAGAAGCCCCAGGTGCGCAGCCGTCTTTTCGCCAGCTCACGGCAGACCTGCCTCCAGTTTGTGCCGAGGCGTCGCATCAGGTTGACGGCATAGAGACTAACGTATTCTGTGCCCTCCTTCTCGCCCCAAGCGTTGGTTGCCCAGATGCGAGCATACTCTCCTTCGCGCGGCGGTAGCCATTCGAATATCTCTTCCCGGTCGGAAACAGGGGTCAGTTCCCACACCTCCATCGGTGCGCTGCAAACGCCAGTGTAGAAGCAGGGGTAACCTTCGGGCGTAATTAACCACCAGTATCCGTCACGGCGCACGATACGATAAAAACCAGTTGGTCTCTCACGCCACCTTGCGCGCAGGTAGCCGCCGTAAGCGTCAAAGATGGTAGGGATGCCCCACTGCTGAAGGATGCGTTGTTCCTGCTCGTAGTCGCGCCGCAAATCAGCATCACGATGCACCTTGGTCGGGTAGTCTGCGTAGCGACACTGTCCGTAACGGTCAACATAAGGGATATATCGCCGCCAGTCTGGTATCCGCGCCAGCTGGATAGTTACTTCCACAGCAATTGGCAGACTGGGCACGAAATCTATCTGATGAGTGTAGAAGTTGGTAGCCAGTCCCCAAAAGACGTGAGGATTGAAAAAACGCAGCGGTTCTGGCAGGTCATTAGGAGGACCACCAATGGCAACGCGTTGCTCTCTTTCGCCTTGAACGAGCCGAAGCTGTGTTGGCATCAGGTGGTAATCGGTATCTCCAAACGCCCACGAAGGTACTTCGCCGATGTTCAAACTGCCTGCTACCAGATGCGGACGCACTGCCTGCTCGCCGACCTGTTTGCCGTTTATCCAAAGTACCGCGCGTTCTGCCGCGATTTCGGCGCGGATTTGATAGCGAGTGTCCAGTCGCCACTGTCCAGCAGGGATTGAGGAAATGTACCAATTCTGTCCGTCTCCCACGCCGAAGAACAGCCCGAGGTTCTCGACCTGGCATGGACCGGATGGGGCACGGTTCTCGAAGGCGAGATAAAAGCCAGTGCGCTTGACCCAATCATGCAGGCTCACGAAGTAATAGCGATGTTCAGCCATTTGCACCACCTAAATCCCGCACTTTTTACAAGCCAATTCTCTCTATGGGCTATATTTTCCTGCCGATAATAAGGGTAGAGGAGGTTGGTCGTATGGCATATCCAGCGCAGCGTATCGAGATCACAGGCATTGACGTGAACAGCGTGGAGAAAGACCCATCCTTTGCGACCGCGTACGCCTTCTACATGCAACTATCCGAAACGCCCAATGAGGCGTGGACGCTGGCGTTCAGCGAGGAATGGAAGGCAATCATCGCCGCGCGCAAGCTGCAGCTGGATGTGGTGGGCGACCGGTTGCGATGCATCATCTCTGAGGGTGACGACTTGCGCCGAGTCATCCAGTTCGCCTATGAGTTTGTCGAGCGGATTAACCAACGCGTACCAAACTATTGCGCTCAGCTCGCCGAGCGTGAGCGACGAGAGCAGGCTTACCAGCGTGAGGTGGAGGAGCGTATTGCTCACATCCGCGCGAGGTTACAAGCCATAGCAAAAGAGTTCGAGATGCAGCAAGTCGCCTAATCGTCCGAGAGAACCAACGATTGGAAGGCAGGTGTTGGTGCATTGAGTACGAGAGGAGTTAACTTTTCCGGTCTTATCTCTGGTATGGATACCGAGGCGTTGATTCAGCAAATCATTCAAGTAGAGAGCCGTCGAAAAAGAATATGGTCAACGCACCAGTCTCAGTTAACCCAACGGCTCAGCGGTTTGCAGGCGGTGCAGACGCAGCTTATTGGCTTTCAGTCCGCAATTTCCCAGGTAACTGTCCAGACAGCATTCAAGGCGGCTACAGCCACTAGCAGCGCGGAGAACGTCGCTCGGGTTTCCGCGAATACTCTTGCTGTGCCAGGCACCTATCTATTGGAGGTGTCGCAGCTGGCGACCAACCATAAGATTGCCACGGTGGCACAGAGCTCGGCGGACAATCCACTCGGCTTGAGCGGTTCCTTTGTGGTGAACGGCAAGCAGGTCACTGTCGTGGCTAGCGACAATCTGCGCGATATCGCCTCGCGTATCAACAACGCGCGAGCGGGAGTCACCGCCTCCGTTCTAAGCGTCAACGGGGGCGAGCATTATCTAGTTCTGACCGCCCACGATTCTGGGGTGGCAAACGCGATTAGCCTGAACGACCTTGGCAGTGGCACTGTACTGCACTCGCTGGGGTTCATCAACAGCTCGGTGAGTATCAAGCACGGTATCGCGAATGGGGCTCAGTCGGACAAGTTCACCAACACCAGCTCAGCCATTGGCACGCTGCTTAATTTAAGTGGCGCGCCTTCTGGGACGATCAAGATTAACGGGGTGGACATCGCAATCGACCTCGGCGTGGACTCCCTAAACAGCATTGCTCAGAAAATCAACGATGCCGGCGCTGGGGTCACCGCCTCGGTGGTAACTGTAACTGAAAACGGCACGACACGGTATCGCTTGCAGGTTACTGGAAGCAGCACACCGACCTTCCACGATGACCAGCATATTCTGAAAACATTGGGTATCCTTAAAGCGGGCTACGGTAACGAACTGGTTCAGGCGAAGGATGCGCAGTTCAAAATAGACAACATGAGCCTGACCAGCAGCAGCAACGTGCTGACCGACATCCTTCCTGGGGTGACTATAACCTTGATGGATGCAGATGCGACCAACCCGAAACGAACCACCATCACAGTATCTAGAGACATCAAAAGCATTAAGGATGCGATCAAGGGATTCGTCGATGCATATAACTCCACGCTAGACCTTATTAAAAAGTACGACTATTTTGACAAGGAGACGTTTGAGGCGGGCCCGCTTTTTGGCAACCCCGTCGTGAATGCCCTTACCAGCGACCTCATGGCTACCGTATCGGACGTGGTGGCGGGTGTGAGTTCCAACCTGAGTATGTTAGCGCAGGTAGGCATTAGTTTGGACCCTGCTGGCACTGGGAAGCTAGTGCTGCGAGACTCTGAGCTCGAGGCTGCACTTAATACTCGGCTAGGCGATGTGGAACGGCTATTTCGGGTGATGGGAACCACCAGCGACCCACGCCTAACGTATGTCGTCGCTACTGGCAAGACGCGCGCCACAGGTGTGCCGCTGACGGTAGAGATCACTCAGGTCGCGAGGCAGGCTCAGGCGACCGCTTCGTTAGCACAGACACAGGCGAGTGCTATGGTGGAGCGATTGACTTTCGGGGGCGCGCTGTTCAACAACACGGAATACTCCATTACGCTGAACGCAGGCAACACCATTGACGACACAATCGCGCAGATTAATGGGGATGCAACGCTGTCGCGTTATCTGGTGGCTTCGAAAGATGAGACCGGGAGGCTAATTATCACTTCGAAGCAGTATGGTTCGAAAGTCTCATTTACGGTCGTCAGTGACCAGGAAGCCGCCAGTAACAACAGCGGTATTGGCACCACTCGGTTAGAGGTGCGGGGGCAGGATGTCGCTGGTACGATTAACGGCGAACCTGCCACTGGCGATGGGCAGTTCCTGACGGGAAACAGCGGTAACGCGACCACTGACGGTTTGCAGGTTCGAGTGACGGCAACCACGCCGGGTGTCATTGGCACGGTCACGGTCACGCGCGGCATTGCGGACCGGATGTTCCAGTTAATACAGCGGTTCACCGACTCGATTAACGGCGCGCTATCGGATGAGACCAAAACCATCCAGCAGCAGATAGACGAGATCAAGCAACGCATTTCGGCGTTCGACGAAGCGATGCAGCGGCGGGCGAACGACCTGCGAGCCCAGTTCACGTCGATGGAAAACGCCCTGAACAAGATGCGTTCTCAGGCGCAGTATCTGACTGCTCTGTTCGGACAGGTGAGTCTCTTAAGCAGTCTCAACGCGAGATGAGATAACGTTCACAAAGAGGGAAGTGGCAGATGGCGTTGACGACCCCTTACGATGTTTATCAGCGCACGCAGGTGGATACAGCTTCACCTGCCAAGCTGGTGGTAATGCTGTATGATGGAGCAATTCGGTTTTTGAAGCAAGGACAGGCTGCCATGGAGCGGGGAGACCGCGAAGCACAGAACCATTACTTGTTACGAGCCCAACGGATTATCGCGGAGCTGGCGAGTTCGCTGAACATGGAAGCAGGGGGTGAGATAGCCGCTAACCTGATGGCGCTTTACCAGTTCATGCAAGAGCAACTGGTGCTGGCGAATTTTCAGGACGATGTGGAAAAGATACGTAAAGTGCGGGAGATGTTAGAGAGCTTGAGGCAAGCATGGGCGCAGGTGGAGGTAACGGTACGAGGTTCGGCGTCTCCGCCAGCGCTGGGCAGGACGGAGGTGTCTCATGCAGCCTGAAGAAAGCGGATTTTGGCACGATTGGTTGGCGACATGCGCTCAGCGGGTCAGGCTTCTTTACGTCCTTCAGGAAAACGCTATTCTGCGACACGACTGGTCTGCATTGCAACAGCTAGTTCAGGAATTAGAGCAAATTCTGGATACACTGCGGCTCACGCCGCCTTCGGAAATGCCTGCTGAAGTCATTGCCTTCGCCCGAGACATCTGGCAAATGAACCAAAACCTACAAGCGGTCATGGAAGAGCAGATAAACACCCTTCGCGCAGAGATAGCTTCGCTACATCGTGTCCGAGACACTGTGCAACGCTATCGCACTTTCCACGTTACTGGTAACTTGGAAGACTGCGCGGCGTAGTATACGCGCTCCACGCAGGGATACCCTCCACTTTCGTCTAACAAGAAATAAGACAGATTCCCAAAATGGAGGTCTGTGGTTTCATGTCAGGTATATTGGAGGGCAAGTACGCCTTAGTGTTGGGGGTGGCTAGCGAGCGCAGCATCGCATGGGCGATTGCGCGTCGGTTGGCTCAGGAGGGAGCGCATCTGGCGTTGACCTATCAAAACGAGCGATTGGAAAAGAACGTGCGCCCGCTGGCGGAAAGCTTGCCCGGGACGCTGCTTCTGCCCTGCGACGTAGCCGAAGATGCGCAGCTAACGCAGTTAGCACAACAGTTACAGAAGCATTGGGAACGACTGGATATCTTAGTGCATAGTGTGGCATTTGCGAAGAGGGAAGAGCTTTCAGGGCGATTCTTGAACACTACGCGCGACGGCTTCCGTGTGGCGTTGGAGGTGAGCGTTTACTCTCTGGTTGCATTGTGTAGGCTTTTTGAACCGATGATGGACGAGGGCAGCAGTGTATTGACGCTGACTTACCTTGGCAGTGAGCGCGTGGTGCCGAATTACAATGTCATGGGTGTCGCCAAAGCGGCTCTGGAAGCAAGTGTACGTTACCTAGCTTCCGACCTTGGTCCCAAAGGCATTCGGGTGAACGCCATATCGGCGGGTCCGGTCAACACGCTGGCAGCTAGGGCGATTGCTGGGTTTACCACCATGTTGCAGAGGGTGCGCGAAGTGGCTCCTCTGCGTCGCAACACAGAAGCCGAGGAAGTGGCAGACGCCGCGGTGTTCCTGTTAAGCGACCTCGCACGGGGTGTGACTGGGGAGGTAGTGTACGTAGATAGCGGGTACCACATCATGGGCATCGTATAACTGCTACAACGGAGGTACCAGCATGAAGAAGACACTGACCGTCGCGATGGCGTTTCTGTTCGTGGCGCTTTGCATGGTCTTTGCGCAGGAAGAGCCAGCAGGTGAGGTCACAGTTGGCGGTGAGCTCATCCTGCGCATTCGGTTCAGTGCGGGAGGCATGACGCCGCAGCAGCGGGCAGACGCGATTACACAGCGACTGGTGAAGATACTTCAAGACCCCGATATCCAGCCCTCGGACATTGTGGTCAAGCCGGTCGCGGGTGGCAACGCGGCGATATACGTGAAAGATAACCTGCTGGTGACCGTAGATAAGAAACACGCAGCCTTAAACAAGACCACACCGATGAGGTTAGGTGAGATTTGGGCCGACCACCTACGCCAAGTGCTTCCTCAGGTGAATGTCAAACCGATGCGTTAGGTGACATGGCCCGTACGTGATGCCGCGGCAGCCGTCTTTTTCCTGATAGATGAGATACTCTGAGGCTCCTGAGGGGTGCCGTCGGGATGTTCTCGGCACCACCTTGACGTTTGCTTTCTTTTAGACTATAATATTAACGCGAAGTTCGGGGTGTAGCTCAGGTTGGTAGAGCGCTTGGTTTGGGACCAAGAGGTCGCTGGTTCGAGTCCAGTCACCCCGACCAGCGGTGCGGGGGTAGCTCAATGGCAGAGCTCCAGCCTTCCAAGCTGGCGGTGCGGGTTCGATTCCCGTCCCCCGCTCCAACACAAGATGTGCTACCTTTAAACACGGCCTACCCCAAAAAGTTGTGTTCACTAAATTGGCAACTTCTCGCAGACTGGCGATCTAAAGCGGGGTCGATGCACTCCGCGCCTGCAGGAATTGCCCATACCGCTTGTCCAATTGTCCCGGCATGGAGAGAAGAGTTAGACGAACGCGCAGGACTATTCTGTCCCTAGCCGCAGTAATCCTCGTTGTGGTGGTATCCGCGCTGTGGCAGCGTTGGATGCCAGCGCGGGGAGATTTCGTCGGGAGGGTCGTCGGTGTGTCCGACGGCGATACGATTGACGTGCTTCGAGAAGGGCGGGCGGTGCGCGTACGTTTGGAAGGCATAGACACTCCAGAGAGAGGGCAGCCCTTCGGCACCCGTGCTAAGCAGTTTACTTCAGACCTCGTGTTTGGAAAGACAGTGGCTGTACAAGTAAAGGGAACCGATCAATACGGGCGCATTCTTGGCGAGGTCATCCTGCCAGACGGGCGCAGCCTCAACCGTGAGCTGGTGCGCAACGGCTATGCATGGTGGTATCGGCGTTACTCCGATGACCCCGTGCTACAACAGCTAGAGGAAGAAGCTCGGCGCGAGCGGCGTGGCTTGTGGCGCGATCAAAATCCCATACCCCCGTGGGAGTTTCGACGGGCACGTATCAGCCAGTAGGTCTGCGGATTACGCGGCTGCAGGAATCCGATGCTTTCGCCACGAAAGCCTACGGTAACACGTCCTCACTGAAGAAAGGAGCAGGTCAAGCATGGAGATCGGGATATTGACGGCTCCCTTTGCGGGCGAGCCGCTGGAGGTAGTGGCAGCGTTTGCAGGTGAACACGGTTTCGCTGCCCTTGAGTTGGCAGCTGGTCCAGGTTCGCAGCATGTCGACGTCATGAACTTCACACGGGCGGATGCCGACCGGGTTCTGGAGCTCATGGAGCGGCGGGCGCTGCGCATCAGTAGCATCGCTATGTATACCAACACCACCCCCGCGGACCCACAGGAACGGACAGCAGTGATCGACCTGCTGAAAAAGGCGGTCGATGCGGCAAAGTTGTTGGATGTGGACGTCGTGTGCACATTGGGGGGGATGCCCGTGCCAGGCAAAGATAAGTTCAAAACCATTGAGGAAGACTGTACGCAGGTTTTCGCGCCCGTGCTAGATTATGCAGGCGAGCGCGGTGTCAAAATTGCACTGGAGAACTGGTATGCCACGAACCTGCAGGGACTAGAGCATTGGAAATGCCTGTTCAATGCCCTTCCCCATGAGAACTTCGGCTTAAACTTTGACCCGTCGCACCTCGTCTGGCAGGGAATCGACTACATCGCGGCGGTGCATCACTTTGGCAAGCGCATCTTTCACACCCACGCCAAAGACACGGAGATTCGAGAAGACCAGCTGCGCTGGCTGGGCAATCAGGCGCATGGCTGGTGGCGGTATGTGATTCCCGGCTTCGGGGTGGTGCGATGGGGCGAATACGTCGCTGCCTTGCGGGCAGTCGGCTACGATGGTGTGCTATCGATCGAGCATGAAGACAGCGCGTTCGGACGGGAAGAGGGCTTTCTCGCCGCTAAACGGTATCTCAGCCAGTTTGTGTAAGGGCAGGAGGGCAAGATGGCATACCTGCTGGGCATTGACATCGGCACAAGCGGCACCAAGTCGCTACTCATTGATGAAAGTGGCAAAGTCGTAGCCAAGGCGGTCAGCGAGTACCCACTCTATACACCCAAACCGTTGTGGGCGGAACAGGAGCCTGCAGATTGGTGGCGCGCCACGTGCGAAAGCATCCGCGATGTTTTGAGACAGGCAGGTATCTCTGGCAAGGAAGTGAAGGGTGTGGGGCTGTCGGGGCAGATGCACGGCTCGGTGTTTCTGGACGAGGATAACCAGGTTATTCGCCCTGCTATTCTGTGGTGCGACCAGCGCACAGCCGCGGAATGTGCCTGGATTACCGAAACCGTTGGGCGCGAGCGTGTCGTGGAACTCACCTCTAACCCCGTGCTTACGGGCTTTCAGGCGGGCAAGATAATCTGGCTGCGCAACAACGAGCCTGAAGCCTACGCGCGTGTGCGCAAGGTGTTGCTACCCAAAGACTACATCCGCTTCTTGCTAACGGGAGAATTCGCCACTGAGGTGTCCGATGCCTCGGGTACATCGCTGTTCAACGTGCGCCAGCGGCGATGGGCAGACGAGGTGCTGGACGCGATAGGCGTTCCGCGGCAGTGGATGCCGACGGTATACGAGTCCCCCGAAATCACAGGGCGAATCACCTCAGAAGCGGCAGCCGCCACTGGCTTGGCAGAGGGCACGCCAGTCGTGGGGGGCGGTGGCGACCAGGCGGCAGGCGCGGTCGGCAACGGCATTGTGGACACAGGAGTGGTTTCGGTGTCGGTGGGAACGTCGGGTGTGGTGTTTGCCTTTGCCGATGAACCGGTGGTGGATGCGGGCTTACGCACGCACACTTTCTGCCATGCGGTGCCCGGCAAATGGCATGTCATGGGGGTAATGCTGTCGGCTGGCGGCAGCTTGCAATGGTGGCGTGATGCCTTTGCCTCCGAAGAGAAGACGGTGGCCAAGGCGATGGGTGTAGACCCTTATGAATTGATTACTGCCGAAGCGGAGCAGGCTCCGTTGGGCGCGGAGGGACTAATCTTTCTACCCTATCTCACTGGCGAGCGTACTCCCCATGCCGACCCACATGCCCGTGGCGTCTTTTTCGGTATCACCTTGCGCTCGGACCGAGCGCATTTTGCGCGGGCTATTTTAGAGGGGGTTGCCTTCGGATTGAGGGACTCGTTCGAAATCCTGCGTGAGATGGGTCTACCAATCACTCAGGTGCGCGCCTCTGGAGGTGGCGCACGCAGCGCGGTGTGGCGGCAAATCTTAGCCGATGTGACAGGCTACGACCAGGTGACGATTAACGTGGATGAGGGACCAGCGTTCGGTGTGGCGCTTCTCGCTGGCGTGGGCACGGGCGTCTGGAAGAGCGTGCCTGAGGCGTGCCATGCCACCATCGAGGTGGTGAAGCGTACGCCTGCCGACTCGGAGGCGCATCGGGCCTACGAGCCCTACTATGCCCTATATCGGAAGCTCTACCAGCATCTCAAAGCCGACTTTGCTGAGGTGGCGAAGCTGATGGAGTAAGGGAAATATGAGCATCCCGCTTTTCAACGGGTGGAGGGTAGGCGTTCATTGCCAACGGCAGACGTGGTTCGGTTGCCCTGCATCACCGCTTTAAAGTAATATTAGGTGAAGCCACCCGCGCAAGGCTTTTGGACATATGTGCCTACTGGCGTTGATATCGTTTGTGCTGGCATGGAAGATGCCACTCTTCTGGCTGGTTTTCTTCTGGGCGTTGTGGATGATGGCGAAAGGTGATTCGCGGGTGCGTGCCCACTACAGCTACCAGCACGTCGACGAACCACCACCGCCGCCACCGCCGCCGCCCCGACGGGAGACTCTGTACGACGTGTTGGAAGTGAGCCCCAACGCTTCGCCGGAAGTCATTAAGGCCGCTTATCGGCAGTTGGCGTTGAAATATCATCCTGATAAGCAGCCAGACGCTCGCGCTCGGCAGCAGGCGGAAGAACGGATGAAAGCCATCAACGCAGCCTACGACGTCCTGTCTGACCCTGTTCGCCGGGCACAATACGACCGTCAACTGCGTGAGGGGCAGACATAAGCCAAGGAGGTGTCGATGATGAAGTGCCCTGCGTGTGGTGCCGAAATCAAAGATACTTTAGCAACCTGCGGTGTGTGCGGGGTTGCCTTGTCCTCGCGTTTCCCCGGGAAGAAACAAACCACACTGTCCCGTGCTGGCAGACAAGGAGGAAGAGCAGCGGTCGCGGTGCTGGTCATCATCCTGGTGGCAGCGGCGGCAGGTGGGGGATGGTACTATTTTTATCTGCGCTCACCGCAATATGCAGCCAAACAGTTCTTGACCGCCCTACAAGCACAGGACTACGACAAGCTGTATGAGAGTTGTGTGTGGACCGGGTTTCTGGGATTCGTCAATAGCGGGGAAGACGTACGGCGCACCTTTGACATGGCCAAGCGCTTCGGCGTGGACATCTCAATCGAAGGTTACCAGATTGAGCAAACGACCGTTAAGGGGGACAGTGCAACCGTAAAAACGACTGTGCGCCGCACTGGCAAAGAAGACACGTGGAACGTGATCGTGGTCAAGACGGCAGATGGTCGCTGGAAATGCGACCTGCTGAGTAGCGTGATGTCCGCAGTGGGTGGGTCGTTGAGAATGCCCATCGCGCCCAGCTTACAGCAAGGTAACTAAGGCTAATTTGAAGGAGGAGTACCATGAAACGTTTGCTTCTCGCATTGTTCGTCGTGCTGTCGATGCCGCTTGCTTTTGCGCAGAGTGACCTGTTTCCGTTCGTGGTGCCATGGGACAGCTCGCCTTCGGGCATCGCCGACTTTAGTGGACTGTTGCATCGCCCAGCTGGCAGGTTCGGACCAGTGCGTGTTGGCTCGGACGGGCGTTTCTACGTGGGCACGCAGCGCATCCGTTTCTGGGGAGTGAACATGACCGCCGGCGCGTGCTTCCAGCACAAACAGAACGCGCCCAAAGTGGCGATGCGCCTCGCAAAGGCGGGCGTGAACATCGTGCGGTTCCACCACATGGATGCTCCTTGGGCGAACCCGTCGCTCATTGATTACTCACGGGGTAACACGCGACAGCTCAATAGCACTGCGCTCGACCAGCTCGACTATTTCTTCTCTGAGCTCAAAAAGCTCGGTATCTACGCGAACCTGAACCTGCTGGTGCACCGACGGTTCTCTTCACGCGACGGTTTGCCTGCCGAAATCGATGCCGTGACCGACATGAAGGAGCAACATGTGATTGGCATCTTTTATCGGCCATTGATCGAGCTCCAAAAAGAGTATGCGCGCCAGCTTCTAACCCACCGCAATCCCTATACAGGCCTGACCTACGCGCAAGACCCCGCGGTTGCCTTCGTGGAGATTAACAACGAGAACGGGTTGTTGCATGGCTTTCTGGACGGCGTGACCGACCGCATGCCCGCTGTGTTTCGGTCCGAATTGCAACGGCAGTGGAATGCGTGGCTCCTGGCCAAGTACCGTAACACACAAACTTTGCGTCAGGCGTGGGGCGAACGGAGCGAACCTCTTGGCAACGAGATGCTCACGAACGGCAATTTTACGAACGGCCTTACCGGCTGGTTCTTGGAGCAACATGGAGGCGCACAAGCCACTGCCACCCAGTCGACTAACGCTCCCTCTGGGTATACGCGCTCCGTGAACATTCAGGTGACCCGTGTGGGTACAGCGGGCTGGCATGTTCAGTGGGCTCACCCCGGCCTACGGATAGACGCGGGCAAACTGTACACGCTTTCCTTCTGGGCACGAGCGAACACCGCGCGTAACATTACCGTGACCGTGGCAATGGCGCACGAGCCATGGCAGGCGTTAGGCGGGTGGCTCTCGGTTCCGCTCACCACCTCATGGCAACGCTTTGAGTTCACTTTCGTCACCTCGCAGGGCTCGACCAACGGACGTGTGCTGTTCACTGACATGGGCTTGCACACCGCGAGTTACTGGATTACTGGGGTGTCGTTGCGTCCGGGCGGAACACTGCGTGTCATCCCAGAGGGACAGACGCTTGAAGCGCGCAACATCGCCAATGTGTTGCGCAGCAATTGGAGCGCGACGCCCGAACTGGTTCAAAAGGACTGGCTGCGTTTCCTGCGCGACACGGAAGAACGCTACTGGAATGGCTTGTACCGATATTTGAAAAACGACCTCGCCGTGCGTGCGCTGGTGACTGGCACCATTGTGGGATGCTCCACCCCGAACCTGATGGCGCCGCTGGACTTCGTCGACACCCACGCCTACTGGCAGCACCCAGAGTTTCCTGGCGCCTCGTGGGACAGTCGTAACTGGTATGTGCGTAACCTGCCGATGGTCAACGAGCGCGGAGGTACTCTGGCTTGGTTGGCTCCGAAGCGAGTCTTAGGCAAGCCGCATTCGCTCACCGAATACAATCATCCTGCCCCGAACACCTTCAACAGCGAGGGCTTGCTGATTGCCGCAGCATACGGGCTACTGCAAGATTGGGACGCCATTTACTTCTATACCTATGCCCATCGTCGGGACGATTTGAACGCGCGGCGGATTACGGGCTTCTTCGACATCGACCAGCATCCGACGCAATGGACTGCCATGATCCCCGCTGCAGTGATGTTTTTACGCGGGGACGTATCGCCTGCGCAAAAGCTAGTTGCAGTTTCGCTGACCCGAGAGCAGGAGATAGATCGGTTACGTGGCAGCTGGGCATGGAAGTTGGTAGATGGCAGCGACGTCGGGCTGCGCGGCGAGATAGCCCTACTGCATCGGATTGGCGTGGCGGTGGAGGGCCAGGCGATTCCTCCTGGTGCCTTGTCGCCGAATCAGGTGAACACCAACCTCAACCGGTTCGTCTCCGATACCGGACAGCTCACGTGGGACCGTAGCATCGCGGCACGTGGGGTGATTACCATTGCCGCACCGCGCAGCAAGGCGGTCATCGGATTTGGAGCTGGCAGAGCCTTCGACCTCGGCGACGGCGTCCGTGTGGAGCCAGGTTCCACCCGCCAGAACGGCTTCAGTGTGATTACCTTGACCGTGAAGCAGGGCAGGCTTGCCGCGCAGGTGACCGAAAACGTCCAGCTGCTGATTACGGCGACCGGGCATGTGCAAAACACCAACTGGGGCTGGGAGGATCTGGGCGACAACCGCGTTACCGTACGCGACAACTGGGGCACTGCGCCGACTCTGGTAGAAGGCATCCCCGCCCGAATCACCCTGCCAATGCCAGCAGGCTCGGTGCAGGCATGGGCATTGGATGAACGCGGTGCGCGCAAGGCGAGCGTACCCATCGCTCGCGATGCTAACGGGCGAGCGGTCATCCAGATTGGGCCTCAATATCGAACCCTCTGGTATGAAGTTGTCGCGCAGACCCGAACGCGATAACCGTACCGCGGTCAGTCGGTTTTTTCGGGTATGAAGCGCGGCGGGGAACAGTGCGGCTCGGGGTGCAGAAAGCCTGCACCCCGATGGCTCAACGCGACCAACGTTCGTGAATAGGTGGGAACACCGGGAAAGGCGCGTGCGGCTCTGCCTGATACCAGTAGGCGACCGACGCGATGTCATCGGTGAGCGGCTGGAATTTGCCGTTTGGCCACCAGCCGAGTGCCTGTATGGTCACCTTTAGGCTCTGCTTGAAGCGAATGGGGTCGTAGATGTGCCAGCGGTATAGTCCGTGCCGCGGTACCTCGCCAGGTTCCTTGCGCCACAGGGGATAACCTGTAAAGGGCGCATTGAAGGTTTCGCCAAAACACCATGCACCGCAGAAGTAGTCTTCTGTGCCTGTACCGCAGATGGTGGGGTATTCGGTATCCCCGTCCATGTAAAACTTTATCTCGCCTTCGCCCCACCAGCCGTTCGAGAGTTGCGTCCAGGCGAGAAAGGTTCCCACATAGTGTCCCTGCCCCTGAACACCATCCACGATGACATGCTCAGGGCACTCGCGGCTGGTCATCGAGCGTCGCCATTGGGCGTGCAGGTAAGCGGCGTTGTCGGGAATGTCGGTTAGTGAGTAGGTAATCTGGTAAAAGAAGCCGTGAATGGGCTCCCATCGCTGATTCTCGATAGTGATTCGCGCGCGCTTGCGGAAAGGCATCGGCAGGTAGCAGTTGAAACCGCCCGACGGATTGACTGCGACAGGGATCGAGACCACGTTGTAGCGTAATCCGTGCCCGTTGCAGAAAAAGTCTCCTAGAGGCACTTCTATCGACGGCGTGATTTCGTCATCCCAGTACATGCGCAATATTGTATCGCGGTAGGCTTTCACGTCGACGGTAATCCAGATATGCTGGATGATGCCGGGTCCCTGAATGTCTGCCAGCGTGGTGGTGGTTCCGGGTTCGAGGGTGATGCAGGGACGAACTTTCCAGCCCTTGCCCAACATTGAGGCAGCATTCTGTTCGTCGGGTTCCGCCTTTGCACCACCGCCTCGCTCGCCGTTGGGGTTTTCGGCGGAGATGGAGAGTGTTTCCGCGCTGGACAACAGCGGAAGGCTACCCAATCCTAGGTTCAACAGGTGCAAATCGTTCATCCGAATCCTCCGTGCAGGGTTTTTCAACAGGTAGTTGAAAGCCTTTTTCGCAGTTCAGCAGGGGCTATCCTTCCGCGGAGGGCTTTTCCCGAGTGGTCAGGACATCGCCAAGTAGCCATCGCGATAGCACGATAAACTCCTCCAATGTCAGTGTTTCGCCGCGCCGCTGTGGGTCGATGCCCGCGTTTCTCAGTACGGTTTCCACCTGCTCGCGCGGCAGACCCAGCCCGCCACTGAGGGCGTTGAGCAGGGTTTTTCGCCGCTGTCCAAATGCCGCGCGCACCACGCGGAAAAG
>Ga0272447_1000537_pt1 | contig 28183 bp, 21 predicted proteins | sample YNPCB0133_FD_194589 | JGI IMG/M metagenome (GOLD analysis project Ga0272447, IMG submission 194589) | Hot spring microbial mat communities from Yellowstone National Park, WY, United States - YNP-CB-013-3 | ecosystem: Environmental > Aquatic > Thermal springs > Hot (42-90C) > Sediment | place... | reverse complement strand
CAAGTCTCATTATACCCTTGAGGAATGTGGGGGAAGGTAAAAAAATTTTTTTTCAAACCCGCGTGAAACCCCTTTACAAGAACGCCCTCTATTTTGTAGAATATCTGCGCGTGACCAGAAACCACAAGATGTTGTGTGAGTAGGGATACAATTTACTAGATGTTGTTTGTACTGACTTTTCTCTACCTTTTTGCAGACCGATGAGCCAGACCGCGCCAATGTAAGCTGGGGGGTCAGAAAGCGATGTCGAAACCGCAATTTGTGCATCTGCATACGCACACGGAATACAGTTTGCTGGACGGCGCGAATCGGATAGTGCCCCTGGTACAGAAGGTCGCCAGCTTGGGTATGCCAGCCCTTGCCATCACCGACCATGGGGTCATGAGCGGCGCCATCGAGTTCTATGAGGCCTGTTTGGAGGTGGGCATCAAACCGATCATCGGGTGTGAGGTCTATGTGGCTCCCCGAAAGCGTACTGACCGTGACCCCCGTCAAGACTCGTCCGCCTTCCACCTGCTGTTGCTGGCGAAGAATCTAACCGGATACAAAAACTTGATTCGCCTCAGCACTATCGCGTCGTTAGAAGGTTTCTACTACAAGCCACGTGTAGACCACGAGGTGCTGCAGCAATACAGCGAAGGGCTCATTGCAACCAGTGGGTGCTTAAGCAGTGAGGTTTGTGTGGCGTTGCTAAACCGCGACTACGAGAAGGCGCTGCGTATTGCAGGGTTCTACCGTGACCTTTTTGGCAAGGACAACTACTTTATCGAACTTCAGGACCACGGATTGCGCGAGCAGTTGGCGATTCGGGAGGGACTTATCCGTCTCGCCTGCGACCTCGACGTGCCACTGATTTGCACAAACGACGTTCACTACCTGAATGCCGACGATGCTCGAGCGCACGACGTATTGCTGTGTGTGCAGACGGGCAAAACGGTACACGAGGAAGACCGCCTGCGCTACGGCTCGAATGAGTTCTACTTGAAAACACCCGAACAGATGGCGCAGCTGTTTCCTGACCACCCCGAAGCGTTAGAGAACACCCTGCGTATCGCCGAGATGGTAGACCTACGTCTGGAGTTTGGACGGGTACACCTACCCGAACCCGACTTGCCAGCAGGGCACACCGCTATTAGCTACCTTGCGCATCTTGCTAGAGAGGGCATGACGCAGCGGTATCATCCTGTGACGCCGGAGGTCGAGCAAAGGCTGGCTTACGAACTGGACGTCATTGAAAAAACTGGCTTCGCCCCGTATTTCCTTATCGTGCGCGACTTTGCCCAATTTGCCCGCAACCGCGGAATCTTCTTCGGCGTGCGCGGGTCAGCAGCGGGAAGCCTAGTCTCCTACTGTATTGGCATCACTGACATCGATCCGCTCTACTACGGGCTGACCTTCGAGCGGTTCCTGAACCCCGAGCGTGTTCAAATGCCTGATATCGATATGGACTTCGAAGACACCCGCCGAGATGAGGTCATCCGATATGTTACCGAGAAGTACGGCGCGGACCGGGTGGCGCAGATTGGCACGTTCGGTACACTCGGTGCCAAACAAGCGGTGCGCGATGTGGGCAAAGCACTAGGCATCCCCGCCCAAACGGTAGACAGGCTCGCCCGTCTCATCCCTGCAGGACCTAAGGTGACTATCGAGGGAGCCCTCAAGGAAAACCCCGAACTGCAACGTCTGGTGGAAAGTGACCCCCAGCTCCAGGAGCTTGTCGAGATAGCAAAGCGCCTGGAAGGGGTCGCACGGCACATGAGTACGCATGCAGCAGGGGTAGTCATTAGCCGAGACCCATTGTCGGAACACGTGCCGCTCGCACGGGTAGGTGACGGGCCTCCTGTCACGCAGTACGACATGGGCTCACTGGAAAAGATCGGTCTGCTGAAGATGGATTTCTTGGGGTTGACAAACCTAACCATTCTCGCTAAAACCCTGCAGAATATCGAGCGCACCCGCGGCGAACGCCTAGACCTGCGCCGCATCCCACTGGACGACCGCAAAACCTATGAGATGCTAGGTCAGGGAGACACCACGGGCGTATTTCAGTTAGAGTCGCAGGGGATGAGACGCAACATCGCAGAGCTGAAACCGAGCGACGTCCGTGAACTGGCAGCAATGGTAGCCTTATATCGCCCTGGACCGATGGACCATATCCCCGAATATATCCGCTCGAAGCTCGGGTTACAGCCCATCGTCTATCCGCACCCTGCGCTGGAGCCGATTCTCCGAGAGACATATGGGGTCATCGTCTACCAAGACCAGGTGCTGCAGATTGTACGTGCGCTGGCGGGGTTTACGTTGGGGCAAGCAGACATCCTTCGCCGCGCGATGGGCAAGAAGAAAGCAGAAGACATGGAGAAGATGCGCTCCAAGTTTATCGCTGGAGCCGTACGCAACGGGATCGACGCCACACAAGCGGAACAGCTCTTTAAGCTCATTGAACCGTTTGCTGGCTATGCGTTTAACAAAGCGCACGCGGTGTGTTACGCTATGCTGGCTTACCAAACGGCTTACCTAAAAGCGAACTATCCGGTAGAGTATTTCGCCGCGCTGATGGCATCTTACCTGGACAACCAAGACAAAGTGGTGCAGTATGTGGAAGAGTGTCGTCGCCGCAACATCCAAATCCTGCCTCCAGACATTAATCGCAGCGAGGTGGACTTTAGCGTTGAAAATGGCGCTATCCGGTTTGGTCTAGGCGCGATTAAGAACGTTGGTAAAGCCGCCGTGGAAGTCATCCTACGGGCGAGGGCAAACGGACCATTCACCAGCTTATTCGATTTCTGTGCGCGCACCCTCGAACAGCAAGGAAACTTCAACAAGAGCACCGTCGAGACGCTGATCCAGGCGGGAGCCTTCCAGGCACTGGTTCCTAACCGCAACCAGCTGCTCTCAGCGCTGGATGACACGTGGGCGGCAGCACAGCGGGCAGTACACAACCGACGTATCGGTCAGGAATCGCTGTTTGCTGCAGGACAGATGCACGATGTGACGGAGCCTCCACTACCCAGCGTGCCCGAACTGCCTCGCGAGCAAATACTGGCCTTTGAAAAAGACCTGCTAGGGGTCTATCTGGCTGACCACCCGTTGCACTCCATGCAGGCGCGCATCAGGCAGATGGGCGTCGTACCCTGCAACCAGCTGGGCGAGATGGCGGAGGGAACATCTGTGCGTATTGCAGGGGTGATTACGAATATACACCACCTGCGCACCAAACGCGGTGAGCGCATGGCAACCCTAACTGTCGAAGACCTGACGGGCACGATATCCGTAACAGCCTTCCCCAGCGTGTATCAGCAGTACGAGTCCCTTTTAAGCAAAGATAGTCTCGTCATCATCGACGGCAAGGTGAAGCATCGCGACCGCCTGCGAACGGAAGACGCAGAAGGAACCGAAACTCCGGTGCAGGTGGAACTGGTATGTGAGCGGGTCCATTCGCTAAGCAACGCCACCGTCCCAGAAGCAGGCGGAAACGGCAAGCAACCCACCTGTACCCTGCATATCCGCTTGACTCCTGCCCACCGCCCTGCGCTGCGGGTGTTGCGCGAGATACTGACCCAGCGTCCAGGCGAGGCACGGCTGGTGCTACATGTGGACGCGGGCAAGCAACGGTATCGCGTGATTTCTCACCTGAACGTAGATGTTAGCGACCACACGCAACAGGATTTAGTACGCATCGTGGGACGCGAAAGTGTGTGGCTACAGTGAGGCTGAGAACAGATTCTGTTAAGGATAAAGCCAAAATGTATTACACTTATAACCTGAAACGCCAAACATCAGGGAGCACGGACATGCTGCGCAGCTATGTTATCCCAGCACAATCGTTTCTGCTCGATGAAGAACTGGCACCCAGCCTGCTCTCCTTGCACACAGCCCTACGCTCGGTGGCAGAGGAACTGAAGCAAAGCGGCACGCAAATACTGCTGCTAGTGTCGGCAGGCTGGGTAACCCCGAACGCTTTCAGTGTGGGCGCCTGTAGCAGATATGTTGGAGTTTTACAAGAAAACTTTATCGGAACGCTGTCTTACCAATATCAGGGGGCACCGCAGCACGCGCAGGTTCTCGTGGAACGCGGGGCTGATGCGTCGCTGCCAGTACGGCTGGTAACGGACACCTGCGAATTGGACGCCAGCTCAGTGGTAGCCCTCAACGCCCTGCGGTTAGGCGACGAAATACAGGTGGTGCCACTAAGCATCTGCCCGCTCTCCCTGCGCGAGAGCCATCGCTGGGGGCGCGTTCTCGCCGAGACCGTTGCGATGTGGGGCAAACCAGTAGCGCTACTGGTGGCAGGCGGACTGTCGGGCAGGATAGACCACCGTGCCATCACCACGGTTTCTCCGGAGGGCAAACAGCATGATGAACAGGTTCTGCGCGTGCTGCAGAAGAGGACGTGGCAGGACTTATTGAACATCGACCCGCTGCTGTCAGCGCGGGCGCAGCCAGTTGGCGGGCTCCATCATCTCGCCGTGTTCTCGGGCTTTGCCCAGCAGGCTCGCGAGGTGCAGGTGCTTAGTTATCAAGGCATCGTCGGCACAGGCAACGCGGTCATTCGTTGCGTGTGAACGTATCATGCCTTTTTGGTGTCGCCTTTCGCCTCTAGCAGCAGCTGCAGGATAGTGACCAGACGGGACGCCACATTCAGGGCTTCGTCGACGTGCTGCGATTCGGGAGGGCGCGCCCCAACTGTAAGGTCATGGTGTGCCACGCGGTGGTCGACCCAAGCCCGAAATGGTGCAGCTGCCCGCTCGAACTCGGCTAACCACTGGCGGATTACTGGCTGCGGAAGGTGCGGTGCCGTGTCTCCAGCAATGGTGCGAAAAAATCGGTTCATTTGGTCACGTCGCGCTGCACCAACCGACTGTAGCAAGCTGCGGCGGGACAAACACTCGGCGTGTGCCTCCATGTCGCGTAGCAATTTGACCAGAGAAACGGTACGATGTCGCGGGTTCGCGTCCGCTAAACGTCGCAGAGCAATGGATACCCCTACCAGGTATAGGCTATCAATGAAACTGACCCACTCTGCATTACCTGCCAAATGCTCACGCAACTCCAAGTAGCGACTATGCTCCCGCTGGAGGTGGTGGACTTCAGTTGCAATCCGCCCCAACCACCGCCGCCACTTTCGTCGTTTGCTAAGGTCGTCCATTACAAGTCAAATAGCCCTCCGATACGCTCCGAGGGGGCGGCTGTCAGATGTTGTTCGGAAATCGCCTCCTTGTCCAGAAGCATTTCCGCCACATCCGACAGGGCGTATTCGCGTACCGTGCTGCAATGCGAACTTGGGCTGTAGTCCACGTGCAACACCCGGTCCGCGCCTGCCTGTATCTCGTCGATATGCGAGATGATGATGATTTGGTCAAAACGGTCGCGCAACCGACGCAGGAGCTGCAAAGTATTCTCGCGACGGTCGGTATCTAAGGAACCAAACACTTCGTCCAATACCAGCAACCCCATTGGCTGACCGCTGCGTTCACAAATCATCTCCGCCATCGCCAGACGCAAGCTCAGATGGACGATGTCCTCTTCTCCACCTGAAATGATGGGTTTGGGGCGGTCTTCGTCCATCAGGGTAAACTCAAACTCTTCACTAATTTGCAGCTGGGTGTACCTTCCGTCGGTTAACAGGTTTAATAGTTCTCCTGCCCTTTCTTGTAGCTCTGGCACCACCTCGGCGTTGAGCAAGTCCGCAAAGCTGCGTAGCCAAGAACGTACTGTCTCGTCGCGATGTACGGCGCGCTCTAGCTCGCGCACCTCACGCAGATGTTGTTGCACCCGTTGCCACTGTTCCTCCAGGGCAGCTACCTGCTCTTCCCGTTGCTGAACCCGCTCCTGTAATACGCGCAATTGGGTCTCCGCCTCTCGCAGTGCGCTCTCGCAAGCCGCATACTGATTCATGACGTTCTGGTATTCCTGGGCATCATATGCCAGCGATTGCACGCTCTGCAGGGTTTGCTGTAGCTGTTCCTTCGCATTCAGCAGGGCATTTTCTACCTCGTGGTCACGCGATTGCAACTCTGCCAATCGCCGCGCTACTGGAAGCAGGCGTTGTGCCTCGTCCCAAACGGCTTGCAACTGCTCGAGCTCCTGGCGCAACTGGTCGTGCAAAGCGGCATCGTAGCCGACTGGCAGCTGACTCAGTTCCGTTTCAGCCGTCTGCTTGGCTTCCTGCAGCTGGTTCATAGCGTCTTCCACCTGCCGTGCGGTTTCTTGCACACGTGCCATTTCACGATGCCACTGGTCGTAACGCTCTTGCCACACCTTTCGTTCGGACACCGCCAGCTGCGCCACAGGCTTCAGTTGTTCGTACTGTTGGGCTAGGCTCTCATGTTGCTGCGGGTCGTACGTAGACGCCACTTGCGTGCGTCGTTGGGCGAGAACCTGCAGTTGCTGTTGGAGGCTCTGTGCCTCCTGCAGCCATATCTCGCGCTGTCGCTGCTGTTCCTGCAGGCGGGCAAGTTGGTCGCGATATTTCTGAAGGTCTGCTTGCGCCTCCTGCAGACTCGTTTTGCACTGCTCGATGGCGTCAGTGTCTCGCTCTGCTTCTGCCTTCCGACTTAGCGCCGCTTGCAGTCGCTGTTCAGCAGCTTCTAATTCAACCTCGAAGTGCCTGATTACGCTGGCATAGTCGTCACCCAAACGGCGCGTGCAAACCGGACATTCACCTTCTGACCCCAAAGCTTCGACGTTTTTGCGGCGCTCCTCGATCTGGCGAATCTGCTGGCGCAGGTTCTTGGCTTCGGCATCTGCGCTGGCAATCGCGCTGGCGCGCTCTCTCTCCAAGCGAGCGAGTTCTACCTCCAAACCACACACCCGGGTTTCCGCTTCTTTCACTAGCGCTGCGTTACGCTCGACCTGCGCCGAGATACCGTCCGTGCGGGTCAATTCTGCGTTTAGCCGTCCCGACTGCTCTTCCAGAGAGGCTATTTGCGCATCTAGCGCAGACAGTTGCCGTTGTACCGCCAGCCTCTGCTTGTCCAGCTCTTCCAATTGGCGATGCATTTGTTCTACCTGTTGCGCCTGTTTTTCCAGCTCCCGCACCTGCTGCTCTATCGCCTCCAGCTCGGTTTTCCGGCTTTGCAGTCGGAGTTGTTCCGCTTCTAACTCCGCCAGCTGCCTCCGCTTCTCCGACATTTGCGCACTCAGGTTGTCTATCTGCACGCGCAGCTCGGCACGTCGCTGTTCGTAGCGCTGCAGTGCATGCAGATGGCGCAGCTGTTCCCGCACCTGTTTGTACCGCTCTCCCTGCGGTCGCAACTCTTCTAAGCGTGACCGCGCCGCCTGCGCCTCCGACAACTCGTCCTTTAGGCGTTTCTGTTCCTCTTCGCGTGCCTGAATGCTCTGCTGTAGCAGCTGTATCTGGGTTTGCAAGGCATCGTACGCTGTTTTTTTCGCGTTCCACTCCTGTGCCAGCGGCGTCCAGCGTTCCCACTCGGCTTTGGCGCGGTGTAGGGTCTCGTGCGCTTGTTGCAAATCGGCGCGCGCTGTTTCCAGCTCGGCTCGTGCTTGTTCCAGCTGTGCTTTCGTCTGCTCGGGGTTGAGGGGCAGCGATTGCTTCCCGCGCAGCTCCGAACGCCCTTTCGTCAGCTCCTCATCCATCCACTTTACGCTGCGGGTAACTCGCTCCAACCCCAGCATTCGCAGCACCTCTTCGCGCCGACGCGCCTTGTCGAAGTTCAAAAAGTCCAGCTCTCCCTGCTGGGCGAAGAAGGAGGTCAGGAACTGCCGGTAGGTCATCCCGCCGAGAAGCCGCTGCACCATTGCGTTCACTGCGCTGGTGCCGTCGGCAATGGTCTCTCGCTCCGACTGCAGCCGGTACAGACGCGCTGCCTGCGTGGTGCGCTCTACCTCATAGATAGCGTCACCCACCGAGAAGGTCAGCACCGCGCGCGGAGATGTGCCTCTGCTACGCGCGGAGCCGCCCTCAAGCAGGCTGAGAAACAGAGGACGCACCTCCTCGACTTTGCTACGCAACGCTTCTGCCCCATATAACGACCAGCAGATGGCTTCTAGCAAAGTGCTTTTGCCCGAACCGTTGGCGCCGATAATGGCGGTGATGCCGTTCCCAAACGTCAGGTCCAGATCAATGAACTGTCGGAAATTTGCCAGCTGCAGACGTTGCAACTTCATCCTGGCGTTATCCCTCCCCTACTGCGCTCAATGCCTGTAGCCCACGCGAGATAACCTCTTCCATGCGGAGGTCTGGGGGCAACTCGTCGCGATGCTCTTGCACGAACTGTCGCCACCGTTCCTCTATCGGCTGTACGATGGCTGTCGCCTGCTCCTTGCCAGACGCTATCGCGCGCTGCATCGGGCGAAAATCCACCTGCACATGGAACGCCTCCGCCAACCCTTCCAAAAGCAGATGCTGCACTTTTGCACGCTCTCCATAGGGCAGGCTTGAAATGCGCACACGCACCAGCGCGTTAGCGATATCTTGGTTCTTTGCCGCCTCCAGCACCTGTTCCACCACCTCTTCGCGAGAAGCGAACTGCGCTGCGTCTACATCAGGTAAACTAACGACGCGCCGCGTTGGCACCGTACGGTGGCGAATGATAGGAGGTCTCCCCTTCTCTATCTCCACCCACACCCACCCTTTCTCCCGTTGCTCGTTCCAGATGTTCGTAGTGGTGAACTCGGTTGCGCCTGCGTAGGCGGCGTTCTGTGCGACTTTGCGAAAGTCGTGGTAATCGCCAAGCGCAATGTAGTCCCAGCAAGCGTTCATCACTCGCGACATCGGCAGGAAGAAAGGAGTATATTCGTAGCTGACCATTCCCTGTAACACCCCATGAACCGCCAGCAGGTTAAAGCGAAATCGCGGGTCGGGCTGTGGCTGCAGGTTTTGTTCAGCGAGTTGTACTGCTCCGGCGGCTGGCACGCAGAACACCGCTACATCCAGCTCGGGCAGATGTACCCACTGCGGCATTCCGTACACGGTCTTGATACCGGGTATCTCCTCAAACAGCGGGAAGACGGCACTGCTTTCGCGGGTGCGGGGGGTGTCGTGATTACCCCCCAGGAGTATCAGCGGTTTTCCACCTCGCGCCTCCTGAACGGTGCGCAATACACGGAACGCCCGTCTTAACGACCAGATGCTGGGCACTTTCTTGTCGAACAGGTCTCCAGTGATAAGCACAAGGTCGGGGGCAGCCTCCTGAATCGCCTTCATCGCGTGCGCAAAAGCGTAATACACGTCTACCTCACGCTGGTTCACACCCGTTTTCGGGTCCTCCTTTGATAGCGCGCGATATCCAAGATGCGTGTCGCTGAGGTGGGAGACAGTGAGAACCGACTTCATCTCATTTTGCCTCCAATGCCTCTACAATCAGGCGATGCAGCGAAGGGATGCTTACCTTGTGGTCTGCACGCAGGTTGAATCCTCTGCCCCCCAGTGAAGTCGGTCGCACGACGACATTCTTAGAGGGGCGATAGAAATAGTCGCCCAATCCTCGCCGAATGTCGAAGTTGGCGGTGGTGATAGGATGTACTTGATATCCCAGGTTTCTGGCAATACTCAACGCTTTCAGGAACACCTCCGGACCAATCACCGCGGAACCAAAGTTAAGGTAGCATCCATCTTTCATCTGAGCTACACTCTGGCAGAATATCTTAAAATCTGTATAAGTTGCTAAGCCTGTTCTTGCACCATCACAGGTCGGATGCTGGTGGATGATGTCGGTGCCGATAGCCACGTGAATCGTCACAGGGATGCCCAACCGATATGCGTTTGCAAGGATGCTGTACTCCTGATAGGGTAGGTCGTGTTCCACAATCCAGCGACCAATCGCGTAGCCCATGCCCTCTTCGGCGTAGCGGTTGATAGCTTCGTTCATAAAACGCCCAGTCTCCTCTGCCATACCGAAGGTGCCGTCTTCGATACTACGCGGCACATACTCGCTAGTCTCGCCTATCAACGCCATCTCAAAGTCGTGAATGGACACCGCACCGTTTCCCGCCACATGCGTGATGACCCCTCGCTTCATCAGGTCGATAATCAGCAGAGAAAGTCCGCTCTTGACCACATGTCCTCCCATCATAAAGATAATCTGCTTCTTCTCTTCGGCTGCTCGTATTACCCGCCGCGCCAGCTGCAAGAACTGCCGATTTTGCCAGACGGGAAAATCACGGGTATCGGCAATGAAGTCCGAACGTTTCACGAGATTATGTCGTTCCGTGATGGGGTATGTTTTGATTTTGGAAAGGTCAATAGTCGCACGTTCCATCTAACGAGCTCTCCTTTGCGAATGCAGCTATTTGTGTGCGCCTTGGGGCGAGAGAAAGCCCTCTCGCCCCGGTTCTTTAGTTCCAGAACGGCGGCTCTGGCGTCCAGACGCCCAACGTGGCTTCTGGGGCGTACACATCCATGCCGAAGTAGTTGCCCAACGCCTCCCACAGCACATCGCCAGCAGAGCCCAGCGTCATCGCCACATGGTGTGGGAAGTGTCTGCATAGCACATCGCGGTAGAAGCGCTGCAAGCCCGGAATACGGCACCAGCCGTACGCGCCGAAGGTCTTCGCGCGGTTCTCCTCCACCGTGCCCTGCGCCAGCGCCGCTTTCCACTCACCATCTGGGCTTTGTGTAATGCGACACAGGGTGACAGGACCTTCTTTCACCTCGAACTCAATGACGCCCATAGCGTTCTCACGCCCTGTAGTAGTGGCGATAATCTCCTGCACCCCGATGCGTGGCGGCGTTTTCGCAAAGGTAGCGGGATATACCCCGCAGTGCCACAGGTTCACCAGCTCTGGGTCTTCGTTGTGCAGATTGTTCCAGTCGGCGAGCGTTGCTGGTGCGCCCGATGCCAGCAGCGCTGCGTGCATAGACAGCGTGCCCATGATGTCGGACTCGCAGGCACACGGGATGCCTCGGTCGCCCAAACGACTCATTGTGGTGCAGGTGCAGATGCCTAGGTTCATCTGGATGGAAGTCCAGCACTGAATCGCCAGCGCATCCAGCCCCTTCTCCTCCACAAACTGCTCCAAGAACAGCTCGAAGCGGGCGATGCGGTTCAGGACGTCTGCAGGTACTCCCTTGGCATCCGCATACTGGGCAATCTGTTGCATCTTCTGCTGCACCTCCGCGCTGTCGGGGTTCATCCGCTGCACCCCTGCAATCGCTTCCGACAGGTCCAGCGTCACCACCGTCGGCCCCAACCGCTGCAACATCTTCTCATCGTAGCGGCAGGTCCAAAACGCATCTGGTCGCGCGCCAATCTGGCCATATCGTGCTTTACGGATGCCGTTCACTACCCGACAGACTGCGGCGAAACGCTGGATGTCTTTCTTGAACGCTTCTTCGCGCGGGAACAAGATAGGCACCCGACCGACCGTATAGTCCACACCCAGCTGCCGTAGTGCCTCCCCAATGGAAAGTAGCCCACAGAACGAGTCGCGACGTGCCGTTCGGGGCGTCAGTACCTCTTCCTCTTGACAGCCGAAGATATAGATCGGGACGTTCAGGTCGGCGGTTTTGATTGCTGCGGCGACGCCTTGCTCGTCACCGAAGTTGACGGCGGCTACCACAATGCCGTCCACCGCTTTCTCACGGAACAGGTTGCCTGCCACGACCGCTTCCTTGAGCGTCTCCACGCAACCCAGCTTGGTCATAGTCTCATCGGGTACTACCACCTCAATACCCACTTCACTCATGGCAGCGATGGTTTCGTTGCGCATCTTGGCAGCGAGCTCATCGCTGAAGAAACCCCGATTTGCGGCAATCAGTCCAAGTTTCACGCGCGGAAGTTGTACCATCGGACACTCCTCCTCTCGCTGACGCTTCAGAAATCCACCGAACTATTCTCCGACTACCACCGCTTTTTCCTGCCTGATGCCCTTGCCTTCTGGCAGGCTTCAGGGTACAATCGTGTTGAACGATACTCGGATACCCAAAGGAGCCTAACGATGAGTGAGCATTCCGTCACTGAGCAGCAGGTTCTGGATGCTCTCCGTTCGGTCATAGACCCTGACCTACGCCGCGACATCGTGAGCTTGGGATTCGTGAAAGATGTCAAGATATGCGACGGTAATGTCGCCTTTAAAATCGAGCTCACGACCCCTGCTTGCCCCGTGAAAGACCTGATGAAATCGCAAGCCACCGAGGCGGTCCTGAAAATCCCGGGCGTGCGTTCAGTGAATGTGGAGATGACAGCCAACGTGCGCGCGCGGCAAATCGGGGCAGAAGACCTGCTGCCAGGCGTGAAGCACGTAATAGCAGTAGCTAGCGGCAAAGGTGGGGTTGGTAAAAGCACTGTGTCGGTGAACCTCGCGGTTGCGCTGGCGCAAATGGGCGCGTCGGTCGGGCTGCTAGACGCCGATGTGTATGGTCCTTCGGTGCCGCTAATGATGGGCACGCGCGAAACACCCCGCGTCCTCAACGAAAAAATCATCCCGATAGCACGCTACGGGGTGCAGATGATGTCGCTTGGCTTCCTTCTGCCAGAGGACGAGGCAGTGGTCTGGCGTGGGCCGATGGTGGCAGGAACGGTCCGACAACTACTTTCCGACGTGAACTGGGGCGAGAAGGACTATCTGGTCGTGGACCTGCCACCAGGTACTGGCGACGCTCCGATGACCCTTTCCCAATTGGTGCCGATCACTGGCGTGGTGATTGTCATGACGCCGCAGGACGTGGCGTTCACTATCGCGGGCAAAGCCGTAGCGATGTTCCGCAAACTCGAGGAGGGTCTGGGTCGTCCGATACCCCTCCTGGGTATCATCGAAAACATGGGACATTTCGTCTGCCCCCACTGTGGCACAGAGACACCCATCTTTGTGGGTAAGGGGGGCAAATATGCAGCAGAGCGACTGGGAATACCTTTCCTCGGATCAATACCTCTTGACCCGAACATCTCTCTGAGCGGCGATGAAGGAGTTCCTGCTGTCGTTGCCTATCCCGAGTCCGCCCAAGCAAAAGCCTTCCGCGAGATTGCACAGGCGCTGGCAGCGCAGTGCAGCATCCACAGCATGGCAGACCATACCCTGTTGCGCGAAATCGGGGTTATTAGGCGGGGGTAGTTGGCAGATGGCAAGGCTATTAGGCGCGCACATGCCCACTAGCGGCGGACTCGATAAAGCCATTCGCTCTGGTCATGAGATCGGCTGCACGGCGGTTCAGCTGTTCACCGCCAGCCCACGTCAGTGGCGCAGCCGCCCCCTCGCCGAGGCAGAGATCGCAGCGTTTGCAAAGGCACGTGAAGAGACAGGTATCGACACCGTCATCTCGCACGACTCGTACCTGATAAACCTCGCCGCACCAGCGCAAGATATCTTGCAACGCAGCCGCGATACCTTCCTCGAAGAAATGCACCGTGCCGAATTGTTGAACATTCCATGGGTGGTCACCCATATGGGTGCTTACCTCGACTCATCGGAAGAAGAAGGGCTTGCCAGACTGGGAGAGAGTATACGCCTGCTGCTTCAACAGACGGCAGGAATGCACGTAGGCATTGCTCTCGAAACAACCGCGGGACAGGGTACCAACCTTGGCTACCGGTTCGAGCATTTGGCACAGATTATCGACATGGCAAACGGCTCGGAGCGTCTCGCCGTGTGCTTAGATACATGCCATGTGTTCGTAGCAGGGTATGATATTCGCAGTCGAGAGGCGTTGGAGGCAACACTCGCCGAGTTTGACCGCGTGATCGGACTGCACCGTTTGAAAGTCATCCACGTCAACGACGCCAAAAAGCCGTTAGGAAGCCGTGTAGACCGCCACGAACACATCGGCGATGGCGAGCTGGGGCTGGAAACCTTTCGGCTGATACTTGAGGAGCCTCGCCTAGCTCACATCCCGTTTATCCTCGAGACGCCCGACGCGGAGAAGATGCATGCTGTGAACCTGCAACGGCTCAAGTCGCTGCTGGATGGCGGACAAAGCAGCAGCTGACGAAGCAGCAGAAACATCACAATCCTAAGCTTGCGAAGATGAGAAATTATAGGTGATATTTTCGCGGTAGACATTCAGTCTGTTAGATGAAAACACTTGACTTTTTCATGTTGTATAATATAAGATAAATTGACACGGTTAAGCGTCAAACCACGAGGTGCATCGTGGTTACAAAACATGTACGGAGGGTCGCATCATGCCCGAGGTCAACGTGTATGGGTTTCAAGCTAGGCGTCCGAAGACGGAGCGTCTGCTAGCGCTTATGAAGGAAATCCATAGGCAAGAGGATCTGACGCCCAAACGACTGGCAGAGAAGCTGGGAGTGTCTGAGCGCACGGTGTATCGCTATCTGAGGTTACTGGAGAACAACGACCTATTAGCGAAGCGCTACAGCCGTAGGCAGCGTCAGTACGTTTTGGAGCCGCAGACCTCGCTGGAGCCCATCCGTTTCACGCCACAGGAGGCGCTCGCTCTCGAAATCGCGGCGTCCAATCCGGCAATCATGCAGGGAAGCATCTTTGCGAGAGACCTGCAGAACGCTATGAACAAAATCCGCAGTATGCTGGACTCCGCGACCCAGCGCGAAGTAGAGCGGCTCAAGCAGCATGTGAGCATCGACACCGACACCTACGCGAACTACTTTGCCTTCCAGACCATCATGCTCACGCTGCAAAACGCCTTCGCGCTCCGCCGTAAGGTGCGTGTCCGTTATTGGGCTGCCTCCACCAATCAAGAAGAGGAGATCATCATCCATCCGCTACACCTCACCTTCCGCGAGCATCACTGGTACCTGCTCGCCTTCTCCGAGCGGCACGGTGAAGTGCGTATCTTCCGAGTTTCGCGCATCCGCGAGGCGGAAATGCTGCCGCAAAAGTTCCGCAAACCCACGCGCTTTGACCCCGACACCTGGTTCGAGCGGTCGTGGGGCGTGTGGGGCAAGACCGACGAGGTGATTGTCAAGATTAAGTTCTCGCCTCGCGTGGCGCACATCGTGCGGGATACGCATAGACGCCGATTCTACAAGATGGAGATGCAGCCCGACGGCAGCATGATCTGCATTGCAGAGACCTACGGCACGAAGGAGATTTCGTGGTGGATTCTCTCGTGGGGCGCCGACGCCGAGGTGCTGGAGCCAGACTACCTACGCCAGGAGTTCGCCAAAACCACCCAAGCGATGGCAGCTCTCTATTCCCAGCAGTCCCCGTCTGAGACAGCCTGAAACCCTTTTCGCGCCCCCTCGCCTTCCCAGCAAGGGGGCGCCCCCTTCCGTCCATAACCGAAAAAAATAACCGCCTCTTTAAGGCGGTGTGCGGAATGCAACATCAACTCTTGCCGCAAAAGGGAGGGCTTTTCCCTCAATCGAGCTGCCGTCACTTTTATTGACGCAGCCGAAAGGGTGATGTTTCAGTTTTTTTGACTTCCCCTTGCTCATTTCTTCACAACCCTCACCATCGCCTCCCGCAACGCCGCGGCTGTCTGCTCAGCCAGTGTGTCGTTGATAAACGTACCCGCTTGCTCGGATCCTGCAAGGTACTTCAGCTTGTCGCGCGTACGGTTGAAGGGGTAGAACTCTACATGGAAATGGTAACTGGGACTGTTGACCTCTCCAGCGGGTGATTGGTGGAGTAACATGATATAAGGAATCGGCATGTCCCAGAGATGACGCAATGTGCGGGTTACGCACGATAACATCTCCGCTAGTGCCCATCGCTCGGCTGCACTCATCTCCAGCAGCGTGCCCACATGACGAAGCGACATGATATGCACCTCATACGGAAAGCGCGCGAAGAAGGGCACAAAGGCAACAAAATGCTCGCTGTGGGTAAGTATCCGTCGCCCGTCGTGCATCTCCTGATGCATTACCGCACAAAATAGGCACTCTCCATGCTGCTCGTGATACTTGCGGGCAGACAGCACCTCTTTCTCGATAAGCGGAGGCAGAAACGGGTAAGCGTATATCTGTCCATGCGGGTGCGGAATGGTCACGCCTATCTCCTTGCCCTTGTTCTCGAAGATAAGCACATATCGCACAAACGGATACGCAGACAACTCTTCAAATCGGTCCGTCCATACTTGCACCAACCTCGCAATCTGTTCCACTGTTAGGTCCGCCATCTCCCCTTCGTGCTGGGGCGTATACAGCACCACCTCACATATCCCTTGCGCAGGCGCGACGGGGGCGAGCGCACTGCCTTCCACAGCGGGCTCTGGCGCCTGACGCTGCAACGAGGGAAACCGGTTCTCAAAGACCACAATCTCGTAGTCCGGATAGGGTACTTCCGTTTCCATGCTGCCCGGTCGGGTAGGGCAAAGCGGACAATACTCTTTGGGAGGCAGAAACGTCCGTTCCTGACGGTGGGTGGCTGTAATCACCCATTGCTCCAGATACGGATGCCACCGCAGCTCCGACATGATGTCCTCCTGTTTGCAAGCGCTGCTACCTGTGCGTAGTTTAGCGCAGAAGCACAGGAATCCCTTGCGCTGAGCAGGGATAACACCGCTTGCCGTAAAAAATATACCTGTGCCCATTAGGCTCGAGCGAGGCAACAAAGGATGCGAGTACTGGAACTAATGCACACCCATGTGGTTACCGTACAGCCGGAAGACACTCTGCGCGATGCAGTAGACAAAATGGACTTGTATCAGGTCAGCGGATTGCCAGTCGTCGACGACGAGGGACATCTGGTCGGGGTCATCACAGAACACGACATCATCCGCGAACTCCTCCCTTCACCCGATGAGACACATTCCGACGAGAGCTGGCACGACCTACCTGCCCGCGCTGCTCGTGTGCGGAACATGCTGGTGAAAGACGCCATGACTAGCAACGTCATTGCGGTCGGCGAAAACACCGAAGTGCTGGAAGCAGCCGCCATCATGCTGCAGAAAAAGGTGAAACGCCTGCCAGTGACCGCGGAGGGCAAATTGGTAGGCATCATCAGTCGCATCGACATCTGTCAAGCGGTGTTGGAAGACCGACTGTAGGGTAGTTCGATGAACTGGTATCAAGCGATTACCGAAGGGAAGCGCGTGGTGTCCGATGGGGCAATGGGCACCATGCTACAATCGATGGGGCTGCCGATTGGTCAATGCCCGGAGTTGTGGAATCTGGAACATCCCGAGAAGGTGCAGCAAGCGCACCGCGCCTACTTAGAGGCGGGTGCGCAGCTGCTCACCACTAATACCTTTGGGGGCAATCGTATTCGCTTGGCAGCGCATGGGCTAGATAGGCATCTACGCGAAATCAACAAACGCGCGGTAGAGTTAGCCCTTGAAGTAGCAGCAGACAAAGCGGCTGTCATGGCATCGGTGGGTCCCACAGGGGTACTGATGGAACCGCTGGGAGACCTTCGCGAAGAGCAAGCCTTTGAACTGTTTAGTGAACAGATTAGCGCGCTTCGTGACGGAGGGGCAGATACTGTCATCCTAGAGACCTTCATGGCACTGGAGGAGATTATGGCGGCGTTGCGCGCGGCGAAGGCACTTGGGATGAAGGTCATCGCCAGCATGAGCTTTGGGTCTGGTGAACGCACGATGATGGGTGTGACCCCTGAGCAGGCGGCAATCGCTTTAACGCAGGAGGGTGCGCTGGTGGTGGGAGCAAACTGTGGCACCGGAGCGCAAGAGATGGTACCAGTAATTCGTCGGATGCGTGCCGCTGTCGCCACCCCCCTTATCGCCCAGCCGAACGCAGGAATGCCCGTGCTGCGCGATGGTCAAGCAGTATATACCCAGACCCCCGAGCAGATGGCGACCTTTGTGCCGCAGTTTGCACAGGCGGGAGCGAACATCATCGGCTCCTGCTGCGGTTCCACACCGGAGTTTACACGCGCCATTATCAGGGCACTCGAAGCCCTGCGCTAAACCCGCAATTCAAACAGCGCGGCACACTACCTCCACTCCGATAATCGGAACAGGAGGTAGTTTAACACGTGCTGAACCTGCTGCAGCGCGTCTCCCTGCGTCGGCGACTGTTCATCGGCATCTTCCTGTGTATGGTGGCGGTGCTGGTGTTGCACGCTGTCCTCCTGCACTACCATCTACTGCACGTACTGCGCGAGGCGGGTGTCGTTCGTAGCGCGTCCGTGCAGATGGTACGGCAAATCCTGTTACCAGCATTGCTGCCATCTATTTTGGCTGCGGCAGGACTGGCTGCCCTCGCCGCTATACTGCAAGTTTATCCCGTCGTCAAACTACTGCAATCCTTGACGATAGCTGCTCATGCCATCGCGAGCGGTCGTTTCCATTCCCGCGTATCAATCTCCCGCTGGGCGCCGTTTGACCTGCAACTGTTGGTGAACAGTTTCAACCTAATGGCTGCCCAGCTAGAGCGCTTCGCCCTCGAGCAGAAACGCCAACAACGAGAACTACAGCGGCGCAATCAGCTGCTGGAACATCTCTCCGTTACCGATGCACTCACCCAAGTGGGCAATCACCGCGCCTTCCAAGAGCATTTGCACGCACAGATTAGTCTTGCGAGTCGCAAGAATCTACCACTCTGCCTGATCCTTGTGGATGTGGATGAGTTTAAGCAATATAACGACACCTATGGACATCTGCAAGGCGACGTAGTGTTGCGTGAAGTAGCTCGTCTCATCACGGAAAACGTTCGCCGTTACGATTTCGTAGCGCGCTATGGCGGAGAGGAATTTGCACTCATCTTACCAGATACAGACATAGACACCGCTGTGAGGGTCGCCGAACGTATCCGTCAGGTGATTGAGCAGCACCCTTTCCCACATCGTCGGGTCACTATCAGCGCGGGTGTTGCTAGCTGGCAGGCGGGGGTAGAGCCAGGCGCGCTCATCCACGCAGCGGACACGGCATTGTACGAGGCGAAGCGCAACGGACGCAATCGAGTGTGTGTAGCGAAGCCACACAAATGGGCAGCTTGAGTGGACGGCTGATAAAGTATGGCTGAACCCCCGTGAAGAAATCGGTTACACATCCCTTTTGCCGAACACCAGCACCGCCAGCACAAGCGCAGCCACGATGTATCCGAAGACATAGCCGATTTCCCAACCGCTCGGTGGGTTTTCAAACGCCTGAAACCGCTGGCTCGCCAACATCCGCTCGGGCACAATCACCAGCATCTGGTCTAACACCCACCGGCGCAGGTGATTCATCGGGATAATCCATCGCACGTTGTTCGCCACCTGCAACAGCGTCTCGATATCGAACACGATGCCGAACTCGCGCATCGGCTTCTCGGACCAAGCTACCCCAGCCGAGATGATGGACAGCGCAATCGTCAATCCCATCGACGCAAAGGTAGAAAACAGCAACGTCAACGTGCCAAACAGTACAGGATACAGCAACACAACCAGCGGCGCACGCCATGTTTCCAGATAAGTTCTGCCCATCATGAGCCACACCGAGACATGCAGCAGCACCGCCCAGAACAGGGTGTTACTCAACGCAAACACCAGCACCCCAATCCACTTGCCCAGCACCACCTGGTAGCGTCGTATGGGTTTGTAGAGAACCGCATACAGCATCCCACGCTCGATCTCCAGCGCTATCGCCCCAGATGCTAGCGTCATCGCCAGCACCGAACCGAAGAACTTCACCACATCCAGTCCCAGTATCAGCGTGATGCGCGGCACGACGCTTTGCACAATCGGGTCGTTGGCGCGAACCGACGCCCCCAACTTCGCCACAAACACAAACCCCACCACTGCTAGCGACGCTAGCAACGAAGCCACCCACAGCCGCCGACGCATCGTCTCCTTCAGCGTCAATGAGGCTATCAGCCAGATGGCTCTCACGACGACTCCTCCACCACCCGCACGAATAGGTCTTCCAGACTCTCGCGCCGCGGCACAAAGCGAACTAACTCACCGCCCGCTTCCACAATGCGTCGCGCCAGCAACGGAATCTCCTCCTCGCGTTGCACCTCTGCCGTGAAGCGTGTGCCGTTCTCAGAGAGGACTGTCGCCACCTCGCGCACCGCCTGCACCACTCCCTCAGACGGCGACCGCAGCTCCACGTCCACCACTGGATGCACCTGCAGCAGCGCGTCTAAGCTGCCCTGACGCTGCACCTTCCCAGCACGCATGATAGCCACTTCATCGCAGACCATCTCCACCTCCGACAGCAGATGCGAGTTGAGGAACACCGTCTTCCCACGCGACTTCAGGCGCACAATCAAGTCGCGGACATCTCGTCTGCCTAAAGGGTCTAGCGCGGAAGTGGGCTCGTCTAAAATAATCAGGTCGGGGTCGTGCAGTATCGCCTGCGCAATGCCCAGTCGCTGCTGCATCCCTTTCGAGAACTCCCGCACGCGCGACCGCGCCCGCTCCAGCAGCCCTACCTGTTCCAGCACTTCGGGCACGCGCCGCGCCAGCGCATGCCGATCCATTCCCGCCAGCCTGCCATGAAACCACAGCAACTCTTCCGCGGTGAGCAGCTCGTGGAACTGGAACTTCTCTGGCAGGAAGCCGATGCGTCGACGCACGCTTATGTCGTGAATGGCACGCCCAAAGATGCGAAATGAACCCGATGTCGGATACACGTTGCCCAACAGCATCATGATGGTAGTGGTCTTGCCCGCGCCGTTGGGGCCTAAGAAGCCGAACACGCACCCTGCAGGTACTCTTAGATTCAGCGAGTCGACCGCCACCAAACTGCGGCGGCGCAGATACGAACGATATACCTTCCGCAACTGATGGGTCTCAATCACCCACTCGGTCATACTGTCTGCTTCCACGCCTTAAATCGGTTCAGGAAAAACCAGCCCCCCACAATCAATGCGGCGATAGTCACCAGCCCCTGTATCTCCAGCGGCAACAAGATGAAGACGAAGCCCAGCACAGTGAGTATCGCCATCACGCCCAGCCATGCCCGTAATACCTTCTGCACCACCTGCTCTCGCACCGCCCACTCCTTCAGCGCGGTGAACGTCTCCAGCGAGCCACCACACTGGACGCACCGCTGCGCCTCGCCAGGGTTCTCTGCTCCGCACATCGGGCAGGTAAGTAACTTGCGCTGCGCGAACGCCTGTTCCCGCTTCCACGATTGCAGCTTCCCGCGCTCCAATCGCGAGATGGCTGGCGAACTTTCCACTGCGTACTCCAGATGCTCAATCGCCTCGTCCAACCTGCCCAACCTGTATAGCTTCTCCGCCAGCACCACTCGCGCCAAATGGTTTTCGGGATTTGCAGCAAGCACATCGCGCGCCCGATACATCTCCTCTTCGTCCATCTTGCGCAGCGCACGGCGATTGAACACCTCGCCCAACAAGGGCATCAACGCCACCCCCGATACCAACAACAGCAACGCCATGAACGCCAGCCACGCGCTGTTGCTCACCAGCAGCAGCCCCATCAAGCCGATATACGTCAGCACCAGCACCGCCAGCTCCCCACCAGTGAGGCTACCCTCGATCCACCAGCCGATGAAGCGATACACGGGGAAGGCAGCCAGCAACGCTCCAATGACGAACAACACTAACCCCTCACCCATCGGGTTACACCTCGATCGTCAGCAGCCTTGCGCCCGTCTCTTCGTCCTCTTCATCCCAAAAGATTTGCACTGTGTCTTCTGGCAAGGGTTCCCCCTCGTTCTGCAGCCGGCTGAGATGGCTCCTCAGCAAGTCGCGTAGCAGCTCTACGCTCGTCTGTTCGCTCTCGCCGTGCGCCACCAGCCCAGGTACCGCAGGCAACACCGCCACGTAGCCCGTCGGGTAGTCGGGTTCCACGATGGCGCGATAACTTTTGCCGAATGTGTTCATCGTCGTTGCACCCTAACCGCGTTCTCGCCGCTGTTGCCGTTGATTTCGGGCAGATACATCCCGAACGCCTGCGTGGGACGCGCTCGCACCTGACCCGGACGTTCTGCCCGCAACACATAGGTAATGACGCTTTTGCCTTTGGGGATGCACGTCGCCAGAAACGCTATACGGTCGTCGCGCACCTCCCGCCTCCCATACCAGTATACCCAGTCATACCGGTCTTGCACGCGCTCCACAAACTCGAACCCCGACGGTTTCGGGTCGTCGATGACACCGTAGTAGATGTCTGTGGCGCAATGAATAACCAGCTTCACCATCAGGGTATCCCCAGCGCGAAAAACCCCCTTCGCTGGTTTCAATTCCCACAGGTATTCCGATTCGTCTCCGTAGCGGGCGCGCAGACGCTGCCGCTCTTTTGGAGTCAGCTTTCGTGGCACGCGCGCTAAATAGGTTCGTTCCACCTTCAACTGCTGCGCAGTCGCCTGTACCTGTTCCGTCGGCTCGAAGTAGCGCACCGCCACCGACGCTACCACTGCGCCTGCCCCCTCATGCTCGATGCGCAACAGGTTCTCGCCATCGCGCAGACGACCGCTTGGCACGTCAATAACATCCTCCGCTCGCAACCAGTCTTGCGCTGTGTAGTTCATCTCCTGGATGACCTCTCCGTTCAGCAGCACGCGCACGCGGTGTGTCCCTTGAACAGCTTCAGGCATACGCCGTGCGTACTCCGCCAAAGCAAGAATCACTTGCGCGGTGTCGTTAGTGGAGTACCAGTAGTCGCCTTGTCGCTTCGTCGCCAGCCACCGCAGCGTCCGGGGCAATAGCGGATGTCTGGGGTCGTATCGCGCCAGCAGCCGTGCGACCCATGCAGTGGCGTAGGTGTCCTGCGCGTACCAGAACCATATCTCCTCCTTACGCATGGTAGGAGTCTGCTCCCGCCAGAAAGCGGTGGTGGGGGTGGCAATCGCTCGGGAGAGAATCTCCTTCTCCAGCGCAGCGGCTGGCGCCGCCTGACCTACCTCACGCAATGCCATCGCCAGCGCACACTGCGAAGAGGTGCCCAGATACGAACGCACCTCCAGAAGACGCTGCAACGGCTTCTGAGTCCAGCGCGGCGACAGGCGCGCCACCGTTGCCAACGCATGTGCTTTTTCATTCAGCGATTGAACCCAACTTGCCAACAGCCACTGCGCCTTCTCCTTCGGCAGCCCCTTGACGTTCGGCGGCTCAGACGGGATACTGCTTACCAGTCGCATCAGCGCGTTCAATCCTCGCTCCACGCGCTCTTTGGAAACTGGGAAGCCCGCTTCCCTGGCTCGAAGCAGCGCATCTAGCGCCAGCGCTGTCCACATCGCGTTGCCCGGCGAGTTCTCCGTGTATCCCCAGCTGCCATCGCCCAGTTGCAACACACCCAACTGGCTAATGCCGCGACGTATCGCCTCCTCCGCCCTCGTGCGGCGCGCTCCGTCTTGAAGCCCCAGCGCGTTCATAACCTCTAGCACGCGCAACGCCGCTAACATCGGATGCACCGTCTGCTCCACACAGCCGTAGGGATAGGTTAGCACCTCGTCCAACGCGCCAATCGCCGTGCCAAACCATGACGGTGCAACACGTACTGTCATCTTCAGGCTGCCGGGCACCCGCTGCTTAGCGACGGTAAACCGCTTTTCCATCGCTCGCTCCACTACCGACGCGGAGGCGAACAGGCGCGGCACCCCTCGCGCGTACACTGGCACGCGCAGCTCCATACCGTCAAACTCGCTCGCCGATCGCGCCGTTACCACGAAAGTGGCTTCGCCCGCCTGCTGCGCTTGTACCGTCCACTCCACGCTGGTTTGTCCCTGCGGCGGTAACGTCACTTGTTGCGTCTGCCCTTCCACCACTTGTGCCGAACCGCTGACCTGTAGCGAGACCAGCACCTGTTGTGCCGCTTCTGTGTAGTTATGCACCACTCCCGCGATAACGCAACGGTCGCCCTGTGTCAGGAAGCGGGGGGTCTGCAAGCGCACCAACAGCGGTTTGAAGGTTTTGGCGTAGCTGCGCACCATGCCGACCGCCGTGTCAGTGGTTACTGCGCGGGCAGTCGCTCGCCATTCGGTCAGGTTTTCGGGCATGGCGAAACGCACCTGCGCTTCGCCATTGCTATCGGTAACAATCTCTGGACTCCAGAAGGCGGTATCCTCGAAGCGGCGCCGAACCTGCTCGTCTGTCCGTTGCGCCAGCGCCTCTTTGGCGGCGCCTGCTGCATACTCCCGCCCGAAGGAGATGGACGTGCTGACAGCATTGGGGGTCGCTCCCCAGAAGAAGCGGCGGATGTCAGGCGTATAGTCGGGCATGATGGCATAGATGGCTTCGTCCACCACGCCCAACGCCACCTCCGCCGAGATTGGGTTACCCTCCTCATCCCGCGTGCGAATGGTGTACACTGCTTCCTCGTTGGGCAGGTAGCGCTCCTTCTCGGGCACCACCTCCACACGCAACATTTTGCCCTTTGGCGCGACTCGCAGCAACTTCTGCACCCGTATCAGCGTTTTGCGGTTCACTAGGTTTGCTGAAACAAACGCATTGGGGGCGTGCTGCCATTCCGTCGGCAACTCCACCACAGCCACTCCTCCGCGCAGGCGCACTGTTTGTGACAGAAACAACTTACGCCCTTCTACGGTAAGCCACACCTCGGCGTCGGGCAGCGAAGAACGCACCAGCACCCTCGCACGTTCACCCGGCAGGTAGGTCTTGCGGTCTAAGGAGACTTCCAGCGTTTGCCGTGCGCCTACCTCTTCGCCGCGATACAACGGGGTATACGCTCCGACAAACCACTCGCTCTGCGTCTGGCGTCCCTGTGCATCCGTCGCGGCTGCTCTCAACAGATAGTCGCCCTCGCGCGGCGGGGTAAACTCCACGCTCGCTGTTCCTTGCGCATCCGTGCGCACGGTACGGCTCCACAGAAGGTACTCTTCGCGCTTCCACTGCCCCTGTTGGAGACGCACCCAGCGCGTACGATATGCAGCCACCTTCACCGCCGTAGAAAGGGGCTGTTTCGTTTTGGGATGCCTCGCCCGAAGCGCAAACCGCCCCGTTTGCCCCGGCTGCAACCACCATGTGTCCGAGCGCCAGGTCAGATGTACCGCCGCTGGAAACACGTCTGCCGACGCGGACGCCTCTTCTGAGCGCAAACCGAGGTCGGTGACCTCCACCTCCAGCGCGTAGCTGCATGGCTCCGCATGGGCTTTGGCAGGCACGCGGATGAGTGCCTGTCCGCGTGCGTCGGTTGTCGTTTCGCCCTCGAGCAACATCTCTCCATAGCCGCCGTATTCCAGTTCCTCCTCTTCTTCCCTGCCATACAGCTCGCGATATTCGTCCGCTTCGTCCTCCCGCAACCACAAGTAACGCTTATATAGGTAGTAACGCACCTGCGCCCCCGCCACTGGTGCGCCAAAGTAGTAATCTGCCTGCACGCGATAGGTTACTGTCTCGCCACGCAGATACACCGCTTGCGCTGGTTCCACCTTCACTCGGAACTCTGGCTTGCGGTACTCCTGCACCTCAAAACCACCACCGTATTCCTGCACATGCACTGGCTCTATAGCGTCCGCCCGCAGGTAGACTACCTTGAACGAATACCCCCCCAACGGCGTCTCTCGGGGCAAGGTGAACTCGCCAGCGAAGGTACCGCGCTCGCTGATACTCACGCTCTGTTCGCCAATCTGTTTGTTCTCAGGGTCTAATAGGATTACTCGCGCTTCACGCACATCGGGGATTCGATAGTCGTTCTCCACGCGCTCCCGCACAATGCCCTTGAAATACACTTTCTGCGCCGGACGGTATACCGGTCTATCGGTGAACAGGTAGTTTAGATACGGCGAAGATTCGCCTTGTCGCGTGATGTAGACCGCCGCACGATGCGCCCCCTTCGCAGCCCATACCATCCCGGTCTCCGCCGCTGGCAAGGACAACCGCACGGTTCCGTCCCCACCAGTAACCCCTCTCCCGACCGCCTCGCTGCCGACCATGTACACCGCTACCGCTGCCCCGGGCACGCCGCGACCATCCTGCAAGCGCACCACCCGCGCCAACAGCGTGCCCGTCGCATCATACTTGACCGTTAGCCCGATGTCCGACACCCACAGCAACAACGCCCGGCTATTGCCCCTGCTGTCACTGGTGACCACCACATACAAACCCACTGGCAAACGGGGCAATCGCACATCTCGAGCGTAGTATATCTGGCGCGCAGAAGGCGGTTGCAGCAAGATAGACAGAGTCGAGCCGACTGGCTTGCCTTTCAGATGCAAGGGGTTTACTGCGCTCAACAGCGGTTTGTGGATGTTGCGCTCATCCGCGGTGTAGACCTGCACCTGTAAGCGGTGCGTACCCACCCCAGATACCGTGATGACCGGCTGCTCCTGAGTGGTGAACACCCCTACAGGCGCGTAGGCATCCCAGTAAGTTTGAGCGTGAGCCGATAAACAGGCAAGGAATGCGACCACCAGCCACACTCGCTTCAAGGCAGACACCTCCGGTTGCCCCGCAGTTCTCAAAGACCTGTTCCGCTGGTCCCCGACCTGTCAGTTCGAAGGGTATAAACAGTTGTCCTCCAGATTACGGCTTCGCCTGTCGCTTCCGCGCGTACTCCTCCATCCGCTTCACAATGCCGATGGTGAAAAAGTAGAGAAACACAAGCGGCGAAGCCATCACCACCATCGATAGCGGGTCATTCGTGGGCGTGATGACAGCTGCCAGCATGAAAATCAACACGACCGCGTGCCGCCAGTAGGACATCAACCGCTTGGAGGTAACCAGTCCCAGTTTTGCCAGCGCGATCAGCACAATCGGTAGTTGGAATGAAACACCAAACGCAAGCAGGATTTTGACCGCTAATATCACGTAACTGAGTGGATTCTGGAGTAGCGTCGCATTGCCGTAGTCCGCTATGTATGACAGGAACCAGCGGATTGCCGTCGGTAACATTAGATAACCAATAGCCACCCCCATTCCAAACAGAACGCCCGAAAAGGGGATAAACATCTTCACCACGCGCCGTTCGCTGCGGGTCAACCCTGGCGCGACAAACGCCCATATCTGATAGGTCACATACGGCGCAGCCAAAATCAGCCCTACGACAAATGAGAGCTTCAGGCGCAAAAAGAAGGGGTCCGCGAAGTGTAGAAAGACCGTCTGCCCCCCCACTTTTCGTAATGGCTCTTGCAGGGGGTGTGCTAGCAACTGATAAACCTGCGGAAAGAGAATGTACCCCACCACCCAACCGATAAAGATGCCAGTGAGGGCACGCACAATGCGCGTGCGCAGCTCCTCCAGATGCTCGGTCAGGTCAGCGGGGCGGTCTTCTGTCTCCTTCTGCTCGAGGTCCGGTGATTCTACCTCTGCGGTTGCACTGCTGTTCATACTCACCTCGTCAAACAACCTGTTCTGGGTCTATTCCCAGCTCCCGCAAGCGTTGCGCCAGCCGCTGCGCACGTTGGCGCTCCTGTTCGGCTTCCTGTTGCGCCCGCGATGCTCGATAACGCTCTTCTTCCAGACGGCGACGCAGCTCAGCGTAGGACAAAAATCGCTCCCCATCTGGACGATAGGCAACCAGCTGTCCCTCCTCCAACGTGAAGCGCACTCCAAGTCGGGGACTGGTCCAACCATCGGGATTTGGTATCGGCTGGAGCGCTCCCTCCTTGCGAATCCATCCGTCTATTATCCCTCTGTCTGGGTCATACAGGTAGTACTCCTCTACGCCATACTGCTGATAGAACAGGAATTTCTCAATCAGGTCGGAGGGGCGTTTGCTTGGCGAGAGCACTTCAAACACTACCTGCGGCGCAATCCCCTCCTCTTCCCACTGTTTGTAAGACGGGCGGTGTCCCTTCGGACGACCAAACGCCACCATCACATCGGGAGCGGTGCGGATCTCAGGATGTCCCTCCACTGGATACCAGAACAGGTCTGCCGCCACAAACACATCGTCCCTATCCGCAAACAGCGAGCCCAAATTGTCGAACAGGTAGACAATACTCTCCAGCTGCTTCGTGTTGTCCGCCATCGGCTTGCCATCGCTTTCTGGATACACAACCTTTTTCGTGGGCATGTGTTGTACCGACATCTTCCTCACCGTCCTTATTATACCAGTTTGGATGGCTCTTTGGGGGATACGCGCCGGGTTCTTACAGAAATGGGCGGAGCAGCCTCGCACCGCTCCGCCCATCCACAGGGAAGGGAACGCCCTTACTTCTGAAGCAGTTGCACCGACTGCACTACCTTGAGCTTGAGTGGTGCCTGCTCCCGAGCTTGCATCCCGCCAGTGCGTGGCACCCCAGGCAAACCGCCGAGACCGCCACGCGCCGCTCGCCCAGCCATGCCAGATGTGGGTCCCATCATGGGTACTCCAGGAACACCAGGGATGCCAGGGGGCGCACCGTAGGCTGTGCCACCACGTCGTCTAGCCGCGCCAGCGCTCGGGGGCACTCCTGGTATGCCGGGCACACCGGGTGCGCCACGTCGGCGTCCACCTATTCCAGGCCGGTCGTCATCCATGCCACCGACGAAGCCGCCCATTGGCGCAC
>Ga0272447_1000536_pt1 | contig 28195 bp, 32 predicted proteins | sample YNPCB0133_FD_194589 | JGI IMG/M metagenome (GOLD analysis project Ga0272447, IMG submission 194589) | Hot spring microbial mat communities from Yellowstone National Park, WY, United States - YNP-CB-013-3 | ecosystem: Environmental > Aquatic > Thermal springs > Hot (42-90C) > Sediment | place... | reverse complement strand
CTACGAACGGGGTTTGGTCAAGATGGAAAAGGGAGACTACCAGGGGGCTTTGGAAGAACTCAATCAGGCCCTGCGCATGGATACGGAATTAGCTCCCTGTTATTTCGACCGAGCGAAAGTGCGCTTGGCGTTGGGCGATAAAATTGGCGCGGTGGAGGACCTGCGCAAAGCTGCTGATTTGTTTTTGGAAATGGGGGATATTGAGCGGTGTGACGAGGTCACCAAAGTTTTGAAAGCGCAATCATTCCCCAATGTCTAAATCAATGTGCTGAGCAACTCATGGCATAGGCATTTGTAGCAACACAATTGGTCGTCAAAACAACGACCGAACCAGGTGAGCATGGTGATTCGGAGAACCTTGATGCTCGAACCACCAGATTTTTGCTCACCATTTAATGCCTTGTGTCCTAACTCAGTTCCTAGAGAAATAGCACTGGGCTATCCCTTAGGGATGATAACTTTAGTCGTGACCTTTTACCACATTCTGCCAATTTTGAATTATGATGCTTTCATAGCGTCTTAAATTCTTGGTCAACTCGTACACTATGAGAAAGATTCTGGTTACAGGCGGTAGCGGTTTTATTGGCTCAAACTTCATCCTCTATGCCCGATCCCATCAAATTGCAGAAATTATTAACTTAGATAAACTCACCTATGCTAGTAACCCTAAAAGTCTCGATCAGCTTAAAAATGATAGCGGTTACATCTTTCAACAAGGGGATATAGGCGACAGATCATTGGTTCTATCGCTACTGAGACAACACCAGCCCCAATTCGTTGTTAATTTTGCTGCCGAAAGTCACGTGGATCGATCAATATTTAGCCCTCAAGAATTTATCCAAACGAATATAGTAGGCACTTTTCAGCTACTAGAAGCAGTAAGAGTTTTCTACCAGGATTTATCGCCGCATCAACAAGAGAATTTTCGGTTTTTACACATTTCTACTGATGAAGTGTATGGTTCCCTGAAGGCTGGTGATCCTGCTTTTTCCGAACACACACCCTATGCTCCCAATAGTCCCTATGCTGCATCCAAAGCCAGCTCAGATCATTTGGTTAGAGCCTATCATCATACCTACGGTTTGCCTACATTAATCATCAACTGCTCAAATAATTATGGCCCTCGGCAATTTCCTGAGAAGTTTATTCCCCTCATGATTCTTAATGCCATCAACCACAAACCACTACCTATTTATGGACGTGGAGACAATATTAGGGATTGGCTGTATGTAGAAGACCACTGTCGAGCTATTGTACTTGTCTTGCTTGCTGGCAAGGTGGGAGATAGCTACAATATTGGCGGCGGTAATCAGCCAACGAACTTGGAGTTAGTGACTAAAATATGCGCCATTTTAGATGAAGTGTTACCTCGACCCCATTTCAGTTATCAATCACTGATTACCTTTGTTAAGGATAGGCCTGGGCATGATTATCGTTATTGCGTCAATTTCAGTAAAATTAAGCGGGAGTTGGGTTGGGAACCAAGCGAAACCCTTGACAGTGGTTTAAGAAAAACCATACTCTGGTATCTGAACAATCTCGATTGGTTAGAACAGTGCAAGTCTCGGGACTATGATGATTGGGTAGCACAAAATTACGGAGATAGGATATGAAAGGAGTTATACTGTCAGGTGGCCGAGGCACGCGACTTTATCCGGCAACTATTCCAGTGAATAAACAACTGCTGCCTATTTATGATAAGCCTATGGTGTATTACCCGCTCTCAGTCCTGATGTTGGGCGGTATTGTAGAAATATTGTTAATTTCTTCACCAGATTACATCCCCCTATATCAAAGAGTTTTGCAAGATGGTCGGCAGTGGGGCATACAGATTAGCTATGCGATACAGTCAGAACCGAAAGGCATTGCTCAAGCATTGACCATCGCTGAAGATTTCGTGGCTGGTGATTCGGTTTGCTTGATTTTGGGAGATAACTTCTTTTATGGTCATGGCTTAGTTGACATTCTCACGGAGTGTACTAAGTTGCAAGAGGGGGCTAAAATTTTTGCCTACAGGGTCGCAGAACCCCGTCAGTATGGTGTGGTGGAGTTCGATGCCAATCATCGGGTGATTTCGATAGAAGAAAAGCCCAAGCATCCCAAGTCAAACTATGCCATTCCCGGTATTTATTTTTTGGATAACCGTTCGGTGGAAATTGCTAAAAAAATCCATCCCTCTGACCGGGGTGAACTGGAAATCACAGATGTACTCAAATATTACTTGCTGAATCGAAACTTATCTGTAGAGATTCTGGGAAGGGGTTTTGCTTGGCTTGATATGGGAACGCATGATACCCTACTGCAAGCGGCTAATTTTGTCCAAGCTATGGAGCTAAGACAGGGTCTCAAGATTGCTTGTATTGAAGAGATTGCCTACCGAAATGGTTATATTACAGCTCATCAGCTTAGGAATCTCGCCCAAAAGTTAGGCAACAGTAATTATGGCCGTTATCTTGAGGACATTCTCCATGAAAGTCATACCGACTCGAATTCCTGATGTTTGGGTCATTGAACCGACGGTATATTCTGACCATCGGGGGTGGTTCTATGAAAGTTTCAATCAGCAAAGATTTTCGGAATTACTTAACCTGGATGTTTTGTTTGTGCAGGATAACCACTCACTGTCACGCCGAAATACACTGAGGGGGTTGCATTATCAGTTGATTCGTCCCCAAGGCAAGCTGGTTAGAGTTTTGGTAGGAGAAATACTGGATGTTGCAGTGGATATTCGCAGAAGTTCACCCTATTTTGGCCAACATGTGGCCTATAAACTCAGTGCCGAGAATAGGCATCAATTGTGGATTCCGGTTGGATTTGCCCACGGATTTTTGACGCTAACAGAAACCGCAGAGGTCCTGTACAAAACAACCGACTATTATGATCCCCAGGGGGATAGAGCTATCTTATGGTGCGATAAAGACCTAGCTATTGATTGGCCCCTGGATGGTGATCCCATCATGTCAGAAAAGGATCGATGCGCCAAGCCCTTTAAGGATGCGGAGTTGTTTCCATGACCAAAATTCTGTTGCTGGGGGCCACAGGACAAGTTGGTTGGGAGTTGCACCGGTGTTTAATGACTGTGGGAGAAGTGGTTGCCACAACGCGTCAGGACATTGATTTAACCAATAACCAAGACATCATGGATGCGGTTGCAGCGATCCGTCCTGACCTGTTAATCAATGCTGCCGCCTATACTGCTGTGGAACGGGCAGAAGATGAACCAGAAGTGGCTAATCAGGTAAACGGCTACGCACTAGAAGCGATTAGTATATGTGCCAAGAAGTACCGTTTTCCTGTCATTCACTACTCTACTGATTATGTATTTGATGGGACTAAGGCCACACCATATACACACGAGGATAAGCCCAATCCTATTAATGCCTACGGACGCAGCAAACTACTCGGTGAACAAATTCTTCAGTCCAGTGGTGTGCCATACCTGATTTTTCGAACCAGTTGGATTTACGGCATGAGGGGCAAAAATTTTCTACTGACCATGCTCAAGTTGGCCAAGGAACGGCAGGAAATCAAAGTAGTTAATGACCAATACGGTACACCGACATGGAGTCGGTTTGTGGCCCAGGCTACTGCTCATGTCCTGGTAAGAGGCATTCAAGATGTGAAAAGATACTTTGAGTCCTGCTGTGGTATTTACCACCTAACTCCGTCCGGTGCAACGAATTGGTATGAGTTTGCCAAGGCTATCTTCACCATTTTTCGCCATGACTTCGTGCAGGTCTTGCCCATACCTTCAGATGAATATCCCACTAAGGCAAAGCGACCCAAATTTTCTGTGCTAAAACCTAACTTTCAGCAGTTGTATGCAGATGGGATTTGCCCGGACTGGTTTGACGTTTTGCAGCTAGCAACAGGAATATAAAATATTCCCCTTCAGGTCACTGCATAGGGTAATGGGTCGGGAATACCCGCTTGCCGGAAGCCCTCTCGCCGCAAAATACAACTATCGCACACGCCACAGGCGAGTTCTTCCCCTTGGTAACAGGACCAGGTGAGTTCCCAGGGCACCCCCAATTCCTGGCCTAGGCGGATGATGTCCCGTTTATGGAGATGCAGGAGTGGGGCAGTCAACTGAATCGGTCGTCCCTCCCGTCCCTGTTTCGTTCCCAGCGTATAAACCGTTTGCATTGCCGCCAGGTAGTCCTCCCGGCAGTCCGGGTAGCCCGAATAATCTAGGGCATTAGCTCCCAGATAAACCCGATCTGCCCCCAACACTTCCGCCCACGCTAGAGCAATGCTGAGAAAAATCGTGTTCCGGGCGGGCACGTAGGTACTGGGAATCCCCTGCATCATTTCTGCGGGCAACCGATGGCGGGGCAATTCCTGACTGTGCTGGGTCAAGGCAGAACCACCCCACCGCCCCAAGTCCAAAGAAATGATTTCGTGTCCAGCAACGGCAGCCCGTTGGGCAATTGCCTGTGCCGAGCGCAATTCCCGCCGATGCCGCTGGTGATAGTCGAATGAGAGGGCATAGCAGGTGTACCCCGCCGCCCGTGCCTGATACAGAACCGTCGCCGAGTCCAGACCCCCGGAAAGTAACACCACAGCCCGTTGACTCATCGTTCAGCGGCACGAAACTATTGTTAGAATGATCACCATGGTAGAGAATAGGAAAAACCTGTGGGGTATCCAACCAGGTTTTTTGGGTCATCACTGTTTCGTGGAAGGAGACCGCCGATGCTACACCGCAAGCTTTATCAAATTTGTTGCGACGGTCGGGAAGTGTGGATTTATCTCAAAGACCAACAACGGGTAATCGAGCGGGCGCGCATCATTGACATCGAAGGGGATTTAGTCACACTGCGTTACGAAACCGAGGAAGAGGACGAGACCTGCGCCTGGGAAGAAATGGTTCGCATCGAGAGTATTGGTTCGATTACCCAGAAGCTGGCCTCCGTGCCGCGGGGGAATTCGGAACCGCCGGTGTCTGACGATTGTCCTGAAGCGGAGCAAATTCGCGAGGACTAAGCCCGGAGCGCCCGCAGCAACCGTCCCAATCCCTGCCAGAAAGTGCCGCCTCCTGTTTGTGGGTTGAGGGCCTGGGTAAGGGTTTCCCCATCAGGGGGCTGAGGAAATTCCCCCGCCAAGGTGTAGGTTCCTGCCGGAGTTTCCCGCCAAACTTGCCAAGGTTGAGGGTACATCCGCAGTACAGCACCCCCCTCTACCGGTCGCAGATGGTAGGCAGTGACCAGGGTTTGTAGAAACTCTCGTCGCAGGCGTCGTCCCGCATAGCCAATTCCCACCGTGCCAGCATCCTCTAGGCGGGGGTTAAACAGAATCACCGGACAAGTGGCTGTTTCCACCAGGGTTCGCACCGGAATGACTTCCGCCGGGTCAGGCGCTACGACCACCACCCCTTGATCCCCCGGTCGGTGGGGTTCCCGCAGGGTTTCTACCCGCCAAGGCACCTCCCCCCAGTCCCGTCGCGCCAAAGCAGCCGCCCCCGCATCGCCAAACACCACCCGCCCGGCCCCTCCCCACTGCGTAAAAGCCTGCAAAAAATCCCGCACCAAAGGCAGCGGTTTCATCTCCGGGAGCCATAATTCCACCAACAGGCGGGTTTCTCCCTGGGCAATCGCCGCTTGCGTCGCCGTTTGGGCTTGGGCAATAGCAGCAGCCAAAGTGGTCGGTAAAGACATAGCTGACAGAGCAAAGGGGGATTATTTATATTATGAAAAAATGTGATTCCTGAACATGATGTCTTTTCTACGGAGTTTATGGGTGCGGATGTTGCGCCTCACCGGATTTTACCATCGCCTGCCACGGCATTCTACAGCCTATTGGAAAGAGCGTCTATCCCAACTGGAACACAGCTATTATGACCTGAGCCAAAGGCACGAGCAACTGATACAAAAGTATCAAAAAGTACGGCAAAGGTTGCAGGGATTAGAACAGGAAAATGAACAACTGCACCAGCAATTAGCAGAGCGAAAAGAGGGTGTTGATGCACAGCTTGAATCCACAGAGCAACCATTACGGGAATTAGCACAAGAAAATCAACAATTGCGCCAATTGCACCAACAACTACAACAACAGTTAGACCAACTCCAGCATGAAAATCAAACCCTGAGATCATCGTGCGCCTATTTTGAAAAGTGTGCTATCTCCACGGAAGAAAGATATGCTTCCCTTCAGGAGCAACATCGTTTACTAGAGCAGGATCATGCTCAGTTGCAAGCACAGTATCAATCCCTTCAGCAAGAACACATTCAGTTGCAAGCGCAATTTTTTCACCATCGCTCAACGATCCCCCCGGTCCATAACCAGAACGTCATTACTTTATGCAGCAAGGAAATGGACTTTTACCCAGATGAAACCTACGAGTTGATCCTGCGTCTTATTGCTGAAGAAATAAATCGTCTCCCCGATGATCCCAACTATTACCGACGCCGTCGTGATTTATTGCGCTCCCTTTTAGACAGTAACCCGTCCCACCATCATCAAGCCCGCATGCGCGCCCAAATCGAAGAACTGTTTTCCAACTACAACGGCATGACCAAATCCTTGGAAAGCAGGCTGAGGGAATTGGGCTTTTCTCTGAACGATGGGCATCACTATAAAATCATTTGGCACAATGACCAGCGGTATATATTCTCTTTTGCCAAAACTCCTAGTGACTACCGCGCCGGTCGTAACATTGCCCGTGACCTCATCCATTTACTCTTTTAGGATGAACTCTGCTCAACTGTTTCCTAACCGTCTGAGGAACAGGTATGGACGGCCATGCCATCACATCGGGTAGGGCTGGAAGCCCCGTACTTCAGTGCGGGGAGGAAAGCTCCTTTAGCAACTTCAGTTGCCTTAGGTTATAATTGTACTGCAGGCACCAGAAACGGTTGTTCAAGGCACTGGTAACGGTCGATTGGGGGTGTTGTAAACCACCCCAGAGGCTTGCGGCTGGCTTGCTAACTGCAGGGCTACTGAAAGCTCCCTGCTTTAGCTGGGAGTAGTTTACTCCTGTTCCCCATTCTTATCTAGCAGCAGGAACAACCCGCATGACCACAACCCGCCCCTTGGGGATGCCCCTGGGCGCAGGCTTCACTGCAATACACCTTGTCTCCCACCCGAATCGCCGTCTCCGGGTTCACTTGGCAAATACACGGTTCACAATCACACTTCACCATCCGCATAACTCCTAAAACCCCATGGCCCCATCATATATGAATGATTATTCATGTGTCAATAGGTGTCCATCAGGGGGCAAAACCTGTAGTTGGTCTTAAATCTGGGGGTGGCGCTGGGGTGGGTGGGCAACAATAAAATTAACGTCTGCCCAGGAGGGAAGTAGTGATGACTGCGGCCAATCCCCTGTTAGAGATTCCCCGTTACGGTCAGAGCATTTGGATGGACAATCTGAGCCGGAATGTGATTGTTTCGGGGGAGTTAGAACGGTTAATCAGCACCCGGGGCATTCGTGGCATTACGTCTAATCCAGCCATTTTTGAAAAGGCCATTGCCGGGAATGCGATTTACGATGCGGATATTGTGGCGGGTGCCAAGGCGGGGCTGTCGGTGACCCAGATTTACGAATCCCTCGTTTTCAAAGATATTCAGGATGCCTGCGATATTTTTCTTCCCATTTATGAATCCAGTCAAGGGCTAGATGGGTATGTGAGTTTGGAAGTGGCTCCGCAATTGGCGCGGGATACGGCAGGGACGGTGCGGGAAGCGCTGCGGTATGCTGAGGCCATCCATCGCCCCAACCTGATGATCAAAATTCCCGGTACGCCGGAGGGTTTGATCGCTGTAGAGCAGGTGATTGCCGCCGGTGTGAATGTGAACATTACTTTGCTATTCAGTGTTCAAAGTTATGTGGACAGTGCCTGGGCGTACATCCGGGGGTTGGAGGCGCGGGTGGCCAAGGGAGAACCGATTGACCGGGTCGCTTCGGTTGCCAGCTTTTTCTTGAGTCGGATTGATACCAAGGTGGACAAGCTCCTGCTGGCCATTGGTACGGATGCCGCCAAGGCGTTATTGGGGAAAGTGGCTATTGCCAATGCCAAAGTGGCCTACGAGCGGTTCCAAGAAATTCTCCAGCACCCCCGCTGGCAGGCACTGGCTGCTCAAGGGGCTAAGATACAACGGTTGTTGTGGGCCAGCACCAGCACCAAAAATCCCCAGTACAGCGATGTGATGTACGTGGAGGAACTGGTAGGTGCTAACACGGTCAATACCCTGCCCCCGGAAACCATTGAAGCCTGTGCTGACCATTGCCGCATCAGTGATCATCTGCGGGATGGATTTGACCAGGCAGAGCAGGTGTTGGCCCAGGTGCGGGCTTTGGGGATTGACCTCGACCAGGTGATGGCGGAGCTTCTGGAAGAGGGAATTCAAAAATTTATTGACCCCTTCACGGCACTCATGCAATCCTTGAGCGACAAAGTAGCCCAGTTGACTCCTGCTTAGTTGTTGGCTGGTGGCAACCCACGAAGACTGGATGCGACTGGCCTTGGCGCTGGCTGAACGGTCAGGGCAAGCGGGGGATGTACCGGTCGGTGCAGTTGTCGTTGATAGTCGGGGGCAGTGCATTGCCCAAGCGGAAAACCAGCGTCAACGCACCCATGACCCCACCGCCCATGCGGAGATTCTGGCGCTACGGCAAGCGGGAATGGCCCTGGGGACGTGGTATCTCACGGACTGTACCTTGTATGTCACCCTGGAACCCTGTGCCATGTGTGCAGGTGCTTTGGTCAATGCCCGGATTGGTGCCCTGGTGTACGGTGCCAGTGACCCCAAAGCAGGAGCCATTGTCAGCGTGATTCAGATTCCCACCAGTCCGGCTTCCAACCATCGGTTTCCGGTAATCAGCGGTATTCTGGCAGCGGAATGCCAGGCTCTTTTGCAAAGCTGGTTTCGGCAGCGGCGGCAGCGCCATTACTGCTAGGGAAACGGGCAATGCCAAATATGTCATAATAAGAAATACCCATTTAGGGGGCTATAGCTCAGCTGGTAGAGCACCTCAATGGCATTGAGGGGGTCAGCGGTTCAAGTCCGCTTAGCTCCATAGGTAGAAAGCTGTCTTTTGTTACTAAATGCTCCATTGCGTCAGCGGGGCCCATGCTATTCCAGAAATAGATCGGGGGGACGCAATCGCCAACAAAATTGGAACAAGCAGTCGTGGAACCAAGAACAAGAATTCCTCCCCTTTAGGCAGGGGAGCCGTCAACTGGGCGTCTCCCAGTTCCTGGTAGTCCATATCTGAGCCAAAACGTAACATTACGTTACTTTGGGTGACGGGGGGGAACCCCTTCGCCTACCCTGAAGGAAGCTGCTGACTGGAGTTGGTTGCCATGACCTTGCCTTTGCTTGCTTACCGACCTACCACGCAAAACCATCGGGTGCGGAATTTTGGCCGGGCGGAGATGAATGAAGACAGCCCGCGCATTTACCGTTTGGAGGATGTGGGTACTGCCGATGAGATGGATGCGCTGATTTGGGCAGCCTACCGGCAAATTTTTAGTGAACACGTGATGCTCAACTCCTGCCGCCAGGTGACTTTGGAATCCCAACTCAGAAATCGGGCCATCACCGTGCGGGATTTTATCCGGGGGTTGGCGCAATCGGACCCCTTTTACCGGCTGGTGGTGGCGACTAATAACAATTACCGGCTGGTGGATGTGTGTTTGCGGCGGATTTTAGGTCGCCAAGCCTACAACCAGGAGGAACGGATCGCCTGGTCCATTCGCATTGCCACCCAGGGGTTCAATGGGTTTGTCAATGAACTGGTAGATAGCGACGAATACACGGAAAATTTCGGAGACCAAACGGTGCCCTACCAACGTCGCCGCATGGGAGGTCGCCCGTTCAATCTGGTTACGCCGCGCTACGACGGTAATTATCGGGCGAAAGCGGGGATTGGCTATATTGATTGGAACTACGTACTGATTCGCTACTACCAAAAACGTGCCCAGGAACGCCAGCAATTGTTTCCCCAGGCGGGTGACCCCCAGCAGTACCGCTCCCTTGCCCGGTCGGTGGATACCCGTCCCCAAACCCGGCCAGTGGTGGCGGTGCAGGAACTGGACTTTTTGGCCAAGGTGCCCCGGCGGCGTTAGTGACCCGCTGGTTGGTTGTTGGGAGCCTGGTACTGGTGGGAACGGAAGCAGCAGCGTTGCGGGTGGTTTATCCGCCTCCTGATCATCAAACCACAGCGCCCCAAATCTTTCTCATCGGTACCCACCCACCCAATGAAGTCGTGCGGGTGAATGGTCAGGTGGTGGCGCGTTCCCCAGGGGGTCATTTTGCGCCGAGCGTGCCGCTGGCTTGGGGGAATAACACCATACACGTGCAAGCGGGGGCGCAAACCGTGACGTTGAACGTTCGTCGCCTGCCGCCGCCTGAACCGGCTACTCCTTTGTTGCCAGCGGTGGATGTGGCCCGGCTACCGGGAGAACCCTTGTGTTTTCAGGCGTTCCTACCGACGACCGGGGAGGTGTCCCTGAGGTTAGGAGCGTGGCAGGTAGATTTGTTGCCCCACTGGCTCCCTGACCTGGCAGGCAATGAGGCGGTTTTGCTGGATGCCCCGCCTGCCCTGCTCCCCCGTCGGCGCTACGTAGGTTGTCTGCGGCTGGAAATACCGGGGTTTTGGGGACAACCGGAACTGCGCTGGGGGGAACAACGCTGGCAAAGTCCCGGCTCGGTCACCATTCTCGACCCCAACCAGTTGGCAGTAGCGACCCTAGTTACTGAAGGGATTGCCCGCACTGGCCCCGGCACCGCCTATTCACGGTTGACCCCCTTACCGGCAGGCACGCAGGATCAGGTGATTGCCCAGGAAGGAGACTGGCTACAACTGCGCTATGGGGGTTGGGTACAGCGGCAACAGGTGACGCTGCAACACACGGCCCTACTGCCCAGCCTGCTGCGGGGTGTCCGGGAACACCGCACCACTGAATGGACGGAAATCCACTTTCCCCTCACCCGTCCTGTGCCCATCACCATTCACCAGGAGCCAGGAGTCGTGCATCTTACCCTGTGGCACACCATAGCCCAAACCGACATCATTCGCCTGGGCGCAAGCGCTGCCCTGCACCGGTTTACCTGGCAGCAAACCACCCCGGAAACCGTCCGCTACAGTTTTTATCTGCCTACTGCTCAGGCGTGGGGTTACCGGGCACACTATCAGGACAATGTACTGGTGTTTGCCCTGCGACATCCGCCCCCGTTGCGCCCTCATTCCCTGGCCGGAGTGACCATTTTGCTGGACCCGGGTCATGGGGGGCCGGAGGATGTGGGGGCTGTGGGACCCGATGGCACACCCGAAAAGGACGTGAACCTGACGATGGCCCATTTGGTGGCGGCCCACCTGCGCCAGCGAGGTGCCCGGGTACTTTTGACCCGCACAGGCGATGAGGAGGTGAGTTTGGCGGCCCGGGTTGCCCAGATTCAGACGCAGCAGCCCCATCTGGCCCTCAGCATCCACTACAACGCCCTGCCCGATGGCGGTGATGTTTGGGGCACGCAAGGGATCGGCACCTTTTGGTATCATCCCCAGAGCCAACCCCTGGCCATTTTTTTGCACAACCATCTCACCCGAACCGCTCAGCGTCCCAGCTATGGCATCTTTTGGCACAATCTGGCCCTCACCCGTCCCACCGTCTGCCCGGCAGTGTTGTTGGAACTGGGCTTTATGATTCATCCCCAGGAGTTTGAATGGATTGTCAACCCCCAGGCCCAGCAGCACCTGGCCCAAACCCTGGCCGCCGGTATTGAAGCCTGGTTGCGGCAAACCCTAGCCCCGTTGTCGCCAAGGGTCTAGGACGTCTTTCACCAGAGCCTCCTCGACCCACACCCGGCACACCACCATCAATGGCAAGGCAAGAATCAGCCCCGGCAACCCCAAAAACGTCGTGAAAAAAATCTGCGCCATCAGCGTCAGCGCCGGGGGCAATTGCAACTGCTGCGACATCACATAAGGCGTGACCAAATAGGCATCCGTTTGCTGGATCAAGAAATACAAAATCACCACTGCCACCGCCTTCCAAGGCGCATCCAAAGCAGCAATCACCGTCGGCGGAATCAAACTCAACGTCGGACCAATGTTGGGAATTAAGTTAAACAAACCGGCAATCAACGCATGGGCAAAATACAACCGCACCCCCAACAACGATAAACCAATAAAACTCAAGAGTCCCACCACCGCCATTGCCGTAAGCGTTCCCAACATCCAAGCCCGCAAATTCACCTCACAACGACGGAGAATGGTATTGACGCGATTGCGGTAAAAAGCGGGAAATAAGCGAATAAATCCCTGGCGATAGGTACCGGGGTCAGCCAAAAACATCACCGCCAAAACCAAAATAAACACAAACGACAACACCCCACCCAACGTATCAAAAAAGAAACTAATCCCCCGTCTCAGCAATGGGTTGAGAAACGCCTGCAATTGCCGCACCAAATCGCCGTTACCCTGCAACGGAATGAGGGTTTCCCCAAACAAACGCATTTGCAAATCTTCCGACCATTGCGCCACCGACTGCAACCCTTTAGGCAGCAGTTTGGCCAGTTCCTCCAACTCCTTACTAAAAGGCGGCACCAGCAACCCCACCAACAGGGTCAACCCCGCCAAAAACGTCAACAAGGTCAGACCAATCGCAACCCCCTGGGGAATCCGCCACTGGCGCAAAAAATGCACCGCCCCATCCAAGGCCACCGCCACCAGTACTGCCGCAAAAACCAACAACAACAAATAGCGAATTTCCCAGAGAATATACAGGGCTATCCCTAGCAGGATCAGACCAAACCAATCCCCCAATTTCATAGAATTTCCCTGCCCATAAAGGGCTGTAAAACTTCTGGAATCTGCACCGAACCATCCGGGCGTTGGTAGCATTCTAAAATAGCCGCCATCGTCCGCCCCACGGCCAAAGCCGACCCATTCAGTGTATGGACAAATTCCGTCCCCTTTTTCCCTGCTTCTCGATAGCGAATGCCGGCACGCCGCGCTTGAAAATCCCCGAAATTAGAGCAACTAGAAATTTCCCGGTAGGTTTGCTGCGCTGCCAACCACACCTCCAAGTCATAGCATTTTTGCGCCCCAAACCCCAAATCTCCGGTACACAATTCCACCACACGGTAGGGCAATTGCAACGCCTCTAACAGACTGGCCGCATCCTGTACCAAACGTTCGTGTTCTGCTTGCGACGTGGATGGATGAACAATTTTGACCAACTCCACCTTATGAAATTGGTGCAAGCGAATGAGACCCCTTGTGTCCCGACCATAACTGCCTGCTTCTCGGCGAAAACAGGGCGTCCAAGCGCAGTGATAAATGGGCAATTGTTCGGCAGCCAAAATTTCATCCCGGTACAGATTGGTCACGGGCACTTCCGCCGTGGGAATCAACCACAGATCATCATCCCGACAGGCAAAACTTTCCTGCGCAAACTTGGGCAGTTGTCCCGTCCCGGTGAGCGCTTGACTGTTGACCAAAAAAGGCGGCAACACCTCCACATACCCCCGCTGCACATGCCAGTCCAACATCCATTGGATCAAGGCCCGCTCCAGGGCTGCCCCCGCCCCCCACAGGGTCACAAACCGGCTCTGGGCGATTTTGGTAGCTCGTTCCGTCTCGAACCAATGAAATTTGGCTGCCACCTCCCAATGGGGCAATACCGGATGCTGGGGTTTGTACGCTTCTCCCCAAACTGCCCGTACCACATTAGCGGTTTCATCTTTGCCTACGGGCACATCCGGGGCAGGCAAATTCGGCAGTTGTAATAACAATTCCTGCAGTTTTTGGGTGAGTTCCCGTTCCTGTTGCTCCAGCAGCGCCAGGGTGTGCTTGAGTTCCTGACCCCGTTGCCGCAGCGGTGCCAGCACTTCTTCCGTTGCCCCAGCGCGCAGCAACTGGCCGACCTGCTTGCCAATGTCATTGCTTTCTGCTTGCAACTGGGAACGCTGTTTCGCCACAGCCCGCACCTGGGCATCCACCGCCAACAGGGGTTGCACATCCACGTCCCCATTGCGAGTGGCTAACCGTGCTGCCACCTGTTCAGGTTGTTCCCGGATGAGTTTTAGGTCGAGCACGCTGATTGTCCCGACGCACCACTCCTGATTGTATCGGAAGCAGGGGTAAAACTCGTACAGCCCTGACATGGCCCGTGGGGGTTTACAGCACATCGTACTAATTCAGACAGGGCGTTATAGCGACAGCGGCCATCTCCGATGATCCACCGTCCTTGCCAGCGTTGCCGATCCGGGTGGGCAACTTGTACCAGGAGTGCCATTTTGTGCAGATGGTAGCGACCACCCCGGTAGTGGTAGCAATGGCGGCGTTCCAAGACGGTATAGGTTTGGCCGTTGACTTCTACCGAGCTGCCGGGTTGGGGATGGTCAGGGAGCCAAAATTCCCCCAGCGACTGGGCAGGTTGGCTGAGGAGAATTTGGGTAGGGACGGATTCCGGTGTCATCGCACGCAGGAACAATGACCAATCATGAGGTGTAATTTAGCTTGTGGGGGTGTAGGGGTAGCTAAGCCCCGCACTGTACCCGTAGCGTCCGTGTCGGGATACAGATACCCCCACAGGGTGTATCATCAAAGTAGTTGTAACAAACGGCGTTGCCAGACTAACGTGGAGGGTTCTTGCGAAAGCTCCCCGATGAAGCGAGAAGTCCACGTTCCGTAGGGTCAGCGATGGGAGTATGTCACCGTGCTCAATTCCAGGGTTTCAGTTGATAGGTGCCCCGCACAAAGTGATAAATATCCTGATAAAATTCACGTTCACGGGGGTCTGGATGGACGACCATGCGCTCGAGGGATTTTTGCCCCAGGAAGTAGGCACAGGCGGCTGAACGCATATAGCCTTGGGTCACACCGGCATTGAGATATTCCCGAAACCGGCGCTGGCGTTCCCCCTGGATGGCAATCGGTTCGTCCAATTCCAAGTAGTACTCGATTTCGATACCTGCTTGCCGTTGGTAGGCTGCCTGTGCGGCTTGCACCAAATCGACGCCCTGCCGGTAGAACATGTAGTTGGGTTGCAAAAAAGCCAGGTCGAAGTAGTAGTTTTGGTAGTCATCCAACAGGTGAATGTTATAGCGACTGTAAAAGGGAATCCAAAGAAACTTGTATCCCATTTGGTGAATCACGGGGCGCAATTCTTTGAGCAACCAGTGGTCATCAATATCCCAACTGCGAAAGACGGTTTCAAACATCCAATAGACCCCCAAAATGTGCACGTATTCGGTGGCGATTAACCGCCGTTTTAATTCACTGACAAACCAGGTACAGGCAGCCAGGCGGTGACGGGTGGCTTGGTCGAGGTTCTGCCCCTGGGTAGAAAAATTCCAACCCGACCGGCCAAAGTTGGTTTGGGTGATGTGGGGATAAGGAATCATGAGTACCACATTCCGGGGGTGCGGCAGCGGTGTGGGGATGTGCGGTTTTAATTCAGCAATGGTTTGGTGCAGAGTTTTCACGGTTGCAACATAAAAATCCAGCAATTCTTCCCATTCCTGGGCACCTGCGGGTTGGGGAGAACAGACGGCAAAAAAGTCCCCTTCGCCGCTCATGGTCGTTCCCACATTCACATCCGCCCGGTAGTCCCGTTTATTTTTACTACAAATATTCAGAAATAAAAATGAATCAAATAACCAATCATGCCAGGTTCCCGTCGGAGATTGATGCGCCACATAAAAACGTAAATCTTCCACGCTCCAGGGCTGTTGGGCATTCCCATACATGAGCACCAAATGGTGTAGGTAATTGAATGCGGGTTGTTGGGGAGCAAAATAGGCCATGTGGGAACGATGCAGCGGTTGGATGGGTTTTAGTATAGAAGCATTTGCGACCACAGCCCGCTCATGACGCAGGCATGACTCGGATTTTATTTTTGAGCAATGGGCATGGGGAGGACCTCAATGCCAGCTTGGTGGCCCTGGCCTGTCGGCGTTGGGGGGCGGAAGTGTGGGGGTTGCCGCTTGTGGGAACAGGGCACGCCTACCAGCGGGCGGATATTCCGGTAATAGCTCCGACTCGCAGTCTGCCCTCTGGAGGCATGGTGTATATGCACCCCTGGTTGTTGGTGCGGGATGTACTGGCGGGGTTGGCGACCTTGACCTGGCAACAGTGGCGGGCATTGCAGCGGGTAGCTCCCACCTGTGACCTGCTGGTGGCGGTAGGGGATGGGGTGCCCTTGGGCCTGGCTCGGCTGTCGGGACGACCCTATGCGGCCTTTATCGTCTCTACGTCCAGTTATTACGAAGGCACGCTGAAACTGCCGTGGCTGACGTGGTGGGGTTTGCTGTCTCCCCGTTGCCTGCGGGTGTTTACCCGGGACGCTCTGACGGCCCACCAGTTGCAAAAACGAGGCCTGCACCAAGCAACCTTCGCCGGTTATCCCATCATGGACGGACTGGAACCAACCGGGCAACCTTTGGATGGAAATCCGCACCAGCCGGTCATCGCCCTCTTGCCAGGGAGTCGCTTGCCGGAAGCCGAGAACAATTTACTGCTTTTATTAGGTTTTTGTCAATACTTATTTGCCCGGTGTCCCCAGGTGCAGGTGTGGGCGGCACTGGTATCTGGCTTTACGGATGAATTGTTAGAGCAACTAGCCCTAAAAAAGGGCTGGCAGTATCAGGCGGGGCAATTGCGCTGTCCTACGGGGGTTGTGCGGTGTGCCCGTGACCGGTTTGGGGACATTCTCCAAGCGAGTCAGGTGGTCGTTGGCATGGCTGGTACGGCCATCGAGCAGGCGGTGGGTCTGGGCAAACCGGTGATCCAAATCCCTGGACGGGGGCCGCAGTTTACCTATCGCTTTGCCGAAGCACAGATGCGTTTGCTAGGCAGTTCTGTCCAGACCGTAGGGCGAGGGCCAGCGGGGGAAGCCGAATTACGTCTGGCTGCCGAGTGGGTTGAGCGCATCCTGTCCGACCCCGACTATTACCAGGAATGCCAGCGCAACGGCCAGGAGCGTGTAGGACGGGGCGAGGGGGCCTGGGGCATTGCCCGCGCACTCCAGCAACTTATAGCTCCCTAGTTGCGGCGGCGATCGCCCATCAACAGCAGCACATAGTACAGCAGGTTCATCACCGCTTGCACTGCGGCGGCTACATAAGTCCACGCTGCGGCATCCAACACCGCCTTCACACCAGTCATTTCCTGGGGTACTAAAATTCCCTCGGCTACCAGCAGTTTCTTGGCCCGGTAACTGGCATCAAATTCCACCGGCAAAGTAACTAGAGCAAACAGCGCCACCAGGCCGAATACCGCCACACCTATCCAAGCCAGCACCTGTAGAGCACTAAACGCAAAGCCGATAAAAAAGAGAATGGGACCCAACCAACTGCCGATCACCACCCCCGGCACGATGGCCGAACGAAACTGGAGCGGTGCATATCCCTCAGCGTGTTGCAGGGCATGACCGGCTTCATGGGCTGCTACCCCCACCGCCGCCACCGTTGCCCCGTCATACACCGTGGGACTCAGGCGCAATTCCCGACTGAGGGGGTTGTAGTGGTCACTCAGAAAACCGTCCACCCGCTCCACGCGCACATGGTACAGTCCATAGCGGTCCAAAAGCATCCGGGCAGCCTGGGCACCGGTCAAACGGGTTCCCACCTGGCTGTAGGTCGCAAAAGCAGACTGCACCCGCCATTGGGCCCACATCCCCAGCAGGAGCGCCGGTAGAGACAGTACCAAATACAACGGGTCAAAGTAAAACATCGTCGCTCCATCACCAAACAACTATCTTCATGCTAAAGGTCGTGCTTGGGGCCTGGCAGGGGGGATAGCCGTCCCTAAGGATTGGACGGAATGGCTCCGCAGTCAAAAATGGGATATTTTTTTGCACTTACACGGCAGGCTCGGAAGTCCCATTCTCTGGTTGCTCATGATCCTGGGCATTATTCTCGCTATGAGTTGGTAGCGGTGTCCGAATGTGACTCCAATTTGATATTTGATACATCACGGGTTGCCGAACCTCGCTCCGGTCCCATTGTGCGTGGCCTTGTCGCTTACCCAGCCAGGGCCAATGATCAAACTGAGGTAGTTCTACTCATGCCCGTCTTGCCGATGGACTCCTGCAACCCCCCCGTCACGCTCGTCACTGGCCCTAGTCGTTCTGGCAAAAGCCGCTGGGCCGAACACCTGGCACACCATTCCCAACTGCCCGTCATCTACGTCGCCACCGGCATTCCCGCCCCCGACGACCCAGAATGGCAAAGCCGCATTCGCCAACACCAACAACGCCGACCAACCCACTGGCGCACCCTAGAACCCCCCTTGGACCTGGTCGCCCTCTGCCAGAATCCACCGCCTGCCACCTGTGTCCTAGTGGACTCCCTTGGCACATGGGTAGCGCAATTTTTGGCGTTAAGCCCCGCCGCCTGGCAAACCCTGCACAGCCAATTGCTGAGCGCCTTGCGAACCATACCCACCCCCATCATCCTCGTCGCCGAAGAAGTAGGTTGGGGAGTTGTGCCTGCCTATCCCAGCGGGCGGTTATTTCGTGACCGTTTGGGGGAATTGGTACAGGAAATTAGCTCCTTGGCCCAGACCGTTTACCTGGTCACCGGCGGCTGGGTTCTCAACCTGACCCAACTGGGGCAACCCGTCCCTAAATCGGCGTTTCTGGATTCTGCACCCCCCGCATGATCCGCGACAATTCCGTTTTTTCGTCCACCATGACCCGGGTTGGGGAACCGCTGATAATCCGTTCCAAGTTGCGAAACGAATCCCGAATATCCGGCCCCTTATCCGTAATCACGTATTCCCGAATCCCCTTATCATGCCAGGAACCGCGCATTTTAAACACATTAATCGCCCGGCAGATTTCCCCCCGAATTTCCACATATTGCAATAGCAAAATTGTATCGGTGATGGTGGAAATATGGGACTCCGTAATCGAGTGCAGACCCAAAAACTGATCCAATGTATTGGTAAAAAATCCCGTGATTTCCTGTTGTTTGGCAAACCCGGTTACTCCAATCACAAACTGCCGAAACGCATTATTACTCACCCCTCGCGCAAGGGCTGACAGGGAATCAATGGCAAAACAAGAAGGACGAAAACTGGTAATTTCCGAGCGCACAATCTGCATGTGATCCTCTAACCCCGTTGATTCTGGGTAGGCGCAGATAATCTTCAGCAACCCCTGGCGTTCAAACCGCTCAAAATCTACTCCCCACGACGAAGCATTGCGAGACAACTGCGCCCGCGATTCCTCGTAGGCAAACAAAATCGCCCGTTCACCCCGTTGGCAGGCATGCTCCAAAAACCGACTCACCAACAGGGTTTTCCCGGTCCCCGTCGCCCCCGTCGCCAAAATAATCGAATCCTTGAAGAATCCCCCACCACACATCTCGTCCAAGGTAGGAATCCCCGACGACACCCGCACATTCGAGGAACGCTGGGTCAACTGCATCGCTCCCAATGGGAAGATATTGATTCCATCTTTAGTAATTGTAAATGGATATTCCCCCTTCATGTGGGTTGTGCCGCGCAATTTGAGAATTTCAATCGTGCGATGGCGGCGTTCCATCTCCAAAACATTGCGCAAAATGACCACATTATCCGAGACAAATTCTTCCACATCAAAGCGGGCAACCGGGCCATACTCATCAATCCGCTCTGCGGTCATCACCGTCGTCACCTGCAACTTTTTCAGGCGCGACACCATCACAAACAATTCGTTGCGGATCGTGGATGCCCCATTATTGCCGCTGTACTGCTGGAAAATTGCCGTCACCGAGTCAATGGACACCCGCTTGGCTTTGAATTTCTCCACCGCATACTCAATCCGGGCAATCAGTGCTGATAAATCAAACGCTCCGATGATTTGCTGTCCTTCCGGTTCCGGAGAAGCATCCAAAATAAACAATTTCCCCTGGTCAATCAGGGCTTGTAAATTCCAACCAAAACTGAGGGCATTTTTGATAATGTCCTCTGGGGACTCCTCAAAAGTGACAAAAATACCTGGTTCGTCAAAATGAATAATGCCATTGTACAAAAACTGCATCGCAAAAATGGTTTTTCCGGTGCCAGAAGTGCCACTGACAATCGTACAGCGACCCGCTGGCAATCCCCCGTGACTCACTTCATCAAAGCCTTCAATTAACGTGCGAATTTTTTGCACACCCGTTGCCGTTGCGCCGGACATAGCTATCCCAGTGATTCATCTTCCACTAATTCATCATACAAGAGGTCTAGGCCAATCAATACCTTTTCCCGGTCGGACAAGTCGCCAATTATTCGCCGCACCGGTGGGGGCAAAATCCGGGCCAGCGTCGGAGTTGCCATAATTTTATCCTCCTCAGCCAGCCGGGGATTGGCCAAAATATCAATCACTTTGAGCGTATAAACCCCCTGAAACTCCCGCGCCAAAATATCCCGCAAGTTGGCCAAAGCCCGTGCCGAATTGGGGGTATTGCCCGCCACGTACAGCTTCAGAATATATACCTTTTGAGTGGCGCGACTCATGACCCTTCCTCTGTCATTGCGACCATAGCACGGCGATAGCGTTCACACAAATGGGCAATCACATCAATCAACGTTAATCGGTAGTCCAACACCAGCTCCTCACTGCGACCTTCTAATTTCAACTGCTTTGTAATTTCATCCATAAACTGCATGTGCATTCCCAATATCTCTGAAATCGGCACATTGAGCCGGTAGGCCAAGTAGGTAAAGCGGGCAATTCGTTCGTGTAAATCGGCAGCGTTCCGAAAATAGAGCAAAATAATTTGATAATACAACTTTTGTAATTGCTGCAACCACTGTTGTTGCTGTTCCAAAGTTAATTTTCCCCAGCCCTGTTGGGGTATCTCCTCTAAGGTGGAAACTGAGGTAAAATCCGAGTAATTCATAGATCAAAAGGAGTATTCTAAATGGGGATCAACGAAAACGATATGCGGCTTAAGTTTCATTTCCCTAAGATGTTGGCCAATACCCAAAAAACGTCCTTGCTCATCATACACCCGCCACCAAGGGGATGGGGGAGCACGCCAAACCTGTGTTTGCCCTTGGCACCAGGCACGAGCCTGATCCAGCGTCAGTTGGGCAACCGGCAGATGGGATAAAAGCTGATCCGGGGGATCGGGTTTCCAAGTAGATGTTTGGATTTCTGCCTGCAACTGTTCCAATGTAATACTGTTTTGCACATCCATCCCACCGCTTTGGGTACGTTCTAATGCGCTGAGCGTAGCCGGAACATTTAACTTTTGACCGACATCCCGCGCCAAGGAACGGATATAAGTTCCTGCTCCGCAATGTATGGATAATGTTAGTTCGGGGAATGCTCCTGCCTGCCAGTGTTCCGTTTTCAGATCAAAAATCTCTACCTTGCGTGGTGGCAAAGTGGGCGTTTCTCCCCGGCGAGCCAGGTCGTAGGCGCGTTGACCCTGGATATGAACGGCACTAAAAGCAGGTGGGGTCTGTTCAATCACACCGATAAACTCAGCCAGGACGTTTTGTACCTGGGTTAAGGTCAAATCGGGAACGGGTTTTTGGACTAATATGTCCCCGCCTAAATCATCGGTACGGGTTTGCACGCCAAAGCGAATGGTGGCTCGATAGCGTTTGGTTGGGGGCAGGAAGTTCAATAAGCGGGTCGCCCGTCCCAAAGCAATGGGTAAAACACCGGTGGCCAAAGGGTCAAGCGTACCACCATGCCCTACCCGTTGCAAGCGGAGATAGCGCCGCACCTGTGCCACGCAGTCATGGGAAGTCATCCCCAAGGGTTTATTCAGGTTCAAAAACCCATCCATGCCCGCTGTCATCTGTTCTTGAGGGTTGCTTGTGATGCTGGGGCCTGCGGCTGGTTAACAGAGAGGGCGTACAAGACCACGCTGTCACAATCGAACTCTTTATATTTACTTTATATTTTATTATGACCGTTCTGTCAGGACCGATGTGAACGCTCGCCTGATTGATCAGCGCAAGCATCGAGGCTTTCTTCAATTTGGGGTGACACGCCTATCTTGATGAATTGCACGAAGCCTGTAAATGAAGCATTATGCTGCGATGACAGTACATCAGCGGTACTGGTTTCCCTACCCCTGTAAACCCATTATCCGTGCTAAAACATCCCGTTCCGGTGCAATTCCTTGGCGGAGTTGGGTTTGTCCGGTCGTTAGGGCGTTATCTGGGTCCTTGAGGCCATTACCTGTTAGAACACACACAATGCGAGTGCCAGGGGGAATTTGGTCCTGGAGATGGAACAAACCGGCAATGGAAGCAGCACTGGCGGGTTCGCAAAAAATGCCTTCTTCCTGGGCTAGAAGGTGGTAGGCGGTTAAGATTTCCTGGTCGCTGACGGCATAGAAACCCCCTTGACTCGCTTCCCGAACAGCCAATGCTTGCTGCCAATTCACGGGATTGCCAATCCGAATGGCCGTGGCTACGGTTTCCGGGTGGGGGACGGGTTGGTTATGCACCAGCGGAGCAGCTCCAGCGGCCTGAAAACCAAACATTCGGGGCAATTGTCGCGATTTTCCTCGCTGGAAATACTGACAAAATCCCATCCAATAGGCCGTGATATTACCGGCATTACCCACGGGAATACAGAGCCAATCCGGGGCATCCCCTAGTTGATCGACTACTTCAAAAGCTGCCGTTTTTTGCCCTTCCAAACGATAGGGGTTTAGAGAGTTTACCAAAGTAATGGGATAGGTGGTTGCCAGTTCCCGCACCAGGGTCAATGCCTGGTCAAAGTTCCCCTGAATTGCCAATACCTGTGCCCCATACATCAATGCCTGCGCCAGTTTGCCCAAAGCGACATACCCATCAGGGATCAAGACAAACGCTTTCATTCCTGCCCGTCGAGCATAGGCTGCCGCTGACGCAGAGGTATTTCCCGTGCTGGCACAAATGACCGCTTCTGCCCCCTGTTCTTTGGCCTTACTAATGGCCATGGTCATGCCCCGGTCCTTGAAACTGCCGGTGGGATTGAGGCCATCGTATTTCACCCAGACCTGTACATTTTTTTTGCCGAGATAACTGCTGATTTTTGGCACCGGAATCAGGGGGGTATTTCCTTCATAAAGGGTGACAATGGGGGTGCGATCCGTCACCGGCAAATAGTCCCAGTAATGGTGAATTAAACCCTGCCACATTAGCCGCCCCCAAATACTTCCACATTGGCAAAGACGGCAACAGGAGCACCATGGCCAACACGTATGGCTTGATTGGGTTCTCCTTTGCCGCAGTAGGGCGATCCGTACATTTCCCAGGTTTCCGGGCCACCCACCCGCACCAAATTACGCCAAAATTCGGAACTAATGCCCCGATAATTGGGATTTTTGTAGGTTTTGGTGAGTTGACCATGCTCAATTAAACGGGCATATTCACAACCGAATTGAAATTTGCGCCGGTAATCATCAATGGACCAGGAGCGATTTGATTCCATGTAGATTCCCTGTTCAATGTCCCGGATGACATCTTCAAAACTACCTGTTCCAGGCTCTAAATTCAAGTTGGCCATCCGGTCAATGGGGGGGCGATTCCAGGAACAGGCACGACCGCAGGCAACCCCTGGAACACCAGACCGCATTTGACTTTCTAAACTCCCTAAACCGCGCACCAAAATACCGTTTTGAATTAAATACTGCCGTTCAGCCACAACCCCCGTATCGTCCACCGCATAGCTGGCAAATTCCCCCGGTACATGAGGGTCAAACGTGATGTTCATCAGGGGCGAACCGTACTGTAAATGACCGAAATCACTCAACTGGACAAAACTCCAACCTGCATAGTTGCGTTCGTCTCCCAAAATGCGATCTAACTCTAAAGGATGACCGACGCTTTCATGAATTTGCAGTAACATCTGATCCGGAGCTAAAACCAGGTACGTCCGCATCTCCGGGCAGTTTTCCGCATGGACCAATTCCACCGCCTGCTCCCCAATTCGCCTAACCCGTGCCCACAAATCATCCGTCAACAACCACTCCAACCCGCCCTGGTAGCAACGGGCCAGCATCCCGTGATCACTGCGAGTTTGCACCTCAGTTCCCACTTGAGCTGTGGCCGCAAAGTGATTGCTAATGTAGTGGAATTGTTGATATAAATCGGCGCCATTTGTACTGACAAACCAGGTTTCTACATCGGTGGCGGTGAGACTGGCTTTGGTGCAAACGATGATGTCGCTGACCTTGAGGGTGTGGCAGATTTTGACCAGCAGGTCGCTTAGTTCTTGGGTGCTGATGTCCCGCCAGGATTGGCCAACGGGGGTGCGGTATTGTCCGGTGGCAGGGGGACGCTCTCGGAGGGTGTGGGTACGGGGGGCAGCCAGTTGGGCGTGTTGGTAGGCATAGCGGGCGGCTTGACGTACACCCGCAGGCGTGACTTGGGGGGTAGCACCGTAGCCCCATTGCCCCTGGACGCTGACTTCTACCATCGCCCCCCAGGTGGTTTCTTGACCGTGGGCTTGGGGATGGCCGTCCCGCACGTAATGGCGCACCGTGGTCTCACGTACCAGTCGCAGACCGATCCAGTCGGCGGGGACATCAATGGCAGCCAGCAAAGCAGTGGGGTTCATAGCTGATGGCGACATCTGTCTTAATTTAGCTTAGACGGGTTGATGGAGTTTCAGGTCACTTGGCTACAATGCAAAAGGAAAGGCGTGAGGTAGGTGATGGAGCGGACGTTTGTTGCGATTAAGCCGGATGGGGTGCAACGGGGATTGGTTGGGGAAATCATCCGCCGCTTTGAGGCCAAGGGGTTTACGCTCGTGGGGTTGAAATTGATGCGGGTGTCCAAAGAACTGGCTGAAAAGCATTACGATGTCCATCGGGAACGTCCTTTTTTCCCCAGTTTAGTGGCATTTATTACTTCTGGCCCCTTAGTGGCCATGGTTTGGGAGGGCGATGGGGTCGTGGCTGCGGCCCGGAAACTCATTGGGGCAACTGACCCTCTGAATGCGGAACCGGGTACGATTCGGGGGGATTTTGCCATCAGTATTAGCCGCAATTTGATCCACGGTTCTGATGCCATTGAGACGGCGCAGCGGGAAATTGGCCTGTGGTTTACGAATGATGAATTGGTTTCCTGGCAACCGGCGACCCTGCCTTGGTTGGTAGAATCGTAGGAATGGTTGGCGATTACCCATGAGTCCTGACCCTACCACACCCGTTTTGGAGGCAGAACGCGACCCCCTAGACGAGACGCCTGATGATGTGGAAATGCCGCTGTTTGACCATTTGGAGGAATTGCGGCAGCGAATTTTTTGGGCGTTAGCGGCCTTTGGGGTGGCCACCGTGGGCTGTTTTATTGGGGTGAAGCCGCTGGTGCGGTTTTTGGAAGCTCCTGCTGGGTCGGTGAAGTTTTTGCAGATGGCACCAGGAGAATTTTTTTTCGTTTCTTTGAAGGTGGCAGCTTATGCGGGTTTAATGTTGAGCAGTCCGATGATTGTGTATCAGATCATCGCTTTTGTGTTACCGGGGTTGACGCGGCGGGAACGGCGATTGTTGGGGCCTGTGGTATTGAGTTCTAGTGTTTTATTTGTGTTGGGTTTGGCGTTTGGATATAGCGTGTTGGTGCCAGCAGCGTTGCGATTTTTTTTGCATTACGGAGCAGAGGTAGTAGAACCCTTGTGGTCCATCGAACGTTATTTTGAATTTGTTTTGATTTTGTTATTGGGTACGGGTTTGGCATTTCAGATTCCGGTGATTCAGTTTGTTTTGAGTGCGTTGGGGCTAGTATCTCCCCGCCAGATGTTGGCCGGTTGGCGGTATGTGGTTTTAGCGGCGGTGGTGATTGGCGCCATTCTGACCCCTTCTACGGACCCACTGACGCAGATGCTGTTGGCCGGGGCCATTGCCGGTTTGTATTTGGGGGGTGTTGGTCTGGCTATACTCGTGTTGCCGCAACGATAGTTTCCAATTTATTGGGTTCCCCAGCGAGTGGGGAGTCCCGGTAAACGGGACTGAAACCTGTCGTAGGCTACTATCCTTTTCCCGCTCTCCATTTTGTCTCAATCAAATAATCCCGGTAAACGGGACTGAAACTCACGAATTAACTTTGACGGTTGGGGGACACGATTTGTCTCAATCAAATAATCCCGGTAAACGGGACTGAAACCCCGCTTGTCGGCTGAGCCGGAAGAAGGCAGGGATCCTTTTGGGGATCCGCTCAGGTATTATGGGGATGGGCGCTGCAGTCTGTAAGCCGAGGGAGACGGTATGGAGTTGCTTATTTTTATCTCAAAGTTTTTAGCTCTGGCTGCCGGGATCTTGGCTCTAGCCCTTTACTACGACAAGAAACTTTTTATCTTGTTTTTAGCTCTGGCTGCCGGGATCTTGGCTCTAGGCCTTTACCACGACAAGAAACGTCGAGAAGCTCTGGAGCGGGTAGCTGCACAGCTAGGAATGCGCTTTTCTGCCCAGTTGCCTGAAGAGATTCGATCTCGCTTGTTGCAAGCAGGCTTTGGACTGTTTGAACGAGGCCATGGGCGGCGTTTCTATAATTCGATGTCCAAGCGGCTGATCGATGGCACTGAGATTACCGTTTTTGATTACCAATACACCAGCGGCAGTGTCAAGAGTTCTAGCACTTATAACCGGTCCGTCTTCTACGCCTATCACGAGGATCTTCATCTGCCCCGTTTTCAGCTGCACCCCGAAAATGCCCTTTTCCATGGCATCGCCAAAGCTTTTGGCATGCAAGATATCAATTTCGAGAGCCACCCTAAGTTCTCCCGGAGCTATCTCTTGCGAGGAGAGAATGAAGCCCAAGTTCGGCTGCGGTTCCATCCTGGCGTCCTTGGTTTTTGGGAGCAGCATCCCAACTATTGCGCCGAAGGGGCCGGCGCCCACCTCATTCTTTGGCAAAATAACCGACGGGTGAGTCCCGAAGAGATGGCAGAATGGATGCGCTTGGGGGAAGAGTTGACTCAACGGCTGCGGCGTATGTAGTAGCAGAGCCTACGGCCCCCCGCCGCGAACGGTCAACCTCGGCCTAAACCTCACCCCAAGAGGGTGCGCTGCAATCTCAAGAACCTCTCTACTGAGCGCCGAGGGCCGCCAACAAATCATCTGCCAACAACACCGCCGTATAGACCAAAGCCTGTCGTTGCTCAGGAGACAAATCGCCGACGGGAGTCTGGGGATTGCTCACGATACCCTGCAGTACTCTGCTGGCTATGTATTCCCGCTTGGAAACCCCTGGGCTGGAGATAGTGGGGTTATCCAGAGAGAACTTCTGATGGTGCTCGAAGGGGAAGGCGTATTCGGGGGCAACCGGCATCGCTCGACTCCAGATGGATCTCTACACTCTGCTTTGCCTATTTTCCCATCCTCTCTCGCTGGGGATTTTAAAAAAGCGGTGCCTCAAAAAAGACATAACGGGTTATCGTAATCAGAGAGATCCCTATGTGGGGGAAGGATCTGGGCTGCTCTCCCTTGGGAACAGTGGACATGCATTTGAGGGATTCTTTTCGACGCACCAAAATTGTTGCCACCATCGGCCCTGCCAGCTCAAATCCAGCCATTCTCAGGGAGATGATCCTGCAAGGGGCAACCACCCTTCGCCTGAACTTCTCCCATGGGGATCACGAGCTACACCGCCGCAGCATTCGCCTGATCCGCCAAACCGCGATGGATCTGGGCATCCAGGTCACCATTTTGCAAGACCTGCAGGGGCCAAAAATCCGCTTGGGCAAGTTCGCCGAAGGCTCGATCACCCTCAAGGCTGGGGATCCCTTTGTGTTGACCAGTAAGCCCGTCTTGGGAGTCTCAATCAAATAATCCCGGTAAACGGGACTGAAACTTACCTCGTTTCCAATTTATTGGGTTCCCCAGCGAGTGGGGAGGCGGGCGCTGAAGCACGTCGTGCTGGTGTTGAAAAAGTTTCCAATTTATTGGGTTCGCCAGCGAGTGGGGAGAGCTTCACCGGCAGGTGCAGCGGCTCGTTGGCCGCAGTTTCCAATTTATTGGGTTCCCCAGCGAGTGGGGAGAAATCTTCCGGCATACGAACGGGGCGGAAACCCCAGTTTCCAATTTATTGGGTTCCCCAGCGAGTGGGGAGACCGCCGCTCCGGACGACATTTACGCGCAGAGTGATAGCGCGTTTCCAATTTATTGGGTTCCCCAGCGAGTGGGGAGTGTAGCAAAGCTTAACCGCCTTTTTCTTTGTTTCCGACAGTGGAGTTTCCAATTTATTGGGTTCCCCAGCGAGTGGGGAGTCGGGCTCCGCAGCCCGAAGCTCTCCAAGGCCTTACTGGCGTTTCCAATTTATTGGGTT
>Ga0272447_1000535_pt1 | contig 28218 bp, 29 predicted proteins | sample YNPCB0133_FD_194589 | JGI IMG/M metagenome (GOLD analysis project Ga0272447, IMG submission 194589) | Hot spring microbial mat communities from Yellowstone National Park, WY, United States - YNP-CB-013-3 | ecosystem: Environmental > Aquatic > Thermal springs > Hot (42-90C) > Sediment | place... | reverse complement strand
AGTTAGAAAAACCATGACATCTACAACCCAAAATCTTCATGATCTTATAGATTCAGTCATCTGCTCTATATGCCAACCTTTACCTGCTTAGCTATACCAATAAGTTGCTTGAGAAAATAGGGGAACTCAAGTTTCCTTAAAAGAAATACAAAAGCCCAGAGTGATTATGATAACATTAATACCAGTGAAGGCATTTAATCGGATGCTTTTTCACCAGTTAAAGCAGTAGGGCCATCTGTTTTCTCGTTTTGATCAGTTGGCAAGAAACTTCTTGAGCGTTCCCTACCTGGTCAGTGCTCTCTTTTGGCTTAGAATGCCCTCTACTTAACCGGCTTAATCGTTGTGAGATGTTCCAAACCTTGGCGCACGGTGGCACTCGTGATGCGATCCCCCTGTTTGATTTTATCCACTACTTCCATTCCCTTGGTGACGTAGCCAAATACGGCGTAATTCCCATCCAAAAAACTGGTTTCTGCTAGGGTGATGTAGAACTGGGAAGAGGCCGAATTGGGGTTCTGGGCACGTGCCATCGCCACTGCCCCCCGACGGTGTTTGAGCTTAGGAGCTTGCCGGATGTTTTGTTCCGGGAAGGTGCGGCCATAGACTGCCTGTTGCGCCCCCTCCGGTTTGATTTCCAAAGGAATCAACCGCTGCCGTCCGGTCTGTGGGTCCACAAAACCGCCTGTGCCATTGCCTTGGGGGTCACCGCCCTGTACCACAAAGGGTTGGGGTTCCTTGACCACCCGATGGAACGTCAAATTATTGTAAAAACCCCGCTGCACCAAATCCACAAAATTCCCCGCCGTCACCGGAGCATCCTCCCCATTCACCTCCAGGGTAATGGTTTGGCCATTGACCACCAAATCCACCGTCGCCTTGCCATTCAAACAGGGATAGCCCTGCAACGGCTGTACCAACTCCGGTGGAATATTGCAATTAGCCCGGCTCATAGCCATTGGCTCCTGGGATGGGGTAGAAGGCACCAGGCTATCGGCATTGGCCTGACAACCCATCAACCACAACACGACCAAACCGACCCACCACCACCGCACGGTTACAGTCCCTCCACCGGTACCGCCAAAAACCGGGCCAACCGCGCCGCCCGCTCCTCCAATTCCGACAGTGCCAGGGGTCGCCCCACTTCAGTCAAGGGAATATCCCGCTTCCCCCGCAGCCGTAAGTACAAGGCCCGTTTGGGGTTAAACCCATCTTTGACATGCACCCGAATCCCCTGCACCTCACTCAAGGGGTAAACCAATTCCACCCGGCGGTTTTTGCCCGGCCACCCCCAGCGAAAAATCGTCACCTGATTGGTCTGTTTGTTGTACTCGTTGTAGCCACCCCCCACATCCCACCAAATCAACAACCACAGAAAGACACTCAACCCCATCCCCGCCACCCCATAGGCCGCCATTACAATTCCTTGGGGAATAAAAATTAGCTGGGTAGGGTCCGCAAAAGGCAGTAAATTCACATGCGTATAGCTGGAAATTCCTGCCAACAAAAAACCTAGACCCCCCAACCCGACCACCGTGGCCCACCAATAATTGCTCCACCGACGCGTACCCCGCACCCGCTCCCTGTAACAGGACGCATGCATCGTCTCTGTGGTCATCGAACCACGCTATGCCAACCAACCCTCTCTATCCTACCAACCTAGGAGGCGGTCGTTTGATTTTGGTTGTGATTTTGGTTGGTCAAGCCATGGTCATCTGGCGGCAATTCCAGACAGTACCCCGCCCCATACACCGTTTTGATGTACTTGGGATGACGGGGGTCCGGTTCCAACTTGGTGCGCAAATGCCGCACGTGCACCCGGATCGTCTCAATATCATCGTTGGGGTCGTAACCCCACACCTCCCGCAAAATGTCACTCGGCGACACCGTTTGGCCATGCCGCTGGAGCAAACAATGCAGCAAGTCAAATTCCAAATGGGTCAATTTCACCGTGCGGTTAAACCAAACCGCCTCAAACCGTTCCGGGATCAACGTCAAGGGGCCATAACTCAGGATTTCCCCGTGCTTGGCCTGGGGCGCCCGATCCGAACGTCGCAACAACGCCCGCACCCGTGCCAACATCTCCTGTACCTCAAAAGGCTTGGTGAGGTAGTCGTCCGCCCCCGCATTGAAGCCCTCCACCTTGTCCTGGACTTGGCTTAAGGCCGTGAGCATGAGAATAGGAATATCTTCTGTGCGTTCATCCCGCCGCAGGCGTTGACAAAGCGTCAAGCCGTCAACCCAGGGCAGCATCAAATCCAACATGATCAAATCCGGCTGGAGCTGCACCGCTAAGGCCTGTCCCCTCACACCATCACTCGCTTCGCTCACGTCGTAACCTGCTAACTCCAGGTTCACCCTGACCAACTCAGTAATGGCAGCATCATCATCAATAATCAAGATACGTGGCATATAACATTGGTTAAAAAAACGACATTTTATAACACACGACGCAAAAAAGCGTTATGTCTCTGGTTACTATTATAAGCGGCTGTCAAGGCCCTGTTGATTCGGAATACCTAAAACTCCGTTTGGGAGCGGTTGCGGCTGGCCTGTTTCGCCCGTTGGGCACTGCGTTTGAGGGCCTCTAGACGGGCTTCGTAGCGACGGCGACGGGCCTTGTCCGGGGTTTGTTCCGCCAGCAGTTTGAGGGCACTGCCCAGACTTTTGTAGGCATTGGGTAAGCTGTAGCCGTACTGGGTCGCCAGTCGGATGGCCTGTTCATCCGCTTGGAAAGCCAGTTTGAGCGCATTTTGTTTCTGATGCCGCCGCCACAGGCGATACCCCGCAAAGCCCGTCAGCCCCAAAGACAACAGAAGCAACAGCGTATCTTGCACCCACAATTCTCCTACCGTTCCCCCCAAGCCAATGGCTAGGGCAGCCATCTCCCATCCTTCCTTGGGCAAACTGTCATTTTGGATACGGGCGACCTCATGCCAAAATAGCAAATTTCTCTGATCCAACGCCAACTGTTCCCAGCGCACCGGGTCAATTTGCACTTCCACCTGGTCCTTATCTACCTCTTCAGAAGTGATCACGGGCGGATTCATAGCCGTAGCGGGCACAATCGTCACCCAACCCCGCATTTCCCCCGGCAGCAACCCTTGCAGGCGGCGAAATTCCCCCTGGTAGGCATCAGCAGTCGCACTATAGGCAGGCATAGATGCGCAGTAACTTCCTCAACCGTCAACCCCTAATGATCTACTATAGGCAAATTCATGAGCCAATTTAGCGTTTAACGGAGCGCCACCACCCGAAACCCCATGGCACATTCAAAAGCCAGCGGCTCTTGGGGGTCACCTCGCTGGGTTGGATGGCCACACCCCAAACGTCCACGCAACCACCGTGGAGCGCCGCTATGACTGGCAAGGGGGCAATTCTGGCATACGTGCTCCGGCTCTAGTACTTGGTCATTGAGTACAATTCTTAGAATTGCCATAGACCAAACAAGCCGTCCGACGACTTGCTGCTTCCCCGTCTTTACTGCAATTATATCGCAGGTGCTGATACATTTACGCTGAACACTACTGAGCATCACTGCTCAACGGTGCAGCGATAGCATCCTGCTCGTCTCCGAACAGGAAGGCGGTATCCCGCAAAGCTCTGAGAAAAAATTCCCAGAGCGCAGTCTCACTGTCGTCTCACTACCGATTTTCTGCTTTACTTTGGCTACCATATCGGCAGACTCGAAAGTAGGCAGAAGGATCAACCGGTAGTAAGCCGTTCTGAACATATTATACCTTATTTTCAGCATAGTTGAGCTTATCATTGACTAGAGTCATGCTCTTGGGGTATATCATGGCAAAGGAATGACTCGTGGTTGTTGCGTGCGTCCCGGATGACCCAAATCCCTGAACCTGTGTCCCTGACCTACGACCCTGACCTGGAAGCGGAACTGGACCACCGCATGAGCCGGTATGGGCTGAACCCCTGTGTTACGGCAGACACCTGGGTCCATACGGAGTGGGGGGCACGGCAGGTATGGGAGTTGATCGGGCGGCAACACGGCACTTACGTCAATGGGGAACTGTTCAGCACGACGGCGGCCGGTTTTTTTTGCACTGGGATACAACCCGTATTCCAATTGCACACCCAGTCCGGCTATACCCTACGGCTGACCGGCAATCACCTACTCTTGAAAGTCACAGCCCAAACTCCGAAAGCCCAGTACGCTGAATGGACACCAGCAGCACAGTTACAACCCGGGGATCGGATTTTGTTGCACAACCATCGCTCCATTCAACCTTGGGTAGGAGTAGGTACCTGGGAAGAAGGTTGGTTATTGGGCCATTGGGTGAGTGATGGGTGTTGGGTCATCCGTCAAGGTGCAGTGGGTTACGGGGGAGAGATGCAGAACAACATGGCTGAATTGGCCCTTGCCACTGGTCACCGGGTCTTGCAGAAAAATCAGTACCTCGAAAGTCAGCGTGATCAGCTGCTGGCACTGGCAGGGCGCTACGGTTTATCAGTGCATGACAAAACCATCACCCCGCAAATGGAACGGGCAAGTTATGAATTCTACCGAGGATTTTTGCAGGGGTTATTTGATGCGGATGGCCGTGTGCAGGACCATCATCTCCAAGGGGTAAGCATTCGGTTGGTGCAGAGGAATCGGTTACAACTACAGGCCGTCCAAAGAATGTTGTTGCGCTTGGGAATTGTTGCCAGTCTATATCCTTGTCAGGCGGAATACGAGTTGGTGATTCGTAATGATAATGTGTGGGAATTTCAGCGCCTGATTGGATTTGCCGAACCCCACAAATCGGAACACTTGCATACCCTACTAAGCGATGCTCAAGGTAACTGGAACCGGGAACGATTTACAGCGGTGGTAACGGCCCTAATTCCCCAGGGAGAAGAGCCGGTTTACGATTGCACCGTACCAGGGGTTGCCCGTTTTGATGCCAATGGGTTTGTCGCTCACAATTGCGGTGAAATTATTGGGGCAGACTTCCACTGTAATTTGTCAGAGATTCATTTGAACCGCCTTGATCCCTATGACTTTGAGGAGCAGGAAAAGGCCTTTACTGCCGGAGCCCTATCGGTGGCGGCACTCCTCAATCATCGCTTTGTGGAACCCAGATTCCAGTATTCCCGTGAGCTTGACCCGATTGTGGGGGTGTCTTTTACGGGGTTATTTGACTTTTTTGTCCATGCGTTTGGCAAGGAATGGTTGCAGTGGTGGGCAGCAGGTCGGCCTCAGAATGAATTGGGTTTAATCTTGCGGCAAAAAGAAGCGGATTATCTGCGATTTTGGCGGGATGTCGCCCATCGAGTGGTGTGGGATTATTGTGATCGGCATGGCCTGCGGCGACCCAATCGCTGTACGACGGTGCAACCAGCGGGCACCAAAAGTTTACTGACGAATGCCTCTCCCGGTTGGCATCCCCCCAAAGCCCAGCGTTATATTCGCCGCATCACCTTTGCCAAAAATGACCCGGTAGCGCTGGCTTGTATGGACTATGGGTACTCGGTGGTGCCGGGACAATCGGACAAGGATGAACAGGGCAATTTGCTCCATGATCCCTTTGATCCCCGGTGCAGTGAATGGTTAGTAGAAATTCCGGTGGCCGTTTCCTGGGCGGATATTGCTGACGCAGCGGGGGTTGATATCAGTCAGTTCAGTGCCCTGGCGCAGTTTGATTTCTACATGAATGTCCAGCAAAACTACACAACGCACAACACCTCGGCTACGATTGAATTTCGGGAGCATGAAATTGATGCATTGGCCGACCGCATTTACCAGGCCATTCAACAGGATGAGGGGTATATCAGTGCTGCTTTATTGTCCCGATTTGATGCCCTGCAAACGTTTCCCCGTCTGCCCTTTGAACCGATTAGTAAGGAACGATATGACCAGTTGATGCAAGAGGTCTTGCAACGGCGTAAATTGGCTGATTTTGGGGCACTGTTGCGCCGCTATGACCAGCCGGATTGGCAATTGGTTCCCCAGGTATCTGCCTGCGAAGGACTGACCTGCGAATTGCCCGCACAACCCCAAAGTTAGCGCTTGTTTCATGTCTCCCTTGCAGTTGATTGTGGGTCTGGGAAATCCGGGCAGTAAATATGCGTTCACCCGTCATAATGTGGGTTTTATGGCCGTAGATGCGCTGGCCCAAACCTGGGGTCTGACCTGGCAAGAAAAAAGCCAATGGCACGGGTGGATTGCCCAGGGTAAAGAGGTGATGTTACTCAAACCCAATACCTACATGAATCATTCGGGACAGGCGGTGCATTCGGTGTGTCATTGGTTCAAAATCACGCCCCGTTATGTGTTAGTGATTTATGACGATTTAGATTTACCCTTTGGCAGATTACGCCTACGAAAACAGGGTTCTTCTGGGGGTCATAACGGTATGAAATCCATTATTCAGTATTTGGGTACTCAGGAATTTCCCCGCTTGCGCATTGGGATTGGCCGCCCAGCATTAGGAGACAGTGCCCACTACGTTTTGGATGAATTTAATAGCGAACAAAAGGAGCAATTGCCTGTGATTTTGGCGCAGGTGGTACGGGTGATAGAACTGGCAATGCACCAGGGACTTGACCAAGCCATGAATGGGTGCAATGCCTGGCGTGTCGCTTAGGAATTTACCGGGCAGATAGTTGGGTGGTCTGGGCCAAGAAATGCAAGAGGGAGGGCACTGCCGTCTCATCCTTTCTGGTAAGCAGTTAACTCTACGTCCAATTTCCCCACATGTTGCTCCCATCTGTCCACTTTTTGCTCTAGGTTATTTACCTGTTGCTCCAGTTTGTCCACCTGTTGCTCCAGTTTGTCTAGGCGGGTATCAATACGGTTCAGGCAATGAACGACCGTTTCTAGGGTGGCTGCTAGGATTTCCCGAATGACGGAAGAGGGGGATGCCATGGTTCTAAGCGCCGCTGCTGGATTGTTTATCCTACTATCTACCCGGATGAACCCAAAGCCTTACTTAATCCCGTACCTGCTGCCGACGCACTTGAACGGGGATCACCACCGGCGGCCTTTCCAAGGTAATACGCAAGGCGCGGTTAGGATTGTGGAGGGTAGCGGTCGTGGATGGTGGGGGGGACTGCTGCGCCAATTCTGGACGCGGCGCACGCCACACCAAACCGGAAATGACCCCGCCGACGAGGGCTGAAGCCGCCACAACCAGGGCACTCCAGGCCAATCGTTTACGGGCACGTTGGGTGATTTGGGTGATCACGCCGTTGACCACCTGATCCGCCGACATCCCCGAGTAGGCAACGGGTAACCCCTGGCAGAGTTCGTGCAGGTGGACCAATTGCCGGTACGTCCGCTGGATTTCTGGGTCCGTCGCCAGCCAGTGTTCGACCAAAGCACACTCTTCGGGGCTGGCCTCGCCGTCGAGGTAGGCACTCAGCAATTCAAAGCGGTCAAGGGATTCAGGACGAGTAACAGGCATGGGAGGAAGCGGTCTTACCGCTACTAATATGGCACAAAACTAGGAGTCGAGGTAGGGTTTCAACTCCGTCTGCAAGCGGGCGCGGGCACGGGCAATGCGGGATTTTACCGTACCGAGCGAAGTCCCGGTGATCTCAGCAATTTCCTCGTATGCCAGGCCATTTAATTCCCGCAGGATAATGGTTGTGCGAAATACCTCTGGCAGGTCGGCAATCGCTCGTTGCAGCCGGTCGTAGAATTCCTGGGTAGCCAGGTCCTCACTAGGGCCAGGGGCCTCGCAGGGAATGTCCCACTCCATTTCCGTATGCCCCATCTGCCGGGGTGCATCCAGGGAAACCGTGGGCTGGTGGCGTTTGCGCCGACGCAATTCGTCGTAAAACAGGTTGGTGGCAATCCGGCTTAACCAAGTCCTAAACTTACGCGGGTCCTGGAGTCGCTTAATATGACGGTAGGCTCGCACCCAGACCTCTTGAACGAGGTCCGCCCGGTCATGCCAGTCTGCCGCCAAATGGTACAAAATCCGCTCCACATGGGTCTGATAGCGACGCACCAGTTCCGTAAAAGCGGCTCGGTCGGGCTGAAACCCCTGTTGGCAACGACATACCAGTTCTTCGGTTGACAGTTTGCCCACGGGCACGGGCGGCACCTCGGTAGGAGACCAGGGTAGGGACACCGTCGGATACATGGGTTGAGCCTTATCGTTCACGTGATGTCAGCTGAGACGCTATGACTTGGCCCAAGTTCCTACGATTACTCCCTATCTTAATCTTGGCGACGAGTCCCCTAGGCTGTGGCCTGCGCCCCAAAGTTGCCCCGCTGCCCCAGGACCCGGCAATTCAGGTCTATTTCAATCAATCCGAGGCCGCCACCTACCAGGACCCCTACCGCAAAAACATCGGCCCGCGCTACGGGGATAATTTTGAGGCCATTATTTTGCAGGAAATTGCCAATGCCACCCAATCTATTGATGTAGCGGTGCAGGAAATTCGTTTGCCGCTGGTGGCCAAAGCCCTAGTGGAAAAACATCGGGCCGGGGTGCGGGTGCGGGTCATTTTAGAAAACAATTACAACGTGGCATTGAGCCAATTGACCGATGCTCAAGTAGATGAATTAAATCCCCACAGCCGCAGCCGTTACGAAGAAGTAGTGAAACTCATTGACACCAATGGCGATGGCAAACTCAGCCAGGATGAAATTAACAATGGGGACGCCATTATCATCATGCAAAATGGCAATTTACCCCTGATTGATGACACAGCAGATGGTTCCAAAGGCAGCGGTTTGATGCACCACAAATTTATGATTTTTGATGACCGCAAAGTGTTGGTCACTTCTGCCAATTTCACCACCAGCGATATGCACGGGGATTTTGGTTCCCCCGAAAGCCGCGGCAATCCCAATTCCCTGCTGTTGATAGATAGCCCGGAGGTGGCTCGCATTTTTGGGGAGGAATTCAATATCATGTGGGGGGATGGGCCAGGGGGCGCTACCGATAGCAAATTTGGTATTCAAAAACCCCTGCGGGAACCCCAAACGGTGACGGTGGGTACGGGCACAGTGACGGTTAAATTTTCTCCAGTTCGCCGTCGCCAGTGGAACCAAAGCACCAATGCCCTGATTGCTGATACCTTAAGCCAAGCCCAAAGTAAAATTGATTTGGCTCTGTTTGTGTTCTCCGAACAAAAATTGGTGGATGCGCTAGAGCCGCTGCACAATAGGGGGGTTAAAATTCGGGCGCTAATTGAACCGGATTTCGCGTTCAAATATTACAGCGAATCGCTGGATATGTGGGGCATTGCACTACCCCGCAAAGGGACATGTAAGTATGAGCCGGACAATAAACCTTGGGCCAATCCGGTGCAGGAAGTGGGCGTGCCGAAATTGCCGAAGGGGGACCGTCTGCACCACAAGTTTGGGCTGATTGATAACTACGTGGTGATTGTGGGTTCTCACAACTGGACACCGGCTGGGAATCACAACAATGATGAGACGTTGTTGGTCATTAAAAATGCGACGGTGGCAGCCCATTTTGCCCGGGAGTTTGACCGTCTGATGCAGAAGGTGGAACTGGGGCCGCCGGGGTGGTTGCTCAAGGCCGTGAAAGAGGCAGATCAGGAGTGCGGTCGCTAGAGCATCCCCCAGGTGAAAACATGGCCGGGACTTGCCTTGTTGCCAAGAACACTCTGCTAAAACAAGGTAGTGTTTCGGTGGGAGTGAGGGTGAGCATGCGTTGGTACTGGCGTGTGGGCATGGCATGGGGTTGGCTGTTGCTGGGGATACTACCGGGGTGGAGCCAACCCCAGCGTGTCGTGCAAACCATCCCCTTTCGTCATCTGGGCTATACCCGCCCGGTGGTGTTGCGGGGACCCAGTCCCGAATTTGGGGTGAGTATTCCTTTGTGGAGCCGCAGTCTGGATGTGAAGCAGAGTTTCGTGCAGTTGGAACTGGCTCCATCGCCAGCGCTGCAACCCAATTCCACCGTGCGGATTTCCCTGAACGGTCGGCCGGTGCGGGTGATCCCAGTGAAGGATTTATTGCCCCAAAAAAGTGTGCGCATTCCTCTGCTGTTGCCGCCGCCAGGGGAACGGTTCTTGTTCGTGGGATTAGAGGGTTTTTTGCGGATTTCTGATGATTTCGATGATTTCTGTGAGGACATAGCTTCGGGAAATCTGTTTGTGACGGTGGGGGAAGATAGTTTTTTCCAGCTGGTGGCAAGGGAAGCGGATACGCCGGTGCACTATTGGTTTCGCCCGACCTATGACCAGGTGGTGTTGGTCGTGCCAGAGCGAATGGATGTCACCACCACGCAGGCGGCTTTGTGGTTGTTTAGTGTGCTGAGCTACCGGTTTCGGGATTCTCGGGTGCCGATTGTTTGGTACCAGGGCGATGTAGCATCCCTGAAGTTCAATCCCAGTACGGAAGCGGTGGTGGTTCTGCACCAGGACGAAAAAACGCCTCATATCCAGCGGCAGGGCAACCTATTACGAGTGCGAGCGCAACCCCAGGTGGTACGGGCTTTGGCCCAGGCGGAACCGGCATTTATGGCACCGGGGGTAGAAGTGCAACGTTCTGACCCAACCCCATTCCAACGCTTGCGGGAGCGGCGGTTATTTAGCGAATTGGGCTGGAATGAGACGGCCAAAACCGGTCTAGGCACCCAGAGCTTGCGGCTGACGTTTGATTTGGCCCAATTGGGTGGTCGCCCCCAGGATTTATCGGTCGCCTTGCGTGCTCGCTTTACCCAAATGAGTAGTAAAGACAGCGGGGCCATGAGTGTGCAGATTTTTTTCAACGGCACCTTTATCAACAGTTTCAACGTGGGCACGCAAACCCAACTCAATACCACATTGGCCTTGCCGGATGCCCGTCTCCAACGCATCAATAACTTGGATGTGGTGTTTACGGTGGCGCAAGAAGACTATTGCCGTTTTCCCCGCCCGGTAACGGTGCAGGTGTTGGGTACGTCCTATTTGGATTGGAATGGGTATCAACGTCCCCAGGGCACTTTTGCTGATGTACCCCAGGATTTTTTGGGAGCGGGGCAGGTGGTGGTGGATGTAAACCATCCGGCGTTGGTGGCGGGAGCAGCGCAGGTGTTGGGGATGCTCAGTCGCAGTGGTAGACGTCCCCTTTTACCGGAATTAGTGCCTGCAGCCGAGGTCAAGGATTGGGGCAGTTTGCCTCAGCGTCCCCAGTGGCGGTTGTTAGCCACAGCACCAGGGGTGCCTCTTGAAGGTCCCATTCGGTTGGGGCAAACCTTTGAAATCTTCAATCCGATGAACCAAACCATCGTACTTCAAGCCCAACCGACGGCCAGTATGGGGGTATTGCAGGCTTTTGTCCATCAGGACGTTCCCACGCTCTGGTTGTCCTGGTGGGGGGATCAATCTCAGGTGGCTGCCGTGATGGGTGAGGTTTTGGCCGACCCAGTGGCGGGTTTGGTGAATCAATTGCAGGGGAATGTGGCCACTGTCACACCTCAGGGCAGTTTTGATGTGTGGGACCTCAGCGGCCAGACGCTACAGGTGCGTTATCCTGATCAATTGAATTGGTGGTTGCTCCTGCGCCGCTACCGCTGGGTGGTCCTAGGATTATTGCTGGTTCTAGGTGGCATCATCGCCTGGCGATTGTACCAACGGTTGGGGCGTCCGGTGCAGCCACCCACTCCCCCGGCTCCTTAAACGATGTAGCATTGTGCGCTCCTTCGACCCGACTTGGTTGGTGCAAGGGGGCTACCTCACCCCCGATCAACTAACACAAGCCCAATCCTATCAGCAGCAAAAGGGGTGCAGTTTGGGGGCAGCGCTCAAAGAAACCCGCATCCTGAATGAAAGTCGGTATATTGCCGTATTGTCACAAGTTCTCAGGGTGGAATTACTGAAAGATTGGTTGGCGCAGCAAGGAAAGCATCTGGATTTGGGAATTGCCCAAGTTCGTCCCCCCGCCTATTGGAGTCATGCGGAAGTATTTCCCTGCGCTTGGCACAATCCCCATACTCTGGTGCTGGCGGTTACGGAACGCAGTTATACCTACGCCGGGTCCATCGTGCAACAAATCTGGTTTCGGACCGATTGGATTCCCCTACTGGCTACCCCCAGCGAAATCACTCGTCTGGTTGTGCAGTTAAACTTAGGCGAAAAGTTGATTCAATCGGGAGCGATTACCCATGCCCAGTGGCAAGCAATTTTAGAAACTTACCGCCGCACTGGCTCGCCCATCGGTCAAATTCTCACCCGTTTGGATTACATCAAACCCCAAAAACTGATGCAAATTCTTGCGGAGTTAACCGGCTGTCCTTCCTATTCCAATTTGATTGGTACGCCCCTGTGGTCCATGGATGAAACCCTCGTTCGCCGATTTGATCCCAAGCTCATGACCCATCGGTTATTCATTCCCTTGCAGCAGTTGGATGAACAAACTCTTTTGGTCATGGTGCAAGACCCATTAGATATGGGAGTGGATAGCCATATTCATAGACAATTTCCTGGGGTTGAAATCACCAAAGTTCTGGGCACAGAAAGCGATATTACCTATCTGTTAGACCGAGTTTTTCGCCAGCTATTTAGTTGGCAGGCGGTGTATCGGTTAGCAGCACGTTCTCCCCGGGAGTCGGCAGCCCAGGTGTTTACCCCCACGCAGATTGTGTGTCTGTACATTCTGACGGTGCTGTTTTTGTGGGGATTGTTGAATCACACCGCTTTCACCCTTGCTTTGGCCATGTCCATCGTGAATTTATTTTATATAGCAGCAATTGGTTTCAAAATGCTGTTGAGTTTGGTAGGGGCGGTAGATCGGAAGCATTATGTGGAACCGGCGGAGCTGGCGAGTCTCAAGGATGAAGAATTGCCAGTTTATACCATCCTAGTACCTGTATATAATGAACCGGAAATTGTGTCTATGTTGATTAAGGGTTTGGGGCAGTTGGACTATCCCCATGAAAAGTTAGATGTCTTGCTACTTTTAGAAGAAAACGACCGGGTGACGATTGAAGCAGCTAAGGCTGCCCATCCCCCCCATTACATTCGTTTTATTTACATTCCCGATAGCCAACCCAAGACCAAACCCAAAGCCTGTAATTACGGTTTAGCGTTTGCGCAAGGTGAATATCTCACCATTTATGATGCAGAGGACATCCCCGATCCGGATCAGCTTAAAAAAGCCATTTTGGCCTTTCGCAAGGGATCACCCAATCTGGTTTGTGTGCAGGCCGCCCTCAATTATTTCAACCGGGATGAGAACTTTTTAACCCGCATGTTTACCCTAGAATATTCCTACTGGTTTGATTATTTATTACCGGGTTTGGATAGTTTGCGGTTGCCTATTCCCCTAGGCGGAACGAGTAATCATTTCCGCACTGACCGCCTGTTGGAATTGGGGGGCTGGGACCCATTTAATGTCACTGAAGATGCGGATTTGGGCATTCGTGCCAGCCAACGGGGTTATCGAGTGGGGGTCATCGACTCTACGACCTATGAAGAGGCCAATTGCCGACTCAAAAATTGGATTCGTCAACGTTCTCGCTGGATTAAGGGCTATATGCAAACTTGGTTGGTGCATAACCGGGACCCCTGGAAATCGCTGAAAACTCTAGGGTTGGGCAATTGGTTGGCCTATCAATTTTTTATCGGCGGCACGATTGTCTGTTTCTTGAGCAATCCCATTCTGTGGTTATTTTTTATCTATGCATCTATTTCCCGAGCGGCCTGGTTAGAACAACTGTTTCCCGGCTGGATGTTGTATATTTCTTTGTTTAATTTAATCCTGGGTAATAGCATTGGCATTTACCTGAATATGATTGCGGTATTTCGCCGCAAATATTACAATCTCACCCTGTATGCGATCCTCAATCCCATCTATTGGTTGCTCCATTCGGCGGCTGCTTATATGGCGTTGTGGCAACTTTTTACCAAACCATTTTATTGGGAAAAAACCATCCACGGCCTCAGCAAAATGACCCAGGGACACCATCCCTCAGGCAAAACACCACAACCACAGGGGAATCACTAACAACACGCCGATGGTCGAAAGGGCAATGGTCGCAGCCATAATGTCCCGATTCAATCCATGTTCTTCGGCCAAAATCAAAGTGGCCATCGCTGTCGGCATCCCCGACATCAGCACCAGCGCCAACCGCTGATCCCCCTGTACACCCAACAGGGTTAGCCCCACTCCTACCAGTAGCGGCATGACCACAATCCGCACCAGCGTCGGCAGGCCCGCTAAACGCCACCCCTCACGGAACCCCAGTTGATACAACCGCCAGCCTGTCAGCACAAAAGCAGCACTGATCACCACCGGTACAGACTGGTCTAACCCCCATTCCAGCCAAGCGGGAAACGGAATCGGGCGGCACACATAACTCAGAGCAAACGCCCATACCGTCGGCAAGAGCAAGACTTTTTTCCAGTCATAGCCCCCCGCCGTCTGCTGTGCCCCAAAATAACCCGCCACCAGCACCCCAATCCCGTAGGTGCCCAGTACATTATTGGTCAAACTGTAGCTAACGGCCCAGCCCCAAGCCTGCGGATCAACCAGCCCCGGCACTACTCCCAAACCAATAAACCCCGTATTCACCAGGGTCGCTGCCAGCAACACACTGCCCCTTTGCGCCGCCGTCAGGGGTTGAGGCCACCAGCGCAGGCTCCCCCAGGTCACCCCTAGGTTGATCCCCAACACCGCCAACGTCAACAACGGCACCGCCCACACCAATCCCTGAAAATCCGTATGCCGCACCAGGGCAAAAATCTGCACCGGCACCCCCACCCAATACAACGTCCGCCCCAACAGCCGTGGGAATAATTCTGGCAGCCAGCGTTGGGTCAGCACACCCAGTCCTGTCCAGATAATTAAAGGCGTATAAACATGCACCAAAGATTCCATACCAACCTAGCGGGGCGAATTTCGGTTATTCCCCGTTCCGATTACGGTTTCCAAGGCTGTGAAAAAGCGGTTGGCTATTCCACAATAAGATTAGCAGGTCAAAGTAAGCACTGACCTGGAGATGCGAACTGCCCACGAACATCGATCATGGAGTCAAAGGAGGTGGTGGTATGCCGTTAGTACGTTGGGACCCCTTCCGGGAATTGGAAATCATGCGGCGGCAAATGGATCGCCTGTTTGATGAAATGATGCGTCGGGATGATGATACTCAGGTCAGCCGGGGTGTGGATTGGATTCCGGCAGTGGAATTGCAAGAAACCCCTGATGCGCTGATTCTCAAGGCTGAAATTCCCGGTGTGGAAAAAGAAAACCTGGACGTGAGCGTCACCCGGGAAGCGGTGCAAATTGCCGGGGAACATCGCTTTGAAAAACGGGAAGAAAACAAAGGTACTGTGCGTACCGAGTTGCGTTATGGCCGTTTCCAACGGGTGATTCCCCTGCCCGTGCCGGTAGCCCACGACCAAACCAAAGCCGAATACCGCAATGGCATTCTCACCCTGACGTTGCCCAAAGCGGAAGAAGTGAGAACCCAAGTGTTCAAACCGACCTTGGTGGAAGCGACCAACTAATGCCCATCGGTTGTCTCCTGTCCCCTGGCGGCGGCTGGGGGATTTTTTTGCCTCTTGGATTGCTACAGTCTTTTCAGAGATTTTGGGGTATGGGAGAGTTGTCCATACAGTGATGGAAGGGATTCGAGTTGTACCCTGTAATCAACAAAAAGACTGTAAGTAAATATGTGCTAATTCTAAATGCACCGGTTGGCGGATAAGCGCTGTGAGAGAAATACTTGAAAAAGGTGAATGATGTGTTCTTATTCCAGGGTTAGTAGTACCCAAAAGCACATAGAAACGCACCGGCCAACCGCTGGGATCAACTGGCGTTATGTATGTTAGGTCCCCTTCTGCCGTAAAGCTACCCTGTTTGAGCATGCTAATCGGTTCGCCTGATTGAATGTAACTTGAGCGCCAAGCTATAGTCTTATTCTCACCAAAAAAACTTTATTTTCTTACTAAAAACCTCGAAGTTTGTATTTTATAATGGCTAACGTCTGACTATCCCAACTCAGAAAATGCTTTGCTTGCTGCGATCAGGTCTGCTCAGTATAATGGGGGCTTGTGAATGATTTACCCAATGCAGCGATGACCGCAGAAAAGCAGTTTCAGCAACCCTTGACCCTGGGAATTTTAGGCTATGGCGGGTTGGGACAGGCCATGGCGCGGTTGGTAGCCCGGCGACAACAGGTACGGTGGGTGGCAGTCGCAGATCGCAAAGGTTATGCTCTGCATCCTGAGGGAATCCATCCCCTTGTGTGTCAACGGGTGTACGCAGAACGGGGGTCAGTCGGGTATCTGGAACCGGGGGGCGTCGTGACTGAAAACGCCTTGACCGAACTGATGGAGCGGCCTGGGGTAAACGCCTATTTTTTGGCCTTGCCTAACCTGCCCAACACGTTCATTGCCAACGTGGTCAAGGAGTTTTTAGCACGGGGATGGCGGGGTGTGCTGGTAGATGCCCTGAAGCGCACGAGTGCTGTGGAACAATTGCTGGAATTGCGCGCGGCCTTGGCTGCTGGGGGAATTACCTACCTGACCGGTTGTGGGGCAACACCAGGGTTACTCACGGCGGCAGCGGCATTGGCGGCTCACAGTTACGAGGAAATCCTGCAAGTGAAGATCACCTTTGGGGTGGGTATTGCCAATTGGGAAGCCTACCGGGCGACGATTCGGGAAGATATTGCCCATTTGCCCGGCTATGATGTCGCCAAAGCTCAAGCGATGACAGACGCGGAAATTGCCGAACTGCTGGATCGCACTGATGGTAAGTTGTACTTAGAAAATATGGAACACGCTGACGATGTGATTTTGGAATGGGCAGGCATTTGTCCCCGAGATCGAGTGACGGTCGGTGGGGTTGTGGATACCCGTAACCCCCGCAAACCCCTCAGTACCCATGTGCAGATTACAGGACGCACGTTTGAGGGTAAAGTGTCCACCCATACGTTTACGCTCGGGGATGAAACCAGCATGGCTGCTAATGTGTGTGGCCCGGCTCTGGGCTATCTGCAAGCGGGTTGGCATCTACATCAACAGGGACATTACGGCCTGTTTACCTGTGCGGATGTGATGCCTCGCTGGGTTAAGTAAAAAACGCTAGTTACTAGAGTTCTTCGTGCTCCCATCTCCAATACTTTGAAAGGTTCCTCAGAACTAGGTCATATTGGTCTTTTATTTCAGCCAAAAGAGGGTACAGACCAGAAGTTTCTTGCCAATTTATCAAAATGAGAAAATAGATGTCAGTACTGCTTTAACTGCTGAAAAAGGCATTCGATCAAATGACTTCCCGTATAAGTTTTACATGATGCTGCCGTTTTTCTATCTCTTTTAGAGGGGATAACTGCTTGAGCTTCCTCTACTTTCTCAAGCAACTTATTGACACTATATCCTTAATCATTCTTATTCTCTTTCTACCATTTCTCTATCAATTCTTACCCTTGAGCAATGTCGCTCTTTCTCCACCGGTTATTTACGTTCGAGCAGAATCCCCAATTCACTTGCATAAATCTTCGTGTTGTATCCCCACCGGCTTCTCCCCAAAGCTTGTTTCCTGTTTTCCAACGAAGGGTTTTCTCGAATTATAGTTGAATCAATAATTATTAGATGCTCTCTATGGGGGTCGTCAATACAAAACCTACGCATCCATTCCCAAACCCCAAAACGAATCCACCGATGGAACCTTTGATATGATACGTACGCTATATGCTTCCGGGAAACGACGCCAAGAAGTACCAGAACGTGCCATTCAGAAAACTTTATCCTATCGGCACTCGTCGTACTCCTTAACCATTTGCCTAGAGTAATTTATGGTTTTAATTGCTGAAAGAAATCCACTACCTCAGACACCGAAATTTCCTGAGAAATGCGCCCTTTACGAGTGATAATTTCCACCTTGTTTTGGGCAAGAGCACGCCCTGGCACAATTCGATAGGGAATCCCCAACAAATCCGCATCTTTGAATTTGACTCCCGCCCGCTCCGGTCGGTCATCCAAAAGCACGTCAATCCCCGCTTTTTGTAATTCCTGATAGAGCGTTTCAGCAACTGCCACTTGTTGCGGTTCCTGCATATTGGGGATGGAAATGATCACCAAGTAAGGAGCAATGGCAGGGGGCCAAATGATCCCATATTCATCGTGAGATTGCTCAATAGCAGCCTGCGCCAATCGGGATACCCCCAACCCATAACAGCCCATCACCAAAGGCACTTCCTGCCCCTGTTCATTGGTAAACGTCGCTCCCATTTTTTGCGAATATTTTGTCCCTAGCTGAAAAATATGTCCGACTTCAATGCCCCGTGCACTGTGTAAGATTTGTTGGGGGTCATGCACCGCCCGGTCGCCCGCCTGAGCTTTACGCACGTCAACAACCGTGGTAATCGGTGGAAATTCTTGCCCCCAATTGGCCCCCACCCAGTGGTAATCTACCTCATTGGCTCCCGTAACAAAATCACGCAAATCCACCACCGTTTGGTCATATAGACGTAAAAATTTGGGGTAAATGTGTGGGTCTTTTTTTAGGTAATCATCCGGCAGATCGGGGGCGATATAACCCCAGGGCAAATCCCGCTGTGCCCATTGTTTTTGATTCTCTTGATTGGCAATGGTTAATTTCAAGAGTTGTTGCGCCGCAAACTGAGGAGCTAACCGGTTGACTTCATTGGCGAGCTTGACCTCATTGACTTCTTGATCGCCCCGAATGCTGACTAAAACCAACACCATTAAACCTGTGTCGAATAGAGCCTGATACAAAAGATTTTTGACTGTCTGGGTAGGGGAGCAATTTAAGGCATCACAGAGCGTGGCAATTGTAGGGGTGTTGGGTGTTAATTTCCGCTCCGGTTGGGTAAAGGGAGAAGGAATGGCTTCTGGGGCTAGAGACACTGCTTTTTCCACATTGGCAGCGTATTGCCCATCTAGGGTGTAAAGCACCTCATCTTCCCCCGCTTGCGCCAAGATCATAAACTCTTGGGAACCCGAACCCCCAATCGCCCCGCTATCAGCTTGCACCGGACGATATTCCAGCCCACAGCGCTCGAAAATCCGGCAATAAGCTCGGTACATTTTTTCATAGGACGCCCGCATTCCTGCCTCATCCGCATCAAAGGAGTAGGCATCCTTCATGATAAATTCCCGCCCCCGCATCAACCCAAACCGTGGTCGAATTTCATCCCGAAATTTGGTTTGAATTTGATATAGATTCAGGGGCAATTGGCGATAGGAGCGGATTAAGTTTCTCGCCACATCCGTAATCACTTCCTCATGGGTCGGCCCCAGTCCCAACTCCCGCTGCTGCCGATCCTGAAGGGTAAACATGATGCCTTCGCCCTGGGTGTAGGTATCCCACCGCCCGGATTCCCGCCACAAACTAGCCGGTTGCAACTGGGGCAAAAGACATTCCTGCGCACCAGCAGCATCCATTTCCATACGGACAATCTGCATGATTTTTTGTAATACCCGCCACAGCAAGGGCAAATACACATAAATCCCTGGACTCACCCGCCGGATATAGCCCGCCCGCAACAGTAATTTATGGCTGATAATTTCTGCTTCCGCTGGGTCCTCCCGCAGGGTCACCAGCAACATCTGGGAACAGCGCATATGTTTTCTACAATCAATATGACTTTCATCTTACGCCGATGCGCCCTCGCCTGACTGCCGTTTTGGCCATGAGTGCCGATGGTAAGATTGCTGATGTCCACCGCCATCCCGCCCAGTTTGGCTCCGCTGCCGACCGTGCCCACCTGGAACGCCAGATTGCCAGCAGTGATGGGGTGATGGTGGGGGCCAAAACCCTACTGGCCCACGGTAGTGCCGCTTTGGTGCATGACCCGGCCTTAATTGCCCAGCGCCAAACCCAAGGCAAACCACCCCAAACCCTGCACATTGTCTGTACCCGTAGCGGTCAGATCAACCGGGAAATCCCCTTTTTTCGACAACCAGTGGAGCGTTGGTTGGTCACCACAAAGGCAGGGGCAACGCACTGGCAGGTGGGGCAGGAATTTAGCCGCATTTGGGCAGATGTGACCTGGCCGGATTGGTTGGCCGAATGTTATGCCCTGGGGTTGCGGCAGATAGGGGTGCTCGGCGGCGGCGGGTTGATGGCTGAACTGTTAGCAGCTCAGGTGATTGACGACCTGTGGTTGACCGTCTGTCCGTTGATTTGGGGGGGCGCAACCGCACCTACACCCGTTGATGGCATAGGTTTTGCTACCCCCATTCCCCTAGAACTCGTCAGTTGCGAAACCCTAGGGCAAGAGATTCTCCTCCATTACCACCTCCCCAAGCACGCCACCCCCTAGGGCGACCCCCCCACCCTGTCAAACACAGCCCGCACCGGTCGATGGTCGCTATAGGTGGGACGGTTGACTGGGCTACAGTACTCCGGGTCTGGGTAGAGAATTTCACTGGCTGCTGGCCAGCGTTTGGCCTCACCTGCCACAAACACAAAATCTAAAACCGAATTGAATGCCGGACTGCATTGGGTTTTCACAAAAGCCGTCGGTTTGACCCAGCGAAAGACCTCATCTTGCGTCAACAAATCAAACCCCCGATCCCGCTTTTGCCCGCCACTATCAATATCCCAGTCCAAATTGTAGTCTCCAACCGCAATGATGGGTAACTCCTGGGTGCGTGCCCACTCATTCAACAATTGCGCTTGCCGATGCCGCCGTTCTGCCGTTTGCTCATCCCCCCGGTACAGGTGATTGACCACAAACAAAAACCGTTGTCCGGTCGGCTGAAACCGAAATTCCACCACCAACGGCGAGCGCAAGGTTCCCCCCAAATTGATGTGATCCAACTCCTCGTGGCGTAGATAGGTCAAGCGACGGGCATTGTACACCACCCCCAGGCGGTCTTTGCCCCCTGACCGTCCCAACAACCAACGGTAATCCGACCCCCACCCCGACTGCATCGCCTGCCGAAATGTTTCCATCCAAGCCGGGCTTTCCACCTCAACAAAGCCCCAAATATCCACCTGATGCCGGTACGGTTGAATGTGTTTTTGGGCAATCACTTGGGGATCGGCGGACCCAGATTCCACATTAAAACCCGCCACCACCAACCGGGGTGAAGAATCCACCGGCGCACAGGCAACCACCCCCAACACCACCCCGAAAACCCCTAGCCACCAGCGCCCCACCGCCTTCCTCATAAACCTCAGGGCAGCCAACGGGGTTGTCGCCCCCATAACCCCAAATCCTCCGGTAACTGGGCAACGGGATTGGCTCCCAACGGCAACCGCCACAGATGCCCATTAACTTCCAACAACAAATTCCGCCCATCCGGTGCCAATGCCATATGGGGCGCAGCCGGTTCTGTAAATTGCACCAAAGGCAAAATCTGCTTGGTGGGTAACGCAATCGCCGCCAAATAGGGCATCTCCTGCCCGGCATCTCCCGCTTCGGTGGCAATCACGTACACCCAAGGCCGCCGGGGATCAAACGTCGCACTCAGCAACGAACCCCGCAGGCGCAACAACTCCTGCTCCCCCTCTGCCCCCACCACAAACAACGAACGGGTGAAATCACTGTTGAACTTCACCATCAACGCCCGTGTCCCCGAACGGTCAAAGTCCAACAACTGCCCAAACTTCGGCAAAAAATCTAAAGGTTCCGCCTGGGATTCCAACGGCAACAGCGCCAATCCCTCCCCTTGGGCCATCACCAGATGCTGTCCGTCCGGTGTCACCCGAAAATCCCCCCCCAACGGCACATGCAGCGGTCGCCGCCCACCCGCCAACTCCACCTGCCATAACCCCGACTGCGCCGCATCCTGCACACTTGCCCGCGCCACCACCAGCCGCTCCCCAACCGGCGCCACATCAAACTTGAGATTTTGAAAGCCATCGTTTTCGAGAACCAACGTCACCTGTCCTGGCTCCCGTTGTGGTGGCGTTCCTTGCGGTGTAGCGTACTGCAATCCCGTCGTCACCGTATATAATTGCGTTCCCGCCAAAGGGTCATCCCGCCGTTGCGCACTAAACACCACCCGATCCGCCTGAGGCAAGGGCTGGGCATCCACCACCAACAAATCCGCCGGTGTCAACACCCGATGCGTTCCCTGGGTGAAATTGTGCAACACCAATCGGCCCGTTTCTTCCCCTTGGGTGCCCACATAGACAAACGCCTGATCCCGCGTGGCAAACTGCCCGTGAAATGGCACCAACTGCTCCCTCGTTCTGTACTTATCCTGCGCCTTAGTTAGCGTCACCTCATACACCCGTCCGTAGGGAACCGGCTCCAACAGCGTGTAGGCCAAACGCCGACCTGCCCAACTGATCTTCCCCCGCAACTCCGGCGTAATACGTAAGTGCTGTTCCACCGAACGGGTATCCATCGGACGATTAAACGTCAGCAGAAACGCCTTATCCTGCGCTCCCACCACCCGTCCCTGCCAGGAAAACTGCTGTACCGCTGGACGTGAATGATCTCCCCCTGCCACCAACACCCCCGCCAGCACGCACAAAATCCCCAGCACCAACCAAGCCGCCCGATCCAGAGGTTGTCCCAGCCCAGGCCGACCCACTCCTCACCTCCGGCTACTCTTCGGTTATTTACTATACCGCAGCCGCTCAACGTTTTTGCGCCGTGCTCGCTTGCGATACCCCGACTAGTGATGAGCGTCTAAATAGGGCTGCAAGTCCGTTCCAGAAGTATTGCCTAATGCCGGAAGCGTTGTCACAAGGATTGAACTAAGCCCTGGTTCTGCTGTGTAGAAAATCAGAGGATTGCTGAACGCTTGCTCATCACAGTGCTCCAGCAACGGTTTGGTCAAACAATCCATCCGTGCGGGTGAGATTCAACATTTGTAAAATGGGTGCCCCTTTTGCTCCCTCAGGATAATCAATCACACTCACTGATCCATTGCCCTGTTTGAACAGCCAAAAATGTTTCGGTTTGAGGTGAAATAATTGACATAAGATGGCTTTGTTGATGGCATCGTGGGCGACGACCAAACCCTGTTGTCCCTCGTATCGGGTAATGATGTGCTGCCAAGCGTGACCTGCGCGCTCCCATACCTGGTCCAGATTTTCTCCCTTTGGCATCTGTACCTGCTCCGGCGTTTGATGCCATTGCGCCAGCATTCCGGGAAATTCAGCTTCCACTTCCACAAGCAATTTACCTTCCCACAACCCATGACTGATTTCTTGCAAGTCGGGCATGAATTCCAATGTGACCCCCGGATGGGATTCCAGTATAATTGCTGCTGTTTGCCGAGAACGACTCAAGGGACTACTGACCGCAAAATCTAAAGGCACATGTGCCAGGAGTTTTTGGGCTTGTTGGGCTTGCTGTTTCCCAATTGCATTCAAGGGAATATCCCGCTGACCTTGAAATTGACCCTGGCGATTCCAATCGGTTTCCCCGTGCCGTACCAAATAAATACGCGTGCCCCCTTTGTATTTGGGAAATAAATCGCCGGTATGAAACACCAAATTCAAAGCTTCTAATTGCACGCGTTCTGAGGCCAGATTGATCACCGTCAGGCCACAATTGCTCTGTTGCAAACGAAAATAATGGGCCGGTTGCAGACCCAGTAATTGCACCAAAAGCATGCGATTGATCGTGGCATGACCCACCACCAGCAGGGTTTGACCGGGATGTTTGGGCAAAACCGCCTGCCAAAATTGCGCTGCCTGGTTGACCAATTCCAGCACGGGATAGCGCCCGGCCATGACAAACCGATCCGGGTCACAGCGCCAGTAGTGGTAGTCCTGGGGGAACCGGTTGCGTACCTCCGCCTGGGTCAACCCCTCCCATTCAGGCAGGTCAATTTCCAACAAGTCGGGTGTAGGAGTGATGGGCACCCCCGTTAACCCCAATAACTGGGCGGTTTCCTGAGCGCGGCGCAGGGGGCTGACGTAAATGTGATCCACGCCCACCCCCTGGAGCAACTGTCCGGTCGCCACTGCCATCTGTCGCCCCTGATCGGTCAATTCGGCTGCATCCGAACGACCTTGCACCCGCGATTGGGCATTGAAGGTGCTTTCGCCATGACGGGTCAGGAGAACACGGGTTCGGGGAGACATGGGCACAGGGGGTTACTTCACCGCCACTGTAGCACCTGCTTCGACCAACTTGGCTTTGACCTTTTCTGCCTCCTCCTTGGGAATGCCCTCTTTGACCGGCTTGGGTGCTGCTTCCACCAAGTCTTTGGCCTCCTTCAGCCCCAAACCCGTCAGTTCCCGCACCACCTTCAAAATGGCAATCTTCTTGTCCGCAGGCACCGCTTCCAAAATCACACTGAACTCGGTTTGCTCTTCCACCGGTTCTGCTGCCGCCGGAGCCGCCGCTGCCCCAGGTGCTGCGGGCATGGGAGCCGCCATCATCATACCGCCAACGGGAGCTGCCGCACTCACCCCAAACGTCTCTTCAATCTGTTTGACCAACTCAGCCGCCTCCAGCAGCGTGAGGGTTTTTAATTCCGCCAAAATGGCATCGGTTTTTGCAGACATGGTTGATTCTCCTTAACACAACATCAACGTTCACTGAGCACCGGCGGTTTCTTTTTGTCGCACCACCGCCTGGATCGCCCGCCCTAAGGAAGCAGGCACTTCGTTGATGCCCGTCGCCAATTGGGTCGGCACCGCATGGATCGCCGTTGCCAACTGGGTGGGCAGGGTTTTGAGCATCCCCGCCACTTTGGCCATCAACACCTCTTTCGGGGGCAGTTCCAGCACCGCCTTGATCCCCGCCTCATCCAGGACCTGCCCTTCCATGACACCGCCCCGGAGTTCGGTTTTTTTGGTTGCCTTCTGGAACTCCTGGTAGGCTTTAACCGCCCCCGGCAAATCCTCCTGTACCAGCAAAAAGGCCGTTGTTCCCTTGAGAAACCGCTCCATTGGCTGCCAAACAGGATTGTCCCGAATGGCAATGCCCATCAGGGTATTTTTGGTCACCTTGCAGACCGTTCCGGTCGGACGCAACTGCCGCCGCAAATCGGTCATTTCGGCCACCGTTAAGCCCTGATAGTCAATCACCAGAACCATCTGGGTACGCTGCAAGGTCTCCTGCAACTCGGCGACAATCGCCTTTTTATCCGCTAACGTCCGTCCCATACACAACTCCCAACAAAAAACCCGGTTTTTGGCCGGGCCACAGCAAACCTAACCCCAACGGGCAGATGGGCTGTTGACCTCGGCAGGCAATTTACCCACATCCGGCACCTGCGGTCTACGGTCACTATCACTGGCATCAGGGGGTTTGGGTCAATAGGCACACTCCTAATCGCAATTCAGGCTTCTGCCAACTTCATCTCCCGCAGCAGGTTGAAATCCACCTCAATCCCCGGCCCCATCGTCGCCGACACAAATAAACTGCGCCAGTAACGCCCTTTGGCCCCCGGGGGACGATTGCGGTCAATGGACTCCTGCACCGCCTTCAAATTCACTAAGAGGTCCGCCGCCGGAAACGTCGCCTTGCCAAACAAAACGTGGACAATACCCGACCGATCCGCCCGGTATTCCAACTTCCCGCTTTTGAATTCGGCAATCGCCGCCGCCAGGTCGAACGTCACCGTGCCCCCCTTGGGTGAAGGCATCAACCCTTTGGGTCCTAGGAGTTTCCCCAACTTGGCCACCTTAGGCATGATGTCCGGGGTGGCAATCAACTTATCAAAATCCAACCGCCCCCCCGCAATCTCCTCAATCAACTCCTCCGAACCATACACATCCGCACCGGCAGCCTGTGCCTCGGCCACCTTTTCCCCGCGGGCAACCACCGCCACCCGCACCGTCTGGCCCGTCCCCTTCGGTAAGGTCACCGTCGCCCGCAGTTGTTGGTCGTTGAACTTGGGGTCAATCCCCAACCGGACATGGGCCTCCACACTCTCAGGGAACTTGGCCGTCGCCGTCTCCTTGAGCAGGGCAATCGCCTCAGCCGGTTCGTAGGGCCTTGGTTCAATCTTGGCCAGCAAAGCCCGTAGCCGCTTAGACTGTTTTTTCATCGCCGCTCTCCCTGGGGTACCAACGAGGTAATCCCTCTCCCCCGCAACAAAAGCAACTTCCTATCTTAGACCCAACGCCAACCCCTGTCAATCCACAATCGTGATACCCATTTGGCGGGCTGTACCGGCAATCGTTTTCATCGCCGCCTCGATATTGTCGGTATTCAGGTCAGGCAATTTCGTCTGCGCAATTTCCCGCAGTTGCGCCCGTGTGATGCGACCGACCTTTTTGGTCTTGGGATCACCAGAACCCTTTTCCACGCCCGCCGCCTTAGCCAACAGCACCGAAGCCGGAGGCGTTTTCAGCACAAACGTAAAACTGCGATCCTCATAAATCGTAATTTCTGCCGGAATAATCATGCCCGCTTTATCAGCAGTTTTGGCATTGTATTCCTTGCAAAACATCATGATATTGACCCCGTGTTGCCCCAGGGCTGGGCCGACCGGAGGTGCAGGGTTGGCTTTCCCCGCCGGTAATGCCAGCTTAACTACTGCTGTAACTTTCTTGGCCATCGTGCGTTGGTTTCCTTGCGAAAAAAACTAGCTCTCTTTTTGGATTTGGTTAAATTCCAACTCCACCGGCGTCTCCCGCCCAAAGATGGACAACAACGCTTTGAGTTTACCCCGCTCTGGGCTGACTTCGATCACTTCCCCACGGAAATCCTTGAACGGGCCTGCAATGACCACGATCAAATCCCCCGGCACCATATCCACCTTCACCTTGGGTTCTTCGACTGCCGCCGACTGGAAGACCCGCTCCACTTCCGCATCCGTTAGAGGCATCGGCTTGACATGGGCTTTGCCACTCCCCCGCCACCGCTGCGATCCCACAAAATTGATCACATGGGGGGTATTGCGCACCAATTGCCACGCCTCGTCGTCAATTTCCCACTGCCCTTGCGGGGTCGGCATCGCCATCATTTGTACATACACATAGCCGGGGTAAATTTTTTCTTCCGTATTTTGACGACTGCCATCTTTACGAATCCGCACCACCGGCGCTTGGGGAATCGCCACCTGCAAAATCCGATCCGTCATCTCCAGGGTACGACTGCGCTGCTCTATGGTGCTTTTGACCTTTTGCTCACACCCCGAAGCCACCTGCACCACATACCAGCAGGGCCGACCGACCCGTTCTTCCCCCTCTGCTGAATTCGCTGAGTACGTCATGGGAACAGCCGTTGGGACAACCAAACAAATACAGAATCCACCAGATAAATCATAAGGGTAGAGGCCACCACCATCACAATCACGGCAAAAGACTCACTGATGAGCTGCTGCCGCGTCGGCCAAATTACCTTTTTCAGCTCATTGCGCACATCCTGTAAAAAAGTAACAAGACCACTTCCCGACGAAGTAGCCGTCGCTTCCTTCTTTTCCATGCGAACGAAACGGGTCAATGGAACCCGTCCATTGAGGGCACTTCTCATCATAGCACAGGCCGACCCCGACCATCCCCTTGTGGAGACCAAAATCCCGTGATAAGATAAAGGGCTGTTCCAAAATTTTAGCCCTATGTCTCGTTATCGTGGCCCACGGGTGCGCATCATCCGCCGGTTAGGGGAATTGCCTGGTTTAACGCGCAAAACGGTTCGCAAGCGATCCAATCCACCGGGTCAGCACGGGCAAGCCCTCCGGAAACTTTCGGAGTACGCCAAGCGGCTGGAGGAAAAGCAAAAGCTGCGTTACAACTATGGGCTGTCGGAGCGGCAGCTATTGCGGTATGTACGGAAAGCCCGGCGGGTGAAGGGTTCCACAGGGCAGACCCTATTGCAGTTATTGGAAATGCGCCTGGATAACACGGTTTTTCGGCTGGGGATGGCACCCACCATTCCGGCGGCACGGCAGTTGGTCGGGCACGGACATATTCAGGTCAATGGCCGCACGGTTTATACGCCCAGTTACGAATGTCGTCCTGGGGATGTCATCACGGTTAGACCTAGGGAACGTTCCCGCAAGTTGGTGGAAGCCTACGCCCAATACCCCGGTTTGGCCACCCTGCCCACCCATTTGGAATTTGACAAAAACAAACTGGAAGGCCGAGTGACGGGGGTCGTCGAGCGGCAATGCGTGGCGCTCCAGGTCAATGAACTGATGGTCGTTGAGTATTACTCCCGCAAGGGTTAGGGAAATGGCTGGTTGGGGGATGGACAAGCGTAACCTAGAGCCATCCCTCAAACGTTAGCGGTAGCAGTGTAATGGCCATGATGCGCTTATGTGCGTGAAAGAGAGCTAGGAATTGTTGCAAGGGATAGTTGTGGAAGGGCCATCACCTTCAGGAATAAAACCAGCGTTTAATTGGATAATTGGACTTTTACGTCTATACCCTGAGGTGGCTGCTGTTTGTCGTTTCTGGTTCTGAGGTCGAACACAAGC
>Ga0272447_1000534_pt1 | contig 28234 bp, 26 predicted proteins | sample YNPCB0133_FD_194589 | JGI IMG/M metagenome (GOLD analysis project Ga0272447, IMG submission 194589) | Hot spring microbial mat communities from Yellowstone National Park, WY, United States - YNP-CB-013-3 | ecosystem: Environmental > Aquatic > Thermal springs > Hot (42-90C) > Sediment | place... | reverse complement strand
CCCAGCGTCGTGTTTGCCAGCAACCATAGCCGTTTTGCCTCGCTGCGGATGAGATAGCCTTCGGGGCCCAGTTCCGCCAGCCGTTCGCGTTGTGCCACGTCGGGGAACTGCTCGGCGGTTGCCAGCACGATGGCGGGTTGTGTGGTGGGCAGGGTCTGTATGGGAAAAGTCTCCGCGCCCACCACCTTCTGCAGCCAATCGGCGAGTTCCTTGGCAAGGTCGGCGTGTTCTGGCTGTTGGGCAGTGGCGATGACGCAGCGCGGCTTGCCCCGCTCCGCGATGGTGAACGGTTCGCTGTGCGCAATTGCTGCCGATGAAAAGAGTGTTAGCATGGTCAACAGCCCTTTCATGTTTTTTCCCTCCTACCGTTCGGTTGAACCACTTTCTAACAGTTCATCAGCCTGCGCAAGAGTTTCGCCCTCAACCTGATTTCGCCTGCAACACTCGCCAGGAGTAGGAAGCAACCTTCAGCAGAATATCTCCACGGCGCGGGACAACAGTTTCGCCATTGTGAACATCCCGCAACGCACTAATCGGCGGGAGTTTACGCTTGCGCCACGGAACGACGCCCTCCCATTCCCTTTTGCTGTTGTTGATTATCACGGCGAAAGCATCGCTTTCGTCCCAGCGGGCGTAAGCGAATAGGCTGTTCTCCGCAGTCAGTACTTCAAACGCGCCGGTGCGCCACGCGGTGCTGGCTTGACGCAGGGCGATAAGGTCGCGGATGTGCTGATGCAGACGACGGTTCCACTTCCGTTTGTCCCACTCGAAGCAGGCGCGGCAATGGGGGTCTGCCTCACCCGTCATGCCGATTTCATCACCGTAGTAGATGCAGGGCGCGCCCGGAAGTGTGAACAGCAACGTGTAGCCCAGCATGGCGCGACGCACGTCGTTGCCGCACGCTGTGAGCCAGCGCGCGGTATCGTGACTGCCCAGCAGGTTGAGCAGGGCATAAGTCGCCTCTGAGGGGTATCGGCGGAACAGGCGAGTAAGCTTCGTGGCGAAAGTGGATGCATCCATCGTGCCCTTCGCCAAGAAGTCCACGCACAGGTCGCGCAGAGGATAGTTCATCACGGCGTCGAATTGGTCGCCCTGCAGCCAGCGTTTGGCGTCTTTCCAGATTTCGCCCACGATGTAGGCTTCAGGATTGACCGATTTCACCACCTGTCGGAACTCGCGCCAGAAGGTGTCGTCATCGATCTCGTTTGGCACGTCCAGCCGCCAGCCATCTGCTCCCTGTTCGATCCAGTAGCGCGCCACGCTCAGCAGGAACTGCCGCACCTGCAGGTTGTCCGTGTTGAACTTGGGCAGCGAGCGGATACCCCACCAGCTTTCATAATTCGCCTTCTTGCGCCCATCGTATGGGAAGATGGGAAACTTCTTGATGTGGAACCACCCCACATAGGGCGAGTGCGCACCGTTTTCCACCACGTCATGAAAGGCATAGAAGCCGCGCCCGCAATGGTTGAACACACCGTCTAGAATCAGTCGCATCCCGCGCTGGTGCATCTCCTGCACCAGCTTCTGAAAGTCTTCCATCGTGCCCAGTTTAGGGTCGATGCGGAAGTAGTCGTAGGTGTTATAGCGATGGTTGGAAGTGGCTTGAAAGATGGGGTTCAGGTAGATGGCGGTGATACCTAGCTCCTGCAGGTGGTCCAGTTTCTGCAGGATGCCCGCGAGGTCGCCCCCCATGAAGTTGTATGGGGTCGGCGGAGTGCCCCAAGGCTGAACGTTAGCGGGGTCGTTGGTGGGGTCGCCATTGGCGAAGCGGTCGGGGAAAATTTGATAGAAGACGGCGTGTTTCACCCAGTCGGGCGTGCGAAACTCACTCATCTTGCGCTTCCCGGCTCCATTGCTCCAACATCTGTGCGAACTGATGCAATTGCGTGCGCACCCGCTCAAAGAGTGGGCGCATCTGCTCGACCAGATGCATCACCCGCTCGGGGTCCAAACGGAAGGCGTAGACGTTGCGCACTACGTGGCGAAAGCGCAGATACTCATCCAGCTCCGTGACGGTGCGTTCGTCCAACACCGGCGGTCGCACGGACGGCACAGACAACCCCATCTGTTCCAGCAATTCGCGATGCCATCGCTCCCCTTCGGGAGCCGAACGGTCTACGAGCCGAGCAACCTGCAGGAACAATCGCTCCAGCGCGCTGTAAAAATCGTGCAGGTTGTGTGCGGCGGCGTCGCTGTAGATGTCTTCAGCAGGGTGCTGCAGCATGAGCAACCGGGCGCGCTCTGCCCTTTCGACTACCTGCTCGATATCCTGCAATTCTGCGCGGATGCGAGCGGCAAGTACATGGTAATCATCGTGGCTCATACATCGACACCCTCGTGTTCAATCGTGTGCAGGACACCCGGCTGGCAGGTGTTGACATCCACTAGGTTGACCTCTATCTGTTTGTCCAGATAAGCCACTGCGCTCATTGCCCGCAAGGTATCCTGTGGTGCGATGCCCCATGCCGCGATGTCTACATCGGAGCGGTCGTCAAACATACTGGGGCGCAGCAGGGAGCCGAACACCACGACGCGCGTCGCCCCATACTCGCGACGCAACAGTTCCGCCGCTTCGCGTGCCAGCTGCCACGCGCGCTGATAGCGCGCCTGCCGCTGCATCATGGTTTGGCGGCGACGCCGACGCAGGGTCTCGATGTATGGCTGCCACTCCGATTCGCTCATGGTTGCCGTCGCCTCTATTATAGCACACTGGGCAGGATTCTCTGGAGCGCAAGGGAAGTACCTTGGCATGAAAGAAAGACACCCACGCATGGCAGGGGTGCTGTTGCACCCCACCTCTCTGCCCGGTCCGTTCGGCATCGGTGAGCTGGGCAGCGCAGCATACCGGTTTGTGGACTGGCTGCGGCAGGCAAGGCAGAGCATCTGGCAGATACTGCCTTTAGCACCGACGGGCTTCGCGGACTCGCCGTATGCTGCCTTTTCCGCCTTCGCCGGAAATCCTCTGCTGATTAGCCTGCAACGGCTGCGTGAGGACGGCCTACTGGCTGATACCGACTTCGCAGACTATCCCACACTTCCCGAAGACCGGGTCGATTACGGACTGGTCATCCCCCACAAGATGGCATTGCTGCGGCGGGCGTACGAACGATGGAGTTCACGCGCCACCAGCGAGGATTACCGCCAGCTAGACGCCTTTCGCAGGGAGCAGGCGCACTGGCTGGAGGACTTTGCGCTGTTCATGGCGCTGAAGGAGGTATTTGGAGGCAGGGCATGGACGGAGTGGGACGAAGAGTTCGCCTTGCGCCGCCCCGATGCGCTGCACAAGGCGCGTAGCCAGCTGCAGGATGCGGTGCAGTTCCATGTCTTTCTACAACACAGCTTCCGTCAACAGTGGCTGGACGTAAAGCGCTACGCGAACGAGCGAGGTATTCTCATCATGGGTGATATGCCCATCTTCGTGGCGCACGACAGCGCGGACGTGTGGGCGCATCCAGAGATGTTCCATCTGGACAGCCGCGGCTGTCCCACCTTCGTCGCAGGCGTACCGCCCGACTACTTTAGCCCGACGGGGCAACGGTGGGGTAATCCCGTTTACCGCTGGGACGTTCTGAGGAAGCAGGGCTACCGCTGGTGGATCGAGCGGTTCCGCGCCGTGCTGGAATTGGTGGATATGGTGCGGGTAGACCACTTTCGCGGTTTTGCGGCGTACTGGCAGGTACCCGCCTCAGAGGCGACAGCCGAGAAGGGAAAGTGGGTGAAGGTACCCGGCGGTGAGCTGTTCCGCACGCTAAAAAAGGAGTTGGGCGAGCTGCCCATCGTTGCAGAGGATTTGGGCGTCATCACCCCCGATGTGGTGCGATTGCGCGAGTCTCTCGGCTTTCCTGGTATGCGCGTGTTACAGTTTGCCTTCGACGGAAACCCAGACAACCCTTACCTTCCCTATAACTACGAGCCGAATACTGTCGCGTATACAGGCACGCATGATAACGACACAATGGTCGGTTGGTTTGCCGGTCTTAGCGAGGTCGAACAGCGACGGGTGTATGACTACGTCGGACGGGCAGACATCAGCATCCACTGGGAGATGATACGGCTGGTGTATGCATCGGTAGCGCGTATAACAATCATCCCATTGCAAGACTGGCTAGGACTGGGCAGTGAGGCGCGGATGAACCAGTCCGGTCGCGAGGAGGGCAACTGGCAGTGGCGATTTCGCGCGGAATGTCTTAGCGAGCCGTTAGCAGCTGCCATCGCACAGATGAGCTGGGTCTACGGCCGCGCGCGGGGCGATTGACTTTACGTGATGGCGAGTGCTATAATACCTGTGCTGAACAACCGTATCGGCTGGTTTTTCCGCAGTGGTTTACCGAATATTTGAGTGGAGGTATGTCCGTGAACGTTCGTACCCCGCGACGTGTTCTGCCGTGTATCGTCCTGATGGTCGCTGCTTTTGCGTTAGGGTGGTGGTTGCGACAGCAGTTGTCCACCCTTCCCGTAGCGTCGGCGCATCCGGGTGCGCGGCTCACCTCGTTACAAGAGTATTCGCCTAAGCAGAGTGCCACAGCCGCATCAGACCATAGCGATGTCACCTCTCCCGTTAGCATGGACCTGATGCAGCTCTTCTACAGTGTATTCAAGCATGTGGAAAGGCATCATGTAGACTACACTGCGGAACAGGCGAAACCGATGGCATACGGGGCGGTGCGGGCAATGTTACAGTCGTTGAACGACCCGAACACCCGCTTTCTCGAACCCGACGAGGCGAAATGGTTACAGGAAGCCACCAAGGGCACTTACGGAGGCATTGGTGCCGCATTGACGGTCGCTCGCAGGGTTACCGACGGTATCGAGCGGCGCGAGTTAACAGTCATTGCGCCGTTACCTGGCAGTCCCGCTGAGAAAGCAGGGTTGCAACCGGGTGACGTCATTACCGAAATCGATGGTAAATGGGTGATTGCTTACGACTTGTTCCGGGAGGTGCAGCGGTCGGGAGCGCGAGGGAGCGAGCTAGTAAAGGCTTTGGAGGAGGCACGCAAACGAGTGCAAGCAGGGCTGCACCTGCGCAAAGCGTTGAACACATTAACTAACAAGGAACAGCCCCCAGTGACGTTGACCGTGCGTCGGGGAAACAACACGTTGAAGTTGAAAGTTGCCCCGAGCGTGGTGACGGTTGAACCGGTAACATACCGACTGATGCCAGGTGGCGTAGGATATCTGCGCATCGTGCAATTTAATCAACAGACACCAGCCCGCCTAAAGACGGCGCTAGCTGGTTTGGGCAACAACCTGCAGGGTCTTGTCATTGACCTGCGGAACAACCCTGGCGGCTCCTTAGAGGCGGCCACGCAGGTGGCGGCGATGTTGGTAAGAAGTCCTTCGCTTGCCCTAATTGAGTCCAGGCACGGCGATAGCAAGCGTCGTCAGCCGGTGAGTCTGAATGCCAACCCCCGTATCAAAGCGTCGATCGTGGTGCTAATGAATCGGGGTACGGCAAACGTAGCCGAGCTGCTGGCGGTTCTGCTGCGCGACAAGGCTGGGGCGAAGCTGGTCGGCGAGCGCACATTTGGGGATGGTCTCCTTCAGACGCTGGTCCCGTTGCCAGATGGCTCAGCCTTCACGATGACGACGGGCAAGTTGCTGACTTGGAGCGGGGGCGACTTCCACGGCAAAGGTGTCTACCCCACCATTGCTGCTCCGACAGCCCCCAAGCAGGGACAGGACCTGGCGCTAGAGAAGGCGGTAAATCTGCTCACGCAGCGCACGACCTCTCGCGCATCTTAGGAAGGGGAAGATACGATGCGAAGAAGACGTTTGGCGTTTTCGCGGTTGGCAACGCTTTTGGCCACATTGGCATTCTTAGCAGGCTTTTTCTACCCCGACCTGAGGTCGGGAAACCTGCGGCGCGCATTACACGCCGCTCAAACGGTTCCCCAACGGGTCAATCTGGCGCTTCAGATTGAGCAGGACGCCCAACAGGGATATCTCTGGCCCGTGGGGTTGTATTGGGACGTGCTTGCTCGCTTGCGCAACCAATATTATCAGCCAGTAGATGAGAAGCAGCTCACTTACGCCGCTATCCGTGGGATGTTAGCCGCGTTGCATGACCCTTACACGCGCTTCATGGACCCTGCGGAGTACCGCAGTATGCAGGAAGACACACGCGGGGACTTCTTTGGCATCGGCGCCCAGTTGCAGGAGAAAGAGGGACAGATTGTGATTTATCGCCCCATCGAAGGAAGCCCTGCCGATAAAGCAGGCATCAAGGCAGGAGACGTGATTGTGGAGGTAGACCGCAAATCGGTGGCTGGGATGCGCGTGGACGAGGTCGTCAAGAAAATCCGCGGTCCACGCGGTACGAAAGTGGAGCTGACTATCCGACGTAAAGGGGAACCGAAGCTGCTATACATTTCCATCGTTCGTGACCTGATTACCTCTCCCGTCGCCTACGCCTACATGGAAGACGAAAAGCTGGGCATCGGGCGGGTCCGGTTGGAACAGTTCAATGAGAAGTGTGACCAGCTGCTGGTTCAGAAGGTACGTGAACTGGAAAGCAAAGGGTTGCGTGCGCTGATTCTTGACCTGCGTTACAACCCGGGAGGATTGCTGAACATCGCGGTAGACGTTGCTAGTCGGTTCATCGACAGCGGCGTTGTGGTGCTGATTCAGGAGAAGAACGGGCAGATTACCAGACTGTATGCTGAGCGGGGGCGCGCCCTAAAGCCGTATCCGATGGTGGTTCTGGTAAACGAGTGGAGCGCGAGCGCATCGGAGATCGTTGCGGCTGCCATCCGGGACAATAAACGCGGTGTCATCATCGGGGAAACCACCTTCGGCAAGGGGCTGGTACAGACCATCTTCCAGCTACAGGACAATTCCGCCGTCGCCATCACCACGGCCAAATATCTGACCCCTAGTGGTTACGACTTGAATCGCAAGATAGATGCCGAAGGCAAGGAGATCAGGCGCGGTGGCATTCAGCCAGACATCGTGGTCAAGCAAAGCGAAGAGATGACTGATATCGATGACCGCGCAAACGACGTGCAATTGCAGAAGGCGATCGAGTACCTGCGTGAGAAGCTGACCGCGCCTAAAGTGGCGTCTACCCCTTGAGGCAATGGCATCCCGTAGACGAGCGACATCGCGGCGCCGACGACGTGCAAGTGCGCGGTTTCTGTGGGGGCTGTTACAGATTCTCTTCGTGGCGGTCGGTATCCTCGTCGTTGCCGTCTACGTGTCGCGTGTGCTGCCGCCAGCTGTCGAAGATGGCAAGCCTGAGCAGGTTGCATCCTCTGCATCCACAAGGCGGGTAGAACGGGCTCGTGACCTGGAAACGAAAAAGTCTCCCCCGCCTGCAGAGCAGCTAAAAGAGGTGGTGCAACACCCAGTGAGTCTGTCGCCCGCTGATGGGTCGGTCGGGGTTACCTCTTCCGCTGCGCGGTTGCAAGTAACGTCGCGTGAAGTAGATGCTGGCAGTTCCTCTGCGAAGCTGGTTGCGTTGACCTTTGACGCGGGTAGCTCTGCGCAGCCTGTGCCCCTCATCCTGCGCGCACTGGCGCAACACGGGGTACACTGCACTTTCTTTTTGACCGGGCAATGGATGGAGCGATACCCAGAAGTGGCTCGTCGAATCGCGGAAGCGGGGCACGAGCTGGGTAATCACTCCTGGTCTCATCCACCGTTTACCTCCCTCACCGATGAGCAAATCCGCGAGCAGTTGCGTCGCACCGAAGAGACCGCCCTGCGGGTGTGCGGACGAAGCACCAAACCGCTTTTCCGACCTCCTTTTGGCGCGCGCGACGACCGAGTTCGCTCGGTAGTAGCGGAGGAAGGTTACCTGACTATCTACTGGACAGTCGACAGTTGGGACAGTGTCAAGAAGGACATCACTCCGCAGATGATTCACGACCGCGTGATGCGCTACATACGCCCTGGCGCCATCGTGCTGATGCACTGCGGTAGCGAAGCAACAGCGCAGGCGTTGCCGCAACTCCTGAAAGCCTTAGAGGCACGCGGCTATCGCGTGGTGACGATTAGCGAGTTACTACTGGCTCGTGATGCAGAGCCATGAGGCGGATCGCATTGCGGCGGAGGGCGAACTGCCCGTGCAACCGCAGCCGCGCAACGGTTCGAACGGAGCCTCGCCCTCCCAATAGCGGCGATTAGACTGGCTTAAAAGCGAAGCATGAGGTGTACCGTGATGCCGTCCAGCTGATTGCTGACGTTGGTCATTCCTCTCCACATCACACCGATTTCCAGCGGGACGGACGTAGCGCCTACAGCCGCACTCACTCCAACGCTGTAGGTCATGCCGGTTTTGGCATCGCCCAACACGTTCTTCGCGAAGCCGATGCCCGCGCCGAGACTCCACGTAAACCGTTCGTATGTGCTGATGAGGTTGAGCTGAACAGGCACATTGTGCATAGTTTTGTTGCCCATGAAGTCGGCGCTGATTGTCCATTTAGCCTCCAAGCCAGGGGCAACCAGCGGCTGGAAGGCATACTCAAGCCCTACCGTGAACCAGGCTTTGTCCGCGGTGTTGCGGGTTTCGGATTTTTGCGGGAAGAAGATGCCTGCGCGCACGCACAGGTTGTTATCCCCTGTTTCCACCTGTGCGGCTGCTGGGACGCCGGCACTGAGTGTCACAGCAACGGCAAGCATTGTCCACCACTTGCGCATGGAACGACCTCCTTTTTCGCTGCGATGTTGTGTCTGGTGAGCAGAGAAAAGCCTGCTCTCCCCATTGACAAATCGCAAGATTTTTGGAATAATATACGGTGCTGGTGGGAAATGTTCCTTCAAAGAGGGCGAATAGCTCAGCTGGAAGAGCGCTTCCCTTACAAGGAAGAGGTCAGAGGTTCGAGCCCTCTTTCGCCCACCATGCCTTTTCTAGAAATATGGGGGCGTAGCTCAGCTGGTTAGAGCGCAGGCCTGTCACGCCTGAGGCCGCGGGTTCGAGTCCCGTCGTCCCCGCCATGTGTGCTGGATGCCGCGGTAGCTCAGTTGGTAGAGCACAGGACTGAAAATCCTGGTGTCGGCAGTTCGATTCTGCCCCGCGGCACCATTTCTTCTGAGCCGGCGTAGCTCAGTCGGTAGAGCGGCGCACTCGTAATGCGTAGGTCGGCGGTTCGAGTCCGCCCGTCGGCTCCAGAACCCCCCGCCACCCTGCAGTGGGCAAACGCCGCAACGGGTATATCTGAGCTCAGCATCCACTGTAGCGACGCTGGACAAACGCTCCCTCCCAGTAAAAATCAAAGGAGCGGCTATCCGCCGCCCCTTCTATCACTTTACCCTACGCTGCGTACACTACGCGGAACACGTCCTTAACCTTGCGGAAGCCACAGTGCCGGTTGGTACATTTTAGCACATAGACAGCATCCTTACCGCGAAGGTCCACCGCTGTATGTAGCGCCAGGTTGCTCCCGCAACGTGGGCATGTTTCCTCTGTCACCCGAGCGACATCGTAACCCGTTGCCATCGTCTTTCAACCTCCCAAGTCTCGGTTCACCCTCTATGTACCTTTTGTTTGTTATGAGACTATTACATGGGTGTGCATCCGCTGGGAGGCATCCAGACAACGCCAGATGGGCACAACGTGCTATTTGAACTGCGGTAGCCACTGCTTTTGTGCCTCAAACATCTCGTCCACCATGCGCCGAATTTGCGGCAAGGTGAGCAACGCGCCAGTCAGCGGATCCATCGCCACCGCCTGATACACCAGCGAGCGGTCGCGGTGCATCGCCGCTAGCACTGCCAGTTCCTGTACGTTGATGCTCTGTCGGTTAATAGCGGCGCACTGCGGCGGCAGGTCCCCAAAGGCGACGGGTTGCACGCCATTTCGGTCCACCAGACAAGCCACTTCCACGCAACAGTTGTGCGGTAGGTTGGAGATGATGTGCGAGCGCGAGTGCTTGGGGTCGGTGCCTGGCGCGCCCCAGTTCGGCACGTTGCCGTAGACCACTACCGGCTCGCCCGTCTCGCAAGCGTGGATAATGCGTGCGCCATACTCGTCGCTCAGGTGAAGCGGTCCCTCGCAGAGTTGGCGTAGGTAATCCTGATGGCTCTCCTCCTGATACGAGCAGGAAATCTGGTAGTAATCCCATCGCACTGGGATGTAGGCGTTCACGATGTCAGGGTTTTTACGAAACCACGCCACATACTCACTGGCGTGATGCGAGCTTTCGGTATGGAAGTATCCAAACGTGCGCATGATTTCGGTGCGCACGCGCTCGTAGTAGTACACCTCGTCTTCTGCTTGGTGGTCCAGTCCGCGTTGAACGAAACGACTTTGCGGTAGTTTGGTATCCGCGTTGACCTCCAGCGGGGAGGGATATTTCTGGAACATCACTTCACGCAGGCGCGGATAGACATCCACTCCCCTATGCTTGAACTCAGTGAACCATGCCTGATGATTGATGCCACCGCACTTGAAAGAAACCTCCGCGTAGGGTATGCCCAGCTCGTGCGCCAGCATCTTACTGGTGCCCTGCACGCTATGGCACAAGCCCACCACTTTGATGCCCATGAGGTTCAGCGCCCAGCAGTTGATGGACATCGGGTTGGCATACTGCAGCATCAGGGCATCTGGGCACAATTCGTGCATATCGCGCGCAATGTCCTCGAAGACGGCGATGGAACGCAAACCACGAAACACTCCGCCAGGTCCCAGCGTATCGCCCACGCACTGGTCGAGTCCATACTGGCGCGGTATCTCCACGTCCCATTTGTAGGCTTCGACACCACCTACCTGGAACGCCACGATAACGTAGCTAGCGTCGCGTAACGCCTCCCGACGGTCCAATCCTGCCTCGACGCGGGTAGGCAGGTTGTTGCGCTGCACAATGCCGTCAATGAGCCGTCTAGAACGTGCCAGCCGTTCACCATCGATGTCATACAGGTAGAGAGTCGATTCCCGTAGCTCCGGGAACGAAAGAATATCCACAGTCAGCCGGATGGGAAACACGTATCCACCTGCTCCAATAATGGTGATTTTGCGCATCCGATTCTCCTCCTTTGTAAGCGGCAGCGAAGCCAAGTATTGATTTAACGCTACGCTTCCGCCGAGCCTTTTTCCTTCCCAGAAGAGGCTGCCATCTGTGCGCGCAGAGTTGACAGTCAAATCGTCTCAAATGCCACATTGAAACTTTTTGTAAGGTATATTGGTCTATATAGATACAACACTTTCTCTAAAGGAGGGTGCTGTAATGAGTAGTAGTGGCAGCACGGGCGCCGATATGCGCCCTCAGTTGGAGAAGGCAATCCAGTGTATTGCACCGTGCATCAGAATACCCAACCTCGACCGAGACAGTCGCTATCGGTTGCTGTATACCGTCGACCTGCTCACCTCATTGTGGAGCGAATTGCAACGTGGTGGCGCGCTGACGGCAAGTGAAGCAAGCACCTTGCAGGCCATTCTTGCCCTGTGCGAGATGGCTGCTGCTTGTGAGGAAACGGAGATTGCCCTTGCTCTCCGTGCTGTGCACCGGATGACAGCAGAGTGGCCCCTCTCGACAAAACCCTTGCAAGCTCCGCCCGAAGAGTCGGCTGCCACAGAACAAAAAGAGACGACGACCATACCAGAAGAGAAGAGTGCTGAAGCGATGCCAGAAGAAGTCGGACAAGAGGAGCCGTCTCGTGAATCCCCGCTGTCTGAATCGGTCGAACCTCCTACACCACCCGCTACGCTCGAAACACAGAGAGCTTTCCCGCAGCCCGCAGAGACTCGTCTCGAGGAGGCGCGCGCCCGCTTAGCGGAGCGACTAGAAAGCCTGGCTCGTCAGATAGACTACGTCGCGTATCACACCCTTACCCGACAGGAGACAGTATCTTTACTGTTGGCGAGCGCGTGCCGCTATCGCCTGATACGTGACGAGGCAACGGAAAGTGGGCGCGAGTGGGACGCCAATCAGCTGAAAAAGCAGTTGACGTCCCTTGTCCATCAGCAGTTAGGTGGGCTATGGATACCGCCGCTTGACCCAAACCTCGACTTCAGCGAGCATGAACTGGAAACCCTACAAACTGGTTATGAGGCACTGGCACGGAGCTGGCAGATGTGGGAATGGTAGCAACAGCATCGCAGTGATTTAGACAAAGGCACTGGCGCCCCTCTGCTAGAGGGTATCGCTGCCCCTGTGCCGATGGTGCAGCAAATCTGGACATCGAAACAGCTTCTGAGCAAGATGGCGGAGCAAGACGGCACCGAACGGCTGCGCGAGGCGGTCCGCGAAGAGGCACAAGGTCGCCGATGGGAGATAGAGATGCTGTCTAGCAACAGTCCTCGGCACAAACAGGTCCATTACATCAGGCATGCGGAAGAACACTGGGAAGCGGCGAAGCGGCAGGTGCAGAAAAAGGCGCAACAGCGAGAGGCACTAGACCGCCTGAGTGCAGTGCTAGCCGCACCCAACCCAGACAGCTTTGAGGAAGACTTGTTGTGTGCCCTCGTGGCGTGCCATCAGGCACAGATACCCTGCTCCAATCGCGAGCTGTGCGAGCTCATGCGTGGTTACGACTCGTTTCTGGAGAACCCCGCCGTTCCCAAACGGTGTGCCTTAGCAAAGTCGGAGGAGAGCGCAGCCCGTAAGTTTTTGGTGAATCTGGGTAAGCACCTGCTGAAGCGAGAGCAGAAGGCACTGCAGCAGGAAACGCCATCTGAAGAGGAAACCCCTGCGGAACAAAACGGTGAGCTGCTGCGCAAGGCACGTACCATCACAAAGGGTAAGAAACTGTTCATGCTGTGTTTCCACCGGCGGGCAGAGGCAGAGCAGAACATCCGCGAGGCGTTGCAGCTGGAAGAGGTGGACTGGCCCGACCTAGACGGCAGCGAAAGCCTAAACAGCCTGGAGTCGCGCATCCGTAACGCCGACATAACCGTCGTGGTGGTGCGCTATAGCCGGACGCACTGGAAAGAGGCGCGAGACATCGCTCGGCAATATGGCAAGCAGTTCGTGATGGCAACCAGAGGCTACGGTGTGACCCATCTGGCTCAGCAGATTGTGGAGCAGTGTACCCGATTATAGAACCTCCTAAGCAGGATTCGACCCCAGCGTCACCGAAGTAGAAATGTAAGCGAAGCCATTTAAGCGAGGTAAAGGGGATGAACCGAGCAGCAGCCCTGCGGTGGCTCATTTGGATAGTAATCATCGGCGGCATCATTGGCTGGACGGTATGGCGCAACGTGCAGACCCAGAAAACAGTCGATGACTTAGTTAGCGGAGACCCCGATCGGCAACTCGCTGCCGCGAAGGTGATGGCAACGCACGACTCCTTGTACGACCTAGTCCAACAGCGACCCCTCGCGGCGCGAATGAGAGCTGCAGATGCCTTCGAGCGGCTGGGTACGGAAGAGGCTGTTAAAGCTCTACTCGCCCTACAGAAAGACCCTGAAATCAAAATGCGGGAATATGTCACCCAAAGGCTGATTACGCTCGCTCCAAAGTATCCGCAACCGCTGTTGGATGCCTTGAAAGACGCGGATAGTAACGTCAGGGCTGGTGCCGCCAAGGCATTAGCCACCCTCGGCGAACCTATCGTGCCCAAGTTGGTGGAAGCGTTAAAGGATGGTGGTTCACGTGCCGCAGCGAGTGATGCGCTGTCCCGTATCGGCAAAGTGTGTACGCTGCAGGTGCTGCCCCTCATCGACGACAAGGACGAGGCGTTGCGGATTGCGGTCGCTGAACTGCTGGGTAAGCTGGGTGACCCCAGAGCGGTCCCTGCCCTACTGAGGCATCAGGATGACTCGCCAGCGGTGCGCCGTACTGTTATCGGTGCCTTAGCGGCCATCGCGTCACCCGCCGCCGAAGATGCCCTACTGCGCGCAGTTAACAATCCCGAAGATGACGGTGATGCGCGGGCACAGGCAGCCGTCGCACTAGGCAAAATCGCCAGTCCCCGCGCCGTAGCGGCGTTGGTGCGTGCGCTCAACGACGAGGACTTAGTGTTACGCTCGGCGGCTGTGGGGGCTCTGGCGCGTGCCGGACAGGCAGCTATCCCTGCGCTGTCTCAGGCGCTTCGCAGCCCAGACCCAGAGGTACGACGGTTAGCAGCAGAGGCTCTGGGTGGCATGAGTACCGCTGCAGCAGTACCTCCCCTTTCCGTCGCCCTGAAAGACGCCGACTATCGGGTGCGGCGCGCGGCGGCAGCAGCCTTAGGACAAACGGGGCAGGTAGCTGCCATTCCTTACCTGCTCAGCGCACTATCAGACCCTGATGGCGGTGTCGGAGAGGCAGCGGCGAACTCCCTTGCTCTGTTGGGAACGCCGGCGGTACAGCCGCTGTTGGCACAACTCGGCAGTAATAATCCAACGCTTGCCTACTTGGCAGCGCGCACCCTGTCCCTGATGGGGGACGTCAGTGTTCCCGCACTGCAGAACGCAATCAACTCGCCGGACCTCCGCGTGCGTCGTTGGGCACTGATTGCGCTGGCCGCCAATGATAGTCCGCAAGCCGTGCAGCTACTTCGGCAGATTCAGCCTCGCATTCCAGAGTCGGAGCGATGGATTATCGACGAGGCGGTCATGCGTCTCGGTAGTGGCGAAAGCTGACGCGCCGCAGCCCTCGTCTGTCTGCTCAACACTTGTGATCAACCTCGCGACTCCCAGAAGTAATCAGCGGGTATAATAAGGCTGAACGAAGCCGCACAAGGAGTGATTCATGACTGCAGAACGCATACTTGGCAGTGAGTTGATGCCGATATACGAGAAGGTGATGGCTGGCGTTCGGCTGAGTGAAGCGGACGGACGCTTGCTGTACCGAACGCCTAATCTCACCGGCGTGGGCTATCTAGCGAACATCGTACGCGAACGCCTGCATGGCGACAAGGCATATTATGTGCGTAATCAGCACATCAACTATACGAACCTGTGCAACAAGCTGTGTCGCTTCTGCTCGTTCTACGCCAAAAAGAACGGTCCCGCGCCATACACGCTGACTCCAGAACAGGTCAAACAGCGGTTGCGTCAGTACCTGCACGTACCCATCACTGAAGTGCATATCGTGGGCGGCATCCATCCGAAATTGCCTTTTCAGTATTATCTCGACCTACTGCAGGCGGTTAAAGAGGTTCGCCCGGAGGTGCATATTAAGGCGTTCACTGCTGTGGAGATCGTGCAGATTGCACAGGTAGCGAAGATGAGCTATGAGGATACCCTGCGCACACTGAAAGCTGCGGGGCTGGACAGCCTGCCTGGAGGCGGTTTGGAGATATACTCGGAACGCATCCATCAGGAGCTGTTCCCGCGCAAAATCGGTGGGGACGAGTGGAGCGAGGTCGCTCGTGCCGCGGCGCGGGTGGGTTTGAGCCAGTATGCCACGATGCTGTATGGACACATCGAAACGATTGAGGAGCGGGTGGAGCATCTCGTTCGCCTGTGCGAGTTGCAGGACGAAACGGGGCACTTTCTCGCGCTTACTCCGCTTAGCTTCCACCCAGAGGGGACGGAGCTCGAACACCTGCCTCATCCGTCTGGCTACGATGACCTGCGCAACATCGCGGTATCCCGCCTGATGCTGGACAACTTCCCGCACATCAAGTCGTTCTGGATCATGAATACGCCTGCGGTGACGCAAGTCGCCCTATGGTACGGCGCAGACGACGTGGACGGCACGGTACATGAGTATGAGATTGTGTATCAGGACGAGTCGCCGGGTGAGCGTCAGCAGGTACTCACGCGCCAAGAGCTGATTGAGATGATCTTAGAGGCAGGTCGCATCCCCGTTGAGCGCGACAGCCACTACAACGAGGTTGCCCCCCGCCGCGACGAGGATTTGTCGTTACCAGTGCTTACCTCGGCGGGCGGAGGTGCTTGGCAATAACATCTTCTCGCAGGAGAGTGGTTCCTGCACCTCCAAAGGCTGTATCCGCGCCCCAGCGCTATGCGCCAGACCGAGAACCGGAGCGACGAACACCCCCGCGCAGGCAAGCAAGAAGACGAGGCGGTTCGCCACGCGAACGCTCATGATAACCTCCGTCGATGAGTAAGCACACCATCACGGCGCGGCAAAGCCGTGTCGGCATGAGCACTTGTTCGCTTTTCCCGTCTCTTGCCTCTGCAGGGGGCAGCCGCTATTTCGGCTGCGCTTTCGCCGATGCGAGCACGGAAGTCCGCTTTTCCAGTGTAAAGGGACCCGTATCCATCTCCGGTATCAGTTTCAGCGGGTATGCCGCTTTCTGAGGCACTCTCACCGAGAGTGCGCAGGTGAATCCTCAGCCATAGTGGAACTTTTCCACCTTGACTGTCTTGCCGTTGCGGTCGACGATGCGCAAGGTGGGCGGAGGCGGTAGCTCGCCGTTCATCTCCAGCGAGGTCACCCGGTGCAGCCAATTTCCCGCGGACAGTGTCAGGGCAACTTCCACAGTATCGCCCCGCCGCGTGCCAAAGCCGAGCGACGCTGTCAACTGCTTAGGCAAGGGGAACTTGTTCTCGCCATCGGTCACTTTCACAGTGATGGGGTCCATCGGCGTTATTTCTACCCGCCACAGATTTCCCTTGCTATCGCGCGTGCCGAAGCGGTAGGTCTGCACGGAGTATTCGTCAGCGGGCAGCTGCAGGCGTCCATCGGTGGTGCTGGCTTCCCAATAGCCGACCTGTTTGCCAATCGCTATCAGATGCACCTCGGGGTACTCGGTGACCAGCGTGCCGGTGCCGATTTCTGTCGGCTGAAACTCGCAGGTAGAGCCGTCGGACGCGAAAGTGAGCCGATAGGTGCGCCCACCGAGCTGGTAAAAGCGCGGCACAGGTCGCTGTTGCCGGTCTGGCAGAAAGACGCACCGGTCGCCATCCCAGCGGGTCTTTGCCGGTGTGTCGAACGCGCCGTCGGCATTGGCGTCCAGAAGGGCGATTTTGAAAGCCTTGCCGTTCACCTCACCTTCGAACAGGCGGTAATCCTCGCTGCGCAGGAATGTCTGCCTCGAGCCGATATCGTCCAGCACCAGGCTGAAGTAGCGCGACGTCGGCACGCCGTCGATAGGCACAGTCAGGCGGAACGGACCAAAGGAAACACCGTAGAACCACACGAGGTCTGGAGAACTCCGCAGCACCTCGTCGTCCGTCAGGTCATTGTTGCGATTGAGGTCCACCACCACGCGCGAGCCGACTGAGTCCATGATGACATGCCAGTCCTGTAACGGTTTGCCGACCCGCAGCACGCCATATCGGCAGGAAGCCTTCGCCCAATTAGGCAGTTTTATTTCCTTTGGCGGCTGATTGCGCCATTGCAGCCTGTGCGTTGGCGCGAGATAACGTATCGTCGCCTCGCGGGCTGAGTGCAGGAAGCGCACCTCTGCTTTCAGCTGCACGCTCTCCTCCTGCGCCCACGCCGAAGCGAGAAGCATTATACACACGACGCCAACCGCAAAGAACGCGCCTCGCATCGCCATCGCACCTCCTTTTCGGTCACGGCAGCACTCCGAATACCTTTGGCAGCTCATCCATCGTAATGCCCTGCTGCTGGAGCTTTCCGTCTTCGCCCATGTACACGATGTATGGGACGGTAGGCAGTATTCTCGGGAGCGCAGGCACTACTGGCTGTCGTGCGCTGCGTTTCCAAAAGCCCACAGCAACATCCAGCGGCACTTGGCGGCGGAATCGTTCTGCCTCCTGCCTGCTCGCAGTATCAAGCACAATCGCCACTTGCCATCCCATGCGCATCTGTTCTTTTATCGTTTGCAAACACTGCTGGTTCTGCGCAAGGTAAGGCGCGGTGAACACGAGCAGGGTGTTTTTGCCTTCCCACTGCACCAGCTGGAGCCATTCCACACGCCGAAGCAGCTTCTCCACATTTGGTGCGGAAGCCGCATCCGCAGGTTTCCACGTTGAAACCATTGAAGGAACGCTCAGTATTAAGTCTCGCGCGGGTTTCACTGGAATTGGTCGCACCGACAGGTCCTGCGGTCGCAGTGTCAGAAGTAGCGAGGAGGGCATCGCTTTCAATGAAAACCTTCCCCATTCATCGGTGGTCACAGTGCCTAGTGTGATAGCCTGCATCGGCACGCGGCGCTGCTGATAGTTACGCGGTGTGCGACCCTCGGGGAACTCATAGAGCAGGAGCAGCTGCGCCTTCGCCACTGGCTCGCCGTAGTCATCCACCAGCATACCAGTATACTCGGCGAGTGCCTTTTTCAGACGAATTGTCGCCGTTTGCCCCACGTTCAGGATGGCTGCCGCTGGCTCATAGCCATGCGCAGTCACCACTGCCCAACACCTGCCTTCGGGCACGATGGGAAGCATGAAACTGCCTGTTTGGCTCGTGTTGCTAGATAATGGGGTTTGGTACTCTGACCACGCGCGCCATGTGCTTTCGCTGCCCCCGTCCGATATCCGATATTCCCACTCTTGCCCAAGTATCAGCCGAACCTTGGCTCCGACAACTGGTTTGCCAGTGTCATCTACAACGCGCCCGCGCACTTTCGGTAACGGTTGCAATCGTATTAGGCTCGGTAAACTACGGCTGCCGAAATTTCGGATGACGGCGCCCTCCTGTGTCCCATAATCCAAAATAACCATCTGCCCTGTGCGGTCACCGCTGACCTGAACAACGAGGTGACCACCGTCTAGGCGGTAGGGACGCCGACCGACCTCCACCCCTTCGGGCAGGTCACTGAGGTTCGTCCAAATGGTTTTTGGTATTTTGTTGCGGGAGGTGCGCACCTGCATCTTCACTTCGCGCACTCGTGACATGCGTGCGGTGGTTACCCTCAGCACCAGAGGCTGCGAGACAGCCAACCTGCCCTCCCTCACACTGAGGGAATGCTCGCCATGCGAAGTGTAGTATGCTTCCTCGGAAGCCAATCCGGATGCGCTCAACCGATATTCGCCGTCCGGCAGAACAATTGTCAACCTGCCTTTGCTATCCGTAAAATAGGGAACCTCCATGCCCATGTTCGGGGTTTCAGCGGGGCGAATATCTACCGCGCAGAACGGCACTGGTTTGTCCTTGTCGTCACGTACCTCAACAGTCACCTGTGGCTCGGTGAACACTTTGATGACGCCAAGGTCGGTCGTCGTGCCCGGCTTGAGGTCTTTCACCTGAACAGGAGCAAACCAACCAGTCGGCACCAGTGTGGCAGAAGATATCGAAACGCCTGGCATGAGCACGGCTGAACCCGCGGAGACATCCTGCGCGATGCGTCCGTTCTCGTCGGTCAAGGTGTGCAGGATAGCTCCGACCCTCACTGGATATCCCCTGCAAGGTTCGCCGTTGTGGGCATATACCAGCTGGGCGGTGATGCGCGCACCCGGCTTGAGCGTGAATGTCAAACCCTCTTTCGTGAGCTTGTCCCAACTGGTGCTGGGTGTTTGCATCACTGGTTCGTAACCGGAAGCCGTGCAGAGGACGCCAAACCCGTTTGTCTTCGGGTGTATGGGCAATCGGAACTCCCCCTGCGCGTCGGTGGTGGTAGCGAATGGCGGCACAGCAGGTGGGACGATCATCTCATCCCTCTCGCTGCCCACACCGACACTGATGTAAGTTAGGCGCACCTGTGCCCCTGCAATGGGCTGCCCTTTGACGTTCACCACTTTGCCCACGAACTCTTTCAGCGGTTGCAGGCGGAGGTTCGTGGCAGGCTTCGCGCCAAATCGGATGGTGCTGCACCCAGCCGTAGGATGAAACGCTATGATGGCAGACACGATGGAGGGCGGTAACACACTTGCCAATCGGTAACGTCCTCTCTCATCGGTGGTAGTATATGGTATGCTGTCTGGGGATACACCCAGCCATGCGGCCATCAGGTTGGGGTAGTAGTACACCTGAGCATTCGCGACCGGCTTTCCCTCGAAATCTAACACACGTCCACTGATTATGGCGTTATTTTGGGCGTGAGCAGCGTTCCACCAGCAGCACACTCCCAGCATCAAGGCAAAGGCGGCTTTCATTTCGTTACCCCCTCCCTGAACCGGTGAGCACTGCAACAGACGGCGTGCGTACTTGTTTGATTTGAATTGCCAACCAATAATTCCTGCTTGCGGTTGTCTGGTTACGAGGACACGATAGAGCTCAAGGTGTTGCACAGCTGGTCTGGTACGGGCGTCACTTGTCAGCAAATAGGGAGGTTTACTCGTGAATATACAGGTGTACGGCTGTCACATCGGGAAAAGAGAAGGCAGAGAAGGCTTATTGATTATTCGCGGTCGAGACTGGTACACTCTTATTAGGAATAATTCTCAGAAAGAAAGCGAGATGTGGACTGTTGTTTATCTACTTGGATTGGTGATGCTTTTGCTGCTGTTTGCACCGCAATGGGGAATGATTGTGCGATGGCGGCAGAGGCGGTGGCTGCGTTCGCGCGAAGCCATTGAAGATGCGTTAATGCACCTACACCAGCGAGAACATCAAGGGCGTCGGGCTTCAGTAGAGTCGGTAGCAGGGGCATTGGGGGTACCTGTGCGTCTCGCACTGATGCTGATACAACGGATGGAGAGCCAGGGACTGCTACGGACAGAGGCTGCTGGGCTAACGTTGACCCCGGACGGACATCGCCTTGCTGTTCAGGTGGTGCGGGCACACCGACTATTTGAACGCTACCTTGCGTACGAAACTTCCATACCCCCCCATGAAGTGCATGATGCAGCGCACCGCTTCGAACACTCACTAACGCCCCAGCAGCTGGAGCAACTGGATGCCTACATGGGGCATCCGTTGACCGACCCCCATGGGGACCCAATCCCCTCCGCCAGCGGTGAGATTTCAGAGGTGAGAGGGCAGTCGCTAGTAGATTTGCCAACAGGCAAGCCTGCGCAGATTGTCCACGTCGAAGACGAGCCGGCTTATGTCTATGCGCAGATTGTGGCGGAAGGGTTACGCCCAGGCATGGTCGTTACAGTGATCGATCGGTCGCCGACGCGCATCGAGCTGGAGAGCGAGAGCGACGAGCATGTGCTGGCGCCAGTGGTGGCAGCAAACATCACGGTGCGGGAGGCGGTAAGTGCGGCGCGACCGACCGAAGCGGAGCGGCTGGGTTCCCTGCAGCCGGGCGAGAGAGCGAAGGTGGTACGAATCGATGACGCCTGTCAGGGCTTGACGCGACGCCGCTTTCTCGACCTCGGCATCACACCAGGCACAGAGATTGAAGTAGTGATGCGCTCCCCATTCGGTGACCCAACAGCGTACCGTGTGCGGGGTAGCCTGATTGCCCTACGACGCGAACAAGCAGACTGGATATGGGTACAACGAGATGGTGAGAGCTCTCACGCAGAGGAGCGAAGCGCATGACCAGAGCAAATGACGGTGCATGCGAATCGTGTGCGTTGCGCGAGCATCTGGTGCGCATGGGGGTGCGCGTAGACCGTTATGACTATGTACTCGCGCTGATGGGAAACCCCAACACTGGCAAGAGCACCGTGTTTAATGCGCTGACCGGATTGCGTCAGCACACAGGCAACTGGACAGGCAAGACCGTGACCCGCATGGAGGGCGCGTTTGAATTCAACGGCAGGCATTACAAAATCGTTGACCTACCAGGCACCTACTCCCTGCTCTCCGCTTCAGTGGACGAAGAAGTTGCCAGGGATTTCGTGCTGTTCACAAGGCCGGACGCAGTCATTGTCGTGGTAGATGCTACTCTCCTAGAGCGAAACCTGAATCTGGTGTTGCAGGTGCTGGAGATTACTGATCGGGTAGTGGTTTGCCTCAACCTTATGGACGAGGCAGAGCGCAAAGGCATTGCCGTAGACCACCGTGCGCTCTCACGGGAATTGGGGGTGCCTGTTGTACCCACTGCAGCGAGGCAAGGAGTCGGTTTAGGATTGCTGATGCGTACCGTGGCGGAGCTGGTAACGGGCAAGTTCCGTACCACGCCAAGACGAACTCAAGTAGACGAGAAAGTGGAACAGGCATTAACGCAACTCGTCCCAACCATTCGCGAAGCCTATCCAAACCTGCCCAACGTGCGCTGGGTCGCCATGCGGCTGCTGGATGGCGACTACAACGTGCGCCAGTCGTTGGAAAACGGGGACCTGCTGCGCCTGATACATCCAGATGCCACCGAGTCGCAAATCGAACACGCCCGCCAGTATGCGCGATCCATCCTCGCCCGGGCAGAAGCACTGCAGCGCGACCTTGAAGGTTCCTTCCGCGACCGAATAGTCGAATCGCTGTATGCCGAAGCGGAACGTATCGCCCGCCAAGTAGTGCGTCGCGAAGGCAACCGCCAAGATGACTGGGAACAGCGGCTCGACCGGATGCTGACTTCGCGCGTGTGGGGATTGCCCATCATGGCGCTGCTGTTGATGGGCGTGTTCTGGGTCACCATTCAAGGCGCGAATGTCATTTCGGAGTTTCTCGCGAGCGGGCTATTCTGGGTGGAGTCACAGGGCAGTGCGCTGTTCCAGACACTGGGCGCACCGTGGTGGCTCACTGGTTTTCTGTGGCAAGGGGTGTACCGCGGGTTGGCATGGGTGGTCTCGGTGATGCTACCGCCGATGGCGATATTCTTCCCTATCTTCACCATCCTGGAAGACATGGGCTACCTGCCACGTGTGGCGTTCAATATGGACCGATTCTTCAAAAAAGCAGGCGCACACGGCAAGCAGGCGTTAACGATGGCGATGGGACTGGGGTGTAACGCAGCGGGAGTAGTAGCGACCCGAATTATCAACTCTCCACGCGAGCGGCTCATCGCCATCCTCACGAACAACTTTATGCCCTGTAACGGGCGGTGGCCGCTGCTAATCACCATGAGCTCGCTTTTCGTTGCAGCGGCGTTTCCGCCCGCATTCGCTGCAGCAGTGGCGGCAGGTGCTTTAGTGGCAGTGGTGCTGATTGGAGTGTTAACGACGTTTCTGGTATCAGCCCTGCTGTCACAGACAATTCTGAAGGGTGAAGCTAGCAGCTTCACCCTAGAACTGCCCCCCTACCGCAAGCCTAACGTGTTGGCGGTGCTATACACCTCGCTGATTGACCGCACCTTGCTCGTACTGTGGCGAGCGGTGATAATGGCTGCCCCTGCGGGTGGAATCATCTGGCTGCTTGCTAACATTCATGCCGGTGGACGGAGCCTCTCCCAATGGATAGCGAGCGGGCTAGACCCGATTGGACAAGCTATCGGGCTGGATGGCGTCGTGTTGTTAGCTTACATTATTGCCATCCCTGCCAATGAGATTGTGGTGCCCACGATTGTGATGACCTACATGGGTGCAGGCATGATGACCGAACTGGAGAGCCTCAGCGACCTACATAGGCTGTTGGTGGAACAGCACGGCTGGACAACGATGACCGCGATTAGCTTGATGCTCTTCTCTCTACTACACAACCCCTGCTCCACGACCATCCTGACCATCTGGCGTGAGACCAAAAGCGCGAAATGGGCGTGGGTTGGTACATTGCTACCCCTTGCGATTGCTTTTGCGGTGTTGCTGGTGTTGAACAGTATTGTTCGTTGGCTGCTGTAGGAGTGTGTGACTTAAATCACGGCAGAATGGGTCAAGGATGTATATAATACCTTTGATACATCCAACAACATCACCTCAGGAGGGTGTAGAAACCATGGCATACGTGATTGTGGACACCTGCACGAAGGACATGGCCTGCGTGGATGTGTGTCCAGTTAACTGCATCCATGAGGGAGTATTCACGGACAGCGACGGCACCGTCTACGATATGCTGTTCATCAATCCGGACGAGTGCATCGACTGCGGGGTTTGTGTCCCAGAGTGCCCCAACGATGCGATTTTCGCAGAGACAGACCTGCCCGAAAAGTACGCGAAGTTCTTGCGAATCAACCGTGAAGCATTCGCCAGCGGACAGGTGGGTGGGTAACTAAAGACACCTCCATCACGGGATGCCGTTCACCCGGTTGTGACTTAAATCACGGCATCCCGTGTGTTTTTTTCTTATGATAAATGTGAGTTTCATCGTGTTGCAGGCTTCGCAAAGGAGGTACAACATATGGCATACGTGATAGCCGAACCTTGCATCGGCGTTAAGGACAAAGCCTGTGTGGCGGTATGCCCTGTCGACTGTATCAAGGAAGGCGTCTTCACCGACGGCGACGGCACCGTCTACGACATGCTGTTCATCAATCCCGATGAGTGCATCGACTGCGGACTGTGCGAGCCAGAGTGTCCGGTGAGCGCCATCTTCGCGGAGACCGATGTGCCCGACCAATGGAAGCATTTCGTCCGAATTAACCGCGAAGCGTTCGAGAGCGGGCAGGTCTCCTAATCCTGCACACGGGCGAGCGCGTGCAGGGCGTCGCGGTCGATAACTGTGACTTTGCCGTTCTGCATGGCAATCCAGCCCGCTTTACGAAACCGGTTGAGAGTGCGCGTGACTACCTCGCGAACCGTGCCTAGCTGAGCCGCCAGTTCGGCATGGGTGTAGTCAAGGGGGAAGCACGCGCCTTTCTCTTGAGCCTGCGCCAGTAGATAGCGGGCTATCCGCGCGGGCACTTCGTGCAGGGAGAGCTCTTCCACCAGATATAGCAATCGGCGCATGCGGATAGCCAACGCACGCAGCGCTGCCTGCATTAGTTCTGGGTGCCGGTGGATGACGTTCAGAAACTCCTCGCGCGGGATGAACAGCAGCCGGCTGGGCAACATGGCTTCGGCCGAATAGGGCTGGTTGCCTCCGTCGAAGAGGGGCAGTTCGCCAATCACAGAACCCTCGCGTTCCACCCCAATGACCTGCTCCCTGCCATTGCAGCCGCTGCTATACAGACGTACTGCCCCCTCCAATACAACGTGCAGTCCGTGACAGGGTTCGCCTCGCAAAAACAGCACTTCTCCCCGCTGTACCTTCACGGTGCGGGCGCGGGTAAGCAGAGAACGCAGTATCTCTTCGTTGGCGTCGCGCAGATACAACACGCGACGCAAAGCGTCCAGTGCCTCCATGCTGTCCCCTTCCGTTCCAGTTCTCGGTGATATTGTACCACCGCTCAGGGTGCGATGGGGCGGGTCAGTGACTCAAGTCACCGCCAAGAGAAGTACTTTGTGTAAGTGCGCGCGAATAATAGGGCGGAACCAACGAGGTGCAAAGATGCAGGGATGGTGGGAGGCTTTCCAGCTCGAGCAGCGGTTACAGCACAGCTTAGACGCGGGCGTGCAGCTGTTGAAAGTGGTATTACTGTATCTGGTGGTGCGCTTTCTTATCACGCGGGTCGGGCACGCTATGGTGAGCCGACTGGAGAACGTGGAGCGCATTGCCGCACAGAAACCGCGCATCCGTACGCTGGGTAACCTGGTGCGAAGCATCGTGGAATACACGGTGCTGATTGTTGCCATCCTGATGGCGTTTCGTGCCATCGGGATGGATATCACCCCCCTGCTGGCGACAGCAGGGGTAGCTGGCCTGGCTATCGGCTTTGGCGCACAGCGGCTGGTGCGCGACATGATTTCGGGCTTTTTCCTACTGGCGGAGAACCAGTTCACAGTCGGCGAAGTGGTGACCATTGGCGCCATCACTGGGGTAGTGGAAGAGGTAGGAATGCGCACTACCCATCTGCGCGATGAGCAAGGACGGATGGTAGTGATTGCGAACGGTGATGTGAACCTGGTCATCAACCACTCGCGCAAGGGCGGAGTAAAGTTGAGCGTGGACGTGCGCGTAGCGCCCAGCGTGGAATTGGAGACAGCTAGGCAGATTCTGCTGGAGGTGGCGAACCAGGCGGGCATAATGCGACCGCTGGTGGGGGTAAGCGCGTTCGATGCTGCTTCAGTGACGCTGCGGTTAACCGGCGAGGTCGCTGCACAGGAACGAGAGGCGACCGAGCTACGCCTGAAGGAACGCTTGCTGACGCGACTGCGCGAGCAAGGGATTACGCCTGTTTAGGAAGGAGGTTCAAAATGGCGCTGCTTAGTGATGAACAGATTGCGCAAATGTTGCAAAAGACGCCGCAGTGGCGACGGATTGGAAAGGAAATCACCAGAACATTTCAATTTAACAACTTCCGCGAGGCGCTGGCGTTTGTCGTGCATGTGGGATTGCTTGCTGAGCGGATGAACCATCATCCATATATCGCTATCCATTACAAAACGGTCATACTCAATCTGACCACCCACTCGGAGGATGGACTGACCGAGAAGGACTTCGAGCTGGCACGGCAGATAGATGCTATCGCCTGAACGGATGATGCAAGAACCATCACCTCGAGGGGGAGGAGCTAAACATGCAGCGGACGTTCTATCTGGAGCTGGCACGACGGGGGCTGCGAATGCCGATAGGTACAGACTTGGTGCTGCACGAAAAGGACGACATCGCGGGCATCCTTGTGGATGCGTATCGCCTCGGTCAGGTGGTGGAAGAGGCTGCCCGCCGCTATCGTACGCCCTTAGCCATCCCACACATGGACCTGATGATAGAGAAAACGGCAATGTTGGAGCTGCTGGACGTGCCTGCCGAGCAAATCCCTACCTACCATTTCTCTGCCCCACCTTCTGTCGAGATGGTGGAGGCGGTGCGGCGTAGGCTGTATGAGACACCGCTGAACTCGCGAATTCAGGCTCAGGCGGGTTCGGTGGCGTACATCGCCCAGCATACAGACCTTCTGCCGATAGGTATGACCATCGGTCCCTTTTCGCTAATGACTAAGCTTATCGCCGACCCCATCGCGCCCATCTATCTGGCTGGCATGGGTATCACTGCAGAGGAAGACCCCGAGGTACAGATGGTGGAGACGACCCTAGACCTGTCCATGATGGTCATCCTGCGCTCGATGGAGGCACAGATTGAGGCTGGAGCACGAGCGATCTTCATTGCAGAACCGGCGGCGAACAAGGTGTACATCTCCCCGAAGCAGATGGAGCAGGGTTCAGACATCTTCGAGCGGATGGTTATGCGTTACCTGCGCCGGGTCAAGGCGCTTCTGGATGAGCGCGGAGTCGACCTTATCTTCCACTGCTGTGGCGAGTTGACAGATGAGATGGTACGGGCATATGCGTCGCTGGAGCCGGTGATTCTAAGTCTGGGCAGCTCACGGGTGCTGTGGGAGGATGCTCGGCTGGTTCCCAAACATGTGGTGTTGTACGGTAACCTGCCATCCAAGCGCTTCTACTCCGACGAACTCGTCACGCGGGAGCAGGTCGAGCAGCTGGCGTGCGAGCTGCTACGGCGAATGCGCGAGGTGGGGCATCCGTTCATTCTGGGCAGCGAGTGCGACGTACTGAGCGTGCAAGGGTGCGAACGGACCATCAAGGAGAAGGTGCAGGCGTTCGTCAACTGCGAGTGTGGACAACAAGGTCAGTGGTGAACTTCCGTCCTATTACGACGCGGGGAGTTGTTGAAGGAGGTCACGACAGAGGCACAGCCTCTGTCGTGACCTTCACCTTAAGGCCACCCGTCGGTTTCGCCGCTTCTGGTCGCAGCGGTCTACGTTTATCGCGTCGTTCCACGCCGCCACAAAGTGGCGTACAACCTTCTCTTCACTGTCTGGGCTAGCGTGTACTTCGGCGATGACGCTCAGCTGCCCGTGGTGCCCGATTATCAGGTCGACGCGCGTGGTCGCCCATCGCACTTCGCTGGTCTTGCGGTCGCGGTCTTCGAACAGGTTGGGGTCTTTCGCCGCAGGAACCCATTCCGCGCTCATGTCCAGCAGGGCAGCGCAGTCATCTCGAGCGCGTTTGGCGTCACATCGGATGCGCGCACTGTCTGCGCCACCGCGTTTGTCGGAGCCGCGGAAGGTGGCAGCAGACGACCACGCGATATACACCAGCTCGGAAATGGAGAGCCTGGACGCGAGGATTTTTGCCTTTAGCTCGGCAATGTCCTGGTGCAGGCGAAGGCATCTGCGAACTTCTACACCCGACACCGCACGACCATCCGAGTGGTTTAGGGGAGGCTTTCGTCAAGAAGGACACAAAGATGGGTGCGGGGGAGGGATTTGAACCCTCGACCTCCGGGTTATGAGCCCGGCGAGCTGACCGCTGCTCCAAACCACAACAGGTGCCACCAAACACCCTAAGACACCACAACATGTTGTGTTCCGCAGGTTGTCAATTTCTGGAAACCCGGCGGTCGACAGCAGGCGAGGGAAGTCTTGACAGCGGTTGCAGAAGGTGGTAACCTGTAACCGCGTTCAGCACCCCAGTCTGCTGGACGCCACGCCTGCGGGTGACCTACACACCGCGCAGGCACCTTCATCTTAGCACCCTACGCAAAAGATGTCAAGCAGTTTCCACACAGACGTCTTACTTCGCTTCTGGGAATGTGCTAAGCTCGGTGTGCAGTCTCGGAAGGCGACACAGGCGACACATATATATATGTCGCCCGCATTCCATTGCATTCCATGCCGACACCGAACCGGTGCATTCCAGAAAGCCCATACAGCGCGTTTTCACGTGAAGGGT
>Ga0272447_1000532_pt1 | contig 28262 bp, 18 predicted proteins | sample YNPCB0133_FD_194589 | JGI IMG/M metagenome (GOLD analysis project Ga0272447, IMG submission 194589) | Hot spring microbial mat communities from Yellowstone National Park, WY, United States - YNP-CB-013-3 | ecosystem: Environmental > Aquatic > Thermal springs > Hot (42-90C) > Sediment | place... | reverse complement strand
CCCCCGCGATTACATCGCTGTGCCCCCCTAAATACTTGCTTGCCGAATGCACCACGATGTCCACTCCCAACCGCATGGGTCGCTGGAAGAGAGGCGTTGCCCACGTGTTGTCGATGATGGTGGTGATGCCGTGTGCGCGGGCGAGGGCGCAGACCTCCTCAAGCGGTTGCAGCCAAAGGTTGATGCTGGTGGGACTTTCTAGGTAGAACACCCGCGTATTGGGGCGAAGGGCCTGTTCGAAGTCCTCTACCTTATCACCGCGCACGAAGGTCGTCTCCACCCCAAATCGGCTCAGGTAATCCTGTAGCAGGACACGGGCGGGATAGTAAACATGCCGCACACACACCACATGGTCGCCGCTACGCAGCTGGGACATCAGCGCTGCACTGATAGCTGCCATACCAGACGCAAAACATCGCGCGTCCTCGGCTCCCTCTAGGGCAGCTATCTTTGCGCTCAAGATGTCTGTGGTTGGGTTAGACTCGCGGGTGTAGATGTACCGTCCCGACTTGCACGAGCGCGCCTCCACGTTGGGGGCGGTGAACAGACTGTTCTGGAAGATGGGCGGCACCACTGCCCCCAAATAGCGCTCAGGGTCTTCGCCCCAGCGGACACATATCTCCTCAAAACTCAGCGGCTCCCTCTCCTCGTCCACAACAGGCTTGCCTCATCTCTCCACGTTGTTTCGCCTGTTATGATACACCATGAACGAGGAGAATGCCTGCTTCATCAACGCTGCGAAACCTAAATGGGCGGTTGACCAGGTGGCAAGGCAAGCGCCTCGACTTCCAATGTAAGCGGATTGCTCTGAGTGCGGATTCCGAAAATGTCCTCTGCCTCGACGGAGAGCTGATACCGCTGCACGTTCGCACTGATGTTAGGGGATACGGTAAGCGTCGCCCGAAAGATGTCTTGTCCTACACTATCCATCGGCAATGAAGAGCGAGGTCCGTCTGGAGCCACCACGATTAGAGCCACACTGCGCACACCGTTGTCGTCACGCACCTGCGCGCTGACTGTCGCCTGCCCCCCTGTGAAACGCAACCGCGTCGGCTCCACCTGTAAGTTGCTAATGGACGGCGGGGTCATCGGTTGTACGCCCGACAGGAACATCCCACATCTGCTTAAGGTGAGTCCGATCCCTAATGTCAGTAGCGCAGCCAGTATTGGTCTTTGCATTAGGCTCCTCCTTAGGGCAGTACCAGCTCGCATTCCACGTTCGCCTTGATCCAGTAGCCTTTCCAAGGCTCCAGCACATTGCGGACACCTGGAATGAGGTTGGCATCATAGATTAATACGTAGCTCCCTCGACCAGGGTCAGTAGCATCTTGCTGCCAGCCCCACGCATAGTCCTCAATCCACCCAGCGTGTTGTGCCTGCGCCAGTGACAGCACCTGATTGTTTGCCCGCACCTGAATCCGCTGCACGTCCCAGACGACGGGCGACTCTGTGGTGATTCCGAATAGATTCCAACCAGGCTGCAGGTGCACCATGCGCGAAGCCCTTACTCCTGCCAGCAGCCTCTGCGCCGGCGCAGGCAGTCGCACCCAGTACGCCTTGCCGGCTTCCAGTGCGGTGATATCGTTACCGACGCGGTACGTACCTGCTACCGGGTCCCACCAGGCAATGCGCAGTTGAGTCGGGTCAATGCCCAGCACAGCTGCCGGATTAGCCTCCAAAGGCAACATCGGCACCGAGATGAGCGACAAGCCAGCGGGAAATTCATTCGTTAGCCGCAGCGGAGCCACGTCCACGCTCTGTAACAGTGTGTTATCGTACTCGTTCATCTCCTCGATGGTGTTATCTGGATCGACGACGACAGTGATGTCGCGCGTGAGCAATCCGCGGTGGGCATCCCACAGTAGGGAGACCGTCTGTTGCTGTCTGGGTGACAGCGCAGCGACGGTAACATCCCCGATGTTCTGAGAGCCATACATCAGGCGCACTACAATGTTCTCCGCAGGCTCTTCGCCGCCATTGCGTACCACTACGCTCAGGCGGGTCCTGCCCTCTTCCTCTGCGGCACTGAGCTGCATCGGCATCAGGTTGGGCAAGCCAATTGCATTGACCTGTGCGGCATCCAGTTTCACCAATTCCGTGCCCGCATCCGCTACTATTTGGAAGGTGTGTACCCCTTTGGCGGTATAAACGCGGTTATCGCCCGTACCGTCCCAGGTGATACTCTGCGCACCGCTCTTCGTGCCCAGACGGAATTGTCGCACCACCGCGCCCTCATCCGTGGTATCGGCGGCTCGGAATACCCGCACCACCACATCCGCAGGCTGAGAGAGGTTAAATCGCAGGGTTGTCGCTTCCCGACCAATCTTGAAGCTCTCCTGCGACAACGACACGCCCGTGATGGTCAACGCGCCTTCCACCAGCCGCACTGTTTTTTCGGCGATCTGTTCCGTTTGCGTTCCATCAGCGGGGATGCGCACGCGCACCACATAGCGACCCGCCGACAACGGCTGCTGAGCATTGTCTTTGCCGTCCCACATGAATTCATGTGCCTGTGCGCTCAGCGGAGCCAGTGCGTGCAAAGTGCGCACCACCTGACCGTTACTGTTCAGCACCACCACTTCCACCGGCGCCTCACCGGTCAGACGGAAGCGCACGCGAACCGCGTCGTCCAGATTATCCCCATTCGGGCTGAAGGGGTCAGGGGCGACTGTCAGTTCCTTCACCTCTGCTGGTGCATCCGGGTTCACGACGAAGGTCCACTCCGCACTGCCCACATTGCCTGAAAGGTCAGAGGCGGAGACCTGCACTCGATGCTCACCCGTCGCCAGAGAGGTGGCTGGCTGATAGCGCAGGATCGCGGTTTGCATGTCGTATACTGCCGGCACCTCGCCGCCGTCGATGGTCATCCTCACACTGGCAGGAGCGATGCCGCCGCTATCCAGCACCTGCGCCGCAACCAACGGCTGAGCCGAGCGAACCGTCTCGCCTGCCGCCGGTGAAAGCGCGATTATCTGTGGCGCGATGGTATCCACGCTGGAGAGCGGGATCCAGCCAGTGGCAGAAGGCGTAGGCTCGCTTTGATTCGAGGAAACCGTCTCCCGTACCGTCACCACCGCCAGCCCTGTCGAGCCTCGCGCGGGCGCCGCGCGTACCGTCGCCGTAAAGGTGAAAGCCTGTCCAGGCGCCAGCGCAGGGATGTTCATCACTCTAGCGGAAATCAGATCGAAAGCACCGGAAACCTGTATATCCACCTCTGCAGGTAAGGTAGCAGCACCACCTTCGTTACGAACGGTAACCTGTATGTCTTGTGTGCCGTTCTGCTGAGGTGTCACAGCACCAGACACGTAGAACATGCCCGGCAACTGTCCTGCAATCACCTGCAGTCGCTGTATCGCCTCGTTGACCTGTGTTTCTGCCGCTGCCGAGACAGCAATGGCATCCTCCAGCAAGCGGTTGTAGAGGTCTACGTACGACTGTGCCTGCGCTGGGTTATCGGACTCGATAAAGCCTGCCACAGCTGCCAGCAGTTGCATCCGCCGAGCCGCGCTGCGGTCGACGAGGTCTACCGCAGCTCCTGCTTGCGTGGCAAAGCTGTTATCTGCAATCGCCCCCTGCAGCCAGTTGACGTTCAATACAGCCTCGCGCGAGCGGAGGGCTTCGTTTAGCGTGAATACTGCGGCGTTCAGGTCATTGACAGCCTGTTGTAACTGCTCTGGCGCGACCTGAGGTGCGTTCAGCAAAGCCCCGACGCGCCGCGCCGCCACTTCAAACTGGGTGTTTTGCCGAGAGCGTGCGCCATATACGCCCCGGCCACCCGTTCCATTCAGCCAGTTGTTTAACAGACTAAACAGGTCCACCGAAACGGCACTTACCAATAGTTCAGGCTCAGGTTCTCCGTGCAGGAGGTAGCGCCAAATAAGTAATTGGGCAATGGTTGCCCGCCAAATAAAATCCTTACTGGTCGAAAATTGCACCACTTTGCCGACCGGCAGTAGCCCATGTGCAACGCTGCCCACGAAGTTTAACACATGCGCCCACCACGGGGTGTTACCAAGCACCACATCGCGCGAGCTCTTCAACGTGTTGTTGATCCAGTCTGTAACTAGGGTGAACGGTTGCCCGCTAGCTTCAAACCACTGCCGGTCGTTTTGAATCAGGTCACGCAGATAATGCATCCGCTCTCGTATGGCAGCATCGTCGCCGGGCAGGTTCTTCGTCGTGCGGATGGTTCCATCCAATCTCCGCAGACTGGTAGAGATTCCTTCCCTGAAGGAACCATAGAAAGTTTCGGCAAATGGCCACACCGCCGCAGAGACCACTGAGTCATATAACGCGGTGAGGGATAAGTTGAAGTTTTCTTTCAATGCGCCCTGAATTAGTCCATCTATCCCGCCGAAGACGCCGTCCACCACCCGACTGACCAGCTGATTCTCGATGTCGAACCATACTGGTGCACCAGGCTTCCTGGAAGCCTCGGCGACTTTCCGTAGCAGTCCTGTGATTTCACCCCTCACTGCAGAAACCAGTCCTTCGAGGGATGCTTGTATCTTGCCCCGCTGGAAGAGCAAGCCTTCTATAAACTGCGTCTTAAAGGCATCATCTAAAGCGTCGCCCGCTTCCCTCTTCAACATGTCGGCGACGCTACGGATGTTAGCCTCACTTAGCCCCTTACTTGATTCCGTGAGGGCATTGGAGCGCAATCTTGGGTTCGCTACAAAAACCCGACGGTATTCTTCGCGCAAGCCTGCTATTGTGTTATCAAAAGCGCCCTCCACCAGTTTTTCGTTGATTTTGGCGCCACGCACGGCGGTGAACGCATCGGTGGCTTTCTCGAATAGTTTCAGCTCGGAAGCGAAGAACAGCAGGATATCTATCAACGCCTTTAGCGCGTCTTCACCATACTGTTTCACCGCGTCGTAACTCTCTTCGAACGAGGGTACCGCTTCCTGCAGGCGCCACGCCGCGCTCACTAGGCTGCGTAGTTCCTGCTCGTAGCGTTCGCTCTGGTGGTCGATGTACCGCAGGCGTTCTAGCAGGCGAAGGTCCGGGAACCCATAAACAGGATCCCACCCAAGCTGGAACTTCGCATCTAGCCGCGAGACAGCCTTATGCAGGTCAATCACTGCGCTATCGTACAGCACAGGCTGATCAGGCAGTGTGGTCGGCTCTGTGTCGGGGGGTAGAACTTCTGGCAGTTGGTAGGTCAGCAAAGAGTAACCAATGAGCTCTTGGTCACCCCGCAGCCACGTCACCCGCACGCCTGCAACGTACGAAGGGTCGCCTCCGAATCGGTTAATCACCATGCCGCTGATGTACTCCGGTAGTTGCGTTACTCCATTTACCGTCCTGGTGGGTACCGGGGCGTCTGCATCCTGGAACCCAACTTTGTGGAACTGCAGCAGCGAGTCGCGATACACTCGGAACCGTTTGGTGGCCTTCAGTTGCGGGATTTCGCGGTCGGACACCGTGACGGTTACTTCTTGGGAACCCGATGTCAGCGACGGCGGGAAATAGGCGTACATGCGCGGAGCCTCCTGCACCACCTCTCCGACCGTACCTGCCGTGACCGAGACATCGAACTCACGGTTGGTCACCAAGGTACCCGAAAGCACTCGGGGGCGACCGTTCGCCACCTCCAGCTGCAGGTCTTTGCCAACTGCAGCTACGATTCCGCCACGGAATGTATCGCGTGCCAGCATCCCCGTAGGCACAGCCATGACCGTCAACTTGATGTCTTCTGGTAGCAGTTTGAAATCGATGCTCTCTGTTTCGCTACCGTTGCGGTCTATCTGTAGACGATACTCTCCGTCGGCGTTCGTTGTTAGACTGCCACCGTTCTTGATAACCACACGGGCATTGCGCAGCGGCTTCAGCACCAGTGTATTGCCTTCTAATTGCCACGCCCTCACCACGCCGTTCAGTTCCTTCAAGCCTGGACGCAGCTCTACCTCGACATCGCCCTCTGGTTCCAGCTGCCGATAGTTGTCCGCTTCAACATGGTAACGGACGGTCGTGACTGCCAGCGCCGTGAAGGATTTTCGGGCGGGCTCAATGGTCTGCCCCGGAGCAAGGAGTACTGCGGCATATCGCGCCTCCACGCTTGCCTCCAAATAGCCTGGTTCATCCACCAGCAACACAAATACGAACTTACCGTTGCGCGAGACTGGCCGCCAGTCTTCATTGTAAGATACCGTCTGCGACAGGGCACTGGGCAACAGCTTGTGCAGTGTCCCAGTTAACCGGACGATTGCATTCTCCACGGGTTGTTGAGTTTTCGCATCCACAACTTCCCCTTCCACCATCACCGTAGCGGTGCCTTTGAAGGGTATCCGGATGGGCTGTTTGAACTGTCCGGTTTCGGTCATGTCAGGCTGTCTGAAGCGAACAATCAATGGTTCGGTTCTGGCACGAATCTGCCCTGTTTGTGTGATTGTGCCTTCACATCCTCGCACTGTGACGGTATAGCGAATGACGCCCTGAATATCCTCACCGGGCACCCGTATGACAGTACGAGGTGTATTGCGAAGTTGCACCCCGCTGACGAACACGCCCGTACTGCCTAACGGTTGCAACACCACTCCGGGGTCACCGTTGTCGAAGTAGACCTTCACCGTTGCCATGCTGAGGTCGCCATCGCCCTCGATGCGAACTCGCACATTGCCCCGCCATGGTACACTAATTGGCTCTTGAATAGGATCGAACCCGACTAATCCCGCTTCCAGGAAAGTCACGTCCCGCACTGCGAGGTTACGAGGCACCTGTTTATACAGCTCCTGGACACGCGCCTCGGCAATCTGAAGCGCCTCTTCGGGGCTACGGGCACAGACGGTCAGAATGACATCCCTCATGCACAGCTTCATCACGAAGTTGGACATGTTCCAGAAGTGACCGTCATTAAAGTTGCTCTTGCGAATGCGCAGCACGCCCCCGGGCGGCGAACCGATGTTGATCCGGACGTCTGGTTGGTTCGCGCAATGCAGGGATTGTACACGCCGCGCCAGCACTTTCGGACCTAAGTTCACCTCATAGGGCTGTGTGCCCGGTGGGCAGTCGGTGTTCAGTGTGAGACGTAGAGGCGGTTGGTTGCCGTTCCAAACCTTGAGGTTGCCTGCCGCGCGAGAAGCAGCGCGGATGCGCGCTACCTCCTCCGGCGTTAGGACGCGGGCAGTGCCGGGCGGTATCCGTGCCGAGCGCGTATTGCTCAGTGCAAACACCGCTGGCGGCACCTCAAACACCTGCACCCCAAGCGGGATTTGGTTTTGCAGCGCGCCGATTTCCACCCCGTTCAACGAGATGTACATATCGAACGGCACCAAATTGGCAGCGGAGGACACCGTGTTCTCAAACTGCAACATCGCCTGCTCGATGTTTTCAAATTGCATCCCGCCGACGCCCTGCGCGGAGTACAGCGGAAACGCCTTAAACTCTAAGGAGCCGCCTGGCGGCAGATAGGCATGGGTCACGTGCGGTTCGATACCAACCTGCCCGCTGAGAGCGTCATCAGGAGCTACGTTGACATCGGTGGCAGGCTCGGTGCCTACGTTACGAATGCGGTAAGTGCGCACCTGTGTCGCGGGGTCTTCGCCGATTAAATCCACGACGAGTTGTGCCTGCGAAGGACGCACAACGACCGTCGCCTGGCATTCATCCACCATTGGCTCGCTTTCCCCAACAGTGCGAGCTACGAACCGCCAGGTATAGGTAGTGTTCTGCGCGTCCTGGAAATGACATGCAAACGTCAGAGATACCGCTCCGTTGGCAGGGATGATAATCGGCTCGTCAAAACTTCCCGGCCCGATGAAGTTCGCCGGCGCGTCTGGATATTCGTTCAGCACGCTAACCTGCACCTGGTGCGGGCGCGTGTCGTTGTTACGCACCGATACCGAAAATCGCTGGTCATAGTCTCGGCGCGCCTCTAGACGAATATCGCTTTGCGCGAACACAATGCCCTTGGTGACGACGAAGCTGCGCTCCTCGCTTTGAGAAGTGCCATAGGCGTTGCTGCTTCGGGCAATGAAAAGATAGCGTGCATTGCGTCGCAGGTTGCGCAAAGTCACGGCGTGGTTCGTACCCGGTTCCCCGCTAACCGTTGTCCACTCGGGATCGGCGCTACTGCGGTACAGCACCTGCGTGCTGGCGGGCACATGCGTGTACCAGCGGATGGTAACATCGGTGCTACCTACAGTAGTGTTGTTCGACGGCGAGAGAGCCGTAATCACTGGTTCGGCAACGATGCGCAGCGTGCGTTGCGCCGAGACGTCCAGCCCGTATGCAACGGCGCTGGCGCGTACGGTGAAAGTCACCTCTCGTGAACCGGTATTGGTTGGCACCTGAATGCGCAGCCGCTGACGCACCCTATCACCTGGGATCAGCCGCACGCTCAGCGCGTTCAGGTCGCCCCAGCCTTCGGGAAGCCCTGTAACCTCCAGCACCGGCATGAGCTCCACCTGCCCATTGTTAGCCAGTACGATGTCGATATCCACCGTCTGCCCTGGTGCAATGGGCACTGGTGGCTCAGTCACCTGCGCCAATTCCAGCGCTGGTCGCGGTGCGACATTCAAAGCCAGCAACCGCGCGAGGGAGTTATTGTCCTCGTTGCTCTCCGGCACTACGTTATCGGGGTCAATGACGGCGGTCAAGGGGTGGTTGTTTCCCTGCAATGCAGGCCAGTCCACCAGGAGCGTTCTGCTCTCTCCGGCTGGAGGCACGGCGATGGAGTATGTGCGCAGGAAGCCGCTTCCGATGCTGACACGTACCGGCACGTTGCCTGCATAAGCTCCACCGTTGTTTTGTATCTGGAGCTGGAGCCGTACGGTGTCGCCCTGCCGCAATCCTTCGGTCGGTGCATACTGCAGTTCTCCAAACACTAAATCCGGGGCGTTGACGGGATAATTCACCACATGATTGAGCACATTATTGTTATCATCGGTCTCAGCGACCAGGTTGCTCGGGTCTACTTCTGCACGAATAGCCCGGCTGTCACCTGGCGTCACCGGCCAGCGCAAACTCACTTGCGTCGTTCCACCTTCAGGGATATTCACGTTCGCTTCCACTGGGGCAAGCCGGTTACCATCCACTTCAGCTGCCACTTGTAGCCTACCTACGTATGCCCCCGAGCTGCGCACAGTGACCACCACATTGGCTGTATCGCCTGCCACTTTGCCCACCGGCTGGATGTCAATAGCGGCTACAGTGAAGTCCACCGGCTCCACACGCATCGCAAACTGCTGCTCGGAGGCGTTGTTCGTCTCATCGCCCTCGGAGACCACATTCTCGGGGTCTACCACCACCCGCACTACTGGGTTGTCCAGCGGACGGTCCACATTCCAGTTAATAGTGACTTCGGTGGTCACGCCGGAATCAAGCCCGCCAACCAACGCCTGTGCGACACTTTGCCCATTGATGTAAAGGCGCACAGGGATGCCCTGCGGATAGCCGATAGGCAAGCGGAAATTGCCCCCATCATTGCGGATTTGCACGTTGAACCGCACGGAGCTGCCGAAGCGCAGGTCCCCCGGTATCTGCGCTGAGAGCTGCGAGAGCACAAAATCGGGCGGAGGAACTGTCGGCAGGTCGGTTTCCAAGGCGTTGTTGTCCGGCTGAGCATCACCAATCTCGTCTGGAGGTACACGCACGCGCAGGCGAGCGGCACCCATCGGGCGGCTGCTGGAGATGTTGATGCGCTGGTCCAGCCCTGCCGCAAGAGAGGCGATACTGGCGGTAGCGGTCGCTAGTACTTGTCCGTCTGCGCTCAGCTGCTCCATAATCAACCGGGTGCCTCCTACCATTTGTCCGCCCAAATTGCGTACGCGCACCGTTGTTACGAACTCCTGTCCGACTTGAGGGTTTGTTGGCAGGAGCTCGATATCAGAAACCGTCACATCGGGGGCAGGCACATCCGGTAGAGTCACCTCACGCACGTTATTCGCAAGGTTTGCTTCACCCAGCGTACGGTTGGGGTCGACAATCACCTGTAGACGATGCTGCCCGGCTTGCGCCGTGTAGTCGACGCGGACAATCTGGCTGGAGCCGGGCGGTAGCGGCGGTACCAGATTCACCGTCTGCAGAGGAGTATCGTCAATCCGGAACTGCACTGGCACGGCGGCATTGATGCGCCCCTGTCCCGCGTTACGTACCTCTACTGCCACGCTCACGCGCTGCCTGAACGCAAAGCTGTCCGGTGAATAGGTAAGACTCGCTACCTCCAGGTCAGGTGGGATAATCTCCGGTAGCTGCAGCGAGGCGCGGTTGTTGTCGGCGTTGGGATCGGGAACCCGGAAGTTGGGGTCCGCCACCACGTGCAAGGTATGTGTACCGGTAGTTGCCGTCCACTCGGCAGACAGAGGCTGCGAGGCTCCTTCTGCTATGCCGTTGAGATTGAGCAGAGCGACAGAGCTATCGTCAATGAGGAACTGCACTGTAATGGGACGCAATGTGGCACCGCCCGCATTACGAACCACCGCCTGTAGACGTACGGATTGCCCGTAGGCGATGTCTGACGACGGTACATGAGACAGAGCCTCCACCACCAAGTCGGGCGCCGCGATGTCTGGAATGCGCGCTTCCGCGTTCTGCTGTACCGTAGGGTCGCTCGAGCGGATACCGTTGTTGTTCTCATCGCTCTCGCCGACCTCGTTCAAGTCATCTGCCTGTGCCCCAATAGTCTGATTCGACCCCGCACGCACTTCGAAGGGGATAGCCACCTCGATGCTTGCCCCCGAAGCCAGACCACCATTGATCCGCGCGTTGGCGTTGACCGGCATCGGACTACCGTTTACACCGGGCAACAGGCTGACGCGGAAATCACTCAGCGTGTCCGCGCCGTTATTGGTCACCGTCACCACAGCTTCCGCCCGCTGTCCATCCACGAGACCAGCATCGGGCTGAATACGCACACTAGAGACAACCAGGTCCGGAGCAGGCACAGGAACGAACTCCAGCACCTGCGCGTTGTTGGACTCGCTGACCTCATTTACCCAGTTGTAGTAGTCCACCACGATGCGCACGCGTGAATCGCCGCCGCGCAGACGCACCGGCATGACGATGTCGGTTGTCGCGTTCGCTCCTAAGCTGGGCACATCTTGCGAGGCAACAAGACGCTCATTGGCTCCGCCCGAGGAGGCAAAGGCGACCACCCGAAAAGCTTGCGAAACAGAGTCGATACCCTCGTTACGAATACGTATGTTGACTGCTACTGTCTGCCCATCTTTCAGGTTCTCGGACGGTTGCAGCTCCACACTGGCTATCTGCAGGTCGCGGTCGGGCACCACAGTGATGGTTGCACTGTCCTCGTCTACGCGACCCTCGTTATCGCGCACGCGTACGGAGATAATGTATTGCCCGATCGTATCCCAGCGATAGGTGACCTGTACGCCGGTCGCGTCGTCGAACTGTCCGTCGCCGTCTAAGTCCCACTCATAGGAGACGATTTGTCCCACCGAATTGGAGGCGGACGCGTCCAGTACCACCTCTCTGCCCCGCCCCACAGTGCGGTCGGGAATCAGTGCCTGGATACCCGCCGCGCCGCCGAAGAAGAAGGTCACCGTGACCTCCCAGCTCTGTCCGGGTGCAAGGTCGCCGAGATTCCATTGAAGCCCCACTCCACCATCCGCTGTACCAGAAGCGGGGTAACGGGTCTGGTCATTGAGCTGACCATCATCCCAATCATCATGCAGGATAAAGCGCCAGTGTCCCACTCCATGATGGCTGGAGCGAATACTACCGGTGAACCCAACGCGATAATAACTGTCATCATTCATGAACACGCTGTCCGAGGAGGCGTTATACCACGCGTAATCGCCTCCGGCACCAGCGATGTCGAAGTCGATGGTCTGGAAGAATCGCACATCCCGAATCGGTTGGGAACCAGTGTTTGTCAGCACATAGGTAATGTTGAACTGGCGCGAGGCGCCCGGGTAAAACTGCACACGGCGTATAATGCGCAGCGAGCGGTTATTCTGGCTGTATGTAATGACGGCTTCCGCCAGGCGGTCAGGCTGCAGCTCGCGGAAGCCTTGTTCGACGTTCATACTCTCCGAAGGCACAATGCCGCCCCAATCGGGCGTCCAAACGCCGTAATGCTCGAGGTAGACCGCATCCGCGCTCTGGCCCTGTGCGTAACGGAAAATCCATTGTGTGCTGCTGACAGGTCCCACGCGGATATCGAGGAAGTCGTTCCGCGCCACGAAGTCCTGACCACTTATGCCGCGTGTGTCCAGATCTGGCTTATCTTGCGCATGTAGTGTTGTTACGAACAGCGTAATACCCAAACAGAAGAGCAATTTGGCAACAAAGTTCATTCCGATATGCCCTCCCTTCCTGAAGGCTGCTCTATCGCTTCAGGATGATAGGTATTACTGCACGTGCTTGCTCCATCTCTTCACTGACCGCAAGCACTTCCACAAAGTAGGCTCCTGCTGGCAGCGCAGCGCCCGCTGCGTCCCTTCCGTCCCAAGACAAGGTGTGCAGTCCTGCACCCCGTGTAGTAACACGCTCCAGCTCCCGCACTGTTTTGCCACTGGAGGACAAAATACGTACCTGGGTGCTGGCAGGTTGGCTCAGCGTAAAATACAAGGTGACCGCACTGCCGCGCGTTTGCTGAACTTTCAATTGCGATATGCGCAGAGGGATGCGAACATCCTTGTCTACCTCTACCGCAAACTGTCGACGGGTGATACCCCTCCCGCTGCGGAAGGTATACGAGGGAGCAGTGCGCATCCACAAGCGACGTCCAGTCTCTAAGTCCACCAGTCGCAGGTTGAAGGAGCGAGGCACCTTAGCCGCGTTCTCCCAGCGCAGCACCACATCGGTGTCTTCCACATCTGTTTCCACAGTGAACTCCCAGCGGGTACGCGAGCGAGAGAATGCCCGAATGTCCACGGAACCGCCATGAGCGAAGGTCAGCCGCACCCTCGACGGGCTATCGGGGGCAGGCGGAGGATCAGCAAAGGCACGGGAAACCCTGCTAAACCCAAGCAGATTATCGGAGTCGTGATACGTCCCTACCTGCACACTCAGCCGGATGCTCCACGGGCGCTCGGTCTCTCCCTGCGCCCACAAAACATTAGCCAGCAACATACATGCCGCCAGCAACCAATATCTCACGGCAAAAACCTCCCAGTGTATTACACTAGACTGCTTTTGCCTGCACGCTGCAAGAAACCACACGTATTTTATGATAAAAAATTATCTGTAAACATCGGGAAATCATTTAATTTTTGGATAATTTTTCAGATTTTTCACCGCCTATTCCCTCTACTCCAACCGCCTAACTGTAGAGGTATCTGCACGGTGTTCACTATGTCTGTTATAATACCAGTAGGTGATTCACGATGGCAGTGCATCAGCTACCCAAAACAATCATCTATCCAGAGTCGGACGGTCAGCCGATGGCGGATAACACCAAGCAGCTGGAATATATCGTCTACCTGTATGACAACCTGTCCGCCCTTTTTGCCGACCGTGAGGATGTGTTCGTGGCTGCGGATTTGCTGTGGTACCCGGTGGAAGGTCATCCCGAAATCTGCGTGGCGCCAGATGTGTTTGTGGTCTTCGGCCGTCCGAGGGGGCATCGCGGGCGTTACCTGCAGTGGGAGGAAGGCAACATCCCGCCGCAGGTGGTGTTCGAGATACTCTCCCCCAGCAACCGTCACGCCGCCATGGTGGAGAAGTCGCTGTTCTACGAGCGCTATGGAGTGCAGGAATACTACATGTACGACCCCGATACGGGCGCTTTGGACGGCTGGATACGACAGGAAGGCAAGCTGGCGCGAGTGGCGCAGATGGAAGGTTGGGTCAGTCCACTGCTGGGCGTCCGTTTCAGCGTGGAGAACGGTGCGTTGGTGGTCTACCGCCGCAATGGCGAGCGGTTTGTGCCCTATGTGGAGCTGCGTCGTCGCTACGAGCAGGCACGGCAGGAGGCAGAACAAGAGCGGCAACGGGCAGAAATGGCGCAGCGGGAGGCAGAGCAGGAACGGCAGCGAGCGGAACAGGAGCGGTTACGGGCGCAAGAGGCGGAACGGCGTGCAGAACGACTGGCACAACGCCTGCGTGAGATGGGCATTGACCCCGAGCAGCTGACGTGAACTCATGAACGCACACACCCTCCGGGTTTTGGAATACGACGCTATTCGGCGGAAGGTGATGGCGTACTGCACCACCCCCATGGGCGTGGAACGGGCACGCCAGATGACACCACGAACGGACGAAGAGGCTATCCGCCTCGGACTGCAGCAGACTTCGGAAGCTCGCAAGTTGATAGACCTCGCAGAGGAGCTGCCCCTTCGTGGCGTGCAGGATGTGCGTTCGGCGGCATCATTGACACAGGCAGGGGGGTTGTTACCGCCAGAGTCGCTGCTTTCCATCGCCGACACGATCGAAACCGCCCGCCGCCTTCGCAGCTTTCTGCTGGCAAGAGAGGAGAAGTGCCCCGCGCTGTGCGTGCTGGCGCGACAGCTGGAGCCGCTGCCCGAGGTAGTGAACGAGGTACGCCGCTGCCTGCGAGAGGATGCAACCGTTGCCGATAACGCCAGCGCCGAGCTTGCCCGTATTCGGCAGAGACTACGCCATCTGCATTCCCGCATCACCGAGCGACTGCAAGCCACGCTGAACTCCTCGCGCATCCGCAACATGCTGCAGGAACCCGTCATCACCATGCGCGGCGACCGCTACTGCCTGTCGGTCAAGGCGGAGTATCGGGCACAGTTCGGGGGCATCGTGCATGACGTGAGCGCATCGGGCGCCACGCTCTTCATGGAGCCACAGGAAGTGGTGGACCTCGGCAACCAGATCCGCGAAGCGCAAATCGCCGAACAGCACGAGGTAGAGCGTATTCTGGCACAACTCAGTGCGCTTGTTGGGAAGCATAGCGACGCCATCCTGCGCACCTGCGACGCGCTGGGTGAGCTGGATTTCATCCACGCCCGCGCCCGTCTCAGCGCAGAATGGGACGCCGTTGAGCCTGCGCTGAACACCCAGAGCAAAATCCACCTACGCAAAGCGCGGCATCCCCTATTGAAACCGCCAGTGGTGCCTATCGATGTGGAACTGGGCAACCGCTTCCGCATCCTGCTCATCACAGGACCCAACACCGGCGGCAAAACGGTGACCTTGAAGACGGTCGGGCTGCTGACGCTGATGATGCAGTCGGGACTGCACGTGCCTGCCGACACTGGTACCGAAATGGCGATATTTCAGAAAGTGTTCGCGGACATCGGTGATGAGCAAAGCATAGAGCAATCGCTATCTACCTTCTCGGGACACATGACCAACATCGTTGCCATGCTCCCGCACTGTGACGAACAAGCGTTGGTTCTGCTAGACGAACTAGGGGCAGGCACCGACCCTGCCGAAGGAGCCGCGCTGGCTCAAGCCATACTGGACTACCTGCTCGCACGCCATGCGCGAGTGATGGCGACTACTCACTATGGCGAGCTGAAAAGCTATGCCTATGCCAGACAGGGCGTGCAGAACGCCTCAGTGGAGTTTGACCTCCAAACCCTGCGTCCGACCTACCGTCTGCGCATCGGCACACCGGGCTCCAGCCATGCTATCGTCATCGCGCAAAGGCTCGGTTTACCCTCTTCGGTCATCGAAGCGGCGCAGGCGCGCCTCGCTGGACGCGAGACAGAAGCGGCTAGCATCATGCGTCGATTGGAGGAAGAGCAACGCCTCGTGGAGGAAGCACGACAGGCAGCCGAACAGGAACATCGCGAAGCCACCGCCCTACGTCAACAGTTGCAACAACAACTGGAACAGCTGGAAGCGGAACGGCAGCGGTTGCGCGAGCAGGTTGCTAAAGAGATGCGGGAGCGTCTAGACCACCTCGTGCAGCAGGCGGAAGAGGCGTATCGCCGCCTGCGAGAACAGCCCCGCGAGAACAGAGCTGCTCAGGAAGCGCGAGAGCAGGTGCGGCAGGCAGCAGAGCAGATGAAACAATTACTGACTCCGCCCGCGACGCCAACCACCGACATCCGCGAAGGCGACACGGTCAAAGTGACTACCTTGAACATCACGGCTACTGTACTACAGCTCACGCGGGAAGAGGCAGTCGTGCAGGCAGGAGCCATGCGCATCACCGTACCGCGCAGGGTGCTGCGCCGCATGGACGAGAAGCCGACTTCCAAGACGCCACTGGTTTCGGTTTCGGTAAACCTAGCGCGAGCGGCAAACATCTCGCCAGAAATCATGTTGCGGATGCAACGGGTAGAGGAAGCGCTCGCCAACCTCGACCAGTACCTCAGCGAAGCGTACGCCGCTGGATTGTCGCAGGTGCGAGTGATTCACGGCAAAGGCACGGGCACCCTTCGTAAGGCGGTACGAGAGTACCTAAGCACCCATCCCCTAGTGGCTTCGTATCGGGGAGCAGAAGCCACAGAAGGCGGGGACGGCGTTACGATAGTCACTCTAAAATAACAGCGAACGGCACGCCACAGGCGTGCCGTTGCACGTGATGCTATAGTTCGGGCTTACCAGCGTCGGTCGCGCCGCCCAGAGCCGTAGCCACCGCGGTCGCTACGAAAACCGCCCTCGCGTCGTTCGGTACGGGGACGTGCCTGGTTCACGGTGATGGTTCTGCCCATGAACAACTGACCGTTGTTGGCATCGATTGCCGCCTGCATGTTCTCACTGGGGATATCGACGAACCCAAAGCCGCGTCCCTCGACAACACGAGCATCGGCGACGGGTCCCCAAGGAGCGAACAGCTCACGCAGCTGCTCAGCTGTGGTAGCGTAGGAAAGGTTTCCTACGAACAAGGAGGTGATTTCTGCCATTTTTTAACCTCATGTTTGGGAAGCGTCTCGCCTCCCGGATTCTCGTTACGGTGCTGCCGGCAGGCTCGAACGCGGTCTCTCCCATGAGGCATACGGACCCCGAACCGAACCGTTGCGTGCAACGAACACCGAACAATGATAGTATACCACAAATAGAGAGACAAACGAACCGATTTTTCGAGACTTTTCCACCTTTTTCGAGAAAATGACTTGCGCCAGAGCACCACGCCGCCGGGATTTTTTCGAATATGCCCGATTGTTGTTGACAAACCAGAGCGGGCATGATACACTATACCCAAACCGAATACGGAGAGCCGTCTGCGCCTCAATCGCATTGAGGCTGAAATATCGGGGGAAGTCCGGTGAGAATCCGGCGCAGGCCCGCTACGGTGTGTCTCCACAAGGGAGACGAGCCCGAATGCCCGGCGACGGCTGGTCACTCCCTGCATAGCAGGGTACCCCTTCGCGGAGGGAGGGGGACGTGACCCGAAGGTGAATATCGGGTGCGTTCGACCAACCTGGTGCGGAAGGGCATCAGGTTTTTTTGTGGACGCACCACCATAACACACTGCTTTCGACGCTTCCCTCCGCGCGTCGTTAGCAGTGATTATTTTTAGTAAGGAGGGAAACATGCACCACCAACAACGACAAGCGTTCACGCTAATCGAGCTGCTAGTGGTTATCGCGATTATCGCGATCCTGGCAGCCATCCTCTTCCCTGTCTTCGCGCAAGCGCGCGAGAAAGCCCGCCAAACCAGCTGCCTAAGCAACATGAAGCAGTTGGGTCTCGCGACGATGATGTATGTGCAGGACTACGATGAGACCTACCCGATTGCCCAGTACGCTTATAGTGGCTCGTTGCGGCAGTGTTGGTTCGGCAAAGAGGTGGAGCGCAACGTGTGGGATAAGAACCAAAGCCTGATTTATCCCTACCTGCGCAACGGTCAGATTCAGCGATGTCCCAGCTGGGGCGGGCGCACCCGCTTCGGCGATGGTAATGGCTACGGTTACAACTGGGGCTACATCGGTTCAGATCTCTACATCACTAACAACTGGCGTACCTGGCCGAACCTGCAGAACCCTGCTTCGGCTGGGGCACTTTCGAGCCCAGCAGAAAAGGTGATGTTTGCTGACAGCGGCTTCTACAACGCACCATGGTACGGCGGCGACGGCACCATGTGGGAAACGCCATACATCGACCCCCCTTCCCGTTGGTGGGGCAATCCCACGGTGGATTTCCGTCACATTGATAACCGGAAGGACGTCGATGCCAGCGCACGAGTCGTACGCCATCGCGGGCTAGCGAACGTGGTCTTCTGCGACGGACACGTCAAACCGATGAGCCAGACGCAGATGACCGACGCTCACTTCACCCGCGACTGACATTGACCAGGTTCCTCTTGCATACCTACTGAGCGCATGCCCCCTTTCCTGCGGGAAAGGGGGACTTTTTTTACGTCTGTTTGGCAGGAGGGCGATACTGACCAGTGGGATGTACTTCGGCGACCGCCCCTGCCTCGCGCAACATGCGGCGGTAAGAATCGGCTTTGCGACGTGGCAGGTCTACTAGGATCACCATCGGCAGGTCCTTCAGGATACCGCGACAGTGGTCTCGGGGGGCTGCTAAAATGGTGCAAAGGATGTCCAACACCTCCTCCGCGTTGTGTCCAGCTTCCACCAGGACTAGGTCGTAGCTGGCGTACTCAAACCGCTCCTCGGCGGTTCCGGGCATGGGTGCTGCCACACCAGGTCGAGCAGGCTTGAGGTCGTTCTGCCCGTTGCAGTTTTCGCAGATAAACACCCTGGCACGGGGTGACACCTTCTGCGGAGCGCCACAATGGCGACAAACTAACACCAGCGGCGGCACTACCTGTCCCCCTTCTATCGCCACCACGCGACGGCAGTGTTCACAGGTGTAATCCTCCGTTGGAGGCGCGAGGAACAGCGTGGGCTGTTCGCAATAGGGACAAATTGCGCGATACGACGGCATGTTGTTTAACTGCCAATACTGCCATCCACCGTATCCTGCGATGCCAACGCCTGCCAGCGTGACAATCACCCCGATAATGAACGGCATCCACACCGCAATGGTGGACAAATACAGCAGAAACAGCCCGACGAGAAAGACAACGACCCCTATGATGACAATAGGGATGATGCGTTGCAACTGCGCCTCTATTACTTCAGCACGGGTCGGCTGTGCCATCGCTAGACCCCCTTTTGCAAATAATCGTCTTAAAGATAACACGACTACCCCTTTGCTGTCAACCACGCAAAAAGAAGACGCTGGAGTCTCCAGCGTCTATGGTCAGGGGGTATGTGGTTTGATGTTGCTACGATAGTTCATAGGGTGCGTAGCGACACATCGCCACGAATGGTCTTTGCCACCAGCGTTCCCATCTCCGCAGCGGTGCCAAGCGTGCCCTCCCACTCGCCGCGCTCGTTTCGGGTCAGTTCGATGCCAAGCTGGTTCTGTACCTCGCCATCGGTCGAGATGACACGCACCTGGCAGCTAGACCCTGAGGGGAGCCCAATGGCCACGTCGCCACTAGCAGTTTGGACGTGTGCCTCACCCTGAAATGGCTCCCCAAACTCTAACCGAATGTCTCCGCTGGAGGAGGTCAGCGACACCTGCTGGACTTTGATTTCCTCAACGGTGATGTCTCCACTGGCGGTGCGGGCACGCAAGCCTTCTGCCCCGCTGCAGACGCATTTGACACATCGGATGTCTCCGCTTTGGGTCTCAAGGTGCATGCTTTCGGCAGTACAGCCTTGTATGAGAAGGTCGCCAGTCACCGAGATCAGACGCACCTTCCCTGCAGCAGTGCGCACCTTGACATCGCCGCTTGCGCTCTCGACGCTCACTGCTGCCTTCGTTTCTTCGACCATGACATCTCCAGTGGTGGATTGTATCTCCACGGAGACGCCGCTGGGTACGGTAATATCTACATCGGCGGAGGCAAATTTACCCGCTCGCGCCAGCCGAACAAACACCACGTCGCCGCGCTGTTCCAGTATCGGCGCCCATGCGTTTGCCGCCTGCTCACCACTCTCTGCACGAATGGCTCCCTCCGCGCGTACACGCATCTGCGTGACGCCCTCTTGCCCGCGCACGTAAACATCTCCTACCACGTTCTGCACGATGAGCCGCGCCCCCGCTGGAATGTCTATCGTTTGGTCGAACTCCACATCCTGTACCGAGCCAAGCCGTAAGTCGATATCCCAGCGCCCCATGCCTCGAAAAGCCCGCTGCGCCTCCTCCCAACCACGCCGGGTCTGCTCGCGGATTTCGTCGCTAATTCGGCGCCACTCCTGTTGGATGCGACGCCAGTCCACCCCCTGAAAGGCTCTACGCAGCTGCTCCATCGCCTCTTCGAAGGCAACCTCTTCTTGGCGTTTGCTCTTCCGTCGCGGCTGCGCCATTAGCGCCTCGATAAGCATCTGGGCCTGCTCTGGGGTGAGTTTGCCTTGTTGCACCATACGCAAGATACGCTGCAGTTCTTCGTTCATGTTCACACCTCCTGTTGCAGTCGGCGCAGCTTGTCCGCGGCTTCTTCCACGCTAATCTCGCCACGCTCCAGAGCATCGAGTACCGCCTTGCGGCGCTGCTGCACATCTATCTCGTCGACCTTCTGCTCGTCCACTGCTGCCAGCCCAAGTGCTTGCAGCAAGGCTTCCAATCGCGCTTTCACGGTGGGATATGAGATGTTTAGCTCGCGCTCCACGCAGTTATACACTCCGCGACAGCGCAGGAACACCTCCAGAAACTGCCGTTGCTCCGCATCCAAACCACAATACCGGCAGTTCGATGCCGAAAACTCCCCACGCATCTGGGTAGCGCAGTTATCGCACACCACTTCACGTATCTGCAGATGCCCTCCGCACACCGGACACTTTGCAGGGACGGAGTACATAGGTATCACCTCCAGCATTTCAGATTATACAATGTGATATTGAAAAAATCAATATTTTATAAGTCATACATTGAAAATATTTTATAACTATCTGAAAGTTCTCGTTTTCGGATGCATCGCCATCTACATAACGCATCGCTGCCCGCGCTGTTGGGTCATTCACCAACGTGGGGTATACTTTTTCGTGAGACACGGAAGACATACACGCGCATGGGTCAACAAAGCAATCACTACAGGAGCATCTGGTTGCTATTGCTGCTGGCAGGGCTTCTGCTCGGCGGCTGTGGGCTCAATCCCCGTCGCCTCGCCGAGAAAAAGGTGGAGGCGCAGCTGCCCCGCCTAATCGCCCCAGCTAAGCGGTACCGGGTCTATCTGTATGGGAGGCATGAACGGATGTTTCACGGCAAAGTACAAGCGGTTCGCATCGTAGGAGAAGGGGTCGAGATACAGCCCAATTTGCTGTTGCGAGACGTGGTAATCGAGTTGGAAGAGGTCGAGTACCGGGAGGGCAGCTCCCTTAAGGCGCAATCGGGCACCTTCCACGCCAGCCTGGATGATGAAGCGTTGCGTTCGTATCTGCAAACGTTGCTGCCACCTGTTCGTTCACCTTGGAACATGGTGGTCTCTCATCTGGGCAATTTACAGGTTCGCAGCCGGGCTGGTGACCTGCGGCTCTCCATTGACGTCCACACTCGGTTGGGGGTGAAACTGTCTGGTGAGTTGAGTGGACAGCTGCGTCTCAGGGAGGGTACCCAAATATGGTTTGAAGCCACCGAGATACGCGCTATCGGCATCTCATTACCAGAGAAGGTGCGTGACTTTTTGGCGGAGCTGTTTCTCAATCGCCCGCTGATAGACCTTTCCGACGTGAAAGCACCTATCCGTGTCGAACGGGTGGCGGTCGGCGAAGGCATGCTCCTGTTCGAAGGAACCATTCTAGTGGAGAGGCTGGCACAGTTGCTATCCAGCTAATCTGGCCGCACTGGCTCGCGTTCTCGCGCAGAAGCCCAATACTGCAATAGGCGGGCAAACTGGATTTTTTCAACTCGTTCCATCTCCGTAAACCGCACACCGATTTCCCATCCGGGGTCGTTGAGCAGTTTGCTGGTACGCACGACCTCCGCCATCGCCCGAACCCCTTGCTGGTTGGTCGGGGAAATGAACACCAACTCCACCGTATTCGAGCGCAGGACAAGCTCCTTTGGCAGATAGATGCGTGCGCCGCCTGCGGAGATATCACGGCACTCGCCACCTGTCCATTGGGTATCGCCGACCACGCGCAGACGTACTGGCATGTGGCAGCGATAACGCTCGTGCTGGCGCCTTTGCTCAAAGCGGAACGAACCGCTAATGGCAATGATGAGCTGTCGCGTTGCAGGGTAGTAACGCTGGATCACAGCATCCGCGCAGTACAGCCCAGTACCCCCACTGATCGCTACCGTGACCGTCGCTCCAGGCTTGACCGCGCTCTCACAGATGAGACTGTCCGCCAGATGTATCTCCATGAGGGGTCGCACAAACTGCGCTACTTTGCCATGAGCCCCTGCGCACACATTGCCCGACTTGAAGTGTATCTCTACAGGGTCGCCCGCTTGAAACACTGGCGCATCCGCCTCCAGACTTGCACTCTTTACCAAAATTATCGGATGCTGTCTCGAATGTGTTCAGACTTGCTGTAGGCGATACCAGCGTTGCTCGGCAGTCAGTTCCTCCTGTCGGCGATGAATGAACCGCGCTACCCGCTCCAATTGCTCGGCGTTCAGGTCGGTAAACGCACAGTGCAAACGATACTCTAAATGGCCATCCACGACCGTCTCAGAAATGCCCACAACCGTGAGGCGGGTTGGCATGGGCAGCACCTCCGCGAGCCCCGCTACTTCCAGACACACCACGCTTCCTACGGTCGGAGCTACTGGGCTTTGCACGCATACCCCGCCTCCCCCAATATCCAACACGATGCCGCTATAGCGACCGATACTCTTTCCCCCGACAACCTCAATGGTCGCGGGTTCTAACACTTCCACCCGAGCAAACTGTCGACGTTGCAGGCGATGGAGCAACGGTTGCTTGCGCAGCTGTAGAACGCCCAGTTCCTCACTTAGCACTTCCTGAACGGTAGTCTCCATCACGTAGAGGCTATCAGCGCCGTTGACTGCCAGCATGACCCGTGTGCCAGGCTTCAAGTATCGCTCCTCCCCGTTTGGCATCGGCATATCCACCTCGACGACCTCGCCCTGCACCCGCCGCACCATAGTGCGCCAGCGTCGCAGCCGCACCTCCTCAGTACCTTCCAGCGTTTGCAGGTAAGCGCATTGCCCCGCACGCAGCTCCGAAGAAGGGATCAATCCCTGCCGGCGCAACAGGCGAATGCGATGCATCCACCACAGGTGATAGAGGTAGCGTAGCGCGAGAATACTGATCAAGGTGAGGCTGATAATCAGGGTGCCAATCCATACCCAAGATTGTCCATCGGCAACCAGCGCGCGCTGCCACCAGGTTGGAGGTTGGTAGATGACAGCGGTCTCCGCCAGTACAACAACCATGCGCAATCCTCTCCAGAAAGTTTCCTACAGAGTTCCTTCCACAGGGCAAAGAGGGGGCGTCTGGTAGAGCTACGGGCAAATCGGTACAAACTGGCACAACAGGTAGATAACTGGCAAAGCGAACAGCAAGCTGTCGAACCGGTCCATCACCCCGCCATGCCCAGGCAAGAAGCTGCCAAAGTCTTTCATCCCCAGCTCGCGCTTCAGGGCGCTTTCAAACAAGTCGCCTAACTGCCCCATAACCACTGCCACCAGCGCCAGCATCGCCGCCGTCCACGGATACAAGCCGAACAGCGGTGCAGCTATGCCAGCTACGAGGGTTCCCATGAGTGTCCCCGCCGCCGCCCCCTCCCAACTCTTACTCGGGCTGAGGAAGGGAGACATCCGCCGCTTCCCAAAGCGTCTCCCGACAAAGTAGGCGGCGGAGTCACACGCCCACACCGAGAGGCAGGTCAGCATTATCAAACGCACGCCTTCCGACAACCATCCCCCTGGTGGAGAACAACCGGCGTCGATCAAACGCAGTTTTACCCACATGCTCAGCAATAGCCCGGGATATACGACGAGGAACGCAGCAGTGCCCACATTCTGCCACACAACCAACTTCCCCAGCCTCTCCGCCTGCCACACTTCCCATGCCAGAGCGGACAGCACGATAATCGCAATCACAAAACGAAGGCTCTCAAGAAAGGTCGGCTGTGGCTGCGAACTCAACCACGCATCAAAGGGCAGATACACCGATAACACCACCAATAAACGGTTCACACGCATCTCCGGATAGCGGCTCTCTACTGCGGATAACATCTCGCGCATACCCATCACGGCTATCAGCATCACCAGAACTACCCATGTACTCCCTGCTGGCAGCACTGCTCCTGGAGGCCCCACCAATGCAAGCACGAATATGGGAATACCCATGAGCGCGGTCATCACGCGTTTAGTCAGCTCTGTCATCGGCGAGCCTCCGCGCGTACTCGTACTCCTGCGGGGTGTCTATGTCATAAGCCAGTTCCGGGGCGCACTCCACCGCCCGGCAGCACATTCCCAAAAGCTGCTCTGCACGGCGTTCCACATCTACCACTCTCAACTGCCGGGTGACATACTTTAGCAGAACGGGCAACCCTGCCAACAGAGCCAGCTGCCAGAGGCTCTTGCGCCGCTCCGCAACGTGGCGTATCCACGCCTCTCGTTGCAGTAGGGCGGCTGGTTCCACCAGCAACGCACACCCGGCTGCAAACTCGCCATCTCTCAAACGTGCGTAGGTGCTGGGAGAGTTGGGGAAACGCGCCTCGAACTCCTCACGGCGCACAATAGCGTAGCACAACTGCGCGCCGGGTGGACAGGCGTCGAGAAAACGGTGAATCGCCTCCGCTGTGACAAAAGGCAGGTCAGACGTGAGGTAAAGCGCTCGGCGATACTGTGCTACTACCCGCAAACCAGCAATGAGGTTTTCATGCGCCTCCATCCGCTCGGGCACGAGGGTTTCACGCGGAGGCTTCACCCAACATTGCAGTTCAGCGCCGCCGACAACTACCGTCCGTTCTGCGCGTCCGGTTGCCCGTACCGCATCCAGCACCACCTCTAGCAACGTGCGCCCCCCTGTTTTTAGAAGCGCTTTGATAAGGTAATCCTTGCTTTCACTACTGTCGTCGGGGGAACTGTTCAATGTAAAGTCTGCTCTGGCAACGCGCCCCCCTGCCGTAATCACGACAGCCAGATTTGTCGTCACGGCGCAATCACCACCCGGTTCTTGCCAAATCGCTTCGCCCGATAGAGCGCGGCATCTGCAGCAGCAATCAGGTCGGAAACGGTGATTGCATCTTCAGGACAGCTGGCTACACCAATGCTGATGGTACAGCGCACAGACGCGCCGCCCGGATGCCCTGGAAAAGGCGTACTTGCCACCACCTCACACAGCCTTTGGGCGAGTACGACCGCCGATTCCTTGCCGGTTTCGGGCAGAACCACCGCGAACTCCTCGCCCCCATACCTGCCCGCGATGTCGCTCTGTCGGATGTTGCGCCGCAGTATCTCCGCCAGTTGGCGCAGTAGTTCATCCCCCTGCTGGTGACCGTATGTGTCGTTGCAGCGTTTGAAGTAGTCGACGTCGATCATGAGCAGGCTCAAGGGACGGTGGTAGCGCAACGCGCGGGACAGCTCCTCCTGAAGCCGCTCGTGCAACCGGCGGTGGTTTAGCAGGCCGGTCAAGCCATCGCGCACCGCCATCTCGGCCGTCTGCCGATACAGTCGCAAGTTCTCCAGTAATATGGCGAGGTGTTCCACCAACACCTGGATGGTCTCATAGTCCGCCCGCACAAACGGTTCCCGCTGAGCATCACGCTCCAATACTAACAGACCCCATGGGTAGTCGTGGACGCACAACGGAACAATCATCACATGCCCGCGAAAATACTCCCGCACGTCGGGCAGGCGTTCAGCAAGCGAATGCGCCAGCACCACCGGTTTTCGCCGGTCTAACGATTTGCCCAGTGTTCCACTCGCTTCGAGGTACGCAGGGAACACATCTCGCATCTGAGCAGGATGAACCCCAACGATTTGCAGGTGCGCCTCCTGACGGGAATAACTCCACAGGGTTAGACGGTCAAACGACAATAGGCGACGCAACTCGTTCGCCAGGTCTTGCAGTAGATGGTCAGGGTGCAGGTGCGCAATCAGCCGCTGGTGCATGGTTCGCAAGGCACGGATTTGCCGTTGCGCTAGGTGCACCTCGGTAAACGCTCGCGCCGATAGCAAGCCAACAGCGCCCATTCCGCAGAACAGCGCGATCGAAAGCCATCCCCATGTGCCCTGAGCGGACATCGTCGCCAAAATCGCGGGCAGAGCCACCCCGTCTACCAACATCTCGGCACGTGCCACCGACCACAATGGCACTTTTCGACAGACCTCGCCCCACCATAGCAAAAGCACTCGCAGCAGGCCGAAAAAGGCTGCTGCTGCCAGTATCTGCAGCAGAAAAAGCCAGATTTGTGCGACGTTCGCACCGAGGGGATGAAATAGGAAGCCGGTGCATTGTGCCGTTAACGCTACTACGGAGGCATAAAATAAGGTGTCATGGCGGTCACGAGTGATTCGCTGCGCGATCCCCCCAGAGACAAGGCTGATAGCCCCACCGAGAGCCGCACCATAAAGTAAAGTTGTGAAGAGGACCACCGTGCTGCCGAAACGCACCCGACGAGTGCCCAGTCGCCCTACTGGCACTGCCATCGTTAGCACCGCAAGCAACAGTAGCAACAACAGGGGTAAGGGGGCCTTCCCAGCCACAGGTTGCAGCCACCAGCACACTGGCAATCCCGCCAGCGCCGCACCCCACCACAACTGCTGCTTTCGTTGCCAGCCGCGCACCGAGCCGATTTCTCCGAGTGAACGCTCTTGTGTGGATATTATAAGGCGAAAGCAGCGCGGGTGCAAGACGTCAACACCGAACGTCGGTTGCGTGATGGAGGGCGAATCGTCGGGCGTACCGAGAGCGTTCCAAGCGGTTCGGTGACCGATTCGCCCTCCCCACGGAAACTTCACTTATCTTCCGTAACCGCCTGGCGGAGGGGGGGCTGCCATCGGCATACCGGACTGTGCGGGTATCGGTGGCGCCAAGTTGACACCGGGCGGCGGCGTGCCTGAGACGCGCTTGGGTCCAGCGAACCACTCTCGCGCGTAGAAGAATCCTGCAATCGCCAACACCGCAACGATGACCAGCGCTACCACCCACGGCGGAATCTCGCGTTTCATCTCGCACCTCCAGATGGGCCCTCCGGCAGTGCCGGAGGGCGTCTCACTTTTTATGGATTCAGCACGGGGTCTACCTCACGGTCCGCCTGCACCGTCCACTCATGCGGGAAGGTGTGTCCCCACTTGCGCGGGGAGACGTGCCCGTCCGTCCAGATGATGTTTTGCATCTCGTTGAAGAAGCCCTGTATTTTCGGGTCGCGCGAGTGCCAGTCGGTGCCGGTGCACGTCCACGTGTTCCACCCCAGACGCAGGGGGTAGTCGAGGTGACCGTCCTGCCACGAGTCCGGACAGTGCCCGTTCACCACGTAGATGGTACCCGCTGGTTCCTGCAGCACCCCCTGACTCAGATTGCGCCACCACACGATGCCGTAGTGTGCGCCCGGGTTGTTGTCCTTCCAGGGGGTGTAGTACCAATCCCCTACCCCGTTCAGCATGTAGGAGAACAGCAAATTACCGTTGGGCGCACGGTTGATGTTGAGCGGTGCGCAGACCCAGTCGCCCCAGTATTCCGCTTCTAGCTGTGGCGAGAGAAACACGCGCGTGTTCTTCACGTACGGCTGTAACAGCGCGGGCCAGTAGACCCATGGACCGGGCGAACAGCGGGGGTCTCCGATATAAGGCAACCCGAAGCCCAGCAGCTTCTCGTCATAGTCCTGCGAGTACATCATCAGCGCCAGACCCTGCTGCTTCATGTTGCTGATGTCGGAAGCCTGGCGGGCTTTGGTACGCGCCTGGCTGAACACGGGGAACAGAATTGCTGCCAGTATCGCGATAATCGCGATAACCACCAGCAGCTCGATGAGCGTAAAGCCAAACCGTTTCATCCTTCTTTCCTCCTTGTTTTGAAGATTGGTTTGGATTTGGAATCTGAGTAACACAGGCACACACGGAAGAACCGTCCACTGACCGCTGTGGCATCACCTCCTTCGCAAGGAAGACTCCCGCACCACCAGCTGCGGCAACAGCACTGCCGACTGCACCGGGATATCCCGCTGCGCCATGCGCCTCTGCAAGAACTCGCACGCCAGCCGACACATCTCCTCTAGCGGCTGCCGAACGGTGGTCAGGGGAACCTCCAGATACTCGGTATCCTCAATGCCGTCACAGCCGACGAGAGCCACCTCGTCGGGAACACGCACGCCCAGTAAACGCAAGCTGCGATACGCGCCCAGAGCCATCTCGTCGTTGTGGCAGAAGGTGGCATCGGGAAGACCGAACTGTTCCACATGCGCTGCCACTGCCGCCGCCGCGGCTGCACGCGACTGGTCCACGGCAACGATGTACTCCCGCCGCAAGCCTGCCTCCTGCATCACCGCATCGTAAGC
>Ga0272447_1000531_pt1 | contig 28306 bp, 22 predicted proteins | sample YNPCB0133_FD_194589 | JGI IMG/M metagenome (GOLD analysis project Ga0272447, IMG submission 194589) | Hot spring microbial mat communities from Yellowstone National Park, WY, United States - YNP-CB-013-3 | ecosystem: Environmental > Aquatic > Thermal springs > Hot (42-90C) > Sediment | place... | reverse complement strand
TTGCGTGCTGCACTCATGAGCGGAACCTTCGACCAACTGTGGCCACGCATCTGCCCCCGTCTGTGAATGCACCCTGCGCAAGTGCACATTACGCGCAATGCTGCTCGCCCAAACGCGCTGCGGAGTCGCCTAGGCAGCCTCGCCCCTGTCATTCTGAGACGCGCGCCTGTCGAATTCGCTGCGAGATCACCAAGGCTGCGCGGATCCGGCCCAGCGGATGTGTGGCAGCGCAAAAACGCGAGTTTTGGTCGGGCGAGAACTGGATGTTTTGCACCGCTCAGCATAACAGACGCGATTGAGCAGCGTTTTTGGGAACACGCAAGAGCGCGTACACTGCGCAGCAGGGTGTTCAGCGATAACGTTTATAACCGGCTGGCTCGGCTCACGGCGTGCGGGGTCGCCCTTTTGCTGGCGTCTGCGTGCAGTCCGCGCGAAGCACCGCTGGAGGCGCGCCTCGTGCCCACACGCACCCTTGCGCCGCGCACAGCGACGACCCCAACCATCGCGCCGACGGTGATCAGTGCGCCTGGCTTGACGCCGGAGAACAGCGCGCAACTGGGCCAAGTCTTTTACATCGAAGAGCCACTACCGCGACATATCTATGCGACGACCTCAGACCGCCTGATGCTCTTCAACGCGCGTCACTTCGAGCTGGTGTCTGCCGAATCCCTAACACTGATGGCCCGCATCCCAATCCGGCTCCCTCGTTCAGAGGCGGGCGTTCTCTGGTATGCGCTCTCTCTTGATGGTCGGCTGGGCGCGATCATGCAGCCAGACGGCGTGGTGGACATCTATGACCTGTCGGACGGGCGGTTGATCCAGTCGTTCACTGTGCCGCGCCCCTCTGCGGAGGTCATCTCGGACATCGCTTTAACCGCCGATGGGCGCGAGCTGGTCATGGTGATCCAAGGTGCACTAAGTCGCATCCGCTTATCTGACGGCAAACGCACTGACCAAGGGATGACCTTCCCTCGGAGCGCGCGGGCCATCCGCTTTGCTGAGGATGGCTCTCGCGTGGCCGTGGCGCTTGCCACCGATGAGATTGTCATCGCCCAGACGGGGGGCAGCACGCCAGCAGTGACGCTGACGTTGCCGTTTACAAGCGCGCCGGTCATTCACTTTGGCTTTGACCCAAGCGGGCGCTTCTTCGCCGCCTCAAGCAAAGAAGGGTTGGCCATCTGGGACTTGAGCGGCGATTCGCTGCGGTTGATCAAGTCCTTCGACTTGGGCGTGCCGGTCGAGCCACACCTTGAGCGTTCAGGGCGGTTTATCGCCATCAACCTTAGCCCAATGGTGCTGGTGTATGACCTCAAGGAAGACGAGCCATACGCCCAGTTTCGCCTAGCCGGCAACTTGCCCGTCTGGTCGGTGAATTTTGACCCATCTGGTGAACGATTGTTCCTGGCTGGCTCAGGGAAGCTGGCCAGCTTCGACGTCGTGAACCGTCGAGCGCTGCGCTCAGCGTCTCGCCTGCCGCTTCACCGCGCGGCCTTCTCTGCTGATGGACGAGCGCTCTTCACCTGGAGCGATGCTTATCCGTCGGACGAAGTGATCATCTTCGACGTGCCGACGTGGGCGGTGCGGGCGCGCCTCCGGCATCCCTCGCCCGTGGCATGGGTGATGCCAGACAGGTCTGGACGCTACGCGGCGACGTTGACGGTCGAGCGCGACATCACTATCTGGCACACCCTCAGCGGCGACCTGCTCAGTCAAATTGAGAGGCCACCGACCGATACGTTGCGCCTGCTGCTCTGCTTCACGCCGGATGGACGCAGGATAGCCTACCTAGACGGCCAGCGCGTGGTGATCCACGATGTAATTGCCAACCGCCAAGAGAATAGCTTCAGCTTGCCATCTCAGCCGGTGGGGATCAGCCGATGTGACAACCCCCAAGGCCGGCTGGCGATCGCCAGCGAGCAGGCGCTCCGCGTGCTGACGCTGGACGGTCGGGTCGTTGCAACCATAAAGGCCCTGATCGATCAGATGAATGTCGTGCTCGAGCTCAGCAGCGACGGCAACACGCTGGCTGCGCTGATCGGCGACCAATTGACATTTTGGGACGTGCCGACGCAGCAGCGCTTGCGCACGGTGACGCTATCGCAGCCTCTCTTCGATCTCGCCTTCAGCCCTGGCGGGGAGCGCTTTGCGTTGAGCCTCGGCGACCGCATTGAGCTCTTCCACGTCGCCGGCAGCGAGCGCGCGATGCTGAAGCTGCCCGCTGAAGGCGTCATCGCCATCCTCTTTCCTCCCGACCCGCGCGTGTTGGTCACCGCTGCCACACCGCGTTCGCCCACCGTGGCCGATCAGCAGATCGTCGGTGCCGGCGAGCTGCGGATCTGGGACGCACAAACCGGCGGCCTGATTCGGCGAATCACCACAGCGCATCCCCTGGCTGACGCCAGCATCAGCAAGGACGGCATGCTGATCGCTGCCACCGCGCGTGACAACGCGCTGCTGGTCTGGGGGTTACCCTGAGTACAATTCATGGCGCATGAAGTACCACATCGCCACCTTTGGCTGCCAGATGAACGAAGCCGACTCACAGCGCTTGGCCTCGGCGCTGGAGAAGCTCGGCCTGCGCGCGACCGAGGTGCGCGAGGAGGCCGACGTGTTGGTATTGAACACCTGCGTGGTGCGCCAAGGCGCCGAGGACAAGGCGCTGAGCTACCTGCACATGATCAAGCCGCTCAAGCAACGCCGGCCCGATGTGGTGGTGGGCGTGATGGGCTGCTTGGTCGGCGTGCGCGGCAATACCCCACTGAAGCAAGCCTTCCCGTGGGTGGACGTGTTCATGGCCCCCAGCGAGCCCGCGCCGCTGGTTGACTTCCTCTTACAGCGCGAGGGCAAGCGCTTGACAGAGGCCGAGACCCACCAGCGCTACGCAGTTCAGGACGGCGACCCGACCTTCCTCCGCTTGCCCCAGCACGAGATCGGCAAGCGGGTGACGGCCAACGTACCGGTCGTCTATGGATGTTCGCACGCTTGTACTTTTTGCATCATCCCCTTTCGGCGCGGCCCAGAACGCAGCCGACCCATCAATGAGATTGTCAGCGAGGTGCGTTCGCTGGTCGCTCAAGGGGTGAAAGAAGTGACCCTGCTGGGGCAGATTGTGGACCGATACGGCTACGACCTGCTCGGCGACGACTATGCCATCAAGCGCTATAACCCCGGCGCGGCTTCGGGCATCCCATCGCAGAATATCCCGATCCATACCCCGCTGGTGGATCTGCTGCGCGCCGTCAGCGAGGTTGAAGGGCTGTTGCGGGTGCGCTTTCTCACCTCGCACCCGAACTGGATGACGGATGAATTGTTGGATGCGGTGCGCGAGCTGCCCAAGGTGATGCCTCATATTGAGGTGCCCGTCCAGGCAGGCGATGACGAGGTGCTTGCCCGCATGCGCCGTGGCTACACCAGCGATGATTATCGCCGGCTCATCGCGCGCATCCGCGCCAAGCTGCCCGACGCCTCAATAGCAACAGACGTCATCGTCGGCTTTTGCGGCGAAAGCGAAGCCCAGTTTATGCGCACGTATGAGCTGCTTGAGGAGCTCAAGCTGGATGTAGTGCACCTGGCGAAATACTCACCTCGCCCACAGACCCTAGCAGCGCGTGAGATGGCCGATGATGTGCCTGAGGCCGAGAAAGAGCGCCGCTTCCGTCTGCTAGAGGCGCAGCACGAGCGGATCAGCAGCCAGATCAATCAGCGCTATGTGGGTCAAACTGTAGAAGTCTTGGTAGAGGACCGGCACAAGGGCAAGTGGCGCGGTCGCACACCGCAGAACAAGCTGGTCTTCTTTGAGGACGAGAGCCGTGATTGGCGCGGTCACCTCGCGCAGGTCACGATTCACTGGGCCGGGGCTTGGAGCATGCAAGGCTGCGTCGTGGCGTGACCTGACGCTGGGTAGCCTTCACCTTCCTATGCCCCTACGCAGATTCGAACTGCGATCTACGGCTCCGGAGGCCGGCGCTCTATCCATTGAGCTATAGGGGCTTCGCTTTAATTTTAGCAGGCTAAGCGCGGGCAGCGCATTCACGCACGGGCTGCTCGCTCGCCGTGTCAGTTTGTCACAGCGAGCGCTGCTGAGCGCGAGAGGCAAATACGAGGGCGCGTTCACAGCCGGCATGATCTCGCGCGGAGACGCGGGGAAGGCAGCAGAATTTTCTGTCTCGGCGAACGCGCCTAACTCGACATGCCGGCTTGGTCGCCCTTCGTTCCGGCACACGCGCTTGACAAGCACTGTAAAGACGCGATAATTCGGCGATAGCTACTTTCCGCCCAAATATGGTGGAGGGAAGGACGCCGGCCCTTACGCTCGGCACACTTAAACGAAGTAGAAGAGAGAAAGGAGAACGACCCATGCGGAAACGAAGAACATCTACTGTCGTATTGGCTATTACGGCTGCCACTGGCCTGTTGCTCTCGGCGTGTGCGCCACAGGCAGGTACGCCTGTTGTGCAGACCGTTGAGGTGCGCGTGACAGAAATTGTCGAGAAGCAAGTCGAGGTGGAGAAGATCGTCGAGGTCACGGCGACGCCCGTGCCGGAATGGACGCGCCCGCACCCGATCCTGAGCGACATCCGCGTCCGCCGGGCGATCGCCCACTGCACCAACCCGATCGAGCTGATCGGCTCGGTGTATGGCTTCTTGCCCGAGGAGCAGCGCACCAAGCAACTCATGGACACCTTTATTCCGAAGGATTCACCGTGGTATGCCAAGAACATTGACCCGAACGCCAACATCGTGACCTACGAGTTCAACATTGAGAAGGGCCAGGCCCTGCTCGAAGAAGCCGGCTGGAAGCTGCCAGAAGGCGGCCGCATTCGGCAGAACGACAAGGGCGAGCCGCTGGCGATTCGCTTCACCACCACCAACGCGCCCTTCCGCCAGACCTGGGGGGCGGTGTGGGTGAGTCAGCTCCAGAAGTGCGGCATTCAGCTCCTGCCGTCCTATATCCCCGGCTCGATCTGGTTCGGCGGCAATTCCGGCCTGCGCCGGCGCGACTTCGACATCGGCGCCTTCGCCTGGGTGGGCGAGACTGAACCGCCGGGTCAAACCCTCTACGCTTGCGACCAAATCCCGCGGCCGGACAACAACTGGAACGGCCAGAACTACATGGGCTGGTGCAACGAGCGCGCCAGCACGGCGATCAAGCAGGCAAATAACACGCTCAATCTGGAAGAGCGCAAGAAGTACTATGTCATCGTTCAGGAGGAGTTTAGCAAGGACATGGTCTCGCTGCCGCTCTTCCAGCGCCTAGAGGCGACGGCCTACAACAAGGACCTCAAGGGCCTGCGCCCCGACCCCACGGAATACTGGTCGGCCAACTCCCACGAGTTTGAGCTGCCCGGCCGCGACACCATCGTGGTTGCGCTTGGCCAGGAGCCGCAGTCGCTCTTCCTGCTCCAGGAAAGCGCCGCTGTCGCTATCATCGTCGGGCAATTGATCTTCGGCGTGGATTACACGCAATATAGCTATGGCTTCCAGAACGTCGGCCTGGAAGGTGATGACTTCCCGCGCCTGGAGAACGGCGGAGCCACACTGACCGAGGTCGAGATCAAGGATGGTGACGTGCTGGTGAACGCTGATGGCGACGTCGGCACGTTCAAGGACGGCAAACTGCTCGACGCTGAGGGCAAGGAGCTGCGGCCGAAGGTGAAGAACGCCAATGGCGAGGAAGTGGACTTGGCTGCCGGCGTCAAAATGCCCCAACTCTCGGTCACCTTCAAGTTCAAGCCGCGCAAGTGGAGCGACGGCGAGGACCTGAAGAACGCCGACTTCGCGCTGGGCTACAAGGTGGCCTGCGACCGCGAGTCGGGCGCGACGACCTACTTTGTCTGCGACCGCACCGCCAAGCATGAGGTGCTGGCCGACGGCCTAGGCTATACCTGGACCGGCGTGCCTGGTTATACGCCGCCCACATACTATCTGCCGCCGTTCGGTTACTATCCATCGCATCGCGTGGTGGAGACCGAGGGCGAGTTCAAGGGCAAGACGCTGGCCGAGGTGCCGCCGAAGGAGTTCAAGAACCTGCCGGAGCTGACCGAGCGGCCGCTGGGCACCGGCCCGTTCGTCGTGGAGAGCTGGGAGAAGGGCTCGAAGATCACGCTGAAGGCTAACCCGAACTTCTACCTGGGCGCGCCGAAGGCGAAGGAGATCATCATCCAAATCTTCGACGCCAACCCCGCCGGCGCGGTGGCCGCCTTGTTGCAGGGCACAGTGGACATCGTCGGCAAAGAGGTGATCGGCGCCGGTCAGGAGCTTGAGACCGTGATCAAAGAGGCGCTTGAGGGCAAGATCAACGCCGAGCCGATTGCCAGCCCCACCTGGGAGCACGCCGACTTCAACCTGAACATCCGCTAACCCAACCTTCCGGATGTCGCTGAGGCCGCCAAGCCTTCGTGCGACATCCGGAATCAATTCGCGATTCGCTGAGTAGCCTCATGCGAGGCTACTCTTTTATATATAAAAACGGAGGCGTCTTTGATCAACTATTTGATCCGCCGCTTGTTCGTCATCCTGGCGATGGCGCTGATCGTCTCGTTCGTGTCCTTCATCCTGCTCAGCATCGCCCCGGGCGGCCCCTTGCAGGAGATCGCTGCCATGCAAAGCACGACGATGCAAAAGGATCCTGACCTGATCGAGCGGACGATGAAGCGCTACGACCTGGACCTCTATCTCATCCCGCGCTACCTGCGCTGGCTAGTGGGTCACCCGCGCGGGCCCATAGAGATCAACGGGCAGAGCTACTTCGGCGACCTGCAGGTGGGCTGCCTGAAGGAAGGCCGCGCCCGGCTGGTGTATCCCGACGGGCGGATGGTGGAGATAGACTGCGAGAAGCCGGTCTTCCTGCGCGACCTGGTCGGCCGACCAGTGAGCAACGGCATCCTGGCGCTCGACTTCGGCAAGTCCACCCAGATCCTGCGCGAGCAGCCGGTGATGCGCCTGTTCGAGAGCCGGCTCGGCAACACCCTGCTGCTGATGGGCATCTCGACCTTTCTCTCGATCGCGATCGCCGTCCCGCTCGGCATCCTCTCGGCAGTCAAGCAATATTCACGCTTCGACTACATCTTCACCACGCTGGCCTTCATCGGCTCTGGCATGCCGACGCTGTTCATGGGCATTATCGGCATCCTCGTCTTCGCCATCTTGTTTAAGGAGCTAGGATTGCCTTACTTGCCGGCGGGCACGGCCATCTCCGCGCGGGACACGGTCGTGCCGCTCTTCGGGACGATCAAGGCCGGCTCGTTCGTGGACCGGCTGTGGCATCTGGTCCTGCCCGTGGCCGTCTTGACGATCTTCAACCTGGCCTCGTGGAGTCGCTTTATTCGCTCGTCCATGCTGGAGGTGCTGCGCCAAGATTACGTGCGCACGGCGCGAGCCAAGGGGCTGGTGGAGCGCGTGGTGATCGTCAAGCACGCCATGCGCAACGCGCTGATCCCGTTCGTCACGCTGCTGGCCGGCGTGCTGCCGGGGTTGTTCGGCGGCGCGATCATCACCGAGAGCGTGTTCAACTACCCCGGCATGGGCCGGCTGTTTATCGCCGCCCTCACCGCCGGCGATTACAACGTCGCCATCGCTTTTATCCTGATCTCGACCTTCCTGGTGCTGATCGGCTACCTGATGTCGGACGTGCTCTACACGGTGGTTGATCCGCGCATCCGGCTATCTTAGGGACAGTCCGATGGCAACTGCAACTGCTGCCGGTGTTGATATCGCCGCCAGAGAGCCGGTCGCCCTGGCAAAACCGGAGGGGCAATGGACGATCGTCCTGCGCCGGTTTCGCCGCCACCGGCTGGCCGTTTTCTCACTCGCCTTGATCGCGGTGATCTTCTTGGCCTCGCTCATCGCGCCGTTGATCGCGCCCTTCTCGCGCGATGGGGTGAATCCCGCGCTGCGCTTCTCGCCGCCGCTCACCCCATCGGTCGAGGCAGGCAAGATTCACATCCTGGGCACCGACCATATAGGCCGCGACACCTTCACCCGCCTGCTCTACGCTGCGCGCATCACGCTCAGCGTGGCGGTGACCGTGGCCACTCTGAGCACGCTGATCGGCATGACGGTCGGTGCGCTGGCCGGCTACTATCGTGGCATGATTGACGAAGCGCTGATGCGCATCCTGGAGTTCATGTCGTCCATCCCGACCTTCCCCATCCTGTTGATCCTGGCCTCCGTGTTGAACCAGGACCCAAGGCTGCTGCCCTTCCCCGACTTCCTGGTGAACATCATCAGCGGGATCATGCTGATCGACCCACAGAAGGAGTCGCGCAGCGTGCTGGTGGTGATCCTGGTGATCACCATCTTTGGCTGGACGGGCGCGGCGCGCCTGATGCGCGGGATGGTGCTCTCGGTGCGCGAGCGCGACTTCATCGAGTCCGCCCGCGCGCTGGGGGCGAACAACCTGTGGATCATCGGGCGGCATGTCGTGCCCAATGCCTTTCCCCCGTTGATCGTGGCCTACACGCTCTCGCTGGCCGAGGGCCTGACCGCCGAGGTGGCGTTGAGCTTCCTGGGGTTGGGCATCACCGACCCTACGCCCACCTGGGGCAACATGCTGAACTTCTCCACGCAGTTCATGCTCACCCACCCCTGGGCGCCGCTGATCCCCGGCATCCCCGTCGTCCTCAGCTCGCTGGCCTTCAACTTCATCGGCGATGGCCTGCGCGATGCGCTTGACCCGCGGTTGAAGATGTAGCTGCGCTTTGCGACTGATGATGACCAGGATGAACCACGACCACGCTTTCACACTTGGCGAGCCGGCCTGGGAGGTCGCGCTGTGCTTCCCCGTCCAGGGCGCCTGGTCGGAGGAAGAATATCTGGCGCTGGACGCCAAACGCCTGGTCGAGTTCGACAACGGCTATATCGAGGTTCTGCCGACCCCGTCGCGGTCACACCAACTGATCGCACTCCTGTTCGCAAGGTTGCTCGAGGCGTTCCTCCAGCGCGCCTTTCCAGGCGCGCTCGTGATGATCGCGCCTCATCCGGTCAAGCTCTGGGCCGGCAAGTTCCGCGAACCCGACGTGTTTGTGTTGCTGCCTGAGCACATTCATCGCTCGGGTGAGGCATACTGTGAGCAGCCTGACTTGGTGGTTGAGATCGTCTCCCCGGATCATCGCGCGCACGACTGGGAGGTCAAGCGCCGCGAATACGCCCAGGCCGGCATCCAGGAATACTGGATCGTGAACCCACAAGCGAAGACCGTGACCGTGCTGACGCTGGCGGGCGCATCGTATCGCGTCCATGGCGAATATAGCAACGGCATGACTGCTGAATCAGCCCTGCTGACGGGCTTCCAAGTGAACGTGGACGACATCTGGCGCGCTGCGCGCATTTGAGATAAGATGAATGTCCAGTTGCCCGAGAGAGTGTGAGCGCCGCTCCTGTAAACGGGAGCAGGCTGTCCTCCTAAGCAGGCGAGGCAGCGCAAAGATGTAGAGACAGGAGATGACGACGAAGGCAAGACTGAACGGCAGGTTAAGCTCAATCCGTCCAGCCCGGACGTCGGCATACCCCGTGGCTGGCGCGAAGGCCAGGCACAATGGCAAATCAAGCGCGATCCGCCCAGTTTGGACATCGGCGTATGCGCCAACCAGCACGAAAGCGAAGCCAAATGGCAAGTCAGGCTCGGCGCTCGGAGAGCCGGTTTGGGAGGTCGCGCGCTTGTTCCCCGCGCAGGGCGAGTGGACGGAGGAGCACTACTTTTCTTTGCCGGACAACGCGCGGGTCGAACTTGTAGAAGGCCGGCTGGAGTGGTTGCCGATGCCGACGACGAGCCATCAGCGCATCGTGGCTTTTCTCTACGGCCTCTTGCTGGCCTTCGTCAATCGCCATTATCCGGGCGCTGAGGTGTTGTTTGCCTCGCTGCCGATCCGGTTGGGGCCGAAGACCTTGCGCGAGCCGGACATCCTGCTCGTGCTGCCGGAGCACCGCGATCGCATCCACGAGCAATACTGGGATCCGCCCGACCTGGTGATGGAGATCGTCTCCGCAAAGAATCGCGCCGCCGACATCCGCGACAAGCGCCGCGAATATGCCCAGGCCAGCATCCCCGAATACTGGATCGTGGACCCACAGACGAAGACTGTGACCGTGCTGACGCTGGCAGATAAGTCGTATCGCGTCCACGGTGAATACAAGAGCGGCGAAACCGCCGAATCCGTCCTGTTGAGCGGCTTCCGGGTGGACGTGGATGACATCTGGCGCGCCGCCGGCAGCGCCGCGCCGACAGCGCGACCATCGCAGCGCAAGGGCGAGAAGATATAACGCGAGGGATCGGGATGAGCGCGAACGCCAACATAAAGACCGCCCCAACCAGCACAAGCAACGGTCAGTTGAACGACCTGATGCTTGAGATTCAGGGGCTTAAAACATACTTCTATACCGAAGATGGCGTGGTCAAAGCCGTGGACGGCGTTGACCTCTACGTCCGCCGCGGTGAGACGCTCGGCATCGTGGGTGAATCGGGTTGCGGCAAGAGCGTCACCTCGCTCTCGATCATGCGCCTGATCAGCCCCCCCGGACGGATCGTCGCCGGCAAGATCATCTTCGACGGCGTGAACCTGCTGGAACTCAGCGAGCGCGAGATGACCAAGATCCGCGGCAACCGCATCTCGATGATCTTCCAGCAGCCCATCTCGTGCCTCAATCCGGTCTTCAAGATCGGCGACCAGGTCGCCGAGGTGCTGCAGATCCACCAGGCGCTGGGGCGCGAGGCCGGCTGGAAGCGCGCCGTGGAGCTGCTGCGCATGGTGGGCATCCCCGAGGCGGCCAAGCGCGCCCACGCCTACCCGCACGAGATCTCCGGCGGCCAGGCCCAGCGCGTGATGATCGCCATGGCCTTGGCCTGCACCCCCGAACTGCTGATCGCCGACGAGCCGACCACTGCGCTCGACGTGACCATCCAGGCCCAGATCCTGGACCTGATGCGCGACCTCAAGGAGAAGACCGGCACGGCCATCATGCTGATCACGCACGACCTGGGCGTGGTGGCGGAGATGTGCGACCGCGTGGTGGTGATGTACGCCGGCCAAGTGGTGGAACAAGCCGACGTGCGCGAGCTATTTGCCAACCCCCTCCACCCCTACACCCAGGGCCTGCTTGGATCGATCCCGATCCTCGGCCAGGTGCGCGACCGGTTGGACGTGATCCCAGGGACGGTGCCAAACCTGCTCAATCCGCCGCCCGGCTGCCGCTTTGAGCCGCGTTGCCAGAAGTGCGACGGGCCGGCCCGCGAGCGCTGCAAGGCCGAGCTCCCCCCCCTGCGCGAGGTCAAGCCCGGCCACTGGGTGCGCACCTGGCTATACGACTGAACCCACCCGATGTGAAGACTGATGAGCGGAGATAACCACAAAGACGAAGCGCTGCTGGTCGTCCAGGACCTGAAGAAATACTTTCCTATCCGCGGCGGCATCCTCCAACGCACGGTCGCCCAGGTCAAGGCCGTGGACGGCGTGTCGTTCACCATCAAGAAAGGAGAGACGCTCGGCTTGGTGGGCGAATCCGGCTGCGGCAAGACCACCGTGGGCCGCACCATCCTGCGCCTGACGCCGGCTACCGGCGGCAGGGTGCTCTTCGAGGGCCAGGACGTGTTCAAGCTGAACAGCAGCCAACTCAAAGCGCTGCGTCGCGATATGCAAATCATCTTCCAGGACCCTTATTCCTCGCTCGACCCGCGCATGCCGATCGGCGAGAGCGTGGGCGAGGGCCTGCTGGTGCATGGCATGCGCGACGCCAAGAAGCGCAACGAGATTGTGATCGAGATGCTGCGCAAGGTGGGGCTGGAGGATTACCATGCCCGTCGCTACCCGCACGAGTTCTCCGGTGGTCAACGCCAGCGCATCGGCATCGCCCGCGCCCTGGCGCTGCGCCCCAAGTTCATCGTCTGCGATGAGCCGGTCTCGGCGCTGGATGTCTCCATCCAGTCGCAGGTGCTCAACCTCCTCAAAGACCTGCAGGCCGAGTTCGGTCTGACCTACCTCTTTATCGCGCACAACTTAAGCGTGGTGGAGCACATCAGCGACCGAGTGGGCGTGATGTACCTGGGCAAGCTGGTCGAGCTGACCGACCGCGAGACGCTCTTTCGCGAGCCGCTCCACCCTTACACCAAAGCCCTGCTCTCGGCCATCCCGATCCCCGATCCAACCGTCAAGCGCGAGCGGATCATCCTGCAAGGCGACGTGCCCTCGCCGGTGAACCCGCCTCCGGGCTGTCGCTTCCACACCCGCTGTCCGTTCGCTGTGGACATCTGCAAATCGGTCGAGCCGCCTTTAGAAGAGCTGAAGCCCGGCCACTTGGTGGCCTGCCATGTGGCCAAGGAGCAGGTTGCGCAGCAGAAGCACGCGACGCACACAGCGCAAGCGACCTCCTAGCCGGCTGCTCACGCCATGTTGACCGTCCTCGCCGTCCTGGGCACGCGCCCGGAGGTGATCAAGCTGGCGCCGGTGGTCCAGGAGTTGCGGCGATACCCGGAGCGCGTCCGCGCATACGTGTGCGCCACTGGCCAACATCGGGAGCTGCTCGATTCAGCCCTGCGGGCCTTTGACCTTCAGCCCGACTTCGATTTGCAGCTCATGCAGCCAGATCAATCGCTGAGCGCGCTCACCGCGCGCATTTTGGGCGCGCTGGACGAGGTGTTCGACGCTGTGCGCCCGGATTGGGTGTTGGTGCAAGGTGATACCACAACAGTGATGGCGGCCAGCCTGGCAGCGTTCTACCGGCGCATCCGCATCGGCCACGTCGAGGCCGGCCTGCGCAGCGGCGACAAATATCGGCCATTTCCAGAAGAGGTCAACCGACGGATCGCCGATGTGCTGGCCGACCTGTTTTTTGCGCCCACGCCGGCTGCGCGCGAAACGCTGTTGCGCGAGGGCGCGCCGCCGGATGATGTGCTCGTCACCGGCAACACGGTGATAGATGCCCTGCTCAGCGTCGTACAGCGGATCAATGGTCGCGCGTTGCTGGCACGCATCCCTGGCCTGACGCTCGACGAGCGCAAACGCCTGATCCTGGTCACCTCGCACCGCCGCGAGAGCTTCGGCGCGCCCTTTGCCGAGACCTGCCGCGCCCTGCGGACGCTGGCCGAGCGCTATCACGATGAGATACAGATCGTGTATCCCCTTCACTACAACCCAAACATCTGGGGGCCGGCGCGCGCCCTGCTGGGGGACGCCCCCAACATCGCGCTGATCGAGCCAGTGGACTATGAAACAATGGTCGCGCTGATGCAGCGCGCCCACTTTATCCTCACCGACTCCGGCGGGATTCAGGAAGAAGCGCCGAGCCTCCACAAGCCAGTGCTTGTGCTGCGCGAGGTGACCGAACGTCAAGAGGTCGTGGCGCTGGGCGCAGCGAAGCTCGTCGGCACCGACCACGACCGCATCGTGGCCGAGGCCAGCCGGCTGATGGAAGACCCAGCCGCCTATCAGCACATGGCTTCGGTCCCTAACCCGTATGGCGACGGCCGAGCAAGCCAGCGCATCGTCGCCGCGCTCCTCGCGCGCGCGTGATGCCGTATGCGCAATACGCAACACGAAATACGGAATACGGAATACGTATTGCGTATCGCGTATTACGTATTGTGTATTCCGTATTCCGTAGTGCATAGTGTGTAGCGCATGATGCAAGTCGGGATTGACTTCGGATTGACCAACACTGACGTGGTGGTGATGGCCGATGGGGCGGTTGTCCAATCGGCCACGCTGCCCAGCGAGCGACCGGTTACGCCGGCGCACCTGACGCGCGCGCTGACCACGCTGGGACGCTCGGTGAGCGATTTCACACGACTCTGCGTGACCGGCGGCCAACATCGCCAGTTGCCTGACGACATCGCAGGCGTGACAGTCGCTAAAGCTGATGAAATCGCATCCATCGGCCTGGGCGGGCTGTATCTGGCGCGCCGGCAGGAACCTGCGCTGAAGGAAGCGCTGATCGTCAGCGCGGGATCGGGCACAGCAATGGTCGCTGCGCGCGGCGACCGCGCCTACCACGTCACCGGCAGCGCCGTGGGCGGCGGCACGTTGCTCGGCCTGTGTCGGCTGCTGATCGACTCGGCTGACCCAGCCGAAGTCAACCGATTGGCCCTGGCCGGCGACCCCAACAAGGTGGATATTACGCTGATCGAGGCAATCGGCGGGGCGATCGGTCGCCTACCGGCAGATACCAGCGCGGTGAACTTCGGCAAACCCGCGAGGCGCGAGTGGGCTGGCGCTGCGCGTGAGGACCTGGCTGCCGCAGCTGCTGTGCTGGTCGGCCAAGTGATCGCCGTGATCGCCATCAACGCCGCGCGCGCCGAGCAGCTTGCGCCAATTGTCATGGTTGGCCACCTGATGGACTTGTCTTGCGTCCGCCGCGTCGTTGAGACGGTGGCTGGCTACTACGGGGCGCAGGTCATGATCCCGCCGACGCCTGGCCTGGCCACAGCGATCGGTGCCGTGATGGCGAGCTAGCGCAGGCTGGCCTGCCCGTCGCCGGCGATGAGCTGCTCCACTTCGGCGCGGCTGAAGAGCGCCAGGTCGCCGGGCAGGGTGAGCTTGAGGGCGCTGAGGGCATGGCCGTAGCGCAGCGCATCGGCCAGCGATTTGCCCCAGCGACGCGCGGCCATGAAACCGGCAGCGAAGGCATCGCCCGCCCCGATGCGATCGACCACCTGGCTGACTTGGAAGGGCTGCGGCACAGCGACCTGCTCGTCCTCAGCGTGCGCCACTGCGCCGGCTTCACCCAGCGTCATCACCAGCGTCTGACAGCCGAACCGCGCGCGCAGCGCAGCGGCGGCTTCGCCGGCGTCCGCCGGCGCGCCAAACAGGGCCTGCCCATCGCGATGGGCGATAAACACATAGTGGCAAAGCGGCAAAAGGGGCAACAGCGCCTGGGCTGCCTCGCTCGGCGACCAAAGCAGCGCGCGATAGTTCACGTCAAATGAGACGGTTAGCCCGCGCTCGCGCGCAAAGCGCAGCACGTCGGCGGCCATCGCCCGGCAACTGGGGCTGAGTGCCGGCGTGATGCCGGTGAGGTGCAGCCAGGCCGCCTGCGCGATGCGCGCGAAGTCCACGTCGGCGCTGGACATGCGGCTGGCGGCCGAGCCGGCGCGGTCGTAGATCACGCGGTTGGGGCGCGGCGGCGGGCCAAGCTCGACGAAATATAGGCCCAGCCGCTCGCCGGGCGCGAAGCGCACCCCGCCAGTATCCACGCCGTGGGCGGCAATCGCTGCGGCCAGCCGGCGACCCAGCGGGGTGTCGGGCAGGCGCGAGAGCCAGGCCGTCCGAAAGCCGAGCTGGGCCAGGTTGATCGCTACATTCGACTCCGCCCCGCCCACCTGAATATCGAAGACGCCGGCCTGGGCGATTTTTTGATAGGCCGGCGGCGAGAGGCGCAGCATCGCCTCGCCCAGGGTGATGAAGTCGTATTGGTCCGACATAGCTGTATTAGACATGTATCGTCCTGAGTGCGGCGCTTCAGTTGAAAGTGCGCTGACGTTCCTTCTGCGCAATGAGGAAAGCTCGCGCCTCGCTCAGACTGCACCTCCAAAGTCCCCCTGGGCGTTACTCGACGCGATGGACAAATTCGGGACGATCTCCAGAAGTTGAGCGACACACCGGCAAAGCTGCTGGCCAGGAGGATAGCCCACCTCTATCGGCGAACACGCTCAGTGCGTTTTTTGCCAACTTGCGCTACGATCAGGGCATGACGCAGGGCGTAAACCGAATCGTGTTCATCAACCCCGACGGCGAATTAGAGACGATCTCACCGGACGGCTCAGGACGGCGGCGGCTCACTTCTGGGGGGTTGATCTTCCAATTTCCCGCCTGGTCGCCAAATAGCCGCTACATCGCTGCCCTGGGCCTATCCTCGACCCACGCCGGTGTCTTCCTCGTTGAGGATGCTCCCGACGCGCTATCCCGTTCGCCACAGCCCATCTACGAAAGCAACCGTAACATCCCAATATATGCCTATTGGTCGCCCGATGGACAACACATTAGCTTCATCACCAATCGCTTGGCGGAGAATGCGTTGGGGTTACACGTGGTCTCGCTCAATGACACGCTGTTGAACGGACCGACTGACATCGTGGGCGACAACCCGATCGCTGTGGGTCAGCCGTGTTTCTGGGATTGGAGCGCCGATGGCCGGCGCATCCTGCTGCACATTGGTTCGACCAACGAAGATGACGCCCAGCTCAAGTTCATCGATCCTTTTAAACCACATCAGCGGCGCCGGAGCATCGCGCGCCCCGGCTTCTTCCAAGCACCGGGCATCGCCCGCAGCGGACAGTTCTGGGCATTTGGCCAGGTTGATCAAGCCGGCAAGCTCCAACTGGTCGTCGATGGACACGATGTGCCCAGCCGACTGGTCATCCCCCACCAGGGGTTGGCCGCGATGAGCTGGAGCCCGACGAGCGCTCAACTGGCTTACATCAGCCCAACCGAGCCATTGCAGACGTATTACGGGCCGCTGCGTCTTCTAGATGTCTCCACGGCCAAAGTGCGCATGTTGGCCGACGACGTGGTGATCGCGTTCTTCTGGTCGCCGGACGGGCGGTGGATAGCCTACTTCACCATCGCCAACGCCGCTGAATATTTGCGCGAGCGCATCTTCCCCAATCCGGACATCGCTGCGCGCGCAGGTGGCTTCCTCATAGAGGATCCGTCATCAGAAAGCGCCGACGAGGGCGATGATGATCAAACCTCGCTCCTCAACCTGTGGGCGGTGGACGTCGAGAGCGGTGAGGCGCATCTGATCACGACGTTCATGCCGGCGAGGTCATTCGACAGTTTGCTCTTGCCCTTTTTCGATCAATATGCGCTCAGCCACCGCATCTGGTCGCCGAACAGCGACGCCGTTGTGCTGCCGATAGCGGAGAGCGACGAAACAGCAGACATCGCCGGTATTTACATCGTGCCTATTGCACGGCGCTCTGGCCCGCCTAGGCGCATTGCCGAGGGAGCGATCGCGTTCTGGAGTCAGTGCTGAGCGGTCGCCATGCCCTCCCCTCAGCCGAACGGCGCTCTGGAGTATGGCTTGTTTGCCCTTCGCGTCCTCCTTGCTGTAGCGCTCTATGCCTTTCTGGCCGCCCTGTTGCGCGCGCTCCTGCGCGAACGGCCAGCCGAGATCCCCTCGCACGCTCCGACCGCCTGGCTCATGCCGACTGGGGACAGTATGCCGGTCAACGGCCACTGCTACGCCATCCGCTCAGGAGCCTGGATCGGCCGCGACCCGCAGTGCGCGATCTGCGTCAACGATGAATCCGTTGGCGAATGCCACGCCTGCATCACTTGGGACGAAGAAGCGCAAGCATGGTATATCGAGGACGACTTGAGCGAAAGCGGGACGTTCGTCAACGGCCAGCGCATCTCTCGCGCGCCGCTCGCTGATGGCGACGTGATCCAGATAGGCCAATATAAGCTGACCTTTTTGCTCCACCCGATCCAGTCGCCCTCTATATCGCCACCGGTCCTATCAGCCGTGCGTCGTCCGTAGCGACGATCTCAGTCCCCAAGCGCTCGCCGTGCAAGGCCGCGCGCACATTACCGCTGGTCAGGCCGGAGAAGATGCGCACGGTGACCGTTGGATGCGCCATCACCAGGGTCAGCATGTCGCGCACCTTCGCGGCCATGCCGCCGGTGACGTCGGCCCCGCGCGCGCCGCCCACCCCCGCGCGCAGTCCATCCCATTCGCGCGGCGTGATGCGCTGGATGACTGCGTCCTGCCCTTCCGTTGGCGGAAAGCGCGCATAGACGCCCTCCGTCTCGCCGGCCAGCAGCACGTGGGTCACCGGCAGCTCCCGCGCCAAATACGCGAATACCTCTTCCGTAGAGATGATCGTGCCGCCGCGGACGGTATCAAAGGCCACGTCGCCCATCACCAGCGGCAACAACCCACTGTCCAGCGCAGCGCGGATCGGCGCCGTATCTAGATAGACCAGCCGGCCGTCCTGACAACGCGCGCTGGCCGAAGGGCAGAAGCTGATCACCGGCAGGCCGGCGTCGTGCAGCGCGTCGGCCACGATCCGGTTCAGGCGCGCGGCGGCCACGCTCACCTCGGCGAACCCTCGCCAGCCGGTTGCGTCGCGCACGCCGGCGCGCGTGCTGTAGCGTTGGGCCGCCGCGTGGCCGAAGGAGCCACTGCCGTGGCCGACCAGGAGCTTTGCTTGCGCCTCTCTCGCCGACCACCATGCCCCAATCTCCTCCGCCAGCCGTCGGATGACATCCATGCGCGGCGTGTTCTCGCGCGTCTTGTCAGTGATCAGCGAACCGCCGAGCTTCAACAGGAACATCACGACGCGAGGATTGTATCAACCGACATGGGTTCATATAATCCCGAAGATGCCTGCCGCAACCACCCTGCGCGCCGACCCGCACAAAGACTACCTGGACGCCTTCCTACGCTGCTACTGGTTTGCGCCGCCGGTGGCGCTCTGGCGCGCCATCGAAGCCAAAGCGCTGAGCGCGCTGGCATTCCCATCCCCGCTGCTGGATTTCGGCTGTGGCGATGGCCTGTTCACCCAGGCCCTGTTCGGCCAGGCCGACGGCCTATACGGCTGCGACATCGCGCCGCGCGAGCTGCCATCGGCACGCGACAGCGGCGTCTATCGCCATGGCGTGCAGTTCGCCGACGGCCATCATCTCCCCTACCGCGATGGCGCCTTCGGGACGGTATACAGCAACTCCGTGATCGAGCACATCCCGGATCCGCAAAACGTGCTGCCCGAGCTGGCCCGCGTGCTGCGCCCCGGCGGGCTGTTGGTGCTGACCGTCCCCAGCGATCACTTTCGCCGGCTGCTCGACGGCGTGGCGCGCGCTGCGGATAAACAGGCTGCGGAGCGCTATGCGCGCAGCGTAGACGCGCTGCTGGCGCATTACCACTATCACACCGCCGACGAATGGCGCGTGCTGCTGGCCGGCGTCGGCGTCAAGCTGACGTATGTCGGCTATTACGTCGCGCCAGAGGCGGTGCGCGCATGGGATCGCATGAACCGGCAGTTCGGCATCGGGCGGCGCTCGCTATTTAACCTGCTTGTCTCGCCGCGCTTGCGCCGGCTAGGCTACCAGAAGGTCATGGCGCGCGCAGTACATCGCTACCTCTTGCCGAGGCTGCGTCCCTACTACGACGCGCCGGCCCGCGATCAAGGTGGCGGGATGCTGGTGGTGGGGGAGAAGTTGCGCTGATGTGACCAGCTTGTCACCTACATGAGCTGCCCAATGAAGACCTCGAAGGGGCGCAGGTGAAGCGCGACGACGTCCAGCACTCTCCCTTCGCGGTCGTGCGACGAGAACAGGCATTCGGCTTTGTCAGAGGATAGGTCAAACTGCGCCGTTTGCGGGTGTTCCGACATGTTTAAGACCACCAGGCAGGTCTGCGCCTCCGTGCGGCGCAGGAAGGCCAAATAATCCTGCGCGTCTTCGTTCACTGGCTCGTAGTCACCGGCGATTAATGCCGGCGTGCGCTTGCGCACGGCCAGCAGGCGGCGATAGAAGTTCAGCATCGAGCGCGGATCGGCATCCTGCTCGGCCACGTTAATGCCCTGAGCGTAGTTCGGATTCACCGGCAGCCAGGTCTGCACACCTGGCGGGCTGAAGCCGGCGTTCGGGGCATTGGCCCACTGCATGGGCGTGCGACAGCGATCGCGCGTGATGCGCGCTGCCATCCGCATCGCTTCTGCTGGGGGGATGCCATCGCTGATGGCCAGGTGGTACAGATTGATCGCCTGGTTATCGCGCAATTGCTCAAAGCGCTCTAAGATCAGATCGGTCATCCCAATCTCTTCGCCGTTATAGATGACCGGCGTGCCGCGCAGGGTGAGCAGCAGCGCAGCGTTAACCCGTGCGATCTCCTCATCGTGCTGACCATCTCCGAACGCGCTCCGCATGCGCGACACGTCGTGATTGCCGAGCACATTGCACGGCCAGGCGCCCGGCGGCAAGCTGCGCAGCCGTTCGGCCTGGTTGGCGCGCACCCAGGCTGGGGTAATCCGGTTCGTCCGCATCAGAGGAAAGTTGAAGACCAAGTGAAGCTCATCCTCTCCGTTGCCGTAATAAGCGACGTCGTCGTCTTCCCCGATCAGCACGCGATCGCCCGGATAGGTATCCACCAGCGCGCGCAGTTCCTTCATCAGCAGGTGAACTTCGGGTTGACCGAACTGGTGTTCAAACATCTTGTTGAACTTGACCATCAGCGCCTGCTGCGCTTCGGGCGAACGGTTCTCGCGCCAGACCCGCAGCATGTCGATCTGCGAGAGATCGGACTGGTGATCTGGGTAATCCGGATGTTCAAAGATGGTGCCGATGGCGTCCAGCCGGAAGCCATCCACGCCCTGGTCAAGCCAGAAGCGGACTATCTGCCACATCGCTTGTTTCACTTCTGGGTTGCGCCAGTTGAGGTCGGGCTGTTGCTTAAAGAAGAAGTGATAGTAATACTGGCCGATGTGCGGGTCGTATTCCCACGCCGAACCGCCAAAGGCTGAGCACCAGTTATTTGGCGGGCCGCCGTCTGGTGCTGGGTCGCGCCAGATGTACCAATCCCGCTTGGGGCTGTGCCGGCTGGCCCGCGATTCGATGAACCAAGGATGTTGATCCGAGGTGTGGTTCAGCACCAGGTCGAGCACCACGCGCAGGCCCCTTGCGTGGGCTTCGTCGAGAAAGCGCCGAAAGTCGGCCATCGTCCCATATTCAGGGCCGATGTCGGTGTAGTCCGATATGTCGTAGCCCATGTCCGCGTTAGGCGAGCGAAAGTGCGGGGAGAGCCATAGCGCGTCCACGTTCAGCGCCTTTAGATAGTCCAGCTTTGCGATGATGCCGGCAAAGTCACCGATGCCATCCCCATTGCCATCGGCAAAGCTGCGCGGGTAAATCTGATAAAAAGTCGCTTGTTGCCACCAGCGAAGCTGTGTCATCTCAGAGGACCTTGTGAAGGGAGGACGCTATAAGGATTTACGGTAGTCATGGTGAAAATCTGCCACCGGCGCCGCTGGCCCGGCTCGAGTTGCCCATCGCTCAAATCCCTCTGAGCTGTAGCTCCTCCGCGCGGTGGCATGCCACCCAGTGATCGGGCTTGAGCTCGCGGAAGGCCGGCGCCTCGGTCTTGCAGCGATCGATCGCGTAGCGACAGCGCGGGTGGAAGTAGCAGCCGCTCGGCGGGTTGGCTGGGTCGGCCACGTCCCCTTGCATGATGATCCGCTCTGACTTGTAGAGCGGATCCGGCTTGGGCACGGCCGAGAGCAAGGCTTCGGTGTAGGGGTGCAGCGGGTTTGTATAGAGCGCTTCGGAGTCGGCCATCTCGACCACCTTGCCGACATACATCACAGCGACGCGGTCGGAGATATGCTGTACTACGCTCAGGTCGTGCGCCACAAACAGGTAGGACAGCTTGAACTCTTGCTGTAAATCTTGTAGCAGGTTGAGCGTCTGGGCCTGAATCGAGACATCGAGGGCCGAGACCGGCTCATCGCACAACACTAGGCGCGGGTTCAGGGCCAGCGCGCGCGCGATCCCAATGCGCTGGCGTTGCCCACCGGAGAACTCGTGCGGATAGCGTCGCAAGTGATCAGGACGCAGCCCGACGCGCTGGAGCAAGTTCACAATGATCTCCTCGCTGCGACCTTTCTCGTATTTGCCGTGGATCACCATCGGCTCGGCGATGATGTCGGCCACGGTCATGCGCGGATTCAAAGAGTTAATCGGGTCTTGGAAGATCATCGCGATCTCCTGCCGCACTTTGGTCATCTGCTCCCGATTCAATTCAAGCAGGTTCACCATGCGGGGCTGACCGTCAGGGGAGAGGACGCGACTCCTGAACAGCACTTGACCGGCGGTTGGTTCGTATAGCCGGATGATCGAGCGGCTGGCTGTTGTCTTACCGCAACCGCTCTCCCCCACCAGGCCGAGCGTCTCGCCTTCTCGAACGTATAAGCTGACGTCATCCACGGCTTTCACATAGCCGATCACGCGACGCAGTAAGCCCTTCTGAATGGGGAAGTATTTCTTCAAACCGTTGACCTGTAGCAGGATATCCCCCTTCTTCCCGTTCTGCGAAGTGCCTGCCATGATCATTCACTCCTCATAGAGCAGACAACGCGCCCAGTGATTCTCGCCCACCTTGTTCCAGCTAGGGATGAGCTTATCGCACTTGCCGGGCATGAAGGCTGGGCAGCGCGGGTGAAAGACGCAGCCGGTCGGCAAGTTCAGCGGATCGGGCACCATCCCCTCAATCGAAGCCAGGCGAGCGCCGGTCTTTGGACCGAGCCGCGGCACAGATTGCAACAGCGCCTGGGTGTAGGGATGCTTAGGGTGATAGAACAAATCCACGACTTTGGCGCGTTCCACCTGCTTGCCCATATACATCACCACGATCTCGTCGGCCATGCTTGCGATCACGCCGAGGTTGTGCGTGATGAACATGATGGCCATGTTGGCCGTCTGCTGTAGCTCGCGCATGATGTCCAGGATTTGCGCCTCGATGGATACATCCAGCGCCGTCGTCGGTTCATCGGCGATCAGCATGTAGGGTTCGGTCGAAAGCGCAATGGCGATCATCACGCGCTGGCGCTGCCCGCCGGAGAGCTGATGGGGATAGCTGTCCACGCGCTGCTCCGGCTTAGGAATCCCGACGCGACGCAACATCTCTATAGCGATCTGCCGCGCTTCCTCTTTGGTCACGCGCCGATACTTCGTGATCGCCTCAACCATCTGATCGCCGAGCCTCTTGATCGGCAGCAGACGGTGGAGCGTGATGGCTTCGTTGAGGTGTGTGCCGGCGGTGTAGACTGGCGTGAGTGAACTCATCGGCTCTTGGAAGATCATCGCGATCTCACCGCCGCGGATTTGCCGGATCAGCTCACCATCCGGATCGAGGGTGGTCAAGTCGATGACCTCGACATCCTTCTTCGCGCCGTCTCGATCTGGATAGCGCGAGTAGCGGTAGTAGAGGATCTGTCCGCCGGTGATCCGGCCGGGTTTGGGGATCATGCGCAAGATGGCGCGCGCGGTCACCGACTTGCCACAGCCACTTTCGCCGATGATCCCAACCGTCTGGCCGCGCTTGATGTCGAAGGTCAAACCGTCTACGGCCTTGATCACACCGCCGCGGATGTTGAACTCCACCTTGAGGTCGCGCACCTCCAGCAAAGTTGGGCGCGAATCCATGGATGGATTGACGAACGTCTGCCCTGCTAACGTCTGTGCGTTCTCCATGAGATTCTCCTAGCGACCGCTGTAGGGATCGAGTGCGTCGCGCAGGCCATCACCAAGCATGTTGTAGGTGAGGATGGTGAGCAGGATAGGCGGCACGACCCAAAGCAGCCAGGGCGTAAAACGAATCGCGCGTATGGTCGCAGCGTCCTGAAGCAACGTGCCCCAGCTCGTCAGCGGCGGGCGCAGCCCAAGCCCAAGCCAGCTTAGCGCTGTCTCGGCCAAGATCATGCCGGGGATAGAAAGCGTGGCGATCACAATCACGTGGCTCATTGTGCCAGGCAGCAAATGGCGGAACATGATGCGCCAATCACTGGCTCCAAAGCTCTTGGCGGCGAGCGCATACTCGCGCTCGCGCAGTGACAGGATCAACCCACGCACCTGGCGGGCCAACCCGCCCCAGCCCAAGAAGGCCAAAATGATCGTCAGCATGAAATACACTGCGGTGGGAGGCCAGAAGACCGGGATGGCCGCAGAAAGCGCCATAAACAGTGGGATGTTTGGAAACGCGGACAAGAATTCGGTGAAGCGCTGCACGAACATATCCACCGCGCCACCGTAGTAACCGGAGATCACCCCCAGCGTCGTGCCCAGCACCAGGGTGAGGAACTGACCGAGCAGGCCGATCATGAGCGAGAGGCGCCCACCGTACATGATGCGGGTGAAGTAATCACGCCCCAACGCGTCGCTCCCCAGGAGAAAGATCCGTTGTTCGCTCTGGTCTGCTTCGATGCCGAACAGGTGGATGTTCATCGGGATCAGACCGAACAACTTGTACTCATCGCCCTGCACGAACAGGCGCACAGGGTATTTGCGGTCGGTGTCGAGCTCCCAGGTGCGCAACCGCCTAACAGGGTCTATTTTTCGCTCTAGACCATAGATGAATGGGGCGCGCAGTTGACCTTTCTCGTCTATCAGCCGAATGGCTGTGGGTGGTGCCTCCACGAAGTTGCTGCGGTTCTCCAGCGCGTAAGGCGAGATGACCTCCGGAAGAGCGACAAACGAGCCATAGAGGGCTATCAGCAGAATTGCGCCCAAGACGCCCAGGCGGTTCTTCTTGAAGCGATACCAGACCAGGTCCCAGTAGCTCTGGCCGATCTCTTTCTTCTTAGCTTGGGTGAGAGGCGCTGCGGCCACTGCCATGTGTGTTCCTCCGAATCTATTCCAGGCGAATCCGCGGGTCCACCCACGCCAGCAACAGATCGGCGACGAGGTTGCCCACGAGCAACATGATGGTGAAAAACACGATGCAGGTGCCGGCCAAATACATATCCAGCTTACGCAGCGAATCCACAAATACCGGCCCGATCGTCGGCAGATTCAGCACGATGGCCACCAGTGACGAACCGACCACGATGCTGGGAAACACCTCTGAGCCGAGGATGGTGATGAGCGGGTTGATGGCGATGCGCACGGCATGCTTCCACGTCACGGTGCGATTCTTTAGGCCGCGCGCGCGGGCCGCCTCGACGAATGGCTGGCCAAGCGTGTCCAGCAGGTTGCCGCGCATGATGCGCACCAGGCCGCCGATGCCGGTGATCGCTGCGATCAGCGCCGGCAACCACAGATGGTTGAGCAGATCAAGCACCTTGCCCACGCTCCAAGGCGCATCTTGATACTCCGGCGAGAACAGGCCGGTCACTTCTAGGTTAAATACAATGATGGCAAAGTACAGAATGATCAAGGCCAACAAGAAGCCCGGCATGCCTAATCCTATAAAGCTAATCACAGAAATAACCTGGTCAACCCAAGAATATTGTCTAACCGCGGAAATCACGCCCAGGGGGATGGCCAATAACCAAGTAATCAGCGTGGTGGCCAAGGCAAGAATGATTGTATAGCCCAGGCGCGCGCCGAGGATCTCACTCACAGGCCGCTCGAACTCAAACGACTCGCCGAAATCCCCGCGCAGGAAGTTCACCGCCCAGTTCACGTAGCGCTCTAAAAAGGGCTTATCCAGCCCGTAGCGCACGCGCAGCATCTCAACCTGTTGCTCGGCGCTGCGGTCGCCTCGTGCGCGCAATTGTTCAACTTTTTGTGTCAGGAAATCTCCAGGCGGTAGCTCTATGATTATAAAACTCACAAAAGACACCAAGACTATCATGATCAGCGCGTAGCCGATCCGACGAAGCAAGTAGTTAAGCATCTGTTCTTCCCGAGGTTTTCTGTGTGAGCGCGGCGGACGAGGGGTGTCCCCTCATCCGCCGCGCGGCATAGCACCCCGCACAGGTCGAGGCACCAGGCTTACTTGTCCATCCACCAGGTTGCCGGAATCTGGTTGCCAGGAGTTGCTGGCGCCCATGGACCGACCACGCCGTAGTCGAGGATGTTGCGCATGTAGTTCTTGACGATGATCGGCATCGGTTGATCGCCGGCCACGCCGATCACAAACGGCCCTTCCTCGATGATCACGTCGATGGCCTCCCAGACCACCTTGTGGCGATCTTCGATCGTCTTCGTCCGCAGGCCCTTCTCGTAGAGTGCCTGGAGCTTGGCGGCTGGGCTATCTGGATCTGGTTTCACGCCGCACGAATAAGGCTGACCCTCAACGGGCTTGCAGGCATCTTTGCCTCGTTCATACCAGCGACCTTCCAGCGGGAACATGTAGCGGTTCACGATCGGGAAGATCCAGTCTGGGTAGGTCCAGATGTCGATCTCGGCGATGTGCGCACCGCGCAGCATGTATTGGCCTTCGTTCGTGCGCGTGTCCAGCTCGGGCTGACCCTGCAGGTTGTTGACCCTCACTTTGATGCCGAGGTTCTTCTCCCATTGAGCCTTGGCTTCAGCCGCTGCGTCCACCTGCACCTTGAGGCTGCCGCCCCAGTCGCTGATGTCAACCACCAGCTCAAAAGGCTTGCCGCTGGGCAAGGTGCGGAAGCCATCGGCGCCCTTCTTCATGCCGATCTCATCGAGCAGGGCGTTCGCCTGATCGGGATCAAACTGCGCATAAGCGCTCGCCCAGCGCTTGTAGACCTCCTGGCCTTCTGGGCCGGCGAAGTGCCAGGATTGCGGGCTGATTGTCGCGCCCTTGGCCTCGCCGATGCCGCCCCAGGCCACGTCAATGATGCGCTCGCGGTCCAGGCCAAACGAGAGTGCTCGGCGGAAGCGCTTGTCGCGCAACAGCGCGCGGATCTCGGCGGCCATCTCCGGCGTGTCGTCTGGGTAGTTCTTGCCGCCCTCGACGTAATACTGATTGACCATGTAGCCTGGCCAGGCGCCTGCGCCGTTCAAGTAGTTCTCCAGGAAGCGATAGCCACTCGCCTCAGCCTTCTCGCGCAGCAAGGGGATCTCGTTCGGACCACCGCAAACGCGGAACGCCGTGTCGTAGCGACCCTGCGCGCAGTTCAGGATGCGCACTTGCTCATCTTGGACGATCTCGACCGCGATGGCGTCAATGTAGGGCAGTTGATTGCCCTGGGTATCCACGCGCCAATAGTAAGGGTTGCGGGTGAACTTATAGTTCTGACCGTCCGCCGAAAGCTCGGTGAGACACCAGGCGAACAAGCAGGGGAACTCGGGGTTGAGCCACCACTGATCGGCCTTCTGTAGATCGTCATAGGTCTTGTCGCTGGCATACTTGGGATGGAACTTCTTGAGGTAGTGCGCCGGCTTCATCATCGGGTTGGCGAACTCCCAGAAGCCCTGCGCCATGTAGAACGGGCTAATCCACAGAGGCTGATCCGACTTCCAAACCACCGTGTAGTCGTCAGGGAACTCCATATCAATGAGTGTGCCATCCGACTTGCGCAACCATGATGGCCGGGAGACGCTGCCTTTGTAATCCTCGTCCTTGACCATATCCTCCCACCAGAACTTCCAGTCGGCGCTGGTGTAGGGCTGGCCATCCGACCACTTCAACCCTTTGCGCAGCTTAAGGGTAAAGGTCTTGCCATCTTCCGACCATTCCCAGCTCTCGGCTAGGCCCGGCTCATAACCGGTGAGGTCAGCCTTCCATTTGATGGGTGGCTCAGAGATATACAGCAGCACATTCCCCACCCCTGGCCACCAGCTCGCCGTTTGAATAGTGCCGCCATACTTACCGATAGCTTCGCGGACTTCAGTCACAACCGGCTGTTCGGGCAGGCGCTCTTCCACGGGTGGCAGCTTGCCTGCCTTCACCAACTCAGCGAGCTGCGGTGCCTCCTTGAACTTCGATTCAGGCGGCAGGGTCGGCGTCGGCTGTGGCGTCGCCTCAACGGCTTGAATCGCTGCGGTGGGCGCAGCCGGCGGTTGCGTCGGCGCGGGCGCTTCGCTTGGCGCAGGCGCGCCGCACGCAGCTAGGACAAACGCGGTAGTTGTAATGAGAGAGAGCAGCTTGGTTCTTCGCATGGCCTTGTTCCTCACTTCTGGAATCTAGTTTAGGTTCACAAATGCGCTTAGGAATGTCTGAAGCAGGGCTTCAGTCGTTATGGTGGACGTTCAGCGAGACTCGATTTTCAAACCGCTCAGACTTTCAACCTCCTTTCCTCGCTGGGAGTTTGCTCTGCCAGCCAGATTCAGTGCTGGCTGAGGCGCATTGGTAAATCGGTTTTATATAAGCCTTACGGTATTGTCAAGTCAGGTTTAACCCTGCCCCATCCGTCATCCTGAGCAATGTAGGCTTGCGCCTAACCGCGTTGTCGCAGGGCGCTCGAGGCACAGACCGGCGGGTGCTGCTCAACACGACACGTGAGGCGAGGGTTGAGTGAGCGCTCAGCGTGCCAGACCACCATGACAAACGAGCAACCCACGCCCTATTGCTGAATGCACTGGGTACGCTCACGCGCAGCGGCGACGATGCTGCCGGCCTAAAAGCGCTGCGGAGCCACTCAGATAGCCACCACCCTCTGTCATTCTGAGCAGATTAAACGCACAGCCGACAAAAGGCTGGCGCGGCTTTAGCCCTTGCGAGGAGCGTAGCGACGCCATGCCCCTCGCACGACAGAGGCGCCCCTTAGCAGCCTGCGGGAGTTAGACCGTTGCATCGCCGGAGATGGCTTTGCTCTCTGGTGGTGAACACGCCAGCCGCGCCGTGTTACACTACGCTCAGGCATGGCGAAGCATTTGCCCTTGTCGAAAGGGGCACAGCTAGGGGTGGTGGGAGGAAGCGCGTTCGCCCTACTCCTGCTCTTGTCCCCGCGCGCCTTGGCGAC
>Ga0272447_1000529_pt1 | contig 28457 bp, 29 predicted proteins | sample YNPCB0133_FD_194589 | JGI IMG/M metagenome (GOLD analysis project Ga0272447, IMG submission 194589) | Hot spring microbial mat communities from Yellowstone National Park, WY, United States - YNP-CB-013-3 | ecosystem: Environmental > Aquatic > Thermal springs > Hot (42-90C) > Sediment | place... | reverse complement strand
CGATGCGGGCCGATTTCTTGTAGGGGGCGTCCGGACGCAGCCCCATCTCGTGCATCACATACAGGATGCGCCGCTGCACCGGCTTCAGCCCGTCCCGCACGTCCGGCAGCGCCCGCGCCACAATCACGCTCATGGCGTAGTCTAAATAGGCCGCTTTGAGCTGCTCCTCGATCTCCACCTGGATCACGTTGGGCATCGCCGTCGATCCTCCCTCTCCTGAGGCGGAAATCAACGATCCGCCCCCAGCGATCCCACCACCCTTCCTGCAGGAACCGGAGGGCGGAGGCAGAGCGGGGAGCCCGTTGAGGGATCCCGAAGGCGGCGTTCCTCATTCTACCGGGATCTGGGAGGGCCCGCCAGGGCGGGCAGGGGCATTCCACCGGCGGGGGCCTCTTTTTGACAGGGAAGTCCGGGTCCATAAAATTTGGGCTTGTTGAGAGGGGATCGCAGTGCTTAAGCAATCCGATCGGCTTGTGATGGAGCGCTCGATGGCATCCCAAGCAGTTGCGCAGCGGGAGCACGTTGGCTTACGACGAGAGGTCAACGTCTGGGGCTCCTTCACCTGGGGCTACGCCGATGTGGGGGCGGACGTCTACGTCGCCCTCGGTCTGGTGATGGCGGCGGCCCAGGGGGCCACTCCCCTGGCTTTCCTGATCGCGGGGATTGTCTACGTGATGGTCGGCCTGGCCTACACCGAAATGGCTGCGGCCTATCCCTCGGCGGGGGGAGGTCAGTATTTCGCCTTGCGCGGGCTTGGAGACTTCTGGGGGCTGGTCGCCGGGGCTGCCCTGATGCTCGACTACACGGTGGATGTGGCCCTCTTCGCCATGGCCTCCGCAGGCTACATCAACTTCTTCTTCCCAGCCTTCCGGGAGTTCCGGACCACGGTGGGGCCTTTCCAAGACGTCAACCTAATCTGGCTGGCCGAGACACTGGCCCTCATCCTGCTGCTGGCCCTGCTGAACGTGAGAGGCATCCGGGAGTCCTCCCTCTTCAACTCGGTCTTGGGGGCCCTGGACCTGGTGCTGGAGGCCAGCATCATCGTCATCGGCTTCGCCTTCGCCTGGCAGCCGGAGCTCTTCCTCCGTCAGTGGCAGACCGAGTTCCCCTCCACCGATCAGCTGCTCTATGCAATCTCCATTGCCGTGATCTCCTACGTGGGGCTGGAGTCGGTCTCCCAGGCCGCCCAGGAGACCGTCCGGCCGGCGACGGTGATCCCCCGCACCTCGCTGGCCCTCATCGTTGTCGTTTTCCTCTTCGCCCTGGCCTTTCCCACAGTGTCCCTGGGCATCCTGCCCTGGCAGGAGATCGCCGCTCGGGAGGGGGACCCGGTGGCCCGCCTGGCCAGCCAGCTGCCCTTCGTGGGGTTCCTGGCCGGCCCCCTGGCGGCGGTGCTGGCGGCCACCATCGTCCTGATCTCCGCCAACACCGGGGTGATGGGGGCCAGCCGCCTGGCCTACAGCATGGCTGAGCTGGGCCTGATCGGCGAAGGACTCTCCCAGGTTCACCCGCGCTTCCGCACGCCGGTCCGCGCCGTCCTGGTCTTTTCGGGCGTGGCCGCGGCAGAGGCGGTGTTCGCCTTCCTGAGCGGGCGCCGGGCGATGGAGACCATGGCCCACATGTACGCCTTCGGGGCGATGATGGCCTACTTCCTGAGCACCATCGCCCTGGTGGCCCTGCGGATCAAAGAGCCCCACGTTCCGCGTCCGTATCGGGTTCCCTTGAATCTGCGCTGGCGCAATGTAGAGATCCCCATCCTGGGCATCCTAGGGGTGATCGGCACCGGGCTGATGGTCCTCGTCGTGCTCTACACCCACGACATCGCCCGCATCTTCGGTCCGATCTGGGTGGTCGTGTGGGTGCTTTACTACGTGTGGTATCGCCGGCGCACCGGCAGGCCAGTGTGGGGGAGCCTCCCTCGGGACTGGGACGCCCAGCAGCTGAAGATCTTGGAGGATACGGGGGATTATGAGTTGCTAGAGCGGTTCCGCATCGAGCTGATGCGCCGGCAACAGGAGCGAGGACGGACATGACAGCCATCCGGCTGGCAACCGGGACGATCTTCATGATCCTGGGGGCGCTGATCATCGGCCGTAGCCTGTGGGCTGTCTTAGAAAGGGGCGTGGGCTGGAGCGCACTGGTGCTTCCCATCCTAGTGGGAGGGCTGATGATCGGGATGGGGATCCAGCGCTGGCGGGCCTGGTGGGCCGGGCAGAGGAGCGGTCCCGAGGCTGACCGCCTAAGCAGGCCGAAATGAGTTTCGGCCTGCACATTCGCGATCTCGGAGGCACGAGATCCCATGGGACATCCGCTGGGTGTTGCACTGGCATTGGCGTTCTTGGTGATCGTCTCGGTGACCCTGTTCTGGATGCTACGGGTGCCCCGACCGGTCCCTGCAGAAGTGGCTCGGGCCGTCTATTCGGTGGAGGCCGCGCGCTGCATCACGGTCCCCATCGTGGAGGGGATCTATTCCGAGCGGGCGGTGGAGCTGGCCTGCCGGCTCGGGGAGCCCCAGCACGCCCGCCTAGTCCTGGTCCACGTCCTGGAGGTTCCCTACACCGTGCCGCTAGACACTCCGCTTCCGGAGCTGGAGGCGCGGGGCCAGCGGGCCCTGGAGACCGCCCGCTTCATCGCCAGGCAGCACGGGATGAAGCCGGAGATCTATCTGATCCGGCATCGCTCTGCCCCGGAGGGGATCCTCAGGGTGGCACGGCAGGTCGGGGCGGATCAAATCATCATGGGGATCGGGCTGAAACACCGGCCCTCCGGCGACGGCCTGGGCCGGACGGTGCAAGAAGTGATGCGCCGGGCAGCCTGTGAGGTGATCGTGGCCAAAGCGCCTCTGCGGGAATGAGGGCGGGAAGAGCCTTCGCTTGGGATCCATTGAGGGAGGGGGCTCTCATGGATCAGAAGACCTTGCGGCGGGTGAAGCTGGTGTATCCCCCAGAGTTGATCGACGAGCCGCTGCTCTATCGGCTCATCCAGCGGTTCGGCCTGCTGGTCAACATCCGTCGGGCCCATGTGGAGGCCACAGAGGCCTGGCTGGTGATCGATCTGGAGGGCCCGCCCCATCGGGTGGAGGAAGGGCTGATCTGGATCCAGAAGCAGGGAGTGCTAGTGGAGCCGACGGAGCAGCTGTGAGCCGGGCGGATCAGGGAGGGACTCGTCCCATCGCCTCGCCGTTGGGTTTACAGCACGGGATGAGCTCGCAGGACGTGGAGCGGTTGGAGCATCCGGAGGAGTGAGCACCGTGCGGATCGTGATCCTAGGGTGCGGTCGCCTGGGGGCGTATCTGGCCCGTCAGTTCGCGCAGGATGGCCACGCGGTGACGGTGATCGATCGGGAGCGGGAGGCCCTGGAGGCCCTGGGGCCGGATTTCCCGGGGGAGACGGTGGTCGGGATGGGCATCGATGCGGAGGTGCTGCGCCGGGCGGGGATCGAAGAGGCTGATGTCTTCATCGCCGTCACCGGCTACGATAACACCAACATCATGGCCGCCGAGGTCGCTCGGGAGATCTTTGGGGTGCGCCGGGTGATCACCCGGCTGAACGATCCGCTGCGGGCGGAGATCTTCCAGGAGCTGGGGCTGACGACCGTCTCCCCCACCACCCTGGCGGCGGAGGCCATCCGCAAGTGCCTGGAGGATTAGAGGATGTATCTCATCATCGTCGGCGGCGGTAAGGTCGGCTATTACCTGAGCAAGTCCCTGCTGGCGGAGGGCCATGAGGTGCTCCTGATCGAGAAGAACCCCCGCCGCGCGGCCTTTCTGATCGATGAGCTGGGGACGGACCACGTCTGGATTGGGGACGGCTGCGATTCGAGCACCTTCGCCCAGGTGGGGATGAACCGGTCCGACGCGGTGATCGCCGTGACAGGGGACGACGAGGACAACCTTGTGGTGTGTTTGCTAGCCAAGCGCAAGTTCAACGTCCCCTGGACCATCGCCCGCATCAACAACCCGCGCAACTCAGAGATCTTCACCCGCATGGGGATTGACGTGACGGTCTCCACCACGGAGATCATCCAGGCTCAGATCAAGCGGGCGCTACCCCTGCGCTCCCTGGTGCACCTGCTGGCCCTGCGCCGCGGGGGCATCCAGTTGGTGGAAGGGAAGGTCGCCCCCGAGGCGCCCGCCGATGGGCGCCCTATCCGGGAGCTGGGCATCCCGGCGGACGCCTTAGTGGTGATGGTGATGCGTGGGGACCAGACCTTCATCCCCTCTGGAGACACTGTCCTTCGGGCAGACGACGAGATTCTCGCGGTGACCACCCCGCAGAGCGAGCTGATCCTGCGGCGCCTGTTGCTGGGCGCTTGAGCCCTGCAGAGACCCCGTCGCTCTGCAAGTGTAGCTCTCCAGCATGAGGCTAGGGCGCACTAAGCCGGCCCCGTTCTTCTTCCTTCTTTTGGACCGGCTAGAGGCCCCGAGCTACCCCCCTATCGAAACTCGATCCTCTCGTCCAGAAATTCGGCCGGAAAGAGGCTTTTCCTTGACAACTTCGATGATTTGCTTCATTATTACGGTGGATCCTCCAGAAGGAACCAGCGGCGGGGCATGGTCCTCCTGAGAGATGCTGATAGAATTCCCTAAGAGCCGGTGAAGTCGGAGGAGCATCGGATGCCATTCGCGCGCTATCGACTCAAGGGACGGATGCTCTGTCGAGCAGCGGCGATCGGGGTGATGCTAGGCCTTCTGACCGGATGCGCCTCGCAAAGCCCCTCGATCCTACAACCGGTCTCCCCCAAAGGGCGCGCCGAGGCGGATCTGTTTGGATTCATCCTGGCGATCACTGTCTTCACCTTCATCGTGGTAGAAGCCCTGCTGCTCTACGCCATCGTCCGCTTCCGGACTCGGGATCCAAAGGCGATCCCCCGACAGATCCATGGGAACCGCGCCCTGGAGTTCCTCTGGACGGCCGTCACCGCCATAGGGATGGCGTTGATCTTCATCCTGACCTGGCGGACGATGACCGCGATCTCCACCCCGCCAGCGGACGCGTTGCCGGTGAAGGTGATCGGCTATCAGTGGTGGTGGGAGTTTCAGTATCCGACCCTTGGCATCGTCACCGCCAACGAGCTGGTGATCCCAGTCGGCCAGCCCATCCGGCTCATCCTCACCTCCGGGGACGTCATCCACAGCTTCTGGGTCCCTCGGCTGGGCGGCAAGACGGATGCCATCCCTGGCCGGGAGAACCAACTGTGGCTGCAGGCCGATGTGGAGGGGACCTACTATGGGCAGTGTACAGAGCTGTGTGGTACCTCCCACGCCAACATGCGGTTGCGGGTGCACGCGGTCTCTCGGGAGGCTTTTGACCGATGGGTAGAGGCCCAGCGGGCCCCGGCGGTCTCCCCGACGGATCCCTTGGCACAGCAGGGCTACCAGGTCTTTATGAGCAAGGCCTGCGTGGGATGCCACGTTATAGAGGGCACTCCGGCCCAGGGGAGGGCGGGGCCGAACCTCACCCACATGGGCAGCCGGACCACGATCGCGGCGGGCCTTCTGGAGAACACCCCGGAGAACATGGCCCGCTGGCTGGACAATCCCCAGGCCATCAAGCCGGGTGTGCGGATGCCCCGCTTAGGCCTGACCCCGGAGGAGATCGAGGCCCTTGTAGCATATCTCGCGTCTCTGAAGTGATAAGGAGGCGACGATGACCAGCCCGACAGTCGCACTCCCCCGCGCGCATGCTGAGCGCGGGCTGCTCTCGTGGCTGACCACAGTGGATCACAAGCGCGTCGGCATCCTCTATATGCTGGGCGCTGCGTTCTTTGCACTGATCGGCGGCCTGGAGGCTATGCTGATCCGGACGCAGCTGGCCGTCCCGAACAGCCAGGTGCTAGTGGGGGATGCTTACAACCAGGTCCTGACCATGCACGGCACCACCATGGTCTTCCTGGTGGTGATGCCGTTGCTGGCGGGGCTGGGAAACTACGTCATTCCCCTGATGATCGGGGCCCGAGACATGGCCTACCCCCGCCTGAACGCCTTCGGCGTGTGGATGTTCATGCTGGGCGGGATCTTCCTGAACCTGAGCTTCATCCTGGGCGGGGCGCCGGACGCGGGATGGTTCGGCTACGCGCCGCTGACGGCCAAGACGTTCTCCAGGGGGACCGGCATCGATTTCTGGATCTGGGGCCTGCAGCTCCTGGGCATCTCTTCCATCACCTCCTCCATCAACTTCGTGACCACCATCCTCCTGCTACGGGCCCCCGGCCTCACCATGAACCGCCTGCCGCTCTTCGCATGGACCACCCTGGTGACCTCTTTCCTGATCCTCTTCGCCATGCCCAGCATCTCGGCGGCCCTGTTCCTCCTGTTCTTGGACCGCCATCTGGGGACCCATTTCTTCAACCCGGCGGCGGGCGGTGACCCGCTACTGTGGCAGCACCTCTTCTGGTTCTTCGGCCACCCGGAGGTCTACATTATGATCCTGCCGGCCATGGGGATCGTCTCGGAGGTGCTGCCGGTCTTCTCCCGCAAGCCCATCTTCGGCTACACGGCGGTGGCCTACTCCAGCGTGGCCATCGGCTTCATCGGGTTCACTGTGTGGGCCCACCACATGTTCGCCGTGGGGCTGCCCGATGTGGTGAACGCCTTCTTCTCGGCCGGCAGCCTGCTGGTGGCCGTGCCCACGGCGGTCAAAGTCTTCAACTGGATCTCCACCATCTGGGGCGGGACGGTGCGGTATCGCGCGCCCTTCCTCTTTGCCGCGGCCTTCGTCGCCCTTTTCGTCATCGGCGGGTTGGGCGGCCTGTTCCTGGCTTCGGTCCCGGTGGACTGGCAGTTGACGGACACTTACTTTGTGGTCGCCCACTTCCATTACACGCTCTTCGGCGGCTCCATGTTCGCCATCGTGGCTGCGATCTACTACTGGTTCCCCAAGATCACCGGTCGCTTCCTGGACGAGCGGCTGGGCCGACTGCACTTTGCCCTGCAGTTCATCGGCTTCAACCTTGCGTTCTTCCCAATGCACCTCCTGGGCCTGATGGGCATGCCTCGGCGGGTCTACACCTATGCGGCGGGCCTGGGATGGGAGAGCCTGAACCTGCTGGCCACCGTCGGCGCCTTCATCTTGGCCCTAAGCTTCGTGGTCTTCTTCGCCAACATCGCCCGCAGCCTGGTCGCCGGGGAACGAGCCCCGAACGATCCATGGGACGGTCATACCCTGGAATGGCTTACCCCTTCGCCCCCGCCGCCCTACAACTTCGCCCGCATCCCCGTTGTCCAAAGCCGCCGCCCGGTCTGGGACACGAAATACACGGGGAACCCCCATCCGCGTCCGGTGGTGGAGGTTCTTAGCGGGAATGGCAATAAAGGGGATCATAATGGCCATATGGGGGATCATGAGGGAGATTCAGAGGAGGAGCACATCCACCTGCCTGCGCCAAGCCTCTGGCCGCTGGTCCTGGCAGCCGGCCTGACCGTCTTCGCCCTGGGGCTGGTGACCCACTGGATCTTTGTCCCCGTGGGGCTCTTCCTGTTCGCCCTGGGGATGGCTCGCTGGGTTCAGCAGCCGTTGTTCTCGGAAACCCACAAGACTTCATCATAAAGGCCCGCGAGTCTCTTGACTTTCCCAGCCGCAACGGCGGAGGGAGGGAGAGATGGCTAGCCATCATCCGGCAGCCGGATCCGAGATCGCGGTGGACAGCCGCAAGCTGGGGATCTGGGTCTTCCTGGCCTCCGAGGTGATCTTCTTCGCCTCTCTCATCGTCGCCTACCTGGTGCTGCACAACCGGGTCACCAGCGGCCCCACCGTCCACAAGCTCTCCCTGACCATCCCCACCATCAACACGATGATCCTGCTCACCAGCAGCGTGGCCATGGTGCTGGCCCTGGCCCATTTGCGGGACGGCAACCGGCGGGCCTCCATCGCCTGGCTGCTCACCACCGCTTGGCTGGGGATCTGCTTTCTGATCCTGAAGGGAGTGGAATACAGCCATCATCTCCATGAAGGCCTCACCCCCAGCGTCAACGTCTTCGGCTCTGCTTACTACGCGGTCACCGGCTTCCACGCCGCCCACGTGGCAGTGGGGGTGATCTGGATCCTGAGCGTGGCTTTGGGGCTGCGGCACCGCCTCTCGCCTCAGAACGATGTCCCGGTGGAGGCAGCAGGGCTGTACTGGCACTTTGTGGATCTGGTATGGGTGGCGATCTTCGTGGTAGTATACCTGATGCGCTGAGGAGCGTCTTTGCCAGCCTGGACCGCCCAGGAGGGAAAATGGAGGCGAAGGCCCACAAGCACCCGAACTACGTCCTGGTGGGGATCATCCTGATCCTGATCACCATCGCGGAGGTGAGCGTCATCGGCCTGCCGGTGCCCCAGCTGCCCTTCCTGCTGGGGTTTTCCATCGCCAAGGCGTTCCTCATCGTGGCGTATTTCATGCACCTAAAATCCGACTCCCGCCTCTATGCCCTGCTCTTCGCCTACCCCTGGCCCCTAGCCCTCCTGCTGGTAGGGATACTGATCTGGGTGTATTTCGGGTTCCGAGCGTAAGGGGAAGGGGGAACGGACCGCGGGGGGCTCCAGGCGGAGCCTCTTCGGGGCCTGCGGAATAGAGCGGGGGGCGCCGCCTGGTGCCCCCCGCTTTGCCTGGAGCAAGGATAGGGGATCACTCCCCGCCGCCAGCCAGCGCCGGGCGCGCCGGCGCCATTCGCCAGCGGTTGAAGGCTCGCCAGCCCTCGTAGGCGATGAAGGCCGCGGCAAGGAAGAGCAAGGCGGCCAGGATCAACATCACGGCTGAGCCCAAGATCGCCACGGGCTGGTTGTTGACAATGGAGGTCTGAAGGGCAAGTTGCTGGTTCCACAAGGTGACCAGGATCGCGGCCATGGTGGTCACATATATGAAGACCCCGGGCACTGCGGCATACCAGGCCGGCCGCCGCTCCGAGACCAGCCAGATGGTGACGATGATCAGAGACAAGGCAGCCATCAGCGGGTTCGCGGTGCCGAACAGCTGCCAGAAGAAGATCCAGGTCCTGGTGAGCACCAAGAAGGCCGCCAGGGCCGTGGAGATCAGGCTGGCCACGTGGGGGTTCTTGAAGACCGGCTGGACCTCTCCCACCCACTCCCCCAGGGTGACCCGCATCAGCCGGAAGACCAGCTGGACCACGGTAATAACGATGACCACATCCAAAGGATGTAAGCGGGGGTTATGCTCGCAACGCTTCCCTTGAATTGCCGGGCTGTGGGATCAAAGTATTGATAAACCGGTTGTGTGCCGATCGCCTGGTTGAGGCTAAGAAAGATCTGACCCACCGGCCCCTGGATGGTCTTGAACTGATCTCCCTTCGTCACCTGCTGCAGACCCAGCGGCCCAACCCCCATGGCCACCAGGTCGATGGTCAGGGTGATGGCGGTGACTACGATGAGGTCCATCTTCCAACGATAGAGCATCTGACCCATCAGAAGCCCCGTCGCGGCCAGGGCGATGATGCCCAGAGGCACCGTGGGATTCGAGAGCACGCCGGCGATCAGGTTCACAAAGGCCCCAGCGACCAGCAGCAGGCAGAAGAAGATGAACACGAAGAGGAGGGTGCGGGGGCTGATCAGGCGGTAGGCCACGGCGCTCAGGGAGTTCCCATCGCCGCGCACGGAGAGCAAGGATGGCGCTGTAGTCGCTGGCCCACCCGATGAAGGACACCCCGAGGAGCAGCCGGAGGAGGGCAGGGAGCCAGCCCCACAGCCCCGTCGCCGTGATCGTCTCCACGATGGGCCCCGCCGCGGCGATGGACTTGAAGTGATAGCCGACAAGGATGTTGCGGCTGGTGGGGACGAGATCCACGCCGTCCATATACATCCGGGCCGGGGTCGCCTGCTTCGGGTCGGACTAGATGACCTCTCGGTCGATCCGCCTGGCGTAAAGGTTCCAGACGAGTAGATAGACCAGGATGCCGATGATAATCACCCAGAAGGCGCTCATGGCTTTCTCTCCGGAATGGGATCTCGAGGGGGAACCTCTTCAAGCGCCCCGGCACGCGCCGGGAGGCGCGGCGTCCCGAAAGCGCCTCCGTTCCTCTTTAGTGGCTCTTCCCCCCGTCGCACCTCCTTTCTCTGGATCGGGAACGCCCCCTTTTCCGGAGGGCGGTCGAAAAAAACAGGCGATAGCAGGGGTTCAGGCTGTCTCCTGCGCGACGCTCAGACGCCGCGCGATGGCCGCCTCCGCCCCGTAAAGGTCCCCACCTGCAAACACTGGGCCTTCCACGATCACGGCTGGGTAGCGGCGGGCACCATAGCGCAGGGACTTCTACCACCCCTCCAAGGAGACCGCATCGATCACCTTCACCGTGACCCGATCGCAGTAGGTCGCCATCAGCCGGGCGATCCACGCCGTCAGATCCCGGTAGGCTTGCTGGAGATCCTTGGGGAGGCCGGAGGCCATCTGCTCCGCGTGCAGGACCGGACCCATGCCAACTTGCTGCCAAATCAGCTCGCAGTGGAGACAGTGATAAAACGCCGTGAGCGCGTAGGCGATCACTTCCACTTGCGGGGCCGCTGCATCCGGCAGGCCCTCCCGTCCGAACTGTCCCGCTTCAGACTCCTGCGCCCACAGAAGCAGTGCGCGCTCATATTGTAATTTAGAAAAATATAAAGGACCTTATCACCCTAACTTCCGACACTATTTGCCCTATACACCATAACAATATTGTGCATATAACATCGCAAAGATGCATTCAGAGGTTACAAAGGGCCGAAATAAATTTCAGTCTATATCCGGTTAGAAGAGCTTCCGCCTCGACTTTCTATCTCTTGATTCCGCATAGCGCGGGCCGCTGGTCTCGATGACAAGCCGAAATTTATTTCAGCCCTCAACAACAATGATCTTCCACCCGAGGCCCTCACTTCCAGCGAGGGAGGCCTTCACCGCTCTTCTGTCTCTCGATTTCGTGAGGCGCATGTCGCGGCGGAAGCCGCTCCTACAATCAGATGATTTTCTGTAGAAGGGGCTTTAGCCCTGAATTCCGTCTTCGATGATACAAGGGTTGCGGCTGAAGCCGCTCCTACGAAAATCGGTTTCTGTAGGAGGGGCTTTCGCCCCGAACCTCCGTCTTCGATGGCACAAGGGTCGCGGCAAAAGCGCGAAGGTCGCGGCTGAAGCCGCTCCTACCAAACTCATCGATCCTCCCAAAGGGGAGCTTTCGCTCTGAACCTCCGTCTTCGATGGCGCAAGGGTCGCGGCGAAAGCCGCTCCTACTTCAGTCCCGAACCCCTGTCTTCGATCTCACAACAGCTGGCGGCAAAAGCCGCCCTTGCGTGGGGATGGAATCCGCAGGATTCGCCGCTTCCAGCAGGCCAGACCCACTGAAAAGGGTCAGATGGGGCCTCCTGGGCGAGGGCATGTTCTGAATTTGCTGGTCTTCTAGAGTGCGGCGATCCTTAAGACGTGCGCGTGGGGATCCTAAGCCAACAGGGGGACACGGGATGCAGGAGCTCTCCAAGGCGGCGAAACCCGGCGATCTGGCCCTGCTTCTGGACGCCCAGGGGAAGCTGTTCCTGATCCGGCTGGAGCCGGGCGGACGCCTGCACACTCATCGGGGAGTGGTGGCCCACGAGGATTGCGTCGGCCGGCCCTGGGGGAGCGTGGTACGCTCCCATCGGGGGGAGCCCTTCTACCTGCTGGAGCCCTCCATGGAGGAGCTGATCCGTTACCTCCCCCGACAGACCCAGATCCTCTACCCTAAGGATATCGGCTACATCCTGCTGAAACTAGCAGTGCGCCCTGGCCGCCTGATCTTGGAGGCAGGGACCGGGAGCGGAGGGCTGACCATGGCCCTGGCCCAGGCGGTCTGGCCCATAGGACGGGTGGTCACCTATGAGGTGCGCCCGGAGATGCAGGCGCTGGCCCGCCGTAACCTGGAGCGGGTGGGCCTGGCCGAGATGGTCACCTGGCGCCTGCGGGACATCGCCGAAGGCTTCGAGGAGACGGAGGGCGACGCCCTGTTCCTGGATCTGCCGGAGCCGTGGGCCTACCTCCCCCAGGCGGCCGTTGCCCTGCGGAGCGGGGGCTTCTTCGGCGCGATCCTCCCCACCGCCAACCAGGTCATCCGTCTCCTGGAGGCTCTCCCGGCCCATGGCTTCGGCTTCATCGAGACGGTGGAAGTCCTCCTGCGCCCCTACCACGCCGTGGGCTGGCGTTTTCGTCCCGCCGACCGCATGGTCGCCCACACCGGCTTCCTGATCTTCGCCCGCCGCCTTTTGGAGCCACTGGCTCCGGAGGAGGGCACGCTCCCCACCGCTCCCGAAGAGGAGGAGCCGGAAGAACCGCACGGAGTCCCTCAAGGGCCGATGTAAATCATGCGATAGATTCTTCCCATGTGATCGTCGGAGATCTACATGGCCCCTTGACCGTCCCCGTCGTGGTCCGCCGGACGCACGATCCGCCCGGTGTTCATCGGCGCGAGGCGAAGGTCTCCATCAGGCCCGAAAGCTATCCTGCGTGCCTTCCCGTCCAGTCTTTTGGCGAAGATGCGGATCGCCAAGCCGAGGGGCGCCCGGATGCGTCGGCTCGCTTCATCTGAGCGGAGGGAGGACTCCTCGAGTCCTCAGAGGGAGCGGCAGGAGAGCAGAGCCGTTGCGGAGACAGAAATTTCCAGGGCGGATGACATTCTCATTGTCATCGTCGTCGGAAAGGCCATGGCGCCTGAGGGGCTTGTCCTACGGGCGTTCAGCAGGCCGATCCGCGGCAAGGCCAAGATATCTACCGAGCGACGAGCGGAATAGGTAGGTATACAGGTCCCTCCGGTTTCCGGGGAGAGGGTGGGTCCGGCGCCTGCGATCCCCTCGATGAGATTGAGCCCTTCCGAAGCGTCCCTTTTCTCGACCCTCGCGCTGCGAGGCGGATCCAGAAAGAATTGCGGGGATAGAGCTTGAAGTCCGGGCAACTTGCTGGTCTCATGTTATCATGAGCCTACGTGCTTTGCTCTTCTTCGAATCCACTAGGGTTCCTCGCTGGGCTCCTGGATTCCGGGCAAGGTGGAAGGCGATGGACGATGCCGCGCTTATGAATCTGGGGGAGAAAGGAGCGCTCTGGGTGCTCTCCCCTCATCCGGACGATGCCGTCCTCTCCTGCGGAGGGACCCTCTACCGGATGGCTCGGGCTGGCATCCCAGTCAAGGTGATCACGATCTTCGCTGGGGATCCCCGGCATCCGATCCCACCCTTCGCCCAAGCGTTGCATACGTTATGGGGCGGCGAGGAGACGGCCATGGCCATGCGGCGCGCGGAGGATCAGGAGGCCCTGGCCCTGCTAGGCGTCCAAGGCATCCACTGGGACCTCCCGGATGTCATCTATCGCCGGGATGCTCAGGGCCAGCCCCTCTGCCGGAGTCGGGAGGAACTTTTCCGACCCATCCATCCGGATGAGATGTTGTGGATGAAGCGGATCCGGGAAGCCCTGGACGCTCTCCCCTGGGAGGGGGGAGATCTCCTCCTGGCCCCTCTGGCCCTGGGCGGACATGTGGATCACCGTATGGTCCGGGCCGCCGTGGAAGGCCTTTCTTTGAAGGGGATTCGACTGGGATTCTATGAGGATTTCCCCTACGCGGAGACTGAGCCCTTTGCCAGCCTCCCCGGATGGCAGCCATGCCGGATGGCGCTGAGCGAGGAGGATCTCCAGATGAAAGCCGCAGCGATCCGTGCCTATCGTTCCCAGTGGCCCATCTTTTTCCTCAACGAAGAGGAGATCCTGGAACGGATCCGCGCTTACGCCCTTCAAGTCGGCGAGGGGACCCCGGCGGAGCGGTTCTGGTTCCCACTCGGGTGAGGGCGCGGGGGCTTGCGCCCGATCACCAAAGCCACTGTCCCCAGCACGAACGTGCGGGTGGCCTCCACGACGAGGCCGGCCTGGCGCATGGTCTCCGCCAGATCCTCTAGGCGGACGAAGCCCGCCACGGACTGGGGCAGGTAGGTGTAGGCGGCAAAGTCCCCCGCCACCAGCGCCCCCATCAGCGGGAGCAGGCGGTGAAAGTAAAGCCGGTAAAGGGGAGTCCACCAGCGATCCGGCGGCCGGACGGCCTCCAAGCAAACGACCTGCCCGCCCGGGCGGACCACACGGGCCTGCTCCCGGAAGGCGAGATGGAGGTCGGCCACGTTGCGCACGACGAAGCCGGAGACCGCCGCGTCAAAGCACTCGTCCGGGAAGGGAAGGCGCAGCGCATCCCCGCCCACCCAACGGATCCGCTGGCGCCCGGGCTGGGCCCGCCCCTGGCGCATCATGGGGAGGGTGAAATCGCAGGCCACCGCCAGCGCCTCTGGATGCTGCCGCAACGCCTCGACGGCCAGATCGCCGGTCCCGGCCCCCACATCCAGCACCCGGGCGCGGCCTGACAGCGCGCAGGCCCGGATGGCTTCGCGACGCCAACGCAGATCCAGGCCGCCGGTCATCAGGCGGTTCATCAGGTCGTAGCGATGGGCGATGCGGGCGAACATCGCCCGGACCTGCTGGGAGCGATCCGCGGTCATCAGCGCGCCTCCTTCCAGATGACCTCCCCACGATAGGCATGATAAGCTGGAAGCGCCGCGGATGGGATCCGGACCCGATCTCCTCACAGGGCCTTCCAGTCTTTCGTAGCTATGGACAGATCCGAGGGGGGGACCCGCCGGGTCGCCCATACCTTGAGAAGGTGTGGAGATCTCTTCGGGAGCGGAGGCTCGATGGCTCCTCTTCGTGGCGAGGAAATCGAGGGGTGGCTCAATAGGTGGGCGCCGCAGCCCGGGGAAGGGCCCCTGCAACCGGGCGGGGAGCCTTTCGCCTTCGCGGGCGGCCCCATCGGCGTGTTGCTGGTCCACGGGTTCACCGGAGCTCCTCAGGAGATGCGCCGGCTGGGCGATTTCCTGGCTGCGAAAAGGATGACCGTGCTGGGGATCCGGCTCCCTGGCCACGGGACTCGGCCCGAGGACCTGGAGCGGGTGACGTGGCGGGACTGGTTGGAGGCGGTGGCGCGGGGGGCGGACCTCCTGCGAGGGCGTTGCGCCCGGGTGTTCGTGTGTGGCCTTTCCCTGGGCGGCCTCCTGGTCCTGTGCGAGGCCGCCCGGCGCCCGCCCGACGGCCTTATTGTGATGGCCTCTCCCTATCGGATCCGGGACGTCCGTCTGCGTTTCCTCTGGCTGCTTAAGCGCCTGTTCCCCTATACCGGCAAAGGCCCTTCGGATCTTCGAGATCCGGAAGTCCGGGCGGAGCACGTCTCCTATTCCCGATATCCTCTCTCCGCCGTCGAGGAGGTGCTCCGGGTCCTCCGCGCCGCCACGTCCAGCCTGCCGCAGGTGTGCTGCCCGGCGCTGCTCATTTACTCCTATGCAGATCGCACAGTCCCGCCGGATCAGGGGTGGGTGATCTACCACCGGCTGGGGAGCACGGACAAGACCATTCACTGGTTGACCCAGAGCGGCCACGTGATCCCAGAGGACGTGGAGCGGGAGGAAGCTTTTGACCAGATCGCCCGCTTCATCCAGCGCGTGGCTGGGGAGGAGATCCTTCCCCGGGCTTGAGGAACCGGAGACTCCCATGCGGACGATGACCGTCGGCCTGATTGCAGACACCCACGTGCCGCAGCGCCTGCCCGCCCTGCCGCCGCAGGTGGCAGAGGTTTTTCGGGGGGTGCATTTGATCCTGCACGCCGGGGATCTGAACCGCTGGCCGGTGCTGGAGGCGCTGGCCCGCCTGGCCCCGGTGGTCGCCGTCCGGGGGAACGCTGACCTGGGGCTCGCCCTGCCATGGCGGGAGGTGGTAGAGGTCAACGGCGTCCGCATCGGCCTGGTCCACGGCCATGGGGGATGGGCCGTTTACTTGAGGGACAAGATCCGGGAGTCCATCATGGGTTTCGAGCCCCTCCGCTACTTGCGCTACGCCCGCTCCGCCTTCCCCGAGCCGGTCCACCTCATCATCTCCGGGCACACCCATCGCCCCCATCTGGTCCGGGTGAATGGAGTCTGGCTGGTGAACCCCGGCCCGGTGGCGCCCGATTACTACTTCCGGTCGGGGCCGGCGGTGGGCCTCCTCCACGTGCGGCCAGGGGAAGCGCGCTATGAATGGATCGACCTAACGTCTGGAAACGCCCGTCTTTACGAGCTGCCCCCGGAGTCCCCCTCAGACGAATTGGAGACCCGAGTCCGCCTCTCCGAGGGAGACACGCCCGGAGGCGATGCGCGGCGATGGTCCGGCTTCAGGAGCGGCCGGGTGGCCGCTTTGTTACGATTTTGAGACGCACCCCTCAGGTCCCGGATTTGACAAATTGGTCTTCTGCTGGTATGCCTTATATTTGCGATCTCTGGAACTCCGGAGCGGCCGTTCAAGGCCGCAGGAGGTGGCGTGGAATCCCGCGGTGCCCTCCGGGAACGGCATGCGGTGGTCCTCCGGATGAGAGGCCGCGCGCCTGCCTGTCCTGAAATCGCCATAGGGATCAGGTTCTGAAGCGTCGGGGGATTTCCCCGGCGCGTTCGATGTGCCTCGATCGGAGCCTCATGCGCTGCGTCTCGGCGCTCGACGCACCTCAACCCGGACCCCAAACCCTGGGGAAACTCGAAGGAGGGAATGATCCTGATGATCCGGACAAGCGGCGAGAAGCGCTACGCGCACATCTCGGAGATCTTGGAGCCGCCGAACCTCATCGAGATCCAGCACCGCTCGTTCCGGTGGTTCATCGAGGAGGGCCTCAAGGAGCTCTTCGACGAGATCTCGCCCATCGAGAGCCTGAGCGGCCAGATGCGGCTGTATTTCCCAGGCGACAACTCGGTGGCCCGACAGCTCAAGCTGCGCTACTGGTTCGATGAGCCGAAGTACGGCGAGCTCGAATGCCTGGAGCGGGACCTCACCTACGGCCGCGGGATGTGGGTCCAAGTGGCCCTGATCGTGGCCGGGCGGGAGCCCATGGTGAAGGACGTGTTCTTCGGGGAGATCCCGTGGATGACCCGCAACGGCACGTTCATCTACAACGGCACCGAGCGGGTGGTGGTCTCCCAGCTGATCCGCTCGCCGGGCGTCTACTTCGATATGGAGGAGGATCCCTCCCTGGGCCGCCCTCTGGCCATGGCCAAGCTGATCCCTGATCGCGGGGTATGGCTGGAGTTCGAAACGCGCCGGAACGATCTGATCATCCTCCGCTTCAACCGCCGCCGCACGGTGCCGGTCACTCTGTTCCTGCGAGCCCTGGCGGCGACCGACGATGGGATCAGCCACGTCCTCACGGAGGGGACGGATGAGGAGCTGCTGGAGCTCTTCAAGGACGTGGACACCCATCCGGATCACCCCTATATCTTGAGCGCCATCCGGCAGGAGGGCCGCCTGGAGCCCCGGGAGGGACGCGCCCTAGCCCAGGAGGCCCTGATCGAGTTCTTCCGCCGGATGCGCCCCGGAGACCCACCGACTCTAGAGAACGCCCACTCCTTCGTGGTTTCTCAGCTCTTCGATCCGCACCGTTACGACCTACATCGGGTGGGCCGTTACAAGCTCAACCGCCGGCTGGAGCTCTCCATCCCCATCCATCATCGGATCATCACCAAGCAGGACATCATCGCCATCCTGAAGGAGATCATCCGCATTAACAACGGGCTGCGCCCGCCGGATGATATGGACCACCTGGGCAACCGCCGGGTGCGCACGGTAGGGGAGCTGATCCAGGCCAAGATGCGGGTGGGGCTGCGCCGGATGGAGCGGGTGGTCCAGGAGCGGATGAGCATCGCGGACCCGGCCACGGTTACGCCGCTGCAGCTGATCAACATCCGTCCGGTGGTGGCTGCCCTGCGCGAGTTCTTCGGCTCCAGCCAGCTCTCCCAGTTCATGGACCAGACCAACCCCCTGGCGGAGCTGACCCACAAGCGCACTCTGTCTGCCCTCGGACCTGGCGGGCTGCGGCGGGAGCGGGCAGGCTTTGAAGTCCGCGACGTCCATTTGAGCCACTACGGGCGGATCTGCCCCATCGAGACGCCCGAAGGGCCCAACATCGGCCTGATCGGCCGCCTGGCGATCTACAGCCGGGTGAACGAATACGGCTTTATCGAAACCCCTTACCGGAAGGTGGTCCGGGTGGTCCCCAACCGGCCTGAGGCGCTGATCGGGCAGATCCTGCGGGAGGATGTGGTGGATCCGGACACCGGCCAGGTGATCGCCCCCGCCGGGACGGAGGTGGACGCCGCCCTGGCGAAGCGGATCGCCCGTCTCCCCCTCCAGGAGATCAAGGTCCGCCCCTTTGTGACCCGGGAGATCGTCTATCTCACAGCGGATGAGGAGGAGCGCTACGTCATTGCCCAGGCCAACGTGGAGCTGGACGAGAAGGGGCATTTCCTGCAATCCCGTGTCCCCATCCGCCACATGGGCAAGTTCCTGATGGAGGCTCCGGAGCGAGTGGATTACATGGACGTGGCGCCGCGGCAGATCGTGGGCGTCTCCGCCTCCCTGATCCCCTTCCTAGAGCACGATGACGCCAACCGGGCTCTGATGGGCTCCAACATGCAGCGCCAGGCCGTGCCGTTGCTGCGGCCAGAGGCGGCCATTGTGGCCACGGGGATGGAGCAGGTGGCCGCCCGGGACTCCGGGCACGTCCTCCTCTCGGAGGTCGACGGAGAGGTGGTCCAGGCCACCGCCGATGAGATCGTGATCCGTGGGACCAACCGGAAGCTGTATCGCTATCCATTGCGGCGCTTCCAGCGCTCCAATCAGAGCACCTGCATCCATCAGCGCCCGCTGGTCTTCAAGGGCCAGAAGGTGAAGAGGGGCCAAGTGATCGCTGACTCCAGCAGCACTGATCATGGGATGCTGGCCCTGGGCCGCAACTTAGTGGTGGCCTTCCTTTCGTGGGAGGGCCAGGTCTTTGAGGACGCCACTGTGATCAGCGAGCGCCTGGTCCGGGAGGACATCTACTCCTCGATCCACATTGAAAAGCACGAGGCGGAGGCCCGGGAGACCAAGTTGGGGCCGGAGGATATCACCCGCGACATCCCCAACGTCGGCGAAGAGCAGCTGCGTGATCTGGACGAGCAGGGCATCGTCCGCATCGGGGCGGTGGTGGGCCCCGGCGACATCCTCGTGGGCAAGGTCACGCCCAAGGGGGAGCGGGAGATGACGCCGGAGGAGCGCTTGCTCCGGGCCATCTTCGGGGAGAAGGCCCACGATGTGAAAGACTCCTCCCTCCGCATGCCCCACGGGGAGCACGGCAAAGTAGTGGATGTCAAAGTCTTCTCCCGAGATGAATATCGGGAGCTCCCCGCCGGCGTGAACACGGTGGTGCGGGTCTCAGCGGCCCAATGGCGCAAGATCACCGAGGGGGACAAGGTGGCCGGCCGCCACGGCAACAAGGGCGTGATCTCCAAAGTGGTTCCCATCGAGGACATGCCCTTCCTGCCCGACGGCACGCCGGTGGACATCATCCTCAACCCCCTGGGCGTGCCCAGCCGGATGAACATCGGGCAGCTGCTGGAGACCCATCTGGGCTGGGCCGCCTCGCGCCTGGGCTTCCGGGCCATCACCCCGGTGTTCGATGGGGCTGACGAGCAGGAGATTGAGGCGGAGCTGGCCCGGGTTTGGATGATCGACACTGCCTGGGAGGACGCGCGCCGGCAGTGCTGGAGCTGGCTGCGCGCCCAGGGGTATAACCTCTCGGAGCTCCGCGACGACGACGAGGCGCGCCTCCTCTACCTCTCGGCAATCCTGGGCGCCCGCGGCTATGACGTGGACCGCCTGGCCACCGATGAGATCTACGCCCGTCGCAGCTGTCTACGGGAGTGGCTGCGCGACCGGGGATGCGATCCCGATGCCCTCCTGGTCTTCGAGGGCGATCCCCGCTCGCCAGAGGAGCGCCGCAAGGCAGATGAGCGCGCCATCCTGGTGGGGTTGCGGCTGTGGATGGAGCGCCTGGGCGTGGACACCCGCGGCATCCCTGACCAGGAAGTCCGCCAGCGGGCAACCGAGGTGATGCTCGAGACCGGCCAGCCCATCCCCATCCTGGGCAAGATGATCCTCTACGACGGCAAGACCGGAGAGCCCTTCGAACGGCCGGTGACAGTGGGCGTCATCTACATGATGAAGCTGGCCCACCTGGTGGAGGACAAAGTGCACGCCCGGTCCACCGGCCCCTACTCCCTGATCACCCAGCAGCCTCTGGGCGGCAAAGCCCAGTTCGGCGGGCAGCGCTTCGGCGAGATGGAAGTCTGGGCCCTGGAGGCCTACGGCGCGGCCTACACACTCCAGGAGATGCTCACGGTGAAGTCCGACGACGTCCAGGGCCGCGTCAAGACCTACGAGGCCATCGTGAAGGGCCAGAGGATCGAGGAGCCCGGCCTGCCGGCCTCCTTCAGGGTCCTGGTCAAGGAGCTCCAGTCCCTGGCCGTAGCCGTGGAGGCCATCACCGACTCCGGCGAGGTGATCCGCTTCGGCCGGGAGGAGGAGAAGCCGAAGCTGCCCCGCTTGCCCTTGGGTCTGCTGGACCTGGTTCCGGAGGGGGATGGGGAGAGCCCGGCGTGAGTCAGTGACCCAGACGGAGCATGCTCCTCAAGGGGAGCTCTCGATGCGGGACAGGCGCACGGCTGCCTGTCCCGCAATTTTTAGGGCTGCACGGGCACCCGCAAAGGCGGATTTCATTTCAGAAGTCGCCCGGGCATCGGCTAGCAGGCATTTTTCTTTTTGTGGGAGGGGCTTTCGCCCTGACTTTCTGTCCTCGCTGTCCCTGGCTTCGGGTTTAACCCGAAGGCTGGGCCTTTTGTCTCAAGAGCTGGGTTCCGGCTCTGCGTGCCCAGGCCTATCACGGCTTTCGCCTTGCTCCATCCCTCTTTGTGTGTTTTCTGTAGAGGCCCCAACTTTCTGCTTTTTGGCTAAGATGGGAGAAGAGACGAATGCGCGGCCCCGGTGGGATCGCAGGAGGAAGTGGAGATGGCCCGACGGTTCACCAACCAGGAGGTGGCGGAGATTTTTGAGCACATCGCCGACATGTTGGAGATCCGGGGGGAGATCCCCTACAAGGTGATGGCCTACCGGCGTGCGGCGGAGAACATCGCCGCCCTGGGGCGGGACATCTACGACTTCTGGCAGGAAGGGGCATTGCGCACCATCCCCGGCGTGGGCGAGGCCATCGAGGAGAAGATCGATCAGCTGCTCCGCACTGGCCGCCTCGAGCTCTACGAACGCCTGAAGGCGGAGATCCCATCCAGCCTACTGGAGATGCGCCAGATCCCCGACATGGGGCCCAAGCGCATCAAAGCGGTCTGGGAGAGGCTGGGGATCACCACGGTGGAGGAGCTGGAGCAGGCCGCCCGCGCCGGGAAGCTGCGGGATCTGCCTGGCTTCGGGGCTAAGCTAGAGCGCAAGATCCTCGCCGGCATCGAGGCGGTCAAGCGCCGCAAGATCGCAGGGCGCATGCCTCTGGGCGTCGCCTGGCCCCTGGCCCAGGAGATCCTCCGCGCCCTTCAGGAGGTCCCGGGGGTGCAGCGCCTGGCGGCCGCCGGCTCCTTCCGCCGCATGAAGGAGAGCGTTGGCGATCTGGACTTTTTGGTCGCGGCGGAGGATCCCGAGGCGGTGATGGAGCGCTTCACTACGTTGCCCATTGTGGAGACGGTGCTCCTCAAGGGCCCCACCAAATCCAGCGTCCGCCTGCGGAACGGGCTGCAAGCCGATCTGCGAGTGATCGAGGCGGCCCGCTGGGGCACGGCGCTGCAGTATTTCACGGGAAGCCAGCAGCACAACATCCAGCTGCGGGAGCACGCGCTCCGGCGGGGCTACAGCCTCAGCGAATACGCCCTCGCCCGGGTGGAGAGCGGTGAGGAGATCCTCTGCGCCGCCGAGGAGGAAGTCTACGAGCGCCTGGGCCTTGCCTACATCCCGCCGGAGCTGCGGGAGGGCCGCGGGGAGATCGAGGCCGCCCTGGAGGGCCGCCTCCCCCGCTTGGTGACGGTGGAGGACCTCCAGGGGGATCTGCAGATGCACAGCACTTGGAGCGACGGACAGGCTTCCATCCGCGATATGGCCTGGGCGGCGAAGGCGAGGGGCTACCGCTACATGTTGCTCACGGATCACTCCCAGAGCCTGGGGGTGGCTCGGGGGCTGACCCCAGAGCGGTTGCAGGAGCAGCGCCGGGAAGTGGAATCGGTCAACGCCGAGCTGGGGGATGGCTTCTGCATCCTCCACGGGGCCGAGGTGGAGATCCGGGCCGAAGGCAGCTTGGACTACCCGGACGAAGTGCTCGCCTCCCTGGACCTGGTGGTGGCCTCCGTGCACACCGGCCTGCGGCAGGACCGGGAGCGGGTGACCGCCCGCTTCCTAGCGGCGATCCGCCATCCCCATGTGCACATCATCGCCCACCCCACCGGCCGGCTGCTGGGGGAGCGGGAGGGAGCGGACGCGGATTGGGAGGCCATCCTGCGGGCGGCGGCGGAGACGGGGACCTTGCTGGAGATCAACGCCAACCCCGCTCGGCTGGATCTACCGGACACGCTGGCGCGACGGGCCCTAGAGCTGGGCGGTTATCTGGTCATCAGCACCGATGCGCACAGCCCAGGGGAGCTCGACCTGATCCACTTCGGGGTGGCGGTGGCCCGGCGGGCTTGGGCCACGCCGGAGCGCATCGCCAACACGTGGCCCCTGGAGCAGCTGCTGCGCTGGGCGCATGAGAAACCCGGGCGGGTGCAGCGGAGGCCCTAAGCGTTTCCTCTGTCACTCCGGCAGGCCATCAACGGCGCTAGGTGTGGCCCTCAGGACCTTCAGGACCCCCGGGGTGAGGTCCAGGAGAGAGGTCGCCTCCCGGAAGACGGCTGCCCCGGGCCCGGCGGTGAGGAGGGGGACGGGGTTGCGGGTATGCAGCCGTGTGGTCAGATCCTCCATGTTGCCGTGATCGCTGGTCACAATGAGCGTGGTCTCGGGCGGCCGCCCAGCGAGCAGCGCGTCCAGGAAGCGATCCAGCACATCGAGGACCGGCTCGGGGGGCAGGCGCCGGTGGCCCACGAGATCCGTGAGGAAGCTTTCAAAGAGTACGAGATCGGCCTCCCCGAGCAGGCTCAGCAGGCGGCGCGCCGCCTCCTCCGGCTCCACGGGCGGCAGCTGCGGAAACGGACGACGGTGGCGGCGCGTCCATTCCCCGGCGAAGGTATGGGTGATGTCCCAGAGCAGCGCTCGCCCCGCCATCAGGTGCTCGAAGGTCCGGAAGGGGAGGCCCGCCAGCCGGTTCATCCAGGTGGTTACGGAGGGCCGGAGCCGCCGCTGGGCGACCAGCTCCCAGTAGAGCTCCGAGTAGGCGTTGGCGAAGGTGGGGCGGAAACCGGCGGCGCGCGCCCGGACGAACAGGCTGTGCTCCCTCAGCATCTCGATGAGATTGGGGGAAGGGTAGCCGGTCCGGTGGCCGCCGATGTGGGCCGGGGCGTTCAGGCCGGTGAAGAGGGCGGTCTGCCCGGTGGCGCTTTGAGGGAGCCCCAGCACGCCCAGGGTAGCGTCCAGCTCGCGGCACAGAAGATCCCCATTTTCCCCCGCGCAGCCGCGCACCAGCGCCCGGCCCAGCCGGGCGCGCAGCCGGGGCAGGCCGGGTTCGAAAAGGGGATTCCGGCTGTCCGCCCCCCCTAGCCCCACGCCGTCCAGGAAAACCAGCACCGCGGATCCCATCTCCGCCCGCCTCTTCGGATCCCATGGCCGGGGGGCGGAGGGGGCCGCCCCTGACTTCGGCGGAACGTCATCCCGGCCATTCACATCTTGTAGCCGATGCGGCGCAGGAACTCCTTGCGGTGGGCCACGTCGGCCTCGGTCTCGACCCCGCGGGTAGCCACCCCGTCGATCACCCCCAGGATCCCGCGGCCCTGTTCGGTCTCGGCAACGATGACCTGCATGGGGTTCGCCGAGGCGGCGTAGATGTGACAGACCTCGGGGACCGTCTTGATGGCGTTGAGGACATTGATGGGATAGTAACCCTTGCCCAGCACCACGATGAAGAAGTGGCCAGCGCCGACGGCGAGAGCGTTCTTCTTGGCGATCTCCACCAGCTCCGGATCGGTCCCGCTGGCGCGGACGAGGGCTGGCCCGGAGGACTCGCAGAAGGCCAGGCCGAATCGGATCCCCGGGACGGCGTTGACCATGGCCTCGTGGATGTCCTCCACGGTCTTGATGAAGTGGCTTTGGCCCAGGATGACGTTGAGCTCCTCTGGCTTCTCGATGGGCACCACCTTGAGCTCGAGCGCCATGGGGCACCTCCTGCGCGATAGGATGGGATCCTGAGCTTGCCGCCTTCAGGACGCCGAGGCGGGGCTTGTCCGGTCACCCGCCGGGCGGTCGCGCGCGATTCGGATCCGGTGAAGGGGCACCTCCCGGGCCCCGAAGCGGAATTTGTAGGGCTCGTCGCCTCGCAGGAGATCGAAGACCTGCTTGCCCTGCGCGATGGCCTGGCGGATCAGATAGGCCAGCAGGACCACGCCCGGGCTCAGCCCGGCGTAGCGAGGGTTAAGCCCAGCATTATACAGCCATATCCGATCCCGATCTTCAAAATCCAGGAAGGCGGCGGCCTTCTTCCCCTCGATCTCCAGAAACGAGAGGCGGGCCCAGCCCTCCCGCAGCCCCTGACGGATCACCTGGCGGAAGAACGCTCGCATCCGTTCGTGCAGGAAGGCGGCTTTCTCCGGGTGGCTGGCCGCCATCAGCGTGAGGAACGCCTCGATGGCCTCATCGGCCTCTGGGCCATCCCACTGTAGGAGATACCAGCGAGCGTCCTCCACCGCCTCCAGGCGATGGATCTTTCGGCGCAGCTCGTGGCGGTCCTTGCGGTCCAGCAGCTGTAGGTAGGCTTCCCAGGTCGGGGGCAGCGGGATCATCGGGCAGATGGCCAGCTGCTCGACGTGGGCCGTCAGGCCGTGGGCGGCAGCGGCCCCAGGCCATAGCGGGAAGAGGGCAGAATCCTCCCGAGTGTTCCAGAGGAGGACAGCATCCCATCCAGGGGCCTCCGACCGGGTCAACCAGGCTAGGAAGACCTGGATCACCGCTTCCTCCCACCCGGGCTCCACCAGCGGGTCCAGGTAATCGGTGACCTCCTCGCCGAAGGTCTCCAGGATCCACTGGCCGTCCCGAGCGATCCGCCGCAGTGGGATCAGGCCCACCAGCCGGCCTTCCTCTTTGAACGTGACCAGATGCAGCTCTCCCTCCCCGAAGTGCTCCCACCACGTCCGCAGCCAGGTCGGACGCATGAAAGGGGAAACCCCAGGCGCTCGCGCGAGCAGATCCTGCCACAGGTGGGCCAGCTCCTCGAAGGCCGCGATGCTGTGGGAGATGCATATTTGCATGCGGTCCTTACTCCGCGTCCCGAAGGTCGACGAGGTCCCGAGCAAAGATGCTCCAGGGCTCCCTCCCGGTTAGGTGCACTCGGAGCAGGGCGTAGAAGCTGCGGGGAGGTCCACCGGGCTCCTGCTCGCGGACGAAGTCCACCACCAGATAGCCAAGGGCGAAGGCGGTCTGGAAGAGCTCTCGGGTGTGGAAGCGCCAAGCGCGGGCCAGGCCGGGATCCTGGCGCTTGACTTCCTGGACTCGGTGAGGGATCTCCACCAGCCAGAAGGAGACGTCAGGGATCTGGAAGGTTTCGGGGGGGATGGGGAGCCCGCGATCATCGAAGTGACACGGGTTGACCAGGACCGCGCCGGCTTGCTCGAAGAGGGCCCGAGAGAGGGCGTAGTGGCCCTGGCGGAGCCGGGTGGCCACCCGCCAGCTGGCGATATACCAGTCCACCTGGAAACGGTCTGTGGGCAGTCCCCGGTTCAGGGCATCATGCAGCTCGCCGTAGACGTTGCACAGGTAGGTGTTACACACCGCGCCCAGCTTGGCGATGTTGAAGTAGGCGTTGCGGCTCTCCAGGGGATCGTAGGTCCAGGTGATCAGGCGGAGGCCCTGGTTGCGGACCGCTTCCCGCTGCGCCAGCTTCAGTCGGTAGCCGACGCCTTTGTCCTGCCATTCGGGGAGCACACCCAGCTGGTGGGAGCAGTGCTTCAGCTTGACCGTGGCGGGGGCCTCCCGTCCACGGCGCTCATCCGTCCCCAGGAACCCGAAGATGAAGCCCACCAGCTGCTCCTCGGCGAAGGCACCGAGCAACACCCCGCCGTTGTGCGCAGCCGTGATCAGCACATGGGCAGGCACCACATCCAAGTCCTCCGAGCCCCAGATCTGGCGCTGGAGCTCGACGCAGGCCTCGATCTCCTCCAGCGTGCGCAGCGGTCGGATCTCGATCTCCATCCGAGCGCTCCTCCGGAGGGCGACTGGCAACAGTCATTCCATCCCGATTGTAGCACGCAGGGGTTTGGAGTCAGGACGGATGCGGAGGGATCAGTCCAGAGGGGCGGAGAGCCAGAGGGCCAGCTCTTCCATCTCCTCCCGAGAAGCCGGCGCGGTCCCTTCCGTGCGCTCTGAGGGCCACAGCAGCCGGTGGCCGCAGAAGGGGCAGAGCGGGGAGATCCCGCTCACAATGAAACCGGGGGCTCCCTCCTTGGCTCCCACCCTCCATTCCTCCAGGCGCGCCCGGCGCACTCGAACTCCTTTGTGGGCCCGGCAACCGGTCTGTTCGCAGAACAGCACGGTCTCTTCGGACGCGGACATCGGGTTCCTCGCTCCACATCCCAGGGTAACAGCCAACGGTCACTCGGCCACGCCGCTGTCACTATTGTCCTGCGGATCGCTGCATCTGTCGACCCGGTAGCGGGGAGCGGCCGGGGCCGGGATCTTGACGCCTCGAGCGAGGCGCGTTAAGATGAAGGCGGAGATTAGAACAAATGTTCTAAAGGAGGTCTTCATGGCCTGGCATCGGTGGGTAAGCCTGCTGCCGGAGCAACGCGGCCTTGCCCCGGGTCTCAAGGAGCCGGGGAAGACGGCAGCGGTTCCGGAAGGGATGGAGAAACCGGTGGGGATCGGGCTGGAGGCGCCGCTCGTGGTCGGGCTGATGATGGCCGGGGGCTGGCTGGCCTTGGAGTGGTTCAACTACTCCGCCTCCCGGTATGCCCTCACGGTCTTCTTCGGGAACCTGATGGCCGATGGGTTGTCCTGGGCGGCGTTGCTGGCGCTGGGGCTGTGGCTGGTGGATCTCTCGGGCCTGCTCTACCTCTCGCTCCCCAGCGAGCGGGAGAAGCCAGGGTTCTGGTATGCGCTGGTGGCCTGGTTGCTCGCCTCGGGGGCCAACGCCCTCCTGAAGTGGTGGGCGGTAACCCTGGCCCTGATGGCCTCGCCCTTGGCCCAGCCCGGCGCGGGAGGGGCGTCCCGCGCGGCCTCCCTCTTTCAGTCCGTAGGGCCCTACATCCCGACGGCCATCGCCTTCCTGGTCTGGACCGGTCGGGTGCTGCTGGTCAGCACGATGATGGGCCTCCTGTTGCCCGTGCTGCGCCAGCTTGGCCTTCGCTTGCAGGCCTGGGCGGAGCGGGAAACGGCCCGGGCGGCGGGAGAGGCGGAGGCCGCCCCAACGGCGAGCCCCGGACCGCGCTTGGTGGAGCCCGATCCGCGAATGTGGCACGAGTGGAGCTCACGAATGAAGCACGAGTGAGGGGAGGACGCGGATGCTGGCGATTCAGGCGCAGCGTTGGGTAAGTCAGGGCTTGCCGCTGGGCGTGGCGATCCTGGCGGCTTCATTGCTGCTACCCCTCGCCGGGGTGGTGGCCCTTTCGCTCCATTCGGAAGAGACAACAGCCGTTGCCCCGGAGCGCGCCGCGCTGGCGCCTACCCCGGCTCCGGAGGCCATGGCGTCCCTCTTCACGCCGGAGGTCCAGCGCTGGTCGGATCGGATCCGGGTCTGGGCCCAGGCTTACGGCCTGGATCCCAATCTGGTGGCCACGGTGATGCAGATCGAGTCGTGTGGGGATCCACAGGCGCGCTCCCGCAGCGGGGCCCTGGGCCTCTTCCAGGTGATGCCCTTCCACTTCAAGGCCGGGGAGGATCCCCTGGATCCAGAGACCAACGCCCGGGCCGGCCTCGCCTATCTGGCGGAGGCTTTGCGGAAGGCCAATGGGGATGTGGCCCAAGCCCTGGCCGGCTACAACGGGGGACATTCGGTGATCGGTCGGCCGGGGCGGTGGAGCGCGGAGACCCGCCGCTACGTCTACTGGGGCCTCGGCATCTACGAGGACGCCCGTCGGGGTCAGGCCCAGAGCGCCCGGCTCCAGGAGTGGCTGGAGGCCGGCGGGCGCAGCCTGTGCGAACAGGCCGCCCGGCGCCCCCTTCGATGAGCGCCGCAACCTGCACGTCGGCTTCAGGTCGTAGCTCTCGGTCTTTCACATTCTCCCATCGGCGGATCCGCTTTCCGGTTACCAGCCGGTGGATCTGTGCGCGATGATGACCGGGAGATCCGCTGCAAACAGCATGCCCTCCACGCCCCTCCCGGGCAAAAGAGGGGCAGAGCGGTCAGCGCCAGCCGCGCGATCCCCAGACGGATCTCGGCGTTCATGGGATCCTCCCGGCGTTCTCCAAGGTATGGGGCCTTCCTCCCTCGCCCCCCGAAGGGCGCCAGTCGGGGGCCCACCCGGGGCCCAGCTCCCGGACCA
>Ga0272447_1000527_pt1 | contig 28487 bp, 26 predicted proteins | sample YNPCB0133_FD_194589 | JGI IMG/M metagenome (GOLD analysis project Ga0272447, IMG submission 194589) | Hot spring microbial mat communities from Yellowstone National Park, WY, United States - YNP-CB-013-3 | ecosystem: Environmental > Aquatic > Thermal springs > Hot (42-90C) > Sediment | place... | reverse complement strand
AAAGAATTGCCGGCACCAGCCGGTCATGCGCCGCACCGTGTTGGGAGCGTAACGCTTCTCCAGAGCGTGGAGGAAGGCTTCCGCATCCGAGGCCGTCACCTGATCCAGCCGCCGCTCGGTCCCGAAATGCTCCACCAGCAACCGAGCGGTATCGTTCATCCGGCGAAGGGTGGCCGGTGCCAGGTCGGAACGCGATGCCAGATAGTCCTGGCACCACTGGGCGAGAGTCGGTGTCGCATCCGGTGCCTCGATCAGTCCGACGCGGGCCAGTTTGTCCCGCAGGGGATCGACGTGCGGATCTCGAAGCCGGCCTCGATCAGCGCCTTACCCAGCGCCCGCCAGGCCTTCGTCATCTTGTGGTTGAACATCACCACCATGCGGCCGGCGGGGTGCAGCAACTGCTTGGCCCAGCGGAACACCGCCGCCATCTTCGCCTCGTAGAACCGCTCGGCCCGCTCGACGGTGGCGACCGCGATGGTGGCCTCGTCGGCGGTGCCGAGCAGGCGTTCCTTGATGGCCCCATCGGGCAGGCGGTAGATGACCTGAACGGCGTTCTGCGCATGCGGGACGACCGCCACGACGGTGCAGACGCGATCGGGCTCCAGGCCGACGAGGGCAAGTCCGGGTTTCAGTTCGGCCAGGTGCATGATGCCTCCTTCGACGCGGTTGCTTGAACAGTCCGTGTGGACTCGGCGGCGTCCATGTTGGAACGCAGCGTGTCGGCGGCCCGCCACAGTTCAGTCTCGAAGCCGAGGTTGGCTCCGTTGCCCTTCGCGGGCGAGCTGGAAATGTTTGGCCAGGCATCCCCTCGGCCCGACGCAACCTGCCGATGGACGACCACTCGTACCGTGAATGATAAACAGACTCTAAACGATCATAACTGTCGAGTCACGCGGGGACAACCTTGGTAGCAGCAAGTGGATGCGAACGATCGGGGCCGACGGCAGTGTCTGCTTCTTATGATCTTACCATGGTTCAGATTTATACGAAAATCACATGGGTTTAATAAAAAAAACACATTGCCGCCGTACACTACTCCTAGTGATTACTTCCCATTACCAATTTGATCTTTGTTTGGGGGATAAAATGATGGGTCGTATCAAGCGGGATGCTCTCACACGAGATGCTTTCACACTGATTGAATTACTAGTTGTAATTGCGATTATTGCAGTTCTGATCGGCTTGTTGCTGCCGGCCGTTCAAAAAGTGCGTGAAGCAGCCGCTCGCATCCAAAGCGCTAACAACCTCAAGCAGATTGGCTTGGCCGTTCACAATGCCCATGATCAGATGGGCGTTCTGCCACCGGCTGTCACCTTTTGGTGGGTCAATCCTCCCTACAGGGGGGGTTATACCCAGAGGGATGCAACCTTCTTCTTCTGCCTGCTGCCTTACTTCGAGCAAGGTGTCATCCCGGCATCGATCACAGGAGCCAATTGGACAGGCAGTGCGCTTGGTCCGATCAACGCCACACAAGCAGCTATGAGCATTCCACTCAAGGTCTTACAGGCCCCGAATGATTCCACCAATCCCGGCAACGGAGTCCTCCAGGGAGGTTTTAACAATCCTCCGCTCAGCTGGATGTGGACAACAAATCCCATTGACGTTGGCCTGGCAAGCTATGCCTGTAACTGGCAGGTCTTTGGCCGGCCAGAGGCTCACCCTACCCGCATTACTCGCTGGGATAATGGAGCAGGGGCACGAACGCTTCTCGGCATTACAGATGGCTTATCCAACACCATCTTCGTAGCCGAAAAACGCATGCGTTGCCAGAACGGTGGTGTTGGCTGGGGCTTCACAGAAAATAGCCTGTACTGGCCGGTTTTTGCTCGCATTAACGTAACCAGAACCAACGATCCTAATGACCCGAATTATCGTCTCTTCCCTGTGCCTCAAGTAAACCCGCGCTCCGAAGAATGCAATATCGCTCAATTTCCACCACAGGGACACAGTTCTAGCGGCACTCTCGTGTTACTTGGAGATGGTAGTGTCCGTATGGTTGGCAGAAACATTTCCGTTGCTACTTGGAGCATGGCTGTATTGCCCAGCGATGGCGGCGTTTTGGGGCCAGACTGGAACTAGGCATCGCTTCGACTTCCGTCTCTGCTTACTCTGGCTGAAATTCCTCGAAACAGTTGCCATATCCCTGCCGTAGTGGCTTAACCTACGGCAGATTCTCCATCGTTGATGCAACATTTTTAAAAATTATCCTTTCAGTATTGGCTCAATACTAACCATGTAATTACATTCTTTATCTATGGAGTACATGAAACTATGATCAAACATTTCAGAGCAGCTATTTCGTTTGCCAACTATCAAAACCGAATCAGGCGAGCGGGATTTTACCTTATTATCCTCTGGTGTCTAATAATCTCTGCCTGCACTAACAATACCTCCAACACTACTTTAACCGTCAGCGGCAAAGTGTATTTGGGAGACAAACCTGTCGAGGCGGGGTTAGTGACCTTCCTCAGCGATGATGGCCGAATATCTTCGGCTGAATTAGGACCTGGGGGACAATTCACTATGAAAAATGCACCGACTGGTAAGGTTTATATCGGTGTGGATACACAGATGGTGGAAGGGGAAAAACAGAATCTACTACACCGAAGCAAAGGTAAAGAGCTATTACGTTATGTGGATGTACCGCTGCGGTATGCTAATCCGAAAACTTCTGGACTAACGGAGATGATCGAAGCGGGCAAGACGATCGAACTGCGATTGAAGCCCTAATTGATTGACGGTAGCGCAGAACGAGTTCACCTCGCCGATGAAAGCTCCGGACGCTGCCTTTCCTCCTTCCGCCCTCCCCGGAGTGCCTCGCTCTTTGAGTTTGCGGGCCTGCTCACGCAGGAACCGCAGCTGGTCCGCTGTCAAGCCGCTGGCCTCGCGGAGCAGTTCCGGCATGGCGGTCGGGCGCCCCGGCATCAAGCCAGGCGCGGATCTCGTCGAGTCGCCAGCGGACGGAGCCGCCGACGCGGACAGGTGCTGGCAGCTTGCCGGCGGCATTCATGCTGCGGATCGTCCGCAGGCCCAGCCGCAGCAGCGCGGCCAGGTCGCGGGCGGAGAGCACGAGCGGCCCGGCTGGGTCAACAAGCGCTGGACCACTCCCAAGGGCCGCGAGCGCGGCGGCCAGCCGTTCGAGCGGACCAGCCTGTACCGGCTGCTGACCAACGTCGCCTACATCGGCAAGGTCCGCTACAAGGACGAGGTCCACAACGGTGAGCACCCCGGCATCGTGGACCCCGGCATCTGGCAGCGGGTGCAGGCCCTGCTCGAACGCAACGGCCGCACGGGCGGGGCGTCGGAACCAACGACGACACAGCTGGTGTCCTGGCTACGGACCTTCATCCTGCTCCACGGCAAGCGGCATCCGCGCGAATTGGGCCTGCCTGATGCAAGCCGGTTTCTGGAACAAGTCTTGCGGACCGCGAAGCAACCGCTGCCGGCGCTGGAGTCGGCGCGGAGGACCTCGACCTCGTTGGACGTCCACCCAGGAAGAAATTGACCTCGCGGAGCCGGACCCACTCCCTGCCGGGCACGTCCACGCACGCCAGCACTCCTTCGCCGCGGCGGACCAGGAACCAGACGCCGTCCTCGCGCGGGTAGACGAACACGCGCCTGCCCCGCCCGCGGCGGTGAGCCTCGAACGACAGCCGCCACCCATCACTACCGAGCTGGCGTGTCTGGTAGAAAATCGGTAAGCTCATTTCAGACACAGGTAGCGGCTCAGAACACGAGGCCAAACGAGAATGCACTACTACACCTACCTATTTTCCCCCGAAACATACGAGTCTTTCGCTCGTTCCGATCGTACTCTCGCGGGAGTCAGAAAGAACCTGGAACAAGCGGCACGGCGACTGCAAGTCGGTGATCGCTTAATCTGCTATGTCACGAAAGTGGGTCGTTGGGCTGGAGTTCTCGAAGTCAAAGGCCCTGTTTTCGAGGATTCAACTCCCAGGTTCATGCCATCCGACGATCCCTTCGTCATTCGGTTCAAGGTAGACACGCAAGTTTGGCTTCCCATTGAGAAGTGCGTGCCGATCAAGGAGAGAATCGTCTGGGATAACCTCTCCTTCACGATGGTGAACACAACGACACCGGGAATGAGCTGGACGGCAGCCGTTCGACGAAGTCTATACCGCCTCAAGGATGAAGACGGGCGTTATCTCGAACAACTCCTGCATTCCCAGAACAAGGACGGTGTCGATTATCCTCTAGATTCAAATGAATGGCGGAGGTTGATCGCCAAGCCGATCTACCGTGCGGACAAAACAGTGGTGGTCACGGTGCCGAGTGACACAACGAATGACGAGGAAGCCGAGGAGTCCATCGTCCCGCTCCGCGAGTCGCACAGTGTTCAGGCGAGGCTCGCCGCTCTCGGCGAAACGATGGGATTCAAGATTTGGATTCCCAAAAGTGATCGCCCTGCTGTACTGAAGGAATGGACCCCTCATCCTGGCGTCTTGCTGGATTTCCTTCCTCTGAACTACGACGAAACCACCTTGCAGACAGTTGAACAAATCGACGTTCTCTGGCTGAAGGGCCGATCCATCGTTCGGGCCTTCGAGGTGGAACACACCACCGCGATTTACTCCGGGCTACTGCGAATGGCCGACCTCTTGGCCCTTCAGCCTAACATGAACATCAAGCTCCACATCGTCGCTCCCGAGATTCGCAAAGAGAAGGTTTTCACCGAAATCCGGCGCCCTGTGTTTTCATTGCTGGAGCGCGGTCCACTTTCCGAGTGCTGCACGTTTATCTCGTACAACAGTTTGCAAGAGATTTGTGAATTGCCACACCTGTCATACACATCTGACAGGATCCTGGAAGAGTACGAAGAGGAGGCAGAGTAACCCCCTGCCGGCGGGGCACGAGAGCCTTGAACTCACGAAAAGCCGTCATGCCCCGCCGTCGGCTGCAGCGGCTGGTTCGGCTACGCCAGACCTGCCTCCGACCACACAACCAACACCAACCGCCTCAATCCGCACGGCCTACAATGCCACAGGCCACCTAACCTCACCGCTGACAACTTCCTGCCACCAAAATGACCACATCCACCACTCAACGACCAGCGTCACATTTCCCCAGGGCCGAACGGCCCAAGCTCACCGGCGGCCGCCGCTTTTGGCGGCCGTCAGGTGCAGCGATTGGTTCGGCGCGCCTGGCCGATCACCCACGCTTGATATCCTCACCTGCCGTCGCAGGAGGTGAGGCACTCACCTGCGAAGCCGACTTGCTCCGACCGACAACAAACAGGTAACCACTCGCGACGGCGGCGGTGAGGAGAGCTAACCCAAGGAGAAAACCACCAATCATTGTCAGCCAGGTCGCTCCCGAGAGCGACCCCGCGACGAGAGTGCCAACGGCGCAAAGCAGATAGATCCGAACCGCGGGCTCCAACCAGTTGCGCCGAGTACTCATCTGCCTGCCTCCGCTGGAACCTTGCCTCCGTGCCGGTCACGCGAACTACGTCACCAGTCCAGGCTACCCTGCTCGTTTTGAATGCCCAGTTGGAGCCCGAGCCCCAATCCCGCGTCCACCAGAACAGGCCACTGAGCCCAGAACCCGATCGGTGTCGCTGTCCCCGTCGCGAGGTTGATGTTCGTGAACGGGGCGTAGTAGGCCCCCGCGCCGATCCGCGTCCAAGCGGAGATCGGGCCGACCACTTTGACCGGCTGGAACAGTGACGCAGCTTGGGCAGTAATTCGAACCTGCCCGCTGAGGCCGGGCACTAACGTTGCCACCGAGTTGGCCGTGTACGTCGAATATACGGTCGTCGAGGCGAACACTCCGTTGGTCCCCCTGGTGATGCCTTCCGCCCGGATCGCCGCCGCCGCCTCCGCTGTCGTCAGGTGCGTGACCTCGCTCGCGGAACCGATCGAACTGGCACCCATCGTCAGAAGCAGGAAGGCACCTTGACCGCCGACGAACTTGCTGAGACCGTGCGTCGGCTCACCGACATAAATGAGATCCCGGCTCCAGTCCGGTGACGGGATATAGCCCATCCGGGGCGCGCCTAGGTTGCCGGCGGTGACGTTGTAGATGGTCGGCACGAGGTTCGGGATGGCGATGACCGCGTCCTGCACGCCGTTGATGATGTTTACCACCCCCTGTGCGCCACCCGACAGGAATGCTCCGACGTAGTTGTCATTCCAAAAACTCCAATTTGGATCGTCACTCCAGAAGCTCCAACCACTGGGATTGTCACGTTGTTCCAGAGTTTCGATACCGAGCCGTGCGATGTTGTTCCGCATGCGGTCGCTTTTGGCCCGAAGGCCGAACGACCCAAGCTCACCCCCCCGGCCGGGAACGCCACAAGCCTGCAAGAAAGCGCAGTGAGCCTCGAAAAACCCTCAAGCCGCCGGGTCGGGGGCCGCGCCTGGTTCGGCTACGCTCAACATCTCCCAGCTAGCTGAACAGCACCAACGCGCTCAATCCGCACAGCCCGCGATATCACCTGGCATCTAACTCCACCGCTGACACCGCGCTGTCACGCCGCCGACCACATCCACCACGCAACGACAGTCGTCACCATTCCCCAGGGCCGAACGACCTAGCTCACCTGTCGGCGGGCTAGGTGAGCGTCAACCACAGAAAGCCGTCATGCCCGCCGGTCAGGTGTAGCGTTTGGTTCGGCGTGCCATGCCGGTCATGCCCGACGGCACATTTTCCTCTACTTGGAAGATACCCCGACAAAAACGGCCACATGAGGAATCCCATGCTTCGTTGCGGCTTTGGTCACTGGGGCCACTTCGCGGCTTCCCGGTTCGTCGGCGAGCGTCAGGGTGACTTCGTCGCCGCTAGGATTCCACCCTCGCAGCACGATCTTGATCCGGCCGCCCTTGCGTTCAACAATGTCTGCGCTCACGACACACGCGCAGTGTAGCCCGTCTACCTTTCCGTCCCACACGGTTGTGGCTTCGTAACGACTCTCGACCAACGGCACCCATCCAGTCACCGCCGTTAAAGTGGCCTCAGGCCGATTCTTGACTTCCTTGGCGACCCAGGATTCGATACCGGGGCGATCCTGCTCGCGAACGGTGGCGGTATCGACCGGCCAGATGATCTTGACGTAGACGGGAGCCGCTTTCGGCGGCTCGGGGTTTGGCACGTCTGCAGATCGAGCGATCAGAGCCAGCGCGGAGCCGACGATGATCAAGGCTAACGCGAATCGGATCATGATGCACCTGTTTATGAGGGGAATGGTTGGGAACGGTTGTTGTGACATCGGTCAGGCGGCTCTGCTCGGCAATCGCCGCCTGGCATCTCGGGGCGGCCTATTTCTTGATCGTGCCTTCCACGACGTAGGTGGCGATCACCCCAGTGCTCGCACTCTGATACTTGGCCGTGAAGTTCGCTTTCCCAGTTACCAGATCGATCTCGCCGACGATACCCTTGTCGATGATTGATTCTGGCCGGTTGCCGTACCATGCGTCGGCCTTGAATTTGAACGATTGAAGCTTGCCATCTTTCAGCGAGGCTTCCGTAATGGGAATCGACAGGGTCTTCCATCCGTCGTTCACGAGTTTCGGCTTGGAGAAGATGTAGGCGTAGTCTCCTCTTCTGAAGACGCTTTTGCCTTCTTTGATCAGTGCAGCCACGTCCTCGGCCGAGATCGCCGTGTTTCTCCTCGTCACATAGGTGCGGTAAGTGTAGTTCACGGTGGTCAGGGTGATCGAACTGGTACTCGGGTCGAAGGAGCCGTCATTCTTGAGGCCGATGGTGTACTCGGCCTTAAACTCCGTCGGCCCGTCGTATTGCATGTAGTACGGGATTCTACTTTGCAGTTCTTCGTCCGTCGACTCCCGCTCCTTGCCGCCCTTGGGAGTGAATTTCCCCTTCTCGGCGCTCGACGTCGCTTTGGCGTTGAGGCTGATCGTGCCGGTGATGCTCTTCGGCGCATCGGGGTTAGGGACCGGCGCATCGGGGTTAGGAACCGGCGCATCGGGGTTAGGGACCGGCAGGTCAGCGAGCATGCTCGAGTTGACGGCCGCCTCTGGATTAACGAACAGTCCCTCGGCCGGTGTGGCGAGTTGCTCCGACGGAAGCAGGGGTGGCATCCCCACTACCCCGTCGGGGAGGGTGACGCTCGGCAGAACGCGGTCGTCCAACCGCTCCAGACCGAGTTGGCGATGGACTTTGAGTGGGTGGGATCGCGTGCCGAACAGCTTTGTCCAAATTGACATGTTAGGCTCCTTGAGGGTAGCGACAGGGGGGGCACAACGCCCTCTCCGCCGCCGAACGACCCAGCTCACCCGCCCGGCCACAACGCCAGCAGCCTACAAAGAAGCGTAGTGAGCCTCGAAAAACCCACAAGCTGCCGGGTCGGGTGCAGCGCCTGGTTCGGCTCGGTGCCAGGCCGCAAGCGGATACGGCTCGGTGGAACGAATAGAGTTGGCCGAGCTCGGCGTATCACGGACAGCGCCCGAACTCGTTCGGTTGTGGTCACTTCTCCCGCCGGAACTCCAGCAACAGTCGCCCGCTACCGGCCGGAGCTTTGAAGTCGTCCGGCAGCCCCTTGGCGGCCGTCACTGGGTCCAGACACAGGCAGACACTAAGCCGGCCGTCAGCGACCTTCAACAGGCCGACCGCCTTGTAGCCTAATTCCCTGGCCAACGCCTTTTCTGGATCGAAGAACCACATCGCGTAACCGTTCTTGGTGGGCAGGACGTGGATACCAAAAAGGTACTCCTTCATCCCGTCGGTTAGTCGAAAACTACCATCTTTGAACTCCAGCCGAGGTGGGGCCGCGGGATCGATCCGCCGCGGGCGGCCGTCCTCCTGCCCTCCGGTCGCAACCCAACGGCCCTCGATCTCGGGCCACAGGCTGTTGAGCGGCGTGCGGAGGTACAGGGTGCGGGCGGGATAATCGATTATCGCCGAGTTGGTTTTCAGAAAGGCATGTCCGAGAATCCCGTCAATCCGTCGCCGCTTGTGCCGGTCTGCAGCGGCGTTAATGATACTCAGATCGATCGCCTCGATAGTGAGTGAGCCGACGACTGCGCGTGTGTCGAAATTCCCGATCGAAATCCCCCGAAGGGTGACCTCGAAGCCTTCCAAGTTACCTCCAAGGCCCATCACTTCGACCTTCTTGCCAATTTCAAGGCCGAGTTTTTTCGCTAGAGTGATGTCGATCGCGCAGCCGTAAGAGCCGGTGTCGAGGAGGAATCGACACGCTTCGGAACCGATCTTACACTCGACCGTGAAGCGCTCGACACCCTCGTCTTGAGTGAGGGGGATCGCAACGTAGCCTTTCTTCTCCAGCGCCTGCCGGACGGCGTCAGGCTCTGGCGGTTTCGTGGGAGGTTTCGGCTGGCCGCCGGCTGTCGTGGGCAGCAACGCGGCCAGCGCAGCGAGCATCCATGCGCGATTCATGAGGCGTACACCCTAGGGGTAAACGACCGGGGTTAGCCCTTCCAACCCCTGAGAACTCGAAAACCGTTTGATTAGAACTTAAACTTCCAGCCGAACTCGAAGCTCTTGTAATCGAACCACGGCTTACCGGGTTTGGGGTACAGGTCCAATTCGAACTTGGGCTTGAGGAAGAACTCCGGCTCACCGGGGAGGCTCTTGAACTGGAACTCCACCTTCGGGCCTTCGGTCTTGAGTCCCGTCCCGCCCTGCTTGGGTTCGACCTTGAACTGGCCCGGCAGCATGATCAGGTCCGCCAGGGATTTCGGCCGCACGGGTTCGGCGGGCTGCATCTGTAGCCGCGGTTGGAGCACAGGCGGCTGCGGTTGCGGCCGCCCTGGGTCTGCGGCACACTGGGCGTTCAACTGCGCGGCGGTCAGTTGCTGGTTGACGACCACCGGCGGCGCGCCAGAAGTTGCCGCGAGGTATGCATCCCACGCCGCCTGGTCCGCCGCGACGTAAGTCGCCCAGGCCACTTGCTCGGCGCTGTTGTACGCGACCAGGGCGGCGGCCGTCGAGACCTCCCAGGCTAGGTCGGCCGCATCTGTCGCCGCGTTCAGCGTCGCCTGAACGCCGGCGAAGCCGAACGCAGCGGCAGCCAGGGCCGTGTCGAACGCGGCCTGGCACTGATCGTATGCCGCGTCCACGGCCGCGTTGTAGTTCGTCACCGCCTGCTGGAGAGCAGCCAGGTCGCTGCCAGCGGCGTCCCAGGCCAGGCTGAACGTTACGTAGGCTGAGTCCAGAGCAGCACCGAACGCCTGCCAGGCTTGACTTGTGGTGGCCTCGAAATCACTCTTGAGACCATCAGCAGAACTGATGGCGAGAGCCACAGCTGAACTCAACGAAGAACTCAGCGTTGCATCGGCGGCCGAGCCGGCGGATTCGAGGAGTGCGCGTGCGGCAGATATTTCTGAAGCATACGCTGCGGAGGCGTTGTTAGCAACGGCGAGATACTGATCATAAGCCTGATCTGCGAGGTTCGTTCCTAGTGAGGCCGGCTGTCCGTGAATGCCACCTGGAGGTGGATCAAGCGGGTTAGCATCTGGCAAAACTCGCTCATCAAGGGATTCCAAGCGCAGTCTGATCCTCATGGTCGCTCCTTGGCCCGAAGGCCGAACGGCCCAATCTCACCCGCCCGGCCACAACGCCACAGGCCGACAAAGAAGCGCAGTGAGCCTCGAAAAACCCTCAAGCCGGCCGGGTCGGGGGCCGCACCCGGCTCGGCCTCCCGACCCCCGCCTCACCCCTCACTCAACGCCGGTCCTTCGGATCGGTCATGTCCACCTTCTTGGCAGCCTCCTGCTTGCGACGCGCCTCACGGATCATCCCGATCACCTCCTTCTGATACGCGATCTCCTCCTTCAGCCAATCCTCCGCATATCGACCTTCCTTGTCCTTGATCCGCACGTCCGCCCCGTGCTCCAACACGTGCCGCACCGCCTCGCGAAACTGACCTTGTTTTGGTTTGTCCACCAAATTCGCATTTCGGCACCACACATGCAAGGCCGTCTCGCCAGCATCATTTACACGATTCACATCAGCACCCAACCTCACCAACTCCCTCACAAACGGTAGCGTCTCAGGATTGCACAAAGCAACACCATGCAACGCCGTCCAACGTTTGCGCGTCCCGGCATTCACATCGGCCCCAGCCTTCACCAACTCCCGAATACACTCAATCCGCGCCGCGTTCGACTCCTCCAGAGTCATCTTGTCCGGCACGCACCTGCTAACCGCCCACATGATTGGGGTCCAACCGGAATTATCTCGAGCATTCACATCTGCTTCTTCCGCGATCAACGCCTTGAGAATCTCCACCTGGCCCGCACCGGCAGCCACATGGATCGGGAAACAGCACTTGTCGCCTATCGGGATCATGTTGGCTTCGGGCAACACCGGCACCCAGTACAAATGGGCCAACTTCTTGGCCTTTTCGACATCCCCCTCCATGATGGCCCGCACCAACTCCCGGCCGCCCTTCATCAACTCCCTTTCCGAGGGCGAACTCGACCGGATCTCCAACCGTTCCGGCTGACAGCCGGACAGTAGCAAGCTGCTCAGAACCAGACCGATGACACCTCGTCGCATGGCTCGTTCTCCTGTTTATGATGCGATCGTCTCCAGAATAAATACTATCCAGAAAACCAGCCTCACCTCCTCACACCGACTCACTTCTTCTCCTTGTCCTTGTTGCCTGTAACCAAATTCTCAAAATAATGGACCCAACTGTCCTTGTACGCCGGGTACTTCTCTCCCTTCTCCACCGTGCCATCCGGCTTGGCGATCCATTGCTGACCGTGCGGCTTGACCGCATAAGTGTCATCATACCCGATCACTGTCAGACCCGTCAGCTCGGCCATCCTCGTCAACATCTGCTGATCTCGCTCACTACACGTGCTGCACGCACGCAACTCGATCGTCGCCCCCTCCGCCGCCTGCTGCCGACGAGGAGTCCGACCATCAAGGCAAGTAATGGCATGAGGCGTCGGGCTAACATGACTGTTTCCTCCGTTGGACTGTGATAGACCCGGCGGACCAGGATGATACCCAGGACGATCAAAGAACCCGGAACCAACCCCGCACAGGCTAACCACCCGACCAACGCGCGCGGCGTCTCGGCGGCAGCTATCGGGAACACACACATTACCAGCAGCGTGATCCCCAAGCCCACCAGCCACACACCCAGCACTCGCACCGCTTCCAACCTCCCTCGCCGAACGACCCCGGCTCAGCGGCCGGCCATGATACTCATACGCAACTGAAACAGGCCAGCAAGCTACCGCGAACAATTCAGGTGGCAGGGTCCGTTACAATGCCCGGTTCGGTGGTGCCCCAGCTAATCCCGGGATTGAGTGCCTGGTAGTAGGCACGATGTTGCCGTTGCTTGATCTCGGGTAACCCGGTCAACTCTCCGGGAACCAGGCCGTACTCGATCCAGTCGCATTCCTCCAAGTGACTCAACCATTCCGCGAAGCTCGAGGCCAGCACCTGGTTCCATTCGCGCAAACGCTCTTGTTTCTTGCCAGTGACTCGGCCCACGGGAGTTGCTGGCACAGCGACCAGAATGCCCGGATACTTGTCCTGCATCAACTTGATGTACGGGATGATGCGCCGCCGATATTCCTCCAGCCCCAAACCGACGACCCCTGGCGACAGGTGCATCTCTTGTCCCAAGGCCACCGCCGCGATACCGATCTTCTCCTTCCGCAGTCGCTGCAAGAACGTGTCTAGTTCATCCGGGGTACCATTCAGGATGTTGGCGATGAACAACGACTCGGCCTGGGATTTTTTCAACAAGCCGATGTACCGTTCAAACCAGTCCGGCCCCTTGGTCTGTTGCATCCAGCGTGAGGCTTCCCCCTTGGCACTTTTTTTGACCTCTTCCGGCCTGGCATTCAGACCGCCGTTACCGGTCGGATGATGCCAATAACTTGCCGACCCGCCAGGGTACTGGAACACTTTGAGCCGTAACTCGGCAATGGCCGCCACATACTCCGGATCGTCCAAAAACCCCTTGGTGATCATCTCGGCACATACCAAACCGTAAACACGCGGATTGACACGGACCGCTTCTTTGGGGGTCGTGATGGTCACGCGCACATCGTCACCTTCCGCTCGCGAGCCTGGCTCGGCAGCGGTCACCGATCCCCTGTTCCGCTCGGCAGCCAGCATAGCCAGAAAGAGGATCGAAAGCTGGACTTTCGCCACCACGCCAATCCTGAGAGTTGAGGTCATACTGTTCCCCCCGTGAACGGGTTCTACAAGTTATATCAAGGCGCCGGTTTACCTCTACCATAAACTCAAGTGGCGACCCTTAGCAAGGAGGACAGCGTCGCCTCATCCGCACTTTTGTGGGCGGTCGAAAAGAATTGGCGGTTTCCGGTAAGCCGTTTCGTGGTAGAAGGTCGGTGCCAATCAGCCTGACCCCGAGGCGGAGGAAACCGCCGCGGAGGGCACGGAGGCAATAAGCTGGGTGTCGAGTATGGCAGCCGGCTGCCTCTGCGCCAGTGGACGCTGTCGGCACTGCCGCACCGACGAAGGCCAGTCTCCGCAGAAGGCCGGGGAGGGCGACGCCGCTTGGTAACGGGGCACGCCGCCTCGGCGAGGAGGACGCCGCCTCGGGCGGACGCCTCGCGGCCCCGCATCCGTGAAACCTCCGGCGGCACGAGGGGGTAAGACTAGGCGGAGGTCAGCAGGCGTTAGCGTCTTCTGGCCAGTCGCCCGAGGTGCCAGCGATTCTTGGTCCGTCGCCAATAGGGCCAGTAAATGGTGCCTATTGACCCGTTGCCGATGGGACCAAGAGTTGGTGCTTCCTGACCGGTTGCCGATTGGGTCGGAGGGCCAGCGTCATCTGGGCAACCCCTGCCGGGCTAGGAGTTTGGGCTTTCTGGTCCGTCGCCAGCGGGGCCAGGAACCACGCTATCTGACCGGTTGCCAATTCGGTCGGAGGTTAGCGCCTCCTGGCTAGTCCCCAGCACGGTCAGAGGTCCAGCGCCTCGTGGGCAGTAGCCAATCGGGCCAGGAGCTAGTCCTTCCTGACCCGTCGCCAATCGGGTCAGAGGGCCAGCGCATCGTGGGCAGCCCACGCAAGGCTAGAGGGTTTGTGCTTCCTGGCCCGTCGCCAGGAGCCGGCGCTTTCTGACCGGTTGCCGATTGGGACAGAGGTCAGAGCTCGTGGTCGGTCCCTGCGTGGTGCAAGCGAGCATGGAGGGCATGATGATCCGGTTTCTTGTCAGCAGCGTCTTGCTCTGGGCCATCCTGGCAGGTACGAGCGGGCCGGCCGGTGCGGAGCCTCCCCTGGGCCGTCTCTTCGAGGAAACCTTCGCTACCGTCCGGGGAGAGCGCTTCCGGTTTCCAGGACCGGACCAGTGCAAAGCCGTCGTGGTTATTTTTATCAGCCATGATTGTCCCATATCCAACGCTTATGCGCCGGAGATTATCCGGCTGTGCAAAGAGTATATGCCCAAGAAGGTGGTTTTTTGCCTGGTATATGCAGACCCTGATCTGTCTTTGGACGAAGCCCGCAAACATGCCCGGGAGTACGGCTTCGCCTGCCCGGCGATCTACGATCCCCAGTTGAAGCTGGCTCGCGGCCTCGGGGCCACGGTCCAGCCCGAGGCGGCGGTGGTCTCGCCGGCAGGCGAACTGCTTTACCGAGGCCGGATCAATGACCTGTACTTCGACTTCAGCCGCAAGAAGCCCGAAGCCACCAGGCACGATCTGAAGAATGCCCTCGATGCCGTGCTGGCGGGCAAGCCGGTGCCCGTAGCCCGCACCCGGGCCATCGGATGTTACATTCCGTACCCGGATAAACATTGACAGCAATTTGTCACCCAATCTTGACGGGGAGGACTCGGACATGACCGTTAGACGACTCTTTGCTTTTGCCGTTTGCGCTGTGGCCGGCGTTATGGTACCTGGTGTCGCGGCCCGCGCCGCCGAAAGCGTTCCGACGTTCACCCGGGATATCGCCCCCCTCCTGTACCAGCACTGCACCTCCTGCCATCGCCCCGGGGAGGTCGGGCCGTTCCCGTTGATCAGCTACGCGGACGCCAAGAAGCGCGGCCGGCAGCTCGCCGAGGTGACCGCCAGGCGGATCATGCCGCCGTGGAAGCCGGTCCCAGGCTACGGCGAGTTTCGCTACGACCGGTCCCTGAGCGCGGAGCAGATCGCAGTGTTCCAGCAGTGGTACGAGGCGGGCATGCCCGAGGGCGATCCCCGGGACCTGCCTCCGCTGCCGCAGTTCCCCCAAGGCTGGCACTTGGGACCGCCCGACCTGATTCTCAAGGTGGACAAGCCCTTCCGCATTCCCGCCGAGGGCGACGATCTGTACGTCCATTTCGTCCTGCCGACCGGTCTGAAGGAGGACCGGCCGTTTCGGGCCGTCCAGGTGCTGCCGAGCAATCGCAAGGTGGCCCATCATGCGGTCCCCATCCTGGACGTGGCCAACGGCCAGGCCCGGAAACTGGCCCAGAAAGACGGCTATTACATCCAGTTCGGCGGACCGGGCTTCTTGCCCCGCGGCTTTCTCCCCGGCTATGCCCCGGGGATGTCCACCCGGGAATTGCCCGAGGACCAGATCGGCGTGCTGCCCAAAAACACCGACGTCGTCTTGCAAATGCACTACCATCCCACAGGCAAGGAGGAATACGACCAGCCGCAAATCGGCATCTACTTCAGCGACAAAAAACCCAAACGCAGCCCCAGCGTCATCCTCCTGGCCAACAACGACATCGACATCCCGCCCGGAGAGAAGAACTACACCCGCAGGGACTCCTTCCGCCTGCCCGCGGATTTCCTGTGCCGCTCGATCTTCGCCCACATGCACATGATCGGCAAACGGGTCCACGTCTGGGCCGAGCTGCCCGACGGCACGCGGCGCGAACTCTTGCTCATCGACGACTGGGACTACCGCTGGCAGGACACCTACGAATACGCCCAGCCCATCCTCCTGCCCAAGGGCACCGTGGTGGTGGCCGAGTTCGTCTGGGACAACTCCGAAGACCACCCCCGCAACCCCAACTCGCCGCCGAAACGGGTCCGCTGGGGCGAGGGGAGCAAGGACGAGATGTCCGGGATCATCCTCGGCGGCATGACCGTGCGACCCGAAGACGAGGGGGCACACTGGCTGGCGGTCCTGGGCCACTACTTCGAGATAGAAAGCAAGGCCCACGCGGCGAAACGGCGGTGGAAGTGACCGGCCTGTCCGGTCGGGTCTTGACCCGGTGCGGCGGCAACCTTGCAAATGATGCTTCACTGGAACTGCAAACTCCCTACTCAACCAAAGATACCAAGAATATCCCAGCGGTCTTTCCATTGTTCAAGCCTGCTCTCATCAATCGAGTGATGTGTCGAATCTGGATTCCCAGGACGTACTCCGCCGTGTTTGTTGAGATAAGCCTGGTGTGTCTTGTAGATGTTGTCTTTTATCCACCATTCTGGCACAATCCAGTAGCGTGGGTATGTGTTGGTATCACCCAAATCAACAAACACCCAAAAGTTATTTTCATCGGCTTTGGGAGACATTGGCTGACTGCCAACGATACTTGAGTGCCAGGTCTTCCCGCCGCGCTTCGTCTTAACCTGAATGTAAACCGTGCGACTTTCATCGCTGTTGCACGCAATAATATCGATCTTGGGCATATTTCCAGCAAAAGGCACAGCAAACGCCCCGCGTTTGTTCAATTCAGCGACAACAAAATATTCACCAGCTCGTCCAACCTGTTGATTGCTTGCGCCGCGTGATTTGTACTTTGCCGACATAGAACATTCCCTGCACTATTCAGATACAGCCGCATAACTGGTGATTAGATCGACCGGCGCCGGTCTGTCTATCACCGTGCCGGTCACGTTATTTCGAGGTGCCGGTTTGTCTATCGCGGTACCGGTCGATCTATTAAGGTCGCCCGGTCTGTCTATTACGGCCCGTTTCCCAAATCAACTGCTATTAGGCAAACTCCCCAGACCGCTGTCAAGAGGGGGAGCCATTTTTTTCGTGACTGCGAGCGGCGGAATGTGTACACGAGTACACTTAAAGCCTTTTCCACTCTATTTCCAGTCGCAGGAGGAAGCCATGGGCACAAGTCTTCTGCCTCAACCAACCCCCCATATCATCGCACCGCAAGAGCCCCTTGAGCAGCGCTCCGAACTTCTTCCGCACGCGGGGCGGTGACGCGCTCGACGCGGAAGCTGTCCGGGCCGAACTCGCGCTGCAGGAAGCCGAGGAACAGGCGGGTGAAGTCGCGGCGGACGGCGTGCTGGCGTCTTAGTCGACCGCCTGCCGCCGGGCGCGAGATGCGTAAAATCAGATGAGGACACGCTCGACTTATTGCAACTGGTAAATACAGTGAACTTTGCGGTTGGAATTGATCACCACGTAATGTGTGCAGCAGCAAGCCGGTCGTTCAGCACTCATCAGAGTGCAGACATGGTCATCGCGTCGATCTTCAACGGAAGAATAATTCTCGGTAACTGATGTTGATGTGTAGCCGCGGAGATCCTTGATGACTTCGGAAAACAACTATGGGGAGACAACGCCGTTGGTTCGAGCATGACTCACGACCTTTCCTTCACGGCACTCATCGTTGACGATGACCCGGCCATCCGGCAGTCGCTCCGGTTGTGCCTGGAGGCCGACAACGCGCGGGTCCAGCAGGCCGCCACTGCGGCCGGCGCGCTCGACGTCCTTGACCGGTCCCGATTCGACGTGATCTTCCTCGATCTGTGGCTCGGGGCCGAGTCGGGACTGAGCGTCTTGCCCGAGATCCTCCGGCGGCAACCGGGAGCCGGCGTGATCGTGGTCACGGCCTATGCCACCTACGAATCGGCGGTTGAGGCGATGAAGCTCGGGGCCGTCGACTACCTTCCCAAGCCGTTCACCCCCGCGCAGGTCCGCACTGCCGCTCGGCGAGTTGTCACGGCAGGTATCTTGCGACGCCGGCTGAGCGAGTTGCAAGACCGGCTCGACGAAGCCGAAGGCGAGACGAGCTTCGAGACGTCCAGCCCCGCTTACGCCGCGTTCCTGCAGACGGCGGCGCGGGCGGCGACTTCGGACGCGGTCGTGCTGTTGCGGGGCGAGAGCGGCACGGGCAAGACTGTGCTGGCCCGTTGGATCCGCCGCCAGAGCCGGCGGCGGGACGGCCCGTTCGTCACCGTCCACTGTCCGTTGCTCTCCAACGAGTTGATGTCGAGCGTCCTGTTCGGCCACAAGAAGGGGGCGTTCACCGGGGCCGTGGCCGATGCGGTGGGCAAGGTCGAGGAAGCCGAGGGGGGCACCCTTTTTCTGGACGAGGTCGGCGACCTGACGCCAGACGCCCAGGCCATCGCCGGGGAGCAGCTTCGGCTCGCTGGCGAGGTCCGCGACACCATCAACCGGTCCTACGCGGCAGGTAACCGCCCGCTCATCGACGTACTCGACGCCCAGAGGAATTACCGCGAGACTTACCGCCTCTACATCACGAGCCGGGCCGAACTCGGCCGAGCCGTCATGAACTATTCGGCCACCCTCGGGAAGGAGGTCACACCATGACGAGCAGCCTGACAGACGCGGCCGCGGAGGTCCCAACGACGACGAAGCCGACCCCCGTCCGCTCGCGATCCCGCTGGCAGCAGGTCGGCTTCGCCGTCCAGTTCGGGGTCGCCCTGGCCGTGACCGGCGGTTTCCTGGCCTACCTGCTGTTAACGCCCTCCGCCCCGCCGGCCCCACCGCAGGCCGACATCCCCCGGCCGGGTACCGACCCGGTCGAGATCGTCGGGCCGGGACTGATCCGGGTGCGTCCCGGCAGCCCGTTCGATCACAAGGTGCATGTCGTGGAGGTCCGCACGCGGGCGATCACCGACCCGGTCCTGACGGTGACGGGGCGGGTGGTCGCCAGCCTGCGGCCGGGCCAAGGCCGAGGGAACGACTTCTGGCAGTTCGACACGCCGGAGGTCCTGACCGCCTACACCGACTGGCAGAAGGCCCAGGCCGACATCAAGTTCGCCGAGATCCAACTCGCCCTGGTCAAGGAACTGGCGGCCGCCCGCATCGAGGCGCAACGACAACTGTTGGCCCGGGCGGAACGGGGGGTGAGCATCGGCGACGGCACGGCCAAGGAGGTCGCCATCGAGAGAGCGAACCTGATCCAGACCGAACTCACCGCCCGCAAGGAGGTCCACGAGGCCGAGACGACGCTCCGCATGGCGATGCGGGCCGAGGCGACGGCGGCCAAGTTGCTCCAGCAATTCGGCCTCGACCCCGATCTGCTCCGCTCGGCCACCTCGGACGTGGACATCGTCCTGGCCGACGTGCCGGAAGGTTACATCAACCGCGTCAAGGTCGGACAAGGCTGTCAGGCTACGTTCTTCGGCATCCCCAACGAGCGGTTCAGCGGCACGGTGAACAGCATCGCCCCGGTCCTGTCGAAGGAGCGGCGGTCGCTGCGGGTCCTGTTCGTCATCGACGACCCCGACGACAAGCTGCGGCCGGGCATGTTCGCCGAGATCGGCCTGGGGACCGGACCGCGTAACGCCATCCTGGTCCCCGCCGACGGCGTACTGCACATCGGGCGGGCCGACTACGTCCTGACAGCCACGGAGCAAGCCAACACCTGGCGTGTGACCGAGGTGCAGGTGGGCGAGCCACACAACGGCGACGTGGAAATCCTCGACGGCCTGCGGGATGGCCAGCGGGTCGTCGGCAAGGGGGCGATCCTGTTCAAGCCCCTGGTCGTGCGGTTGCTACAGTCGTCCCCGCTCCCCGTCACGGAGGGCGGCCGATGATTGCCTACCTCATCGGCGCGGCGATGCGGTTGCGCTGGCTGGTCCTCGGCCTGGTCGGGGTCGTCTGCGGGGCCGGCCTGTACGCCTTCCGCCACCAGACGATCGAGGCCTACCCGGACATCTCGCCCCAGATGGTCCAGGTCATCACCGTCTACCCCGGACGGGCCCCCGAGGAAGTCGAGCGGCAGGTGACCGTGCCGATCGAGATCGCCATGCGGAACGTGCCGAACGTGGAAGTGATCCGCTCGCGGACGATCTTCGGCCTGTCGGTGGTGCAGTTGGTGTTCACCGAGGGGACCGAGAGCTACTGGGCGCGCCAGCGCGTCCAGGAGAAGCTCTCTGGCCTGACCCTGCCCGAGGGAGCTAAGGCCGAACTCGGCCCGCTGGCCACCGCCTACGGCGAGATCTACCGCTACGAACTCGTCTCGGACGGCACCCACGACCTGATGGCCCTGCGGACGCTCAACGACTGGGTGGTGATCCCGCGGCTGCTCCGCGTCCAGGGGGTCGCCGAGGTGTCGAACTTCGGCGGCCTGGAGAAGCAGTTCGCCGTCACCTTCCGCCCGGCCGACCTCGATCGCTTCGGGCTGACGCTCAACGACGTGGTCGAGGCGATCAAGACGAACAACGCCTCGGCCGGCGGGAGTGTCATGCCGCGCGGCAGCATGTCGTTCGTCATTCGCGGCAGCGGCTCGATTCAATCGCTCCGCGACATCGAGAACACGTTCGTGAAGTCCGTTGGCGGTACACCCGTTTACTTGCGGGACGTGGCCAGCGTTGGCCTGGACAATCTGACGCCCTCCGGCATCTTCAGCAAGGACCACACCGACGAGTCGGTCGAAGGCATCGTCCTGATGCGCCGTGGCGAAAATACGTCCCGCGTACTGGCCCAGGTGAGTGAGGCGGTCACGGAGTTGAACGAGTCGGAACTCCCCGAGGGGGTGAAGGTGGTGCCGTTCTACGATCGCCAGCACCTGGTCGATGCCACGCTGCACACCGTCACGCACAGCGTTCTGCTCGGCATCACGTTGGTCGTCCTAGTACTCTTGCTGTTCCTCGGCCGCCCAGCGATGGCCGCCCTCGTCGCGCTGACCATCCCCTTCTCGCTCCTGTTCGCCCTAGTGCTGATGTACCTGACGGACATCCCGATCGGGCTGCTATCTATCGGGGCCATCGACTTCGGCATCATCGTGGACGGCGCGATCATCATGGCCGAACATATCGCCCGGCGGCTCGGTCAGGTGACCGAGCGGTCGGACCGGCCGAACGTCTTCACGACGGTGCTCAAGGCGGCCACGGAGATCGAACGGCCGGTCTTCTTCTCGATCATCATGATCATCGTCGCTTACCTGCCGCTGTTGTCCTTGACGAGCATCGAGGGGCTGCTCTTCCGGCCGATGGCCCTGACAATGGTCTACGCCCTGCTCGGGGCCTTGATCTTCGCCCTGTTCGTCGTCCCTGTCCTGGTGACGATCCTGTTCCGCCGCGGCTACGAGGAATGGGAGAACCCGCTCCTGAGGCTGGCCCGGCCGCTCTACGCCGGCCTGATCCGGGCGCTGCTGGCGGCCCGCTGGCTCGTCGTCGCCGCCGTGACCTGCGCCTTGGCCCTGGTCGTCGTGAAGGTCGTGCCGCGGCTGGGCATCGAGTTTCTGCCGTACATAGACGAGGGGGTCATCTGGGTGCGGGCCAACTTCCCGGAGGGGACCGCCTTGCAGCAGTCCAGCGAGTATGGCCGCCGCATCCGCGAGGTCGCCCTGGAGTTTCCCGACGTGGGGGCCATCTCCGTGCAGGTCGGACGCAACGACTCGGGCACCGACCCGTTCCCGCCGAGCCGGCTGGAGATCATGATCATCCCCAAGCCCAAGGAGCAGTGGACGCAGTTCGCCACCAAGCACGACCTGGTGGCCGCCCTCGGCCGGCGGCTGCGGGAGGAGTTCCCCACGACACGCTTCAACTTCACCCAGCCGATCATCGACAGCGTGACCGAGGACACCAACGGCACCTCGGCCAACCTGGCGGTGGAGTTCTCCGGCCCCGACCCGGAAGTGCTGCTCGATCTGGCCCGCCGCACCGTCGAGCTGCTCCGGGCCGTGCCCGGCAGTCAGGACGTGAACATCGAGCAGGAGGGGCCGCAGCCGCAGCTCGTCATCGTCCCGGACCGGCAGTCGTGTGCCCGCCACGGCGTCCGCATCGAGGACGTGACCAACCTGATCAACACGGTCCTAGGCGGCCAGCCGGTCGGTACCCTCTACGAGGGGGAGCGTCGCTTCGACATCGCCGTCAAGGTCGATCGCCGCGTGGCCAACTCGCCGCTGGCCGTCGGCCGACTGCCCGTCCACACCTCCGACGGCGTGCCGGTCCCCTTGTCCCAGGTGGCCAAGATCGAGTTGGTCGACGGCCAGACGATCATCGCCCGGGAGAACGGCCGCCGACGCATCACCGTCCGCTGCGACATCGTCGGACGCGACCAGGGCGGGTTCGTCGCCGAGGCGCAACGGAACTTCGACCAGACCATCCGCCCGCTCTTGCCGCCCGGCTACCGCGTCAGTTGGCTCGGCATGTTCGAGAACCTCGAACGCGCCCGCCGCCACTTCGCCGTCGTCATCCCCGTCACCGTGGCCCTGATCTCCGGCCTGCTCGTCGTCACCTTCGGCTCCTTCCGGGCCGCCCTGCTGCTGATCCTGTCAGTCCCCTTCGCCTTCATCGGCGGCGTACTGGCCCTGTGGGTCCGCGGCATGAACCTTAACGTCTCGACCGGCGTCGGCTTCGCCGCCCTCTTCGGCGTGTCCATCATGACCGGCGTGCTGATGGTCCGCTCCATCAACGCCCTGCGGCAGAACGGACTGCCGCTCCGCGAGGCGATCGTGCGGGGGGCACAGGACTGCCTGCGGCCCATCGTGATCGCCTCCCTCGTGGCCATCCTCGGCCTTCTGCCGGCTTCCCTGGCCACCGGGCTCGGCTCCGACGTGCAACGGCCCCTGGCCACGGTCATCGTCTGGGGGCTGTTCAGCGTGATGGTACTGACACTCTTTGTGCTTCCGGTGCTGTACTACCTGGTGCCGCCACGAGTTGCCTGGAACAGCTCCTCCGAGGCTTCTGTCCATTAAACCCGCCGATATCGGACTGAAGAGTGAAGGGAGTTCTGTTGACCCCTCATCAAACTTTTCAGGAGTCCCAATCACCTGGGCGCTGGTGCAGGTTACGAGGTCTGTTCTACCGCAATCAGTCCGCCGTGGAGGTCGAAAAGTCTCGCCGTGGCAGAGTGTCCCTTGCGGACCGCGGTGGGGAACGGGTTGTTAACTTGTGGCGGTCATCTCTCAAGAGATCGAGAGACTTTGGGCCGTTATTAGACCCGGTGAGACCGTCCCGTTCGCACTCCGGAAGAGACAGGTTCGGAACCGAGACTCTCGCAAGCCAGTGCGAGTGTGGCAAACCCTGCAAAGAAAGGCGGGAAACGAAAAAAGCCGAGAGAATCGTTCTCGGCTGGCTCGCGTTAACACCGTGGTGGACAGAGTTACAGGCAAAAACAAAAAGCTCCCCGAGTGAGACACTCTTCGTAACAACTCTCTCGCCGTCACGAACTCGGTTTACCAGCTTCTGTCGAGCTACCAACCGAGGAAGCTCTGTCTGGGCAAGTGGTAGGGGCCGCTCTTCAGCGGCAAAATGATGAATTCCGCTCCTGCAAGCGAACCGCTTCCCCAGGTTCCAGTCTTCTACTTAAACTTATGTGTTGGGAAGGGAGCGATCTTACGTCCGCCCTGGTTTAGGGATCTCAGAAGCTCCGGCATCGCAAAGTACTTGGGCGGCCAACCGTGCGAGCGAAGCATTCTTCTCGACTGCTTTTGTGAATCCGATGTGCAGTAAGTGTTGACCACGCAACGGACTGCCGGAAGGCGAATAAGGCCCAGGGCAGGCGCTGATCTCCACCCACACGTCACCGTGACGGACTACTCCCTTTCGGTATGTCACACCGTCGCGTTCAGGAGGTATGGACACGGCTAACGGGGGTGTTAGCTCAACGTCTAGTCCGACCTCCTCGAGTGGTACCCACCACGACTCGGCCAAACTGCGAGGACAGCTGTAGAGGGTGCCGTGGTTCATTGCCCTTGCCACCTAGCCTTTCACCAGTAGAACCAGCCCTTCCACAGTGAATGGGCTGCGGCGGTAAAGCAGTTGTAGGCATAGCTTCCCCCCAGTGCCGCGCCGGGAAAGATGATTGGGATAACGGTGAATGTGTAGGACGCGGACACGTAGTAGGACGGATCGCCGATGATCCATGTTCTCCCGACCCCTCCCCCGACGGCGTGCATCCAGGTCATGGGAACCCCTCCGTAGCTGGTGGCGCCGAAGATGAAATGGATGCCGTTGGGGCCGTGGCCGACGCCCCACGTGGGGAAGCCTGCGGCGCTCCACGCCCAGACCGCCTCGGCAGCGTAGAGAGAGTAAACGCCTATATGTGAGAAAACGTTGGCGGTGGCATACGCCCCACCGTTTTGCTCGATCGTCTGGTTGACGTAGTTGTTCAATGGCTCAATCTGGTGGAAGGTGGCCGCGTTCGCAATCATCGCCGCTCCGTCCACCACGCCTTCGCCGCCAGCCCCCCAGATCTGACCATCGAACGGATTCCCTGTAGCCTGGTAGGACTGCCAGCCGGTGTACAACGCTGCACCAGCGACCAGAAGCCCACCGATGACCAGGACCGGAATAAAAATCGCTTGCCCAGTCGGGTCAGTATAAACCGTCGGGGCGTTGAAGACGGTGCGGTAGAGGTTGACATCACCGGCGGCGTAGCCCAGGGTCGACCGCTTATGCTTCCATCACGTGACTGTAATGTGTACCAGAATGCATTTTTCAGCGTGGCTGTCTGCAGCCGGTATCAACAAGAGCAAGCCAACAAATGGCAAGGAGGCCGCCAATAAAAATTCCGCTCAAAGCTGCCCCACGGCCGTCAATCAGCCAAGCGACCGTTCCTCCCAATAAGGCACTAGCAACCACTAAAAGAAGCCGAAGTCTCACACAAATGAGTAAGCCACCTAGCACACCGCCCACAAGAATCTTGATCATAATGGGTGCGGTTGAATCTGAAAGTATATAATTAGTTAACAATAATACGAATACAAAAATTATTATTCGTATAACAACAATAACGAAAAGTATCAATGATCTATTTTGATTCATAGTTTTTATAATACCATGGAATATCTTTCAGTTCAAAATAAAATCCCCAAAATCCTTCATCCATATAGAATACACTATCACCAATCCTAACCTCAATAGCAAAGTGGCCAAACCAATGATCCGTAAAAGGGATACCGATGAAACGGTGCTCCCATGCTTTGCCACTGACTGTGAAGGCCTTCGTTTTAGGGTTTCCAAATTTATCCATCACTTGAAATGCCCATTTGTAGCAGTTACCTGTTACTGCCTGACGGTAGGGTGTGTTTTTGGCAGTGTGCAGTAACCGATCGAGCTCGGAAAAGGCCTTCTGCCTATCTGCATCATTCCAATTTTTGGTGTGCTCTGTAAGCTTTTGCCTCATCCGCCATGTTACCTCAGCTTCTCGAGCTTCTCTCCGCTTCTGGAACGCCTTTACCGCCTCCCATTCGGCTTCATTGATGGGGAATGGTGGATCTGGCGGTAACAACCCCGTAGGATCGAGCCGAGAGATAGGGTTGTTCTTGACACACCGGTAGAGGTTGACGTCCCCAGCGTCGTAGCGCAGTGGATCGAGGCTGGTCCAGCGGCCGAGGGTCGGCGAGTAGTCGCGGTAGCGGAAGTGATACAGGCCACTCGTGGCGTCGAACCGGCCGCCCTGGTGCAGGTAGACCCAGGCGAATTGCGAGCCGCCGGAGCGTTCCGTCTAGTCCGCATCAAGGACCGTCGCCTGGCCGAACGGGTCGTAGACGTAGCGTTCGACCACGTTGCCCGCATTGTCAAAGAGCGCAGTAATATTATTGTTGGCGTCCTGGGCGACGTACAAGCGCTCGTCCAGTGTCCCATCACCGTTGCTGTCACGATCACGGAGCACCAACGCATCGACATAGACCGGACTCCACACATACTGCACCATCGTCTGACCACCGACACGCTCCTCCAGCACCTGCCAGGCGTCGGAAACTCGAAACGAGGGCTATGTTCTCGGATTCCGGATTTTGCCAATCAGTTCGGATAGCGTCGCACTGGATAACCAATTCACATCAAGTTGAAAACCAAAGCTCGAGTCCTGTGCCAATCTGCGTAAGAAATCCACGAGTTTGCCGCGTAGCTCCTGTTCTCGCGGTTGGCTTTCTTTCCGACCGCGGATTTCTACAGGACCGATTGGCACACCGAACAGCCACTGATACCAATTTGGTCCCATGGGTACATAGCGTTCATCAACATGCAAATCCAGAAGATACCCATCAGAATCATAAGCAAAATATTCACCATTGATTACGTCGATAGACTCCATTGATCTAGCAGCATCTTCGATGGAGTCGTAAATCCGTACATCACCTGATTCGCAGATAATAATTGGCAACTTCACCATCGATCCCTCCAAGACGTGTCATGTGTTGAGGTCTCCCAAGGCCGGTGTCTGCCAATGCCTTGACCTGGCAAACTTTGACCCGGATGATGAGGATCAGGAACACGGCGGTGATAGTGGGGCCAGCGACCGATTGGGTGGCCGGTACGATTGCCAAATGGAGCAAGCCGAAAATTCCTTCCGAACGAGTATTCTCGGCCAAGTCCATATAAGCCAAACAAACCAGAAGCTACATCGGTCGTGTTCGCCAGGCTTACTCCATGCAGCAGCATTCCCTCCGACCAATCTAGTCGCAGCGGCCCGCCGCCGTGTCGAGTAACTTGCGGCACGTCAAACACACCGCGACCGACCAAAACGAGGTTCTGTAGATGATCCACCTCATACACCAAACGACCTGCACGACCTGGAATACGGCGTGTAAGCAAGGCTAACTCCAATTCCCACAACGGGCGCGAACCCGCATAGCCCCACTCATACGCGTCACGATATTCGGGTGGAACTGGCCACAATTCCACCCGATCTACACCGCCCAGCGTCACAGTCGATACCACGGTATCCGAGACGCCATTGACAATCACTCGCGGGCCCACATACACAACACCCTCCCCAGCAGCACCCCAAATGCGACCATCGAAAACATTCCCAGTAGTCCGGTATGATTCAATTCCTGTGTAGACCGCCGTGCCGCCTCCTCCTATTGCAACTGCCGCTATGGCAAAGACAACCAGGAACGGAAGTTGCCCACTTGGATCAGTGAACACCGTCGGGGCGTTGAAGACGATGCGGTAGAGATTGACATCGCCCGCGTCGTAGCGCAGCGGATCGAGGCTGGTCCAGCGGCCGAGGGTGGGGGAGTAGTCGCGGTAACGGAAGTGATACAGGCCACTCACGTCATCATAACGGCCACCCTGGTGCAGGTAATGCCAAGCGAAGGCGGTGCCCTCCGAACGCTCCACCCAACCGCCATCTACCACCGTCACGCGGCCGAACGGGTCGTAGAGGTAACGCTCGACCACGTTGCCCGAGTTGTCAAACAACGCCGTCACATTGTAGTTGGCATCCTGCACCACCCACAAGCGTTCGTCCAGCGTGCCGTCGCCGTTGCTGTCCCGGTCGCGGAGGATGAGGGCATCGACATAAACAGGGGACCAGACGTACTGCACCATCGTCTGACCACCGACACGCTCCTCCAGTACCTGCCAGGCGTCCGAGTAGTACAGGTCGGTCGTCACACCGCCAGCGGTTTCCTGAATGCGCCGATGCAGACCGTCGTAAGCATAACCCTTTAGCAGATTGCCCTCAGCGTCCTTCACCGCCACCAAGCGATTCCACGCATCGTAGACAAACTGCCGCCCCGTCTCGTCCCGGGAGTCCAGGGGACTCGATTCACCTCCGCGAATCCAACTCAGAATGGCCCGCTTTGTGTCCGACTGCTGCTCATCTCAACCTCAAAATGGATAAGCGGAGTTTATCACTCCCTGAAAAAGTCGAGTTCAAAAAGTGCAAAAGAATTGCCACCACCGTCTTTTAGGCCTGAAGGCACGGCGGCTCAGCTCAATTTCCTCGGCAGTGACATAACTAACAACCAACGGGCCAAACACAGATCCACGAAGGGCGTCGCCTTCTCCGCTTTCAATCATTTTTGTGGCAGCATCCAGTACCGGGCTACGAACGACCACCGCATTGAATGCTTCCAGGGTTACAGGTCGTATGGCGGGGTCCATTCCTAACAGTTCTGTTGCCCATCCCAATGCGGCCATGAAGTAGTGCTCCGCTTGCAATGGCAGAAGCACTGTCCTGCTCGACTGTCTCCGTTTGCGAACCATGTAGTAATAAGGTAATGTAGTGGCTCCCATGCTTTTTACAACTGGATATGACATTGCAGTAGGGACAAAACCAACTAATAAGTATGCATCTACATAATTGATACCTTCATTGATTAACTGTGCTACTAGTTCCTCATTCGGTATATCAGGACGTGCAGCAATGATGTCAAATACTCGCAACGCGCGAGCCAATGCAAGTGCGTAGTCGGGTGGGTATCGCACAATCGTTTCTGCCATACGTAGCCTCTATCTGCTTCATTCTGCAGCGATCGGAACAACCACAATGTATGGTGGAAAACCTAACCCGTTGGATACCCCAAAATGTGGGAGAGCAGCTGCACAGGATGGGCAGGGAGTCCAGGGCAGGCCGTTTCTACCCACAGTCACCACCACGGCACCGTTCGTAGGACCGTACAGAGCGCCATAGTTCGTAATAGCACTGGGCTCTCCGCATGTGATACGTG
>Ga0272447_1000526_pt1 | contig 28512 bp, 23 predicted proteins | sample YNPCB0133_FD_194589 | JGI IMG/M metagenome (GOLD analysis project Ga0272447, IMG submission 194589) | Hot spring microbial mat communities from Yellowstone National Park, WY, United States - YNP-CB-013-3 | ecosystem: Environmental > Aquatic > Thermal springs > Hot (42-90C) > Sediment | place... | reverse complement strand
GAAACCGCGCGACTCCACGCCCACAATCACATCGGGTTGACGGCTGCGCGCATACTCAGTCATCTTTTCCACTACCTCGCGCAGTGCCTGCGGGTTCTGCAATACCGGTGTGATGTCGCGGAACAGCACCCCCGGCTGCGGAAAGTCGGGGATGTTGCGGATGAGTTTCTCTGCCAGCAGTTCTGCCATCGTTTAACCCTCCCCCGTGCCTGGAACCATCTCAGCCAGCGAAAACGTGTAGGGCGGTCGCGCGATGCCCACCTCGGTGATAATCGCAGTGACCAGCTCCGCCGGTGTGACATCAAATGCAGGGTTGATCACGCGTACTCCTTCGGGCGCGACGCGGTAACCCGCGATGTGTGTGACCTCTTCCGGCGACCGCTCCTCAATCGGGATGCCCGAACCGTCCGCCACCGACAGGTCTATCGTCGAGGTGGGCGCAGCGACGTAGAACGGAATGCCGTGATGCCTTGCCAGCACCGCCACGCTGTAGGTGCCCACCTTGTTTGCCACATCGCCGTTGGCGGCGATTCGGTCTGCCCCAACCACCACCACGTCGATTTCGCTCCTGCGCATCAGCATCCCTGCCATGTTGTCGGTAATCACCGTGACGGGGATGTCCTCCTGCACCAGCTCCCAGGCGGTGAGTTGCATCCCCTGAAGGCGCGGGCGCGTCTCGTCGGCGTACACCTGCACCTTCTTGCCTGCCTCTACCGCTGCCCGAATCACGCCCAATGCCGTGCCGTAGCCCACTGTTGCCAGCGCGCCCGCGTTGCAATGCGTCAGGATGCGCGCGATGTCGGGGATGAGCGTCTGCCCATGTCGTCCGATAGCGCGGTTGGCGCGGATGTCTTCTTCCAGAATCCGCTCGCTCTCCTCGCGCAGACGACGACGCGCCTCCTCCGGCGACCGGCAGGCGTCCAGCGCCCGCTTCATGCGTTCAATCGCCCAGAACAGGTTCACCGCCGTGGGACGGGTCGCAGCGAAAACATCGGAGGCAGCCAGCCACTGGTGGCGGAAAGCGGGCATCTCCTGTTCCGGGATGGACTGCGCCGCCAGCACCAGCCCGCAAGCTGCCGCCGCTCCGATTGCCGGCGCGCCGCGCACCACCATCTGTCGGATTGCCTCTGCCACCGCACGCCAATCCTTGTAGCGCACCTCCGCGTAGCGGTGTGGCAGCTGCGTCTGGTCTATCAGCACCAGCACATCGTTTTCCCAGCGCACAGGGCGAATCTCCATGTTACACCTCGATCCGGGCATGGTCTAACACATGCGGGCAGGGGCAGTTGCGCTCCGCAGGAATACGCCTGATCATCTCCAGCACCACGTTTTTAATGCGCTCTGAGTTGCGCTGGAACACCTCCAGCACCTCTTTGGTGGTGACGGGTGGAACCTGCCCGCCCATCACCAGCCCGCTGTCGTAGTCCGTGATGAGTGAGATGCCCACCACGCACATCGCCAGTTCACGCGCCAGATACGCCTCGGGGTACTGGGTCATACTGATGACCTCCCAGCCCATGGAGGTATACCACTGGCTCTCCGCTTTGGTGGAGAAGCGCGGTCCCTGAATGACCACCACCGTGCCCCGCTCGTGGCAGGTAATACCCTGTTCGCGAATGACGTCGATAGCTATCTGGCGTAGGGTAGGGCAGTAAGGGTCGGCGGGCGAGACATGTGTAACAATGGGACCCTCGTAGAAAGTGTCTGCCCGTCCGTGTGTGCGGTCGACGTATTGGTCTACCACCACCAAATCGCCAGGGTGGATGTGTGCCTGCAGGCTTCCTGCCGCAAAGGGGCTAATGATTCGTGTGACCCCCAGCTCTTTCATCGCCCATAAGTTGGCGCGGAAGTTTATCTTATGTGGGGGGATGCTATGGTGTCGCCCATGTCGGGGCAGGAAGGCGACCCGCTTGCCGTCTACCTCTGCCAACGCGATATGGTCGCTCGGTGCCCCGTAGGGGGTTTCTACCTTTATCTCCTGCACGTCATCTAAGAAGCGGTAAAAGCCAGACCCGCCAAAGACGCCGATTTGTGCACTCGATTTACGCATTCGCGTGCCCCCTGAAACTGGTTCTTCTTGACCGATGCCATTATAGCCATCTTGCGTGCCTTTTGCAACCGCTGACGTGCGCTACCCGTAGTCTGGCAAAATCTTGCAAATCCCGCATTTTTCAAGTATAATATAACCTGCCGTTAGATGCAGAACATCTTCCGCCTCTCTGTTGCCCGCTGGGTTTCTCAAGTTGTTACTCTGAAAGGAGGTGAGGTGATGAGTCATTCGGCTCAATCGCGTTCCGTTGTGTTCGTCAGTACATATCCGCCAGAGCAATGTGGTATCGCGACCTTTACCCGAGACTTAGCTAACGCCGTAGAGCTTCATGGCTGGATGCCGCTTGTGCTGGCTATTGATAGAGGCGAGGTAGACTATACGGATCAGCGCGTGCTGGGTCGCATCCACCGCGACCGTGTGGAAGACTATGAACGGGCAGCGCAGTTGTTGAATCGGCTGCAGCCGACAGCGGTTAGCCTGCAGCACGAGTTCGGTTTATTTGCGGGAGAGATGGGTGAAGCGGTGTTGCGGTTTGTGCGTGCGTTGCGCGTACCGCTCTTTGTGACTCTACACACGGTAGAGCCGCAGCCACGCGATATCATGAAGCGCATCCTGCGCGAGTTGGTCACTCGAGCGCAAGGCGTCATGGTGATGTCGCATACGGCGGTTCGTCTCCTCAAGCAAGTGTACCATTTGCCCACCCACCATGTTCAGATGGTGCCACACGGCGCGCCAGACGTGCCCTTCACCAGCACGGAAGTGGCTAAGCACCGGCTGGGCTTACAAGGCAGGAAGGTGGTGTCTACCTTCGGGTTGATTAGTCGCGGCAAAGGCATCGAGGACGTGATCGTCGCTTTGAAAGAGGTCGCCCCGCATCATCCGCAGGTGCTGTACTTAGTGCTTGGGCAAACTCACCCCAACGTGCGCGCCTACGAGGGCGAAAGCTACCGCGAATCGCTGCAGCAGATGGTAGAACAGTTAGAATTGCGGAACCATGTGCGCTTCGTGAACAGTTACCTAACCCAAGAGATGCTACTACGGTATTTGGCGGCTACCGATATCTACATTACACCGTATCCCAATCCAGGGCAGATTTCCAGCGGTACGTTGACGTACGCAGTAGCCTGTGGGTGTGCGGTGGTGTCGACGCCTTATCTGTACGCTCAGGAGTTACTGGCGGATGGCAGAGGGGTGCTGGTTCCTTTCCGCAATCCGCAGGCGATCGCACAAGCGTTGAACCGCCTGCTTGGTGAAGAGGCGTATCGCGAGGGGTTGCGCCGCAAGGCGTATCAATACGGCAGGCATCTCACGTGGTCTTCAGTCGGGGCGCAGTTCAGCTTGTGGCTCAGCCGCGCCACCCTTTCGCACTGCACCAGCGTGATGCACTACGGTGGGCGTTATCTCTCGCCTGCGTTTGCGCCGGGAGCCGACGCGCTGCAAGTAATCTCGCCGTCGGAGCCGATAACCGATGCGGTTTGACTACCTGCAGCGGTTGCTCGGACCACTGGGGGTGTGGCAGCACGCAAACCTGCGCACCCCTGCTCCCGAGCATGGCTACTCCATAGACGACCAGGCGCGCACGCTAATCGTCGCGACGCAGGCGAGAGAGCAGATGCCTGATGCCTTGTACCAGGTGCTATCTGACCGTTGCTTGCGTTATATCCGCAGTGCGTTCCTGCCCAGTGGGAGGGTACGCAATTTCCGTTCCGCCGAGGGTCGGTGGCTAGAACAGGTTGGCAGCGATGATGCGCTGGGGCGAACCCTGTGGGCGCTCCAGATATGGCTGAGGCACCACCCGTCCGACAACGCTGTCCGCAATATGGTTAGGCGCATGGAGCGCGCCATGATGGAGGTGCGCTCACCCCGTGCGCTAGCGTTCGCGGTACTGGAGACAGAGAACACCGAGCTGTTGCGAATGGTGGTGAACAAACTGCTGGCAGGATACCGCCAGTATAGCGACCGCGAGTGGCGGTGGTTCGAGCCCGTTGTCACCTACGAAAACGCCCGTTTATCGCAGGGGTTGTTGGTCGCCGCGTATCGCTTGAACCATGTAGAGGGCATCGAGGTGGCGCATCAGTCGCTGCAGTGGCTCATCGAGCAAACCTTTGCGAACGGGCACCATCGCCCCATCGGCAATCACGGCTGGCTGGTGAAAGGCAGCCCCCCTGCGCGCTGGGACCAACAGCCAGTAGACGCGGGGGCTATGGTCGAAGCCTGCACCACCGCCTACGGGCTCTCGCAGGAGCCTTTTTACCGCGAGAAGGCGGTACTTGCTTACGAGTGGTATTTAGGTAGGAACGATCACAATCTGAACGTATATGAGCCAGACACAGGCTTCTGCCACGACGCCCTAACGCCACATGGTTTGAACTTGAACGGCGGCGCGGAGTCCATCCTCTCGTTCCTTCTGGCGGAGCTTGCGCTACAGAGGCACGGCATTCGCCCCCTGCAACCAGAGTTGGTAGTCAACGCGGTGCATCGATAGCAGGGGCAACGTGCACCACGGACTTGCGAGTGGGGCGGGTTCCAGCATATAATGAGATAGGGTGAGTATCGATTAAAAGGAGCCAACGCCTATGCGTGCGATTATGAAAACCCGCCCCGCGCCAGGCGGCGAGGTCGTCGATGTTGCCGGCCCATCATCGATACCTTCGGGGTATGTCCTCGTGAAACCTCTTGCATGGTCGATCTGCGGCACCGATGTCCACATCTGGCATTGGGACCATTGGGCGGCGCATCGCCTCCATCTGCCCCGCATCTTAGGCCACGAGTTCGCGGGGGAGGTCATTGCTGTCGGCCATGGAGTTACTGAACGCCAGGTAGGCGATGTGGTCGCCAGCGAGTCGCACGTCGTGTGTGGAGTGTGTCATCAGTGCCGTCATGGACAGGCGCATGTATGTCCTAACACACGCATTTTGGGTATAGATACCGACGGAGTATGGGCAGAACTCGTACTTATTCCGGAGGCGAATGCCCGTCCAACGCCGCCCCAAATCCCCGTGGAGATTGCGGCCATTCAAGACCCGTTGGGTAATGCCGTTCACGCTGCATTGGCGGGCCCGCTGGAGGGACGTACGGTTGTCGTGTTAGGGTGCGGGCCGTTGGGGCTGTTCAGCATCGGGATTGCGAAAGCCTGCCAATCCAGCACCGTGTTTGCGGTGGAGAAGCACCCCTATCGGCTGCAGCTGGCGGAGCAGATGGGGGCGGACGTATTGCTGAACCCAGCGCACGATGATGTGGAGAAGGTGGTAATGGCGCACACGAGGGGAGAGGGTGTAGATGTGGTGTTGGAGATGTCAGGCGCGCCGATGGCGGTGAAAGCGGGCTTTCGTATGGCTCGGCCAGGAGGCAGGGTAACGCTTATGGGTATCCCCAGCGACCCCATTGAGGTGGACTTGGCCGATGATGTGATATTCAAGGGGTTGGAGGTACAGGGCATTGTCGGGCGACGGTTGTATCAAACGTGGGAACAGATGCAAGATTTGCTTGTTTCCGGAAGGCTGGATGTGCGTCCAGTGATTACCCATACGATGGAGTTTTCGGAAATCAGCAAGGCGATGGACCTCATTGATACTGGAAAATGCGGCAAGATTATTTTGCGGCCAGACTAGGTCTGTATTGCCGCGATGATGGAATCGGTCATCTCAGTGGTCGTGGCGGTGCCGCCTAAGTCTCGGGTTCGCACCTGTCCTGCTTCAAGCACCGAGTAAACCGCTTGGCGGACACGCCCAGCAGCAGCGGTTTCGCCTAAATCCTCCAGCATCATTGCCGCGCATAGGATTAAGGCAATCGGATTTGCGAGGTTCTGTCCCGCGATGTCTGGCGCAGAGCCATGCACTGCTTCATAGACTACGATACCGTCTTCGCCCACATTCGCGCTCGGCGTCAATCCCAGTCCGCCCACCAGCCCCGCGCATAGGTCGGAGATAATGTCTCCATAAAGGTTCTCCATGACCATCACGTCGAACCGTTCGGGGCGGGTAACCAGCTGCATACAGGTATTGTCCACGATGAGCTCTTCGTATTCGATGCAGGGGTAGTCGCGCGCCACTCGCCGGCAACATTCGAGGAACAGCCCGTCGCTGAGCTTCATAATGTTCGCTTTGTGGACAGCGGTAACCTTTTTGCGTCCATGTTTGACGGCATACTCGAAGGCAAAGCGGGCGATACGCAGGCTCGCGCGCTCGGTGATGATTTTGAGGCTCTCCACGACACCAGGCACTACAATATGTTCCAGACCCGAGTAGAGGTCTTCACTGTTCTCGCGGATAACGACCAGGTTCACCCCTTCGTAGCGCGTTTTGACGCCAGGCAGGTTGTGGGCTGGTCGTATGTTCGCAAATAGATTGAGGCGTTTGCGCAGCGCCACATTGGGGCTGGTGTAACCACTGCCGATAGGGGTGGTAATCGGTCCTTTGAGAGCGACGCGGTTCTTCAGCACCGAATTGACCACCTCATCGGGTAGGGGAGTGCCGTATTTGTTCATCACTTCGGTGCCTGCCTCGAAGCGCTCCCACCGTATGGGCACTCCAGTTGCTTCTACCACCCTGACCGCGGCATCTACCACCTCGGGCCCGATCCCGTCGCCTGGGATGAGGGTCACTGTATACATTTGCGGAAACGCTCCCGATGCTGGACCTCAGTTGCGTGAAACCACCCTCTCTTCTGGGCGGAACGGATGCACTGTATGATGAGCGGATTGCTTCACCGCCTTCATTAGCAAGTTTTCAATCTCCGCTTCTAGCATCAGCAATCCCGCTTCCAAACGCTGAGCAACGTCATCTATTTCTAATAGTTTCTGCTTTTGAATTAGGGGAACCTGTAGGATAGCGCCAATGGTGTTTGCAAGGATGCGGGGGTTATTCGGAAGCTCGACTACGAAATGTTTACCGCCTTCAGGGCTAAACAGCAACCGTACGTATTGCTCGAGGAGGTCAGTGGCACGATGCACCAGAGGCAACACGCTGTGTTCGCATCCGTCACACGCATCGGGTAGGAGCATGACCTTTGCGACCATGAACGGCTCTTGTTGCACAATATGTACGATGCGGAAGCGTTGCTCGCCCACTGTCCAGAGGTTCATCGTGCCGTCGGGCAGGTTCTGAAGGGCGGTGATGCGGGCAACGGTTCCCCAGTGATAGGGGACGGCAGGCCCGCCTACCTCTTTGCCCTCGCGGATGAGCACGACCCCAAACTGCTTGTCTTGCTCCAGCACCATATGCATCATCTGGCGATAGCGCTCTTCAAACACATGCAGAGGCAAAGGCATCCCCGGAAACAAGACAGCATGTAGCGGGAACAGCGGCAACGCTACCAGCGGTTCCATGCAGTAGCTCCCCAGTAGTAATATGACCGATATTTAAAGTGCATCACGGTTTGAGTGTACCCTGTGGCTGACGGTCAGTGCAAGAGGGGAGCTTGAATCGGCTAGTACTGGTCCAAATCTCGGAACAGGGACGCGAAGTACTCGGCATACTGATGTTCCACCGCCGCAAAGGCGAGGTCGATCGCCAACGTCCACAGCAGGATGATGGCATCATCACGAGGCATTTCCAACACGCGGGCAAAAAAGTCTTTGATAATCTCTTCGTAAGTGGTACCTGTTTCGTGGATTTCAAACCGCTCGCCGGGCAGACGCTTTGCCACCTCTTGCATCTGGAGCCTGTCCAGAAAATCGCGGACGTTGGCTGGGGTGGCGTGTTCCAGACGGTTGCCGAACTCCTGATAAACCATCTCCTTGAAGGTTTGCAGGTCCACTATCGCCATTCCCTTTCGCTTAACAGCGTTTGAGTAATTAGAGTATATCACTGTCGTCCCGCCGATGACAACAGAGGGCGAAGGCATGCGCCGGTGTTACTAATACCTCACCCCTCAGCGTACTCTATGCGCACCAGCGTTGGCGCAGGGAGCTCTATGTTGCAGACCGCGTACGGGGTATGTTCCACTATCTCAGTGGTCACGGGCAGTAACCTGTCGCCCGCTCGGGCGGCGGTTGCCTTTACACCGGCAGGTAGCTGCACGCGCAGGCGGGCATTGTCGCCGCTCCCCGTTAACTCCAATTCAATCGCCTTTTGGTCGGGCAGGTGGCGATACCTATAGGCGATGTAGCCTTCTGACGCGGGATAGCTGATGCAGACGGCGGCTTGATTTTCCCCCGCTGCCATCCAGCGCGGCGAAATGTCAACACGGCGAAACACCGTGTCCTTGTCTTTCACACCAGCCAGCCCTTCGATCAGTGCGCAGGCTATGGCGGCACCAGCCCAGCCATCTGGTCCGCCAAAGGAGACAATGCTGGGCTCGAACCATACTGGCGCGTCGGAGGTAGTGATGCCCAGCACCGCCCACGAGGATGACCCTGGTCCAGCCTCCAAACGAACAGAAGACACCTCTTTTTCGGGATGGGGATTATTAAAACCAGCCACGACGATGCCGATGCGCGCCCATTTGCTGCTGCGCCCTGTCCATGCGATGCGGGCATTGGCAGAGGGCTGTTGCGGAAAAACCCAGCCCGTAACGTTGGTGTCGGCGTGAATAAACTCGGAGCGTCGCGTGCCATCTGCATAGACCAGTGTGAGCGTGCCGTATAGGTTAGCTGGACCGGGGTTGCTCACAGTATGCAGCAGATAAAGGCTGGCGAACTTACGGTTCAGGGGCACGGTGACGTCGCGATGCCCCCACTCGCTGTTCAAACCGATACATGCCGCTTGTATGACGAACGGCACATGCTCGAAAGTTTGCTCACCGAGAGGTAGCTCGCGCAGGTCGTTGCCGGTCTCGCTCTGGTTCATCCACGCCAGCTTGCCTTCGGTGGGAGGGACGGTCAGGCTCATGTTCGAACCACCGGTGATGTCCACAGGCTGGAAGGCGCGTTTGGGCTGCTCGAAGCCACCCCCGCGATAGCAGAAGCGAATGCGGTTGTCGCTGCGTTCCGCCAGCTTCAGCACGCGGCGCAGGATGTCTACCGCGTATGCTTCGTAGCCGTGTTCGAAAGCGCCATGCGCCAGCTCCCCGGCGACAATTGGCGAAACGCCGCCGTTCATGTATTCCCAAAGCGGGGCGTGTCGCTCCCATCCGCGTGCAAAGGGCGGGTATATCATATACCACTCACCGGGCGACCCCTGCGGCAGCGTGTCGCGCAGCCGCTGGTAGGTACGGATAATCGCGACGCTCTGTTCGTGTGAGATGTTGCGATTGAGCGAGTAGGCGTTGGAGAGGGAGACCTGTTCGGCTTCGTTGACGCCAAAGTCTCGCTGGAAGGTGGGGTCTTCGGGAACGTGATGCTGGAAGTGCGTGCCCTTCCAGGCAATGCGATTCAACCGCTCTCTGATGTCTGCACCGCGCTGGCGAAACCGCTCTGCCTCTTCGCGTCTGCCAGCGCGTTCTAGCATCTCCGCCAGTCGCTCACACGCCATTGCATAGCCCGTATTGTCCCCGAACATCACACCGAAGCGAGTGTCGGGCGAGATGCACAAGCCAATGCCGTCGATGGTGTCGAGGGTGCTAACAAAGTCCCACGTGTCGATGGTGTAGGCGCGCTTCAGCAAGCCAAACTTCTGTGAGTAGCGCAAGGGGTCGGTCACGCTGTACTCCATCGCGCGGATGGCGGCGTCCAGGCTGGCTTTCATCCACTCATCGTCGCCAGTCGCTTGCCAGGCATAATGGAGCGATTCGACGAACAGGTACTCCACATCGTTTTCTACCGGCATGCGCACGAAGCATACGCCATCATGGGGCGTACGCCAGAAAAAGCGCATGGGTGTATACAGCGACTCCCAGAAATGCTCGCTATGCTCACCCACAATCACGAAGTCCCAAATCATCCCGTCTTCCCGCTGACTTTCGCGGAAGAGGTCAGTCCCGTCCTTGACGTCGGCTTCGAAGTATCGCGCCGCCTTGAGGACATGCGTGTGGTCGCGCAGCCAGCTCACCAGCAGGCTGTAGATACGATCGCGCCAAAGGACGACTGTTTTATCGCCTTTTCGGCTCAGGAAGGACATCTGACAGAGGCGAAGCAGCCTGCTGAACTCGCCCGACGGATGCTCGATGGACGTTTGTGCCTTCAGGCGGAAGCGAGCGGTGGAGAGGGTTTTCCCCTGCGCGTCGATAACGCGAATTTCATGCCAGCCACAAGCTCCGCCCGCGCGGAAGCGTACCTCTGGCTGCGCAGGCACATCTACGTAAATCCTTCCCAGCGCATCGGATACCTGGACGCGCGCTCCCGCGACGTTCACCAGCACGACCTCTTGCAACGGCTGCACGGCGGTGCTCACGATTGCTGGCGCAGTCAACGAAATGATGATCGGGGCGATTGTCGGCATGGCGCATTCCTCCTTCGCGCGTCACGTCATCCTATCAGAACGTCATGCTGGCTGTAGCCTGCGCCGAGCGGCAGATGGGTTTCTCCAGCCACCAGCGTACCAGTGACGCCTGGGGGCAAAATCACCGCCACCTGTAGGGTCTGACCGACACGTTGGCAGCGCACGGAGACTTCGCCGCGTGGATGCACCAGCTTGCCCTCCGCCTGTGTGAGCGTGCCCAGCTGTGGTTCAATGATTACCTGGGCGAAACCAGGCGCGGCGGGGCGAATGCCCAGAATGCTGGCATAGAAGTGAAAGACAGGATGCGCTCCCCATGCGTGGCAGTCCGACCGCGTCGGCTCGGGCGATTCGATAGTCGTCTTTAGCCCGTTTTGGGTCAGCTGGTACCAATCATCCAAGCGTTGCAGGATAAGGTCGGGGCGCTTCAGCACGCGTAGGGTCTCGAACAGGTAATGCGAGAAATAGATGGTGGTCTTCGCTAAGTCATTGGGCTGGGTCAGTGTCTCTGCCAGGCGCGCCTGTCGCTCCAGCGGCAGGCAGCCGCTCAGGATGGCAAGGCATTGCGTGTGTTCCGAGAAATGGTGGTGCGACAGGTCGTCCGCGAATAGCCCCCGCTTCTCGTTCCAGAACGCGCTGACAGCAGCTTCCGCCAGACGGTCACGTAATCGCTGGGCGCGTTCTGCTAGTTCCTGCTCGCCAACGGTCTTTTCCAGTTGCGCCCAAAGGTTCAAGGTATACACCAGATGCCAGTGGTGCAGACCCGAGATACCTTCTGTAGCTGGGGGGATGCCGCTGCGCCAGGTACCAACCCAGTCGGCGTAGTTCCAGCCGTCGATACAACGGAACAGCCCTTCTTCGGTGCGCTGGGCGAGATGTGCTTCCATCACGCTGCGCACGCCCGGCATGCGTTCGCGCACGAAGGGCAGGTCATCGCGCCACATGGCGTAGTCGTAGACCATACCGACCCACCACAGTGAGAACGGCGGGATAATCTGCTCCCAGCGAGAGGGATAACGCGACTGCGTGATGCCGATATTGATGCGCGACGAGTCGAACATCAGGAGCGATTTGCGCGGCAATCGGTCGTCGCGAGTGAGGACGTAGGTCACCAGCACCTGCAGGCGCGTGTCGCCTACATACATCAGCTGCTCAAAGAAGGGACAGTCCATATAGGTCTCGTGGGCGCACATCTGCCAAGCGCGTACGCTGATGCGGGTGATGGGTTCAATGCGGGCGTCGCTGGCAGTGAAAGTGCTTTCCGGCTCCATCGGATAGCGCGTTTCCAGAAAGCGTAAGCTGTCGATGGGCAGCGGCTCGTCTGCCGTGCGCACCACCACTTCGACATAGCGTCCTGCCCGCCACCAATGACTGCCGAAGCGTCGTCCGCTACCGCCGTCCGTGACGAAGGTATCGCCGAAGCCGTCCTCCAGGTGCCATACCATGCAGAAATATTTGCCGTCAATCTCGTCGCGGTTGCCCTTCACGCTGTGGCGGGGGTCCTCATAGAGCGCCTCCTGCCAATGGATGCGCACCGACGCGCCCTGGCCCCCGCTCAGCACCACCTCGGGGTAAGCGCACACGTAGTCCTGCAGGTCGACAATCACCTGTCGCGCTGTCTGTGCAGGGACGGTGAAAGGCGATTTCCCCTCTAGCAGGCGCTGCCAACCGTCCGCCTCCTCTGCGAGATGCTCGGACAGGCGGATGGGGATTTGGGCGGTGCTGTCAGATTCGAGATTCGCCACGAAACGCACACGCGCGCTTTGCCATATGCGTTCCATCATCGAGGGCAGGGTGGCGGGCTGCAGCACGTGTTCGGGTAAGCGGTCGCCGCGATGCATGGAGATGGCTGGCGGTACGTCTCTGGCAGGTAGCCATCCGTCGCCTTCACCCCGCTCGAAGCCCCATTCCACCAGATTGCCGTCGACGTGTAGCATTGCACCCGTGAACCAAGTGCCAAGCGTCGAGAAGGGGGTAAAGCCGTGTAGTTGCTTGACTTCCCAGTCGGCACTACCGGTCGCCAATAGGCTATCCCAGTCGGGCTGCTGCGGACAAAGCACGAGGCCCTGTGGGGACAGGCTCATCTGCGCAATAGGGGCGAGCTCCCCCAACACCCATACCCGCGCTACCAGCACATGCTCGCCAGCGGTTAGTGGCAGGTCATAAGTCTCAAAGAGCCAGTGGTGGCGGTCACCGCGCTCGGGACCTCTGCCAATGCGTTCGCCGTCCAGATACAGCTCGTAGCGCTCGTCGGCAGAGACGTGGATGCGCACGGTTTCATCCTGCTCCACTCGGAAGCGGTTGCGGAACGCAAGCACATACGGAGGTTGTAGCGGTTCGGGATGAGTAATCCAGCGGGCACGCCAGATACCTCGTTCATCCCAGGGCAGTTGTTTGGTCTGCTCGGCAAAGGGATACCCTTCAATGTAAACGCGCATGGCTGTCTCCCCCTTAATCCTTCACCGGTGTGAGCTTTATTATCACCACATCATGTGGGGCGACGGGTGCGCCAAAGAAACGGGTGTATACGCCATAGTCCTCGCCAGTAATGACATTCTGCACCCGGCAGGGGCGACGGTCATGCAGACCCAACGACTCCCAAGGGGCGGTGATCACCCGTCGCCACTCCTTGTGGCGGTTGAACAGACCCACAGCGATGGAACCGTCCGCCAGCGGCTTCATCCACGTCTCAAAGTGATCCCATTCTTGTCCCACCCGAAAGCCCTGTCGTCCGAGCGGGTCCTGATTGATGGCAATCAGCCCCTTGTGGGTGAGCAGCTGGTGGGTAAAGGTGTTCATGTTACGCACATCGCAGCCAATCATCAGTGGCGCGGCAAGCAGACACCACAAGGCAAAGTGCACACGGTATTCGCTGTCGGTGCAGCCGCCCCGTGCCACGTTGCCCTTCCCGTACATGCCAACGACCAGCATGTCGGGGTCGTTCCAATGGTCGGGACCAGCGTATGCCTCCAGACCGTTCTGACTGAAACCGATTTGCTCGATGCTCTCCCACGAGTCGTTGATGTCGCCAGTGGTGCGCCACATGTGCCCGCCGACGCTGGCACCCCACTTCCACGGCTCGTTAGTGCCCCACTCGCAGAGACTGAACACGATGGGGCGTCCCGTAGCGCGTAGTGCCTGCCCCATCCGTCGGTACAGTGAAGGACCGTCCACGCCTGCGGGCCTGTAGCAGAAGTCGTATTTCAAGAAGTCCACGCCCCACTCGGCGAAGGTCTGGGCATCTACCTCCTCGTAGCCGTAGCTGGCAGGCTTGCCTGCACAGGTGTGTGTGCCAGCACACGAGTAGATGCCGAACTTGAGTCCCTTACTATGCACGTAGTCCGCCAGCGCCTTCATACCGCTTGGGAACTTCTTTGGGTCGGGCATAAGGCGTCCTTTTTCATCACGTTCGTCGGCCTCCCAAAGGTCGTCAATCACCACGTAGGTATAACCCGCTTCCTTTAAGCCCGCTTCCACGAAGGTATCGGCGACCTGCCGTATCAGCTCTTCGTGGATATCTGCGCCAAAGGTATTCCAGCTATTCCATCCCATTGGGGGTGTCGGTGCCAACATTGTGTTTTCTCCTTGTCGCCAGCAGATTTATGGTTGAGTTTCGGAGCGCATCGGACCATTACCTGCATCGACACGTCTCATGAGTGGTGAGATGGCGGCGTTTTTCGCTCGCCTTTGCGAGGCAGCGCTTGGTGTGTTGACGCCTGAGACAGACCACCATGCTCGGCTCCGAGAGTCTGTTGCTGGGGAACGACGCATCGCGCGGAGGGTGTAGAGTTCACAGTGGCGGTCCGGGAGCGTGGAGATCACCACGCTCCCATCCCGCTTAGCACCCGGTATCTTCGGAGTCGGTGATGTTAGTGCCGGGCACGCCGTGCAGGTCGTTGTAGGGGTCTTGACGGGTACTCACAACCGCCTCCAGCGCGCCTTCGCTGTTGGCTAGGGGTTCGGTCGTGCGCCAGCTGTAGTAGGTGGGGCGCAACGAACCCGAGGGAGTGGCTCCTCCGGTGGGAACGCCGCTGTAGCGGTACCACTTGGCGTGTCCGTCCGCAAAGTTCAACACCACGCCTTCCTTGTGCCGGGCGAAGCCGAGAAAGCTGTAGAACTCCATTTGCCCGACCGAACGCAGTTGGCGCAAGTAGCCGTCGAAGAACATGATTGTCTCGGCGGGTGTAGGCAGCCCGCCCATGGTGGTGACCGGTGTGCGTTTGGGCAGGTATGGACAAAAGCTTTCCCCGAAGAGCCCCAGGTTGGGGATGTAGCCCGTGAAGCGGAAGGTGCCACCGTAGTTCAAACCGAGCGCGGCGAGTCGGCTCTGCCAATCCACGCCTGGGCGATAGCTAGGACACACAAAAATCTCCGTATTCTTGAGGTACGGTGCTACCATGTCGTACACTGCTATCACTGTGGTGGGGTTCGCCAAGTATGCGCTCATGGGAAAAGTCTCATCGTAATCTTGCGCATACATCAACACTCCCAAGGCTAGCTGCTTCTGATTGCTGGTACAGCTGGTTTGGCGTGCGCTCTCCCTTGCCTGCGAAAACACTGGGAACAGGATCGTTGCTAGTATCGCGATTATCGCGATAACTACTAGCAGCTCGATAAGGGTAAAAGCGTTGCGTTTTGACATGTTATCCTCCTAACCTAATTATTTTCGCAAAGCCTCGTCTGGCTTCGCACAAAAAGTCGGTATAGTATAACTGTTTTAGCTTGCCCATTGCAAGAGCGGACAGGTACGCGGGCATATTGACAACCACCCTATTGCAGGCTATACTGGAACCGCACGGAGAAGGGAGCGAGGATGCAGGCGGTCAATCCGTTTACGAGCGTCGCCAAGCAGCTGGCGCACTTGGTGATGTTCGTGGGTGATTTAGGGATTCTGTTGGCGCAGGTGCTAGGCTTTTTGCTACGGGGTCGTTGGGAAGTCCGCGAAACGCTGGTGCAGATGGCTCTGATCGGAGCCAATGCGGTGCCGATGGTCATCATCACAAGTGGCTTCACGGGGGCAGTGCTGGCGTTGTACTCGGCGAAGCTAATGTTGCAGTTCGGGGTAGGCTCGCTGGCTGGGGGCGCAGTTGCGCTGGCGATGGCTCGCGAACTGGGGCCGGTCGTTACGGGCATGGTGGTAGCGGCGCGCTCGGCGTCGGCGATAGCAGCCGAAATCGGCAGTATGAAAGTTACGGAGCAGGTTGATGCGTTGCGCGCGCTTGCGGTGCCTCCGGTGCAGTATCTGGTGGTTCCGCGCCTGCTCGCCTGTTTAACCATGTTGCCAGTATTAGGCGCGTTGGCTTTCGTATCTGGCACGTTTGGAGGCTATCTGGTTGCTGCGGCGATAGGGGTGTCGCCCGCTTCTTATCTGTTAGGTATTCGGGACCTTGTGGATACCTACGATTTTTTTGCAGGGCTAGCAAAGACAGTCGTGTTTGGGTCCATTATTGCGTTGGTAGCTTGCCGAGCGGGATTACGGACGGAAGGGGGCGCGACGGGGGTGGGGCACGCTACCACGAGTAGTGTGGTTGTGGCGGTGTTGCTGATTTATGTCGCAAACTTCTTTCTAGCCTATCTGTTTTTCGGTGGGCGATGAACGCTCAGCCAAAGGCTTCTGCAGCGGTGCGCGTCAGGGAAGTGTGGTATCGGGCAGACTCACGATGGATTTTGCAGGGTGTTTCTTTGGAAGTGCAGCGTGGAGAGGTGTTTGCGATCATGGGGCCGTCAGGCTGCGGAAAGACGACGTTGCTGAAGATTATCGGCGGGTTGTTGAAACCACAGCGTGGGGAGGTCTGGATTGGCGATACCGAGATAGCGCGTCTGTCTGAAGGACAACTCACTGCTGTGCGACGGCGGGTAGGGCTGGTATTCCAGTATGCCGCTCTGTTCGACTCGTTAACGGTTTACGATAATGTGGCGTTCGGAGTGCGCCGTCACATCACGCGACGGGAGAAAGAAGTGGAAGCGATTGTGCGGGAGAAGTTGGAGATGGTCGGCATGGCGGGCACTGAACATCTGTATCCAGCCCAGCTGTCTGGGGGAATGCAGAAGCGGGTCGGGCTGGCGCGTGCGCTGGCAATGAACCCGGAGATTTTGCTTTACGACGAGCCCACGGCAGGTTTGGACCCGATAGTGGCCGAGACAATCGATGCCTTGATTGTGAACACCACCCGTCAACTTGAGGTCACCGCGCTGGTGGTCTCCCATGACCTAATCAGTGTCTTTCATATCGCGGATAGGGTAGCCATGTTACATGACGGCGGGATTGTGATCTGTGGCTCGCCCGCGGAGGTGCGTCAGGAGACTAACCCGCTGGTGCATCGCTTTTTGCGAGCGGGTGGTATCTTACCGGGCGGTAATGCCAGCGCAATGGGAGCTGAACGATGATAACGTCGCGAAGGGCGGTCTTCCTTGTAGGATTGACCATTATTTTGGCAGCGGCATGGATTGTAGCCATCGTCGTGTACCTTCGTGGCACGTTAGCCGCGCGAAGGGTGTATCATGTGGAGGTCGTCTTCCCCGATGCATTGGGCATCCGCGAACAGGCGCGGGTGTACCTCGCGGGCGTGGAAGTCGGTGAGGTGCAGAAGATTTGGTTGACCACCGACTTGCAGGCGCGGGCGCGTCTTGCTTTGCGCCGGGACGTAGTGGTCCCCGAAGATACGGTGGCGGTTGTTATGTCGCCTGGCATCGCTGGAGTGGATAAGCTGATCGCCCTGTTGCCAGGCAGGTCGCCAGTGCCCGCGCAGGAGGGTAGTGTGCTGAAGGGTGCCAAAGAACCTGGATTGAGCGACATCGCCCCCGTAGCGCAGCGGACCTTGCAGGAGGTGCAGCAGCTAGTGCGCTCCGTGAACGCTTTGCTCAACGACACGGAAATGCAAGCCAGCATCAAGCGCACCCTTCGCAACGTCGAGCAAGCATCGGAGCGTTTGGTTACACTCACAGAGGAGGCAAGACAGTTGCTGTCCAGTACGCAGCGGTCGCTGGACACAGTGGCAGCCGACGCGAGGCGCACCACGAACAGGCTACCGACCTTAGTGGACGAGTTGCAGGGCGTGTTGCAGCAATCGCGCGAGTTACTGCGAACGGTACAACAGGCTACCACCAGTGTTGAGCGGTTTTTAAACGACGAGGACCTGCAGCAGCAGCTGCGCGAAACAGCCCGGCAGATGAACTTGCTGGGTGAGCGGCTCAATCGCATCGCGGAGGACATTGGCAAATACACTGGTGATGAGCAACTGCGCCAGGACGTTCGGTCAACGGTGAGCGAGGCACGTGCCACTTTGACCGAGGCGCGACAAGCAACAGAAAAGATAAACCGCTTCGTCGAGCGGCTTGTACGTCCCGTCGAGCTGCCGATCCAACCAGTGGAGGTGTCGCTGGACGTGGTGGGGCTATTGCGCTCCCAGATGTATCGAACCGACCTGACGCTCACGTTTCCCTATCGCGAGAACCGCTTCATCAATCTGGGAGTGTATGACATCACCGAGAGTAACAGTTTCATCCTCCAGTATGGCTCCTACACCACTTCGTCTTTGGGCTTGCGGTACGGGCTGTATGCTTCCAAGCCCGGCGTTGGGTTGGATTGGAAGCTAACACCAAACATCAGTTTGCATGCAGATGCTTTCCGTCCAAACGATTTGCAGATTAACGCCCGGTTGCGGTATCGATTAAACGCCGATTGGAGCCTATGGGCAGGCTTGGACAGTCTCTTCCGAGATAACCAGCCAGTGTTGGGTTTTCGATTAACGCGCTGATGAGGAGGGAAGACGCATGAAGGTCATACTGACGCACGATGTGCCTTCGCTGGGAAAACACGGGGAGGTGGTAAACGTGTCGGATGGCTACGCACGTAACTACCTGTTCCCGCGTGGGCTGGCGATTGTAGCGGATAAAGGTGCGTTGAAAAACGTGGAGCTACGCCAGCGGAAAGAAGCGCTACGCGCGGAGAAGGCTGCTCAGGAGGCGCAACAGATTGCGGATACCCTAAGGGGCAAAACGGTTACCGTGCGGGCACACGCGGGCAAAGGCACTACCAAGCTGTTTGGGGCGGTGACGGCGCAACACATCGCCGATGCAATCGCACAGCAGTATCACGTGAAGGTGGACAAACGCCGCATCGGCTTGCTCGAGCCCATTAAGTCTTTGGGAGATTACGAGGTGGCCCTGCATCTTCACCACGATGTGAACGTCACGGTAAAGGTAGAGGTGGTGCCACAAGAGTCCACTGTGTAGCGTAGGTGGATTCTCATGAGGAGAAACACCGAACGGCGGGGCGGGCAAGAGGTACGGATGAGCGAGTTGCTGCGCGCCCTGCCGCACAACCTGGATGCGGAAATCGCCACGCTGGGCGCGCTGATGATTGACGGCACAGCGGTGGAGCGAGTCATCGATTTTCTCTCGCCAGAGGATTTCTATCGGGAAGCGCACCGTGTCATTTGCGACGTATTAATTGCCCTGTCGAGTCGCAATGAGCCAGTAGACCTGGTGACGGTGAGTGAGGAACTTCAGCGGCGCGGTAAGCTAGAGGAGGTCGGTGGGGTCGCCTATCTGACCACACTCATTGACAGCGTGCCGAGCGCAGCGAACGTGGATTATTACGCGCGGATTGTGGAGGAGTACGCCATACGTCGCCGACTCATCGAGGCTGCCCAAGAGATTATCCAAATCGCAGCGTCGAACGAGGACGACGAGGAGCCCCTGACTATAGCCGACATCACCGACAGGGCGGAAAGTGTGGTATATCGTGTCGCTCAACGCCGAATCGGCAAGGGGTTCGAGAACATTCGTCCGTTGCTAAGCGAAGCCTTTGACCGCTTTGAGTCCTTTTATCATGAGCGGAGGTTGGTTACAGGTCTCAGTACTGGTTTTCGCGAACTGGATTTCATCACTGCTGGGCTGCAGCCTTCTGACCTAATCATCATCGCGGCGCGTCCCAGCATGGGCAAGACCAGCCTTTGCCTAAACATTGGTGAGCATGTGGCATTACATGAGAGGAAGACGGTTGCCATCTTTAGTTTAGAGATGTCGAAGGGGCAGCTGGTGCAACGGATGATTTGCTCGCAGGCGGAGGTCAATGCTCATCGGCTGCGGCTGGGGATGCTTCCCGAAACCGCGTGGCATAAGATTTCCCGCGCGGTGCAGGACTTGTGGGAGGCGAAGATTTTTATCGACGACACGCCAGACATCTCGGCGCTAGAGATGCGGGCGAAGTGTCGGCGTTTACGGGCAGAGCATGGTTTAGACTTAGTGATTGTGGATTACTTACAGTTGATGCGCAGCCATCGTCGTGCCGAGAACCGCACTCAGGAGATTTCCGACATCGCCCGTGCCTTGAAGGGGCTGGCTCGAGAGTTAAACGTGCCGATTGTTGCCTTGTCGCAGCTGTCGCGGGCGGTGGAACATCGCGAGAACAAACGCCCGATGCTGTCAGACCTGCGCGAAAGCGGTTCTATCGAGGCGGAAGCCGACGTGGTGGCGTTCATCTACCGTCCTGAATATTATGCCATGAAAGAGGCGGTAACATCGGAGGACATGGAAGTTGGGGCGTTGCCACGTGAGGAGGGTCGCGTGGAGGAAGCCGAGATTATCATTGCGAAGCAACGAAACGGTCCAACAGGCACGGTGCGTGTGGGGTTCAAGCCGGATTACGCGCGATTTGTGCCGTTGGAGCGTCATCGGGAGGAGTGAAGATTGAGGGTTTTAGTGATTGGTGGCGGTGGGCGCGAACACGCGCTGGTGTGGAAAATCGCGCAGAGTCCGAAGGTGACCAAAATCTACGCGGCGCCCGGCAATGCTGGTATCGCCGAACTGGCCGAGTGTGTTCCGCTTCAGGCAACCGATACCGAACGTCTGGCGGACTTCGCCGAGCGCAACCGAGTCGACCTTACGGTCGTGGGCCCCGAGTCTCCGTTAATTGCTGGTGTTGTGGATGTTTTCGAGACGCGCGGACTTGCCGTTTTTGGTCCAAGTAGAGAGCCGGCCCGTTTGGAAGGGAGCAAGGTGTATGCGAAAGAGGTCATGCGCCGCTATCGCATCCCCACTGCCGATTTTTCTGCGTTTAGCGACCCGCAAGCCGCAGCGGAGTACGCCCATCGGAGGTTCCGCGAGGGCGCAAAGGGGTTGGTGGTGAAGGCGGACGGTGAAGCCGCAGGCAAAGGTGTGTTTGTGGTGCATCAGCTGGACGAAGCGCTCGAAGTAATCCGCTCGCTCATGGAAGAGCGGGTACTTGGTGAGGCGGGAGCGCGCATTGTCATCGAAGAGGTGTTGAGTGGGGAAGAGGCATCGCTGATGGCGTTTTCAGATGGGACGACCGCGCTGCCGATGCCACCTGTGCAGGACTACAAGCGTGCGTTAGACCACGACCGCGGCGCCAACACGGGAGGTATGGGTAGCATATGCCCGTTGCGGGTTGTCACGCCGGAGTTGCATCGGCAAGCGATGGAGCAGATTATACATCCCGCTATCCGTGCCACCCGCGATGCAGGCATCCCGTTTCGCGGGGTGCTTTACGCGGGTACGATGGTTACCGAAGAAGGACTCAAGACGCTGGAGTTCAACGTGCGTTTCGGCGACCCCGAAACGCAGGTCGTGTTACCTTTGCTGGAAAACGACTTAATAGAGGTGATTCAAGCGGCGATAGAGTGCCGGCTGGATGAGGTCGCGCTCCAATGGAAGCCGCGTTATGCGGTGTGCGTGGTAATTGCTTCGGGGGGATACCCAGGCAAGTATGAGACCGGTTTGCCCATCGAGGGCTTGGGGGGAGCGGCTCAAGTGCCCGAGTGTGTGGTATTCCATGCGGGCACGCGCCGGGAGGGCGATAAAGTGGTAACCGCGGGCGGCCGCGTGCTCGGCGTTACGGCAATAGGCGACACGCTAGCTCAGGCGCGGGGGCGAGCCTATGACGCCGTACGATGCATTCGCTTTGAGTATATGCACTATCGCACCGATATCGGTATTAAATGGGTTTAACGATTACAGTGCGTCGCTGCATGTGAGCCACGTACGCGGGAGCAGTGCAGTTGATTTCTCAGCAGACCGCCACCCAAGCCAAATACTCAGTCGACCAACATGAGGTCAAGGAAAATGGTTGAGTGCGCTTGCCTTGCCCGCTGGCGTCAAGGGTAGGGTAGGTTGTATCACGCGTGCCAATCGAGGTTCGTTACCTGCTTGGCGTGGCGCACGATGTACTCCTTGCGTGGTTCCACTTTGTCGCCCATCAGGATGCTAAATATCTCGTCTGCAGCCACGGCGTCCTCCAGTTCCACGCGCACCAGCCGGCGGGTGGCTGGGTTCATAGTGGTCTCGGCTAGCTCTTCCGCGTTCATCTCGCCCAAACCCTTGAACCGCCCAACGGTGACGTTTTTGCGCTTGAGGCTTTTGAGTATCTCGTCACGGTCTTTCTCGTTGCGGGCGTAGTATCGCTCATCCTTACCAGCCTTAATGACGTAGAGGGGCGGCTGCGCGATGTACACGTGGCCTTCTTCGATGAGGGGGCGCATGTAGCGGAAGAAGAAAGTGAGCAGCAGCGTGCGGATGTGGTCGCCGTCCACGTCCGCGTCAGTCATGATGATGATGCGATGATAGCGCAGTTTGGACAGGTCGAACTTAAAGTCGCCATTGTCCTTTTCATCACCGTTCCCGTTGGAGCCGCTGCCTGGCCCGGCGATACCTGTGCCCAACGCAGTGATGAGGGCGCGGATTTCTTCGTTCTCAAGCGCCTTGTCTAGCCGTGCCTTCTCGACGTTCAAAATCTTGCCTCGCAAGGGAAGAACCGCCTGCGTTCGGCGGTCGCGTCCCTGCTTAGCGGAGCCACCAGCGGAATCCCCTTCGACGAGGAACAGCTCGCACAGGCGCGGGTCGCGCTCCGAACAGTCCGCCAGCTTGCCCGGCAGGGAGGTGTTTTCCAATGCACTCTGGCGTTTCACCAAATCTGCGGCGCGGCGGGCAGCCTCACGGGCGCGCTGCGCGATGAGCGCCTTGTCGATGATGCGCCGGGCGACGGCAGGGTTCTCCTCGAAGTATTGCGTCAGCGCTTCACCCACGATGGAGTTCACAAGTCCCTCGATTTCGCTGTTGCCCAGTTTGGTCTTGGTTTGTCCTTCGAACTGCGGGTTCAGCAGCAGCACACTGATAACGGCGGTCAAGCCCTCGCGCACATCATCTCCACTGAAGTTGGGGTCCTTTTCCTTTAGGAAACCGTTTTTGCGGGCGTAGTTGTTGATAACGCGCGTAAGCGCGGTCTTAAAGCCTGACACATGCGTGCCGCCCTCGGTGTTGTGGATGTTGTTGGCAAAGGCGAAGATGTTTTCTTGGTAGGTGTCGTTGTACTGAATAGCGATTTCCACGTAAGTATCTTCGCGGGTACGGGCGAAGTGGATGGGTTTGTGCAGGGGGTCCTTGTTCTCGTTCAGCCACTGAACGAACTCTGCCAGCCCGTTCTTATAATGGAAGGTCTGTGTCGGCTCGCCGTGCAGCTGATCGGTAAACGTGATGGTAACGTTTTTGTTCAGGAACGCCAGCTCGCGAATGCGTCGCACGATGCGCTCTGGGTCGTATTCCCGCTTCTCGAAAATCAGGTGGTCGGGTAGCCAGTGAACCATTGTGCCCGTGTTTTTAGCCTTGCCCACCACTTCCAGCGGAGTGACCGGCGTGCCTCGCTCGAACCGCTGCCGGTACCGTTTGCCGTCACGACACACTTCCACTACCAGCCACTCGGAGAGGGCGTTCACGCACGACACCCCGACCCCGTGTAGCCCGCCAGACACCCGATACCCACCGCCGCCGAACTTGCTTCCTGCGTGCAGGCGCGTCATTGCCAGCTCCACGCCAGTGAGACCAGTCTCTTTATTGATGTCGACGGGGATACCGCGTCCGTTGTCGGTGACAGAGAGGCTGCCATCGGGATGAAGGACGACGTCGATGCGGGTACAGAAGCCAGCCAATGCCTCGTCAATGCTGTTGTCAATCACCTCGTAAAAGAGCTGATGCAAGCCGCGCACGCCGGTGTCGGCGATATACATGCCCGGGCGTCGGCGTACGGCTTCCAACCCCTCTAATACGGTAAACTCCTGTGCGGTGTATTCGCGGTCAACAGTCGTTACTAAAGACTGCTCTTCAGGAGCTTGGGGCGTCGTCAAGATTCCCGATTTTGCCATGCGCTATACCTTTCCACACCTCCGAGAGGAAAATCTGCAAGCTCAGCAGGATTTCCTGAGGAGATTACCAATATATTGTATCAAAGTCATTTCAAGTTGTCAAATATTGATTGGATTGCTCGCCAAAACAATGCCCTACCGTGTTGCCCGTGCCGACTGCCATCCTGTTCCGAAGGGAATACGTTATCGCGATGCGAATAGAGTTCGGGCTGGTTCGTGAGGTAGGCAGATGTTTAAGGCTGTGTGTATGGCGATTCTCTTGGGGTGTGTCTTTTGCAGTAAGTCGCAATCTTCGGCTGACGAGTGGTTTCGCCCTCCGCCGAGGCCGGTTGAAGCGCAGGTGCAGTTAATGCGATCGACCCAAGAGAACACGCATCTGCTGGTGAGGTTCCCCAGTCTGCTCGCAACGGCTGATTATCCGCAGAACAATATAGTATACGCCGAGGTGTTTATTCCACATGGAGAGCAGAAGATGCCAGCGGTGATTATCCTACACTCGTGGGGGGTTCAGAAACCGGACATTGAGCTGTCGCTGGCTCGTTTTCTGGCGAGGCGCGGCTTTGTGGCAGCGGTGATGACTTTACCATATCACGTCCAGCGTACGCCCAGCGGCTATCTGAGCGGTGAGCTAATCATCGTCCCTGACGTTGGGCAGATGAGGACGGCCATGAAACAGGCTGTACTTGACACGATGCGTCTGGTGGATTGGCTGCAGGCTCAGCCACAAGTGGCGCAGCAGCGAATAGGCATAGTCGGTATCAGCTTGGGCGCGATTGTTGGCGCACTGGTGCTTGCTGTGGAGAGCCGATTGCAGGCAGGGGTATTGGTGCTTGGCGGCGCGGACTTGGCGCATGTGTTGTGGCGCAGTCCGCTCACGATGAACATCCGTGCCGAGCTGCGCACGAAGGGTGTCGACCTGGAACGGCTGCGTCAGGAGTTGTTACCAGTCGAGCCGCTGAACTACCTAAAGGGGCAGTATGGGAAACGAGTGCTGATGATTAACGGGCGGTTCGACCTAGTTATCCCTCGAGAAGATGCCCTCGCGTTGCGCCGCGCATTGGGGGAAGGGCCGCTCCTGTGGCTCAACACGGGGCACTACGGTCCGGCGTTGGTGCGGTCTGCGCTGTTCGAAGTAATAGGGAGATTTCTGCTGGCGCAGCTGCAGGATGGTGAGACAGAGTTCGCCGTGCCCACCACGTTACGCGAGCCGACACTGCGCATCGGTTTGCTATATAGTCAGCAGTGGGGGGCGCGTGTCAGTGTGGCAGCGGATGTGTGGCGTTGGGAGCGAGAGAGCAGGGCAGGGGTCGCAGTGCAAGTGTCTGCGCGCAATCTCTCAGTGTTAGTGGGGTTCAGTCCACGGCGGCCGGTGCACGTTGGCGTGGAGCTGTCGTCGCGTCCTCCAGCAGCCTACCTACTTTTCCACTTCGTGCTGTAGGGTTATCCACTCAACCACCACTCGGTTTCATTGCTGAGGGAACAGTGGCTTCTGGTTGGGCTGTCGCCTCCCTCTCCTCGTTGTATATGACACTACTACTCTACGCATAAATGTCTACATATAGTGGATTAGAAAAAATTTTTCTCAAAATATTGAGAAAATACCCCGAAAACCGTTGACAAGCCTGCCTTCCATTCTTTACAATATGAGCAACCGAGTGGATGTTGAGTGGATGCCAGGTGGATGCAAGGTGGAGGAGAAGTCTCCAAACACGCCATGGGAAGAGAACGCGGTGGAGTCTCCAGAGCAACCCCCCGAGGGCGATGCGCTCGCCGCGTTGCAAGGGTACTCGGAACACTCGGTAGACGACAAAGGACGTATCATCATGCCACAACGCTTTCGCGACCTGTTTGGTCGCTCGTGTGTGATAACGCAAGGCTGGAACCGCAGCCTGTTTGTTTTTCATCCTGTCACCTGGCATCGGATACGTTCGCAACTGGCGCAACTCCCTTTCATGAGCGAGGAGGCGGTACGGCTGCAACGGTTTTTCATCAGTCCGGCAACGGATATCGATATCGATTCGCAGGGGCGACTGGCGATTCCTGCCCACCTGCGCGACTGGGCTCGGATCACTTTACCCACGTCAGAGACCCCCAGCGTCGTGGTGATTATCGGCGCGCCCTATCGTCTGGAAGTGTGGAGCAAGGAGCGCTGGAAGGAGGTTAATTCTCAGATAGAGGACGGCGCTGTCTTCCAGGCAGCAGCGACATTGGGAGTGAGGCTGGAGTTATAACATGATGACTATGAACAGCCATACGCCCGTTATGGTACGTGAAGTTTTACATCTGCTGCGGCCGCAGCCGGGCGAGGTGTTTGTGGATGCGACAGTGGGGTTGGGTGGTCATGCGGTGGAATTGGCTCCCCGTCTAATTCCTGGGGGATGGCTCATCGGACTCGACCGTGATCGTAGTGCGCTGGATGTTGCCTCGCGTCGGCTATCCCAGTTCAGTGGGGCAATCCGCGTTACTCTAATCCACGCGGACTTCAGGGATTTGCGAGAGGTGTTGCGTTCGCGGGACATCGATGGAATTGATGGGATTTTGTTCGATTTAGGCGTTAGCTCGATGCAGTTGGACCATGCGGAAAGGGGGTTCAGCTTTCGCTTCGACGCGCCTTTAGACATGCGAATGGACCCCAGCCAGCCTGGCGTGACTGCAGCTGACATTGTTAACCGGTGGAGCGAAGCGGACTTGCGCCAGCTGATATTGGAATATGGGGAGGAGCCAGCCGCTGCGCGTATCGCGCACGCCATAGTGCAGAACCGCCCGATTCTCAGCACGCAACAGCTTGCCGCTCTGGTAGCGAGAGTATGCGGCCGACGTGCCAAGCGCATACACCCAGCAACACGCACGTTTCAGGCACTGCGCATAGCCGTGAATCGGGAGCTGGAAGGTCTGCAGGAAGCCATAGAGCAGGCGATTCGTTGTCTGGTGCCCGGCGGGCGCATCGTGGTATTGACCTATCATTCGTTGGAGGCGCGTGCGGTCAAGCGTGCTTTCCAGAAGTTGAGCGGCAAATGCGTTTGCTCACCTCCTGTTTTGGAGTGTCGTTGCGGGGCCGAGCGGCTCATCTCGCTGCTCACGCCACACGCACTAAAGCCCGAGGCAGAAGAAGTCGCGCAAAACCCGCGCTCTCGTAGTGCGCAGTGTCGAGCGGCAGAGAGAGTGGCGGATTCGCAATAGCCTATAAGGAGGTTAACATGATTTTTCAAGATGTGGTTCGTTCGGGGGCGCAGGCGCGCGCTAAGTCCATCGCAAGATATCGCGTTTTGTGCAGTCGGGGTTTTTGGTCTGCTGTTGTCGTCGGTCTGGCGGTGGCGTACATCACGGCTTGTGGCTATGTTTACAACCTTTCACGCGAGCGACATCAGTTAATGGTTCAGAGGGAGGCGCTCCGCAAAGAATACAACGCATTGTGGGTTTACCGTGAGGCGTTGCGCAATCCGCTGCGCGTGCGGAAGGAAGCGAAAGCCTATGGCATGGTCTTGTTGACCGAAGCGCAAGCGGTTGTCAGTACGCCGAAGGTGTTGGCGAAGCGGGACTAGAGTGTGGAGGCTGCCGATGGCGCTGAGCCGGCGGGCGCGCAGGTTCTCGTTAGAAGACGCCCGGTGGAGGCTAAGGCTACTCAGCTGGCTAACTGTCTTCTGCTTCCTGGGGGTGTGGGCGCGTTTGATTTACCTGCAGACCGTAAAAGCGGAGGAACTTCGTGCGGCAGCAGAGCGATACGGTGGATTGCGGAAACGCACGTGGACGGTTTACGGAAACCGCGGCATGATTAAAGACCGTCACGGCAACGTGCTGGCGATGGACGTGATGTCGCTGTCCGTGTACATACGTCCCAAAGCGGTGGGGGATGCCCGCCTAGTGTCCCGCCAATTGAGTCCGATTGTAGACCTTCCAGCCGCAGATATCGAGGCACGCATTCTCTCTTGGAAAAGGCGGATAGAGATAGGTGAGCAGCGGCGACATCGCCTTGTGCAGACGGAAGGAGGCAAACCCGCTGCATCACTGCGCGCGCCCAATGCTTTCGTGTTAAAAAGAGGCATCACTGGAGAAAAGGCGCGGCTACTGAGAGAGGCGTTGGCTCAAGAGAGGCGACGGCTGCAGCAGGAATTACGAAAGACCGCTCGGTTCCTTAGTAAAGGAAGACCACCTTCTTGGGTAGATGGGGTTGATGTGATAGAAGAACCGCACCGTTACTATCCGTATGGTGCGATAGCTTCTGCCCTTATCGGGTACGCCGATTATGACGAGCAGGGACGAGCAGGCTTAGAACAGCTGTTTGAGAGCTCGCTGAAGGCAACGCATGGCACGGTGGAAGGGGTTGTTGGCGCGGCAGGACAGGTCGTCTGGGGCACGCGAGAGGTCAAGGTCCCAACGCGACACGGAAGCCCGTTGCAGCTGACCATCGATGTCAATATCCAGAACATTGCCGAGGAGTGTCTGCAGGAGGTCATGCAGAAGCATCAGCCCGCTGGAGCATGTGCGATAGTGATGGACGTGCATAGCGGCGACCTGCTGGCAGTCGCGAACATGCCACGTATAGACCTTAATCGCTGGCAACAGGAGATAAATAAGCATGGGTTCGGTGTCATGCGGAATATGGCAACCACCTTCCTTTTTGAACCCGGGTCTACGTTCAAGACTATCACCATCGCAGCTGCGATGGACGCAGGAAGGGTTGGAGACAACACTCGGTTTATGTGTACTGGTTCTTGGCAAATAGGTAAACATAAAATCACATGTGTTAGACACCGAGGGTCTCGGGCACATGGTCGCCAGACGTTGCAAGATGTGGTGGCGCGATCTTGTAACGTCGTAACGGCGCAAATCGGGATGGGTTTGGGGTCTCGCGCCTTATACGAAGCAGTACAAAAGTTCGGTCTTTTGGACAAGCCCCTAATCGGTTGTGAACCAGGCCGGCTGGCGCAACCAGAGGAATGGCCACGCATACGGCTGGCAAACGTGGCTTTCGGGCAGGGCATCCAAGTAA